>OLWB01000184.1_pt1 | contig 66797 bp, 61 predicted proteins | sample 1673331 | NCBI WGS metagenome assembly OLWB01 (sample SAMEA3178943, study PRJEB25190) | human gut metagenome | biome: human gut; feature: human-associated habitat; material: faeces | place: Austria | collected 2013
TTTCATTATTTATTTGGCCTCATATCTGCCTTATCCGACCTACTATTGATAGCCTTACAATTCCCTACGAAACTTACTATGCCTACCTTCATCCTCAACTTAGAAAGGCTTAAAGAGGCTTTGCCCGGCATATTGCTAAGGCATCACGTTTCGTCCGGCTTGTTTCCATCTTCTTTTTGCTGCATTCACGATTTCTTGTTTGTTGGCTTTTTGTGGCTTTGATCCTTCGTCTATCTCCAACCATATATCACCCATACTTGTGTACTTCACGGCTTTTGTCAGTCGTTGCAGTTTCTTGTTCATCACTTTCAATTTCGGACGAATTCCAAACACTACTTCCATACGTTCTTTCTCTGTCATCTTATTCTTTGACAGACATACTGTTCGTATGTCATTTACGATTTCTACGCTGTTCAGTATCAACTCACGATAGATTTTATTGCGCTTGGTGGATAACGCTACCGCCAATCCATTACTCGGATGGGCATCCAGTTGTTTGATTAATCCACCCATGTTATTTGTGAGCTGCGTCACCTCATGATAGAATCCGTATACCTGCGCTGCATAACATACAATCGAACGAAAAGAGTCAAGGTAATTGTTGAACTCTCGATGCAAGTCTGTAGTTGCCTTCACTTCTTCCTTTGTCCAGATATGACCAGTGGTCATCATCAACATCACTTGTTCTTGGTTCTTCAACTGTTTCTCTGCTTTGTTGGTGTACATCAATATCATTCCCGTCAACGTCGGGTCTGACTGGGCATAGGTTTTGTCAATGCTCATTAGCATCACTATCACCACTGCTCCTATATATTTTACAACTCCCATTTATTCCATTGCTCTTTTGTACAACATTGTATTTATCCAATCTTACTTATCCGTCCAATCCTGTTCATTGCATAAAAATTTTCATCAATGGCTTAGTCGGCATAAAGAGGCTTAGAAAGGCTCATTCACCTACAAACAGTCAATTACACGCTATGAATCAGTCTGCCTAAAAAGGCTCAATAAGGCTTATTCCTACAAAGGGTTCTTATTCTCCTGTCACTTGCGCTGCTCTTCGCCATCGTCCCATTGCTTGCCTTGCAACATCTGCATTGTTTCTGTCTATCATTCCTGCCGTAGCATTATTCCATACGTCATTGAATGTATAGTAGCGTATGCTCAGATACAACCGATGGAGTTTCTTGTTGAAACAGCTGAGTTTGTCATTCAAAGCCCAAAGTGTCTTGCTTCGGTCTGCTCCTGTTATCATGTTCTCGTTACCTCCTTGCGATATGGCATCGTTCAGCAAGGTAAAGACTGATACCAATTCTGTAGCTGTCTCAATATACAGGTTATTCATTGACATACTCGCAACAATGCCTTGCGGATTGTTGTTGATGGCTTTGCGCAACTTACCCAAAGTGATAAAGATTCTCACTCCGTCATCATATAGATGGGTACAGGCTTTCAACGAAGAGGCGTAACCGCTGACGTCTTTCAAATAGCTGTTGTATTGTTTCTGCCATTTGTGCATTTGATTGAACTCGGCTGCAATGGTATTCTGTAATATGGCTGTTTTCTTCTGACCATTGATCTGACTGTCTATCTGCTTTTCCAACAGTTCATTACCCTCTGCCAGTGCCATCCATTCCAATGGATTTGATGCAGTTACCTGTGCCTTTCCATTCATGGCTGTTCCCAAAGCTATTCCCATCACCAATATCATTCTTCTCATTTTTACCTCCTCATTCCTCCTGGTTTTCTTTCGTCTGGTACTCCCAATGGTTCGAATTCTCCTTCCAATGATTTGATATGCTCCTCACTTGGTTTGTCCAACAACACATCATTCCAATCTTTTGCCCACATGGGGATTGGCATGACTCTAACGTTGTCTGGATTTATACCTTGCTCTTTCGCAATTTGTTTGAATAGCTCCACAAATTCACGTCCTGCCTTATCGTTATCAAAGCATAGATAATGTTGAGCTTGTGGTTTGGCTTCCAACATTCCTTTTATTTGTCCTTTGGTTGGTGAACCGCCCGTAGATACGTATATGCCCTTACGGGATAGCTCGGGATTTTGCTTTATTGCCTCACGGTGTATCTGATAAAATGACATTGCATCATAGGCACTCTCAAACCATCCGACACCACCTACACGATCCAAAGGTTCGTTCTTCAAGTTGGCTATCCACAGACCTTCACTTCCATTGCTGCCCTCGGACTTGCCTTTATATGTGCTGCTTCCATCCATTCTTGGACGACCGCGTTCTTCCAGTCCGACAATGGTGTTGTCTCCCGGTTTGGTCAACGGGAAAGCCAAATTGGTATATTTCAGTCCGTCGTTCCTGTGTTTGGTCGCAAGAACAAAGTGCTTGTTAAAGGCATACTGTGTATACAGGTCTATACCTCTTGGCTTGAAGTAGAAATAGAATGGCTTTTGGGTGTTTCTATCTCCAGTGTCAAACTTCAACAAATCATAGTCTTTTAATGAGAATGGCTTACTTGCAGCTTTTGGTGCCAATATCTGGTTGTAGTGCTCTTGCACTGGATTGTTCAACAAGCGGTTGCATACCAAGTTTACCAATCTGTCCGTGGACATTCCTGCTCGATATTCGTCAAATTTTTCTGGATGTTCCTTGATGAAGGAAATTACATTATACAGTTTCTGACGTGGTGGCTGAAAACAGCATTGACCGTTGGGTGTCACCAGAAATTTATCCCCATGCACACGCCTTCCGTCACTGTCTGTCCGCACATACGACGGATAGCGCAATCCATCTCGTTTATTCAGGTGATAACCTGCATCCATGAGCACGTCTTGTATGCGCAATCGTTGCAAGAAGTCATTGTATGTCAAATCTCCGTTCATTAATATCCTCGTCGTATTTCTGTTATTTCCTGATTCATCTGTGCTTCGAAATTTCTCGCTGCCACCTCATTGGGCATGTCTACTCCGGGCTTGAAATAGGGGCGTGGGGGATGTCTTCCGTCCGTGCAATCTACATAGATTTCAGGATGGGTATGATGGCTCATTCCATGCGCTACTTCTGATGTCACTACGGCTCCTGCCGCCAAAGCTGCAAAGATTTTGGTTCCCAATCCAGTGCTTGCTTCAGGACGTGACTTCATGTCCACTTCCTTAAAGATGTTGGAAAAGAGCTTCATACGGTGATAGTCATCCACTGCCATAAACTTGTCATATTGTTTCTGGCTTATTTCATGACTGATGGATTCTCCGTTGATAATGGCTGTCATGCGGTATTTCACATCGCCCTTTTCTTGTTGCTTTGCTGATTGTCCCTGCTCGTTTGCTTGCTCGTTTGCTGCAACTGGTGCTTCTGTATTCTGTATCTTTTCGACATATATTTCGTCCACTTGCACCTCACGTCCGTTCTTTACTTCTCGGTACCAACCTTTACTTTCGTCCAATAGGTTCAGGTCTTGTCCGTTTACCGATGCGTCACCATGAATCTGTGGCTCTCTCTCCACTGTCAGTTCTTCGTCTTGTCCGGCTTCAACGACTGGTTGCTGTCGTTGCTCCATTTCTTGCTGCACTTCTGGACGCAATACTATGTTGATGCGCTCTTTGCTGTTCAGCATATTCATGGTAACCTTATCTGCAAAGTCATCTTTGATTATATTGTTCAGTATGTCCAGTCGTTTGTCTATTGGCATTTGCTTGATGGAGTTGTTGGTCAACGCCTTCAGCTCGTCTTCTTTCAAGTCATACACCATATCTACATTCGTGGCTTTTGACTGGATGGTAAGCGTTTTGCTCTGCTCATCAATGATGATGCCATGCGATGAAAGACATTCCTGCCATTTCTCGTTGGAGAAATAGACTGGGGATGTTATCAACTCCTTGTAGGGTTTGGCTGGTTCATTACTTCTTGGTCTGCTTACCACTGGCGTTACCACTGCTTGCAGATTTTGCAGTACATCTTGACTTACAACTGGCTGTTGTGCTTGTCTCTTATAATAGAACCCATAACCGCCTGATTGCAGTTCGCCTGGATTCATTCTTCTGTCCCAACGCTCTGACACCATTGGGGCTTGCGGATAGAACAGTTGACCGCCAACTCTTCGGAGATGCCAGCCATCTTGCGTTCTCGGTGTCCATCCCAAAAAGTGAGGAGGGTGCATACAATACCCACCTGTTCGTCCATACTCACCAATTCCTACACGATACCCATGTAGTCCCATTGCTACACGTCCGTTGGCATTACGGGCATGCACGAAGTTTTTAGGCAGATAAAAGTCATTGCCTACAACACTCGTGAAGGTATTATAGGCTGTCTTGTTGGCATAGCTGGTTCCCCAGTCTGTCAATGCAAGCATTTGTTTCTCGGTGAGTCTGTAGGTGAGCAACGGACTGTCATGTCCCTGCACTGCCAACTGATACCCATTGCCATCGGCAATGATATGCGCTTGCATACCATTGCGCATAAGCAGATCACGCAACTCTGGGGATATGTCCATCTGCCTTGGATTCAATTGTTTTCTTATCGCCATCCTTTTCTCGTGTTTTTAGTGATACTTCTACGCATCCCCTCGCTCCAGTGCTTCTTCCAACAATTTGTCTTTATATGCTACAAACTGTCTCGCACTGTCCTCGCAGATGCACAATCCCTTGTTTAAGCAGTACTGTGTGTATTCTTCCTGCCATTCCTCTGAGTAATGGTTGACATAATCCAACCAACCATATTCTCCTTTCTGAACTTTTTCTACCAGTACTTCCTCTGGATAATACTTGTTCTTTGCCATTCTTCTTGTGTTCTTCTTTTTCTATTGTTATTCCATATTTGCCTTCTATTCTCCGCCACGGCTTAATCGGCTTAAATAGGCTCATTAAGGCCTATGCCTAACAAGCCCCCAACGGTTTTTATTCTGTTTATCGCCGTATCTGTTTTCCGAGTAGTAGCCATTGTTTAAGAGCACCGAATGTTTTCAATGTCCATAACGGTATGTATTTCCCGATGCCCAGTTCGCAAGCCCCCAACGGTTTTTATTCTGTTTATCGTCGTATCTGTTTTCCGAGTGGCACATCGTGCCACAGCTTTGCATTCAGATAAAGCAGTCGAGAGTTCACTCTCGTAAGGCTTTAGCTGGATGTAAAGCAAGTCGAAGACTCGGAAAACGGATACGTGGTTTTTTCGGTTTTTGTCTAAGCCCACCCATCGGCGCACCCCCAAATGGGCCCAACCTTTTTAATGATGTCCGACTCTCGCAAGATGTCCCTCTCGTTTGCGTGACAACTCATTCCACAACTCTTCCGTATAATCATCCTCGCTGACATAGTCCAGATTACCGTCATCGTCCATCACCCAACAGCCATAACATCCGAATGTGTATTTATCCCATTCTCTTTTGGTCTGCTCTTGCCATTTCCTGTCATCACCTTGGCACAGTCTGATACCTGTGCTTTCATTCAGGTCAATGCCAACTGTAACAGGGTCTTCGTCCATTACGAATGTAAGCGGTTCACCATGCTGGATGACTTTTACTTCTGCTGAACTCAGATGCATTTCTCCTGACAGTACTTGCAGGTTGCGACCAATGACTGGTGTGGGGGCATACATCACTTGGTTGGTCTCTGCATCCAACTGCACGTATGCTTTGCTCTGTTTTCCGTCAATCATCATGTCTGCAAGGATGGCTTTTCCTGATAGTAACTGCTTCTGTTGTTCCTGATCATATTGCGCCAAAGGTGCTTGGCTCAGTACTGGATAGAACATTACGTCTACCTTACCATCTTCCATGCGTACAAAAGCGAAACGTGTTCGACTCTTGATAACATTCTCATTTTCATCCTCCACCTGTATGGGCAGTACTGGCGAACGTCTTCCCTGACCAATGTCTTCCAATACATGCATGGGCAGGTCTTCAATCATTTCTCGTGTCAATCCGTACTTGGCAAGTGTCTCATACGGCACTTCATGTTCTTCTATTCTTGCTTTCATATTTGATTGTATTTATTGATTTTCAACTGTGCAGTCTTTTGCCTTCATCGCAAACATACGCCACACATCAGCAAAATTATATTGGAATGCAGCCATTACAAGAATATCGCTCATTCTTGTAGCTTACATTTATGCTAATTTATAATTCAAGTATGATAATCAATGAATAATCATACTTGATTCTTATTTGATGTTATATTTTCGTTCCTTCAATCTTCGCAGTTTTGCCTTTCCTTTTCCTAATACTACTTTTGTCTACATGAAAAAGTTTTTATTGGTCTTCATAACTGCTGTCGGACTCTCTGTATCTACAACAGTTCATGCTCAGTTCTACTCCGTAGATAATCATAATCGTCGTTACAAGGTTAAGTTCGTAACACCATATGCAAAAAAAGAGGCACCACTTTCTCGTGATACCTCTTCTATTAAGCAGCCATCAGTCATTGACTCGACGGCTACCAATGATTTTACAACAAATAAGCCTGCTACTGCAAGCTCACAAATCTCGTTTCCTCTTCAAAATATCTATATTACGTCACCATATGGCTACCGCAATGACCCATTCACTGCCAAGAGAAAGTTTCATAACGGTATTGACCTGCGTGCCAACTATGAACCTTGTTATGCCATACTTGATGGTATTGTAGAACGCATCGGCAATGACAAACGTTCTGGCAATTTCATTACTCTTCGTCATGGTAACTATACTATCAGCTACTGCCATCTCTCACACATTCTCGTTCCACAGGGTAGACCTGTCCAAGCAGGTACTCCAATCGCCATTACTGGTTCCTCTGGTCGATCCACTGCTCCCCATCTTCATTTATCCATAAAATACAAGCGTAAGTATATAGATGCCAAGGTGTTATTAGACTATATCATTCATTCCAAAGACTCAAAATTTTGGTGTCAGGGTGTAAATCGGCAGAAAAGATTTTGGTATTAGGCGGTATTTTGGCAAAATAAATTTTGGTATCAGGGATTTTCCATGTGACTCAGATAGGTTTCAACTCGATTATGTGTTACTATCGAGGCGACATTTTCATACCATATTCCCTGAAAATTGAAAATCTTGGGAATTTTTGATTGAAAATCATGAGAATTTTTCACTATAAATATGATTAAATAAGAAAAACATACATTTTAACGTGGTTTGTAATCTAAGGCAAGTCGAAGACTCGGAAAACAGATACGGGGTTTATATAGGTTTTTGTCTAAAACCTACCCATCATAATAATGCGTTCACAATGCAAAACGAGGAAATTTGCGCCTTTTATGCCGTATTTTGAGAAAATCCCGTAATTTATGGCGTTTTGAGAATTATTTTTCGTACCTTTGCAGCGAAATAAACATTATAATGTCATCGTATGCTGATAGATTTTACAATTAGAAACTTTATGTCTTATAGGGATGAAGTTTCACTTAGTATGGTTGCCAGTACGACCGTAAAGGAGTGCGAGGGCAATAATGGTACGTCCAATGTGTCTGTCATAGACAATAATAAGCGTATTCTCAGAACTGCTGCCATTTATGGAGCTAATGGTTCTGGCAAGAGTACGGTTATTGCCGCTATGGATATTTTTAAGGCTATGACCTTGCAGTCGTTTGTTGACGAAAACATCGTTAAGCGACTCTCAAACCTTTACTATCATTTCGATACGGCTTCTGTAAATGAACCTATTTCCATGCAAATGATATTTGTATGGAACGAAGAAAGATACAGGTATGGCTTTGAGATTAAGCAAGGTAAAGTTCTGACTGAATGGCTTTATGTGTTGCTGAAAGGCAGCACTAAGGAGAGTTATTGCTTCAAACGTGACGGACAAGACATCAAGGTGAACTCCAAGGTGATGAAAGGAACGAGAGGCGTAACTTCCAAAACAAGAAGCAATGCTCTTTTCTTGTCCACTTCCGCACAGTTCAATGTGGAAATGGCTATGAATGTAAAGGAATGGTTTCGCAAGCGCTTCAATATTCTTTCTGGTCTAACCGACAACACGTTGGCTTACACGGCTCATGCTTTCATGCATAATCCGTTAATCCGAGAACAGATTTTACAAATGTTGGGAGTCGTGGATTCTTGTATTAAAAATGTCAATATACAAGAAAATATCAAGGAGGTCAACACGCAGGATTCTCCATTTGAAGTTCTTTCAAGATTAGGCATCAATCTCCAGAATGATGCGAACAAACGTATCGAACAGCGTGAACTTGACATTCAGGCAACACATGATATGTACGACAATGGTAATGTCGTAGGTGATGCTTCTTTGAATTTCAAGTTTGAATCTCTTGGTACTACCAAACTGTTTGCTTTACTTGGTCCATTCTTTGACACAATCCATAATGGTGGTGTTCTCGTTATAGACGAATTTGGTGCAAGCTTACATACGCAACTGTCGGTTGAACTGCTCAAACTTTTCTATAGTACGATGAACAGTGCTGGTGCACAGCTCATCATCACAACACATGATACAAATCTTTTGCGCAAAGATTTGTTGCGAAGGGATCAGATATGGTTCTCTGAAAAGAATAGCGAAGGTGTCTCAGATCTGTATTCTCTTGTTGAATATAAGGTAAATCAAGCGAATAGTGTGCGCAACGACGCTTCATTCTCCAAGGATTATTTGCTTGGTCGATATGGAGCCATTCCTTATTTCGGTAATTTGGATAAATTCATTATGGAGTATGGTGGCAAAAAAGAAGAGTAAGTTTGATAACAAGTTCAAAAGCACGACTCCTGCTGACTGTCGTACTGCCAATGTACGAACCGAACGAAAGGTCAAGGATGACTTGCCAAAGTTGTCTCTTAATTTCAAGGATTTTGATTTTAATCAGTGTCCTCCAGGACAGACTTTTGAACAATGGCAGAAAGAGGGTATGTTATCTGTCCTTATGCAGAAGTTTGTTGATGTCTGTTCCAATAATATCATAGAGGCAAAAGAAAAAAGACTGCTGAAAGTATATGGCGATTTCCCGACAAATAGTAAGTTTTCGAAGCCTACATATATTACTGGGGATGTACAATGGGGTACCATTCAACGAATCGGTGGACAAATACCAAGATTGGCGGGCTATATCATCGGCTCTGTCTTCTATCCCGTATTTTTGGACAAAGACCATCAATTCTATCTGTCAACAAAAAGATGAAAGCAAAGTCTTATTAAACTTCTAAATCAGTTAACAATGGCATTAGCAATCAGAGTCGTTCCTACACTTCATGGAGAAGTAGCCAAGAAATTTGAGGCTGCTGCCAAGAAAGTGGAGAATAATCCTGGAACTCAGGATTATAGAAAGAAAGCAAAAATTGTCAGGGAGTATCTTCAAAAAATAAAGTTGTAGTTTCCGACGCACAGTTTTACAAACTACCATCGTTCGGTTTGTTGCCGTATCTGTTTTCCGAGTGGTGCCCACAGTCTTGCAAGCCCCAATGGTTTTTATCCTGTTTACGCCTTGATGTATTCTCTGTACTCTGTTTGTGGGTCACAACGGTTTTTATTCTGTTTATCGCCGTATCTGTTTTCCGAGTGGCACATCGTGCCACAGCTTTGCGTTCAGCTAAAGCAGTTGAGAGTTTACTCTCGTAAGGCTTTATATGAATGTAAAGCAAGTCGAAGACTCGGAAAACGGATACGAGGTTTATATCGGTTTTTGTCTAAACTTCCCCCCAGCTATAAAAACTCAAAGGCGGATGCCCAAGACTCTCCATCTTGCACATCCGCCTTTGCCTATACTCATTCTATGAAGCTACTTCTTCACTCCGTATATCTCATAGTCCTTCTTTCGTCTTTCTACTATCGGAGGATTCTTCCCGTCATAGTACATATCAAACCATGTTGACGATTCTTTTGGTTTCATACTATCACTCAGCACAAAATGTTTGCCGTCCAAAGACCGTTGCTGTATGTAATAATGGTGTTTTCTATATGCCGTCTTGACGAATACCTCTCTTGATCCCAGGAAGCAAATGTCATCGTACATCCTTATCTCTGCTCTTCTGTAAGTTTCACCATTGTTTCTTCCACGTCTCATATACACTCCACCAATCTTCAAGAAATCCAGGAAACCAATGGTGACAAATTCTGGCTCACGGGTTAAGCAGGTCATATTCTCCAAATATACCCAGTATTCCTTGCCTTGCTCCGTAAAATGAAGCATGGCATTGTCCTGCAGCTCTGCAAACTCATACGTCTGTTCTGGCTTTTCCATTGGTTTGTACAGTTCTGTGCGTACAAGGTATTTGCCTTCTCTGTTCTGAACTATTCTTATACCGTATGCCTGGGGGTATATCTTAGCATAACTGCCTAATGACTCCCATTTATCCAGCCAATTTCTTCGATAATATACTTGGTAATTGTTCTTCGTAACGCAGGTGACTCTCAGATTGGCAGGTTCTTTATAGTCAGCTAACTGTGTTCTGCATCCGATGTAATCTATTTTTATTTCTGGTCTGAAAAAAATTATGTACTGTTTCTTTTCCTCTTCAAACTGCTTGACTTCTTCTTCCCATGTGTTTCTCTTTTCTACTAATTCTTCAGCTGTCATAGGATGCAACATGGTATCCCAAGCCTTGCGCCAAGCCAAACCACCTTGCTCGTCTTCCCAAATCGACAGGTCTTCGATTTTCTCCTTGAACATGTATAGTCTGTCTGGCTCTGATGGCTGCACAAAGAAATTGCGGAACCGCAGCCCTTCGTCTGTCCCATTATTCAACGCATTCCGCAATACAAAACTGTTCTCGTCCATCTGACGTGTCTTTACTCTCGGATAGAGGCGCAACCCGTCTGTAGTGGAAAACTCCATAAAGCCATGTTTCTCGATTCTCGGACGCTTGAAGTATCGCACACCATTACGCAAGTCCATCCATGGACGTTCTCTGTCTATCTTCCGTCGAGAATACAGCTTGGCTATTCCGTATGCTTTCAGTTCTACCTTATTATATTCACATGCCAGCACATCCTTGCCGTCCTTATCCACAACACCCGACAGACCTTCCTTATTGCTGACTATCTCGTAGCCGTATGCTTCCTCCAAGTCCATACGTTGCCCCTCATGTGTCATCACGGTGATTAGTTCTGTTCGTGCGTCCGAAGTGATTTTCTCTTGTTCGTTACAAATAGAATAGGCTATGTTATACAGCCCTTCCACTCTCTCTGTCAGAATGCCTTTACCAGCGACACGTCCCTCAAACATGGCTTGCCAGTCTCTGTCATCTGACGGCAGACCAAACAAACGGTACAGCCCGACATTGTCCAATATCAAGCAATACTTCTTGCCCTCAAACACACGCATGCCACGTCCTACTTGCTGCAGGTACTTTGCCAACGACAGTGTGGGTCTTGCCAACTGGATAAACTCTACATCGGGACAGTCAAAACCTTCACCAAACAAATCTACATTAACCAACACTTGTATGTTATTTGTTTGCGCCAATGGAGTATCAGTATTATCCGTACTATCAGCCTTATTGCTAACATCTGTATCTAACGGCTTAGTAAGGCTCAAAGAGGCATAGTTAGGCTTACTATCAATGCTTGTTTCCTTAAACCTTTCAATGATTGCCTTTCTTTCTTCAAGCGGTGTCTTACTACTTATCGCCACTGCATTTATGCCATGCTGTCTGTACGCTTTTGCTATATGCTCCGCATGGGCTATGTCTATGGCGTAAGTGATGCCTTTTTTGTTTGCTGCATATCTCATCACCGTATCGCAAAGCCTCTCGATACTTGGCTGCACATTCATTTTCTCACTCATCTCTCTCAGCGAGAAGTCTCCATCGGCACCTCGTTTCTTCAGCGAGTTCACCAAACGCCAGTCCTCGCTGTCCTCTCTGATGGACATATAGTCATACAGCGATAGCCAACCATCGGCAATAAACTTCTTTGCTGACCACGACTGCAGTAGCACGTCAAACAAATCGGTGAACCCTCGTCTGGTCAGTCGGCAGGGCGTGGCTGTCAGTCCTAACTTTTTCGCTTCTGGAAAAGCATCCATTACCTCCTTGTAGGTCTTCGCCACGGCATGATGCGCCTCGTCGATCACTATCAATGATGGAATTTCCTCCATTTCTTGATAGTGTCTCGACAGCCATTGTATCGACATTACCTTTATGCGAGAATCATACAATAAGAGGGAAGGTGTAGTGCCAGAAGTAGAAAAGCTACTCATCATGGTTTCAAGCGTTTCTATTATCTGTTCTACCAATTCACGCCTATGTACCACAATCCACACACATGGATTCTTCACTCTTCGTTCTTCACTCTTCACTTGCTCTGCCAGTAGCACAGTTTTTCCCGTACCTGTCGGCATCTGCACCATCACGGATTGACACGACCGAAAAGCCGCCTCAATCCGTTCACTCATTTCTCTTTGATAGTCGTATAGCTGAATATCCTTCATATCAACTTCGTCTCGGTAACCACATCGAGGGTATTTCTTTATGAGTCTTCGAATTGGCATTGGTGATGTCAATCAGTATCAGATACCACTGTTCCTTTCTTCGGTGCTCTCCAGATATATAGTAGACTTTATTGGGTTGGTCTCTAAGTATCATATACAGGTCCAAGAACTGGAATATTCTGTCATTTGCCACGCATTCCCGATGATGCATCGGTATGCCTGCCATGTCTCTGTTTTTATAGAAATAATAGTTATAGCCAACTCTCAGCACGTCCATGAATCCCATATGCTCTACAATCGGACGCTCATCAAACTCCTGCATGGTGTACAGATTTACCCACGTGGTTTTGTCTTCTCCCGCAAACACTACTTCTGCGATATTGTCATCTGAGAGCTTTACGCTCTTTAATCCTTCCAGAATGATATGGTGGTCATTGTTGCTGATGGCATACTCGTTGCGCATGAAATGTTCACAGACGTATGCGTCCTTACTGTTGTATTCCTTTCCTCTGTTCTTGTTGATAGCATAATAGGCGTATGTTACAAGGCATTCTTCTCCATTGATGGTTTTATAGATACTGTTGCTCTGCTGTTTACGTTTTTCCCCAGTAATATATTCTCTTCCATATGTTGTCACGTCCTGCATCGAACCTTGCGCATTATCCATATAGAGATATTGCTCCTTGGTGCCTACTGTCAGTGGTGACCATGGGTCTTTTCGTCCTACGTATTCAATGGCTTCATTTTTATTGTTCAGCAGGTAGTACTTCGTTATGTCACCTTCTGTCTGACTGACTAACTGCCAGTTGAAACGCATATCATCGTAGGTCTTATATATCCCATGCATATTGTCTCCAATACGGATATAATTCCCATCCTTTATATAACCAAACTTTGTTTTTCGCATAATGTAATTAGATAATCGAAATAATCTTAAATGGCAGTTCCACAAATTATTATCTACGCATTAAATCAATTTCATGCGCTTTATCTCATCAATGTTTTCTTTGATGAACTCACTGACTTTCTTGCCGTTGTTCGGGTATATTATGCTTATTCGGATGCTGTCATCCAACGCCCCATATACCTCGTCCACCAATTTATTGAATGGGCTATCCTTACATATATCCGGCAACCATAGTATCACGTCTCCACGCTTCACGGTTACATGATAGTCCTTTATCAGATAGTGTCCCACCAATTCCCTTATCTTCTTTTCTATTTCAACACTATTCATAATTTTTCATAGATATATTTGATTCATCCGATATTCAGAGTGATGCTATTTGGATCTTATAAAGTGATTTGTAAGCTCCTACGGTTTTTATTCTGTTTACAATCGTATGTATTCTCGATGCACAGTTTAAGAGCCCCACGGTTTTTATTCTGTTCGTCGTGGAATCTATTTTCCGAGTAGTGTCCACAGTTTATAAGCTCCAACGGTTTTTATTCTGTTTATCGCCGTATTTGTTTTCCGAGTGGCACATCGTGCCACAGCTTTGCATTCAGATAAAGCAGTCGAGAGTTCACTCTCGTAAGGCTTTATCTGAATGAAAAGCAAGTCGAAGACTCGGAAAACAGATACGGGGTTTTTCAGGTTTTTGTCTATGACCACCCGATAGCAGTTTTTTGTCAATCAGCATCCACTGCCCACTAAAAGGGCAAAGCTCCTCTCGGCACTCCATAATCTGTACAACTCTCCATTCCTTCAATCTCTTTCCATGCCTCATGCAAATAAACATTCACATCCTCAGGCAGTTTCCCTTCCTTCGCCAACTTCTCAAACTCCTCTGTCAAATCTCTTATGGCATATTCTGGACTATACATGTCATCGAAATACTCCCAGTGCCTGTCTATCACAAAGTGTCTGCACATGGATTTCGTCAGTTGCAGGAACATCAATGCTGCCGCCTGGTATTTTTCAACGGCAAGCAACTTCTCGATATTCTTGTTCTCTTCCAACATCAGCTGCCAGATGCTATAACAGTCCCAATCCACATTTTTTCTGTTGAAGATTTTCTGTTCATAGTCCTTGTTCAATGGTATCAACGACTTGGCTTTTTTCTCTGCTTCCAGTATCTGTCGCTCTTTCTCCCGTCGCCTACGCTCAGTATCTTTTGCAGCTCTTTCTTCTTCGTCATTCATCTCTCGCTCGATCTTCACGGGCTCTCCTGTGATTTTTTTGCTTGGTGCCAACATCTGTATATTGTTCTGCACTCGTTTGAAATCATCAAACCGTGACAGATGTGTAAATATGTATGTGAAGACCTCTTCTCGCTTCTCCTCGTTGTTCCATGCTGCTACACTATCCACCAATGCAGCAAAGCTCGCATATATCAGTTTGCCGATACGTAGCTTGTACTCATTCAGATAGTCTCTAATGTCATCCCTATATATCAACAATGGCAGATGTTCGCACAATCCCATGGCAATGGCATACGCTGCGTCTGGCCGTCCTTTTGCCAACACTGCTGGTATCGATTTCTTCTCCCAACGCTCCAATAGTCGTAGCATATACATGAAGTCGTCTTTGTCATCAGGGAAGAAGGTCACCACTTGTTGAAAGTACTTGGCGTATGCTTCCTCCAGGTCTATATACAATCCCTTGGGCACATAGTCTATCTTCGGACGTTCCATACAGCTTCTACGTCTGCGCACCTCAGCTGCTTCATCCTGCTTTTTCTGATGAGCAAGTTGTTCTTCCTTGTCTCTACGAACCGTCTCCAACTCTTCTTGAAACTCTGCTGTCTGCATGGTTTCCACACATAGCAGCTTGTCTATCTTCTTTGACAGGTATCTGCTCCATGCCTGATAATTGCTTTCATCCACGCAATCGGGGCAGGGTATACCACTCATGCTCCATGTATTCTCAGACAGGTAGAAAATCATGCTGTATCTTTTCTTTTTGCTCATATTCTAAATTTTTATAAGGAATATGGGTGTGATAGAATATCTGAAAGAGCTTTATTCTGTTTACGACCGTATGTATTCTCTATGCGCAGTTTGCAAGCCCCAACGGTTTATCTCTGTTTATTGCCAGTTTGTTTTTCTGAGTGGTGTGTGCGCCACTACTGATGTGGGGCGGACTTTCCGTCGAGAGTTCACTCTCGTAAGGGAAGTGCGAACCACAGCAGTAAGCCGAAGGCTCAGAAAAACAGGCTGGTGTTTTTACTCCGTTTTTGTCTAAGCCCACCCAGCAGTAGGTTTTTGTCTAAGTCCCTCTTGAATAACTCTCCACCAAATAGTCGTACCCAAACACAAACGTGTCTCTCTTTACATCCCCATACAAAAAATCCTCGAAACTGGTAAATGATGACTGAAACATCTGCCCATACAGCATATTGATCGTGTTAATATGCCAAACCATAGCATTACTGTATCTTTGCTCTGTACGCTTGTCTTTCATTACAAGTGTCAGGATATGGCATACTGCCTCCAACAGGAACTCATAATACGAGCAATGACTCTCTCTGTCTGGCTCAAAGTAATCCACATCCTTACAGTGTAGCCTTGCAAGTCGTTCAAGAAGATAAAAAGCATTTCCTGCCGCATTCTCATTCTTGCCTTCTTCATATTGCTTCATAAAGACTTCAAGCAATGGAACATATGCCATAGCAGCCTTTTTACCATCATTCCACGTGTTCGGTTCTATCCAAACCTTGTCGATTTCCTCACGCATGGTAGGTGTGAACCCTATAAAACTGTAGTTCTTCCATGACTTCACCGTGCGCATAGCAGCAGGATACTTGTTTGAATGATTACACTTAATGTCTTGCAGCATATGTCCAAGTGTCTCTGCCATACACTTGGCATGCATATATCGTTCTTCATCCGTCTCACTGGCAGCATAGTCGCAACAGTCTGTGTACCATTCTTCATGTGGTAGGTCACTCTCCACTACATATTTACGGCTGTCTATGGCTTCTGACCAATAGGTCAGGTAGCGGATTAGTACGTCATGAGGCAATGTCTTCAGTTCTTCTTCGACTTTCTGTATTTTCTTGTCTACAACTAAATCGTAATAATCGCCTTCGGTGTTGTAGACGAAATCGAATGAGTCTTTATGCATGTTTTGTTTATTCTGTTATTTGTACTTCTTTGTGCAAGAAGATAATAGTTCATTTTTAATGCTCGTGAGAAAAGAATATTTCACAACACCCTATCATGGTCTCTGCAATCAAATGTTTCTGCAAATAGTCATAATCGGCATCATCAGGAGTAAGTCTTTCTGGTTCTGTTTCATTGTCATGCACATAAATGTTATGCTGGCGGTCTGTATATTTTCGTCTGAATGCTTTGATGAACTCTATAACCTCTTTTTTATCTTTTGGCTTAAAATTCAGTCTTACATAGAAATTATCAACTACAGGGTTTGAATAGACTTTATATATGTACATATTATCAGAAAAAGGTGAATGGGGCTTATATTCATCTACGAGCTTGAATAGATACCCATAAGTATTCTCTTTTTTATAAAGCTGATAGAACTTGATATTCCTTCCTGCTAAGGATTCCTTTATGTACTTCTTGTCATCTTCAGACATTTTAGTTCCAAATATTATTCCATGGAGAGCTGAAGGTAAATAATCATGTCGCCCAAATTTGTCTGTTACTATTCTTGTTTCTTCTTCATATTTCCAAGATGTCTGTTTTGTTGCGACCATTTTTTCCAAAAGAGTGTTCCCACCCATATCCATGTCTGTTATCTGAGGTGTTTGATCTTCATACACAACATCTAATATATTCATATCATTGTAAAAAACAGGAGAAACACTTTGGAACAGTCTTTCTTTATCATATATAATGCAATAACCTTTCATGTTTGATGCATATGAAGCCCACATTGATGGTATGCATGCATTTCTACTCAAAGAGAAAATACCAATATTTTTGATATTTCTCTCTAATGTAGAGAATGCTTCATTTACGCGATTGATTGATTCTTTACAATTTGGAAATAAGTCACATAGTGCTTTTATCTTCTCTCTTAGTGTCTTACTGTTATAAAGGCATTCCTGTTCGTCATTGAGTTCTTCTATTTTTGATGCCCAAAAATAGTTTTCTTCCAGACATTTCAAATCTCTGTTGATATTCTCAATGCTACGGTATTTATACAAGAAATTGTGATTCATAGGTTTTGTTGGATATTACTATTGGTTTAAAATCCGTCGTAATTGGTCAGCCAAGGCATTAAAAGCTATAGGTTTATACATGATTTTTACTACATCTGTATCAATACCCATTTCATTCAGCTTTTCCTCAACTTTACTGTTCCCTGTCATCACAACTACTTTATGTAAGTCTATCAATTGCCGTTCTTCGATTTCCTTTACTATATTAAAACCATCCCACAGTGTATTTTTAGCCAAGGTTATATCTACAAAAACGGCTTGGTACTCACCATTCCATGATGTAAAGTCAATATCTTGTGACCTTGATTTTGCAATACATTTGAGACGGCCATCAAAGGCATAAATATTAGCCAAGTCAAAGGAACCCTTTATTGTGTTCCATTCATCCTCAAAGACGAGTATCTTAATTTCTTCCATATATCATATATTTGAAATCCAAACACATGAATGCTTGGTCTTGTTTATTCTCTTTTTTTGCTGATATCTCAACATCCAGTTCTCTGGCAATGCTTTTAATTATATAAATGCCATAACCATATTCCTTACCTTCAAGCACAGCATCTTTCGCATTGCTATTCATATCTCTTACCAATTTATCTATATCCTTATCCTTAATTCTACATTGATTCTCAAAATGTACAATAAGTTTGCCCCCTTCTGTATACATCGATATATTCTCACATCCTGTGGAATATTTCATCATATTAGTAATCCAATCTGTGAACATTATCTTGCTTTCCACCAAATTTGTATGAAGACACATTCCCTTGTCAGCACATAATTTTATTTTTTCGTCTACACTCACAGGTAATTGCATAGCTCGTTCCGTTATTTCTGATATTATCAAGTATATTTTTAATATTGAAACTTCTTGAATTTCTGTGCATAGAAATGGATTCTTACTTTTATCTAACAGATAGTTTGCAAACCTTAAAATTTCAGACAAATCGGTTTCCGCCTGGTTGGCCTCTTTGCTTATCCTATCTTTCATTTTGTCTAATATATCATCAGGCATATTTCCCATCTCTTTATGGTATGCTATCAAGTTACTCAATGGGGTCATTTTATTACGAATGAAATGCATAACTTTTACAGCTTGATTAACGTAAAGGACACTATCTTTAATTTCATTGAATTTTTCCTCTCGTCTTTCGCTGATTCTATATTCTGTACTAAGTAAGATTGACATTTTGGAGAATGCCAACCTCATCATGTCTTTAAACTTATAAAAGTTTAATGTCACAGATGAAGCATTTGATACGTCGCACGTAAATACATATTCAAATTCCCCAATGGGGATATAAAACAAATAGGTATTTATGTTGTCACCTAAAATTCTCAATTCTTTATACTTTTTCAGATCTTGTAATTGTTGAATTTCCAGATGCCTAGTTCTTGTCCATAAAAAATCTGAAGCACTTACCAACCACAGCGTTTCCCCTTTTAATACATATGTAGTAATTAGTTTTATACCTTGCCCTTCTTTGAAATGAAAATAATTATTTAGTTCAGTAATAATGTTCTCATAAATTTGATGAGGTTTTAACATCAAAGGATCTAAAAAATATCTGTTAACATTCTCAGTAATCTCTTTTTCTGTCCTCCATACTCTATAAGTTCTCACAGAAGTCAAGTACATAATGGCTAACGCTACAATTGGAATGACAATCCATGGTTCAAATGGTCTAAGATGAAGCATCAATGTTCCAAGCGTCAAAAGACTTAATAAATTTAGATGTGATCTTTTTCCTGTATAATTTATTGCATTAATCATTGGCACGATAACCAACATAAAAGTCATGGGGTCATGCAATTCTTTCCCCCATATTACCACATTGATAAATACGAAATCCCATGCGAGACGCAAAATATCTTTTTGTTTATGTTTAAGCAAACAATAGATAGCATAATATATTACCACAAAAACATAATATGCCCACTTTGGGAAAATATTCTCATTATGCTCTACTATCCAACAAGAAAACATCAACAGTATTATCCTAAACAAAAAAGATCTAAGCATATTATTTCTGTGTTATATAATCTTCTATCTTTCGATAGACAAAATTTCCAATAATCAAATAAAACAGGATTTCTCCTATTATATATACAGCTAGTCCACCAAAACCTATAGGCTTAACTTTTGGGGATATATCATCATTTCCTGTCAGCAAAGCAAAAGTATTCATGATACAATTTGAAATTTCATTATCGCTGTAATCGTTGTAGTCAATTTCAAAGAACTGCATACATTCCAATGGGGCTGGTAATAAAACTATCATCACCATCATTATATATACAGCATACGAAATAAGTAAAGTCCACCATTGTGAAGATAGCCATAGAGTCACTGCATAACATTTCTGATAACCATTCCCTAACCAAGCAGATTGAATGCGTAAATTTCTTATTTCGTCTTGCAAACTGTCTGTATCATACCCACGCATGATCATCATTCTGCGCATCGTATAAAGTATTGATAATTTTTGGTTTACTTCTAATCCAGCGACTGCATCCATTATTTTCTGGGGTAATATTTCATCATAGCCATAATCCTCTTTGTCTGATGCTTTAATATAGTTCTCTATAAACTTTTTAACGTCCATATATAACGAACGTTTATAGCTATGCATATTCAACACCATCTTTGCCTGTATCAAGTTGAAAAGGATCTGATAGTTCTTTTTGTATTGATACGCTTTGAGTTGGTTGTATTGGCTTTCTAAGTACGCTATCATTTCTGTTTCTGTCATAGCAACCCAATAATACTATCCTTTTCTTTGCTTCATTGCCCAATTAGTTAACCTTCCTGTGACATTTTCTGCAGCATACCATTTTCCTTTAACACAAACACGGTCGCATTGGTAGGTAAGAAGTTTGAGATTGTCACTGTCAATTGTGACCAAACGTGTTGAAAGAAGTTTATCTATAAAATCATTCAAATCAGAATATCCTCTTTGAATTACGAAGCGTTCCAAATCCTTATTGTCCTTTATGCAAATACTTCCTTGCTTTCCTAGTTCTCCAAGAATAACCCATTGTGTTTCATCAATTTCTACAGGTTTCCATTCTTCAATAATGTTGTTTTGTGAAAGTTCTTGTGATGTCATGACTTTGTAGCCATAGTCCCAACCTATAGGAGTCCCCTTGTCTTTATGTATTTTTGCATCCAAGAATGGAGAAAGGCAAGGTGTCTTTAAGTCTTCTCCAAATAAAATTGATGGCAATTGGTATTTATAGGATAGTTTAGTCCATATGGTTTCAAGAAGAAAATACATTGGATTGTATGATGAGGTTCCTAACAGGTTCCACCAACCATTATTAGATGGATTATACAATGGACAAAATGGTGAACCGGTAATTTTTACACATGAGAAGCCTTCGCAAATGATAAGATTCGGCATATCATTAGGCCCATATCCGTTTTTGCGTGCATTTGCCGTTGTCTTGCAGGTTTCAAGATATTCAACGATTCCTTTTCTGAAGTTCGTTTCTGATGAATAACCATTATATCCCAAGACAATTCGTACGGGTATTTGTGGATCAGTAACAAGTGTGTGATACAAGTATTCCTCATCTAAGCTAAGTTCTCCTTTTTTGTATGCTGAAACATGTTTCCCTAACGAGTTTCGTACCGAAGTTGTTGCCCATCTACATACATACTCTTCCGTAGGCTTTCCATAGTAAAGCGGTGCTATTGTTGCAAGATTCTCATAACTATCTTTTACTTCCGCGCCATAAAGGTTCTTTTTTACTTGTATTACAACCAGTACTTGTTGCGGTTTGAAGATAAATTGACGTTCGGAATATTTTACAGACATTCCAGTGCCATCAGCCAAAATAATGTCATATTCAGTATTTGAGCCTTCAATGAAACTATTCCTCGCCACTGTCAGATGTAAATCACCAAATATCGATTTGTTCAAGATTTCAGCTGTAAGACCTTCATATTGATTTCCGATAGTAGGACGGTGCTGTATGCCGTAAGATTTAAGAACTTCGTTTTCTTGCTTCGCCAAAGCATACAACAAGTCGCTAAGAGAGTATATATCCATAAACTGATGTATTGTTATCTAACATCTATATCTTTCATCACCTTCTCCACCTCTTCCAATGGCACATTCAGCATGCGCGACACATAAAGCGGAGTTATCTCTTCCATTCTACCAGATTGTCGTTCTATGCCAATCAAATACTCGATATTCTTTCTAAGGTCGCCAAAACTGTTGGAGAATGTAGGAGTTGTCTTGTTTTCCGCTTCCTTTGCTTTGAAAGCATCAAATGTTTCACTTCCATCTTCTCCATATTTTCCGTCCTTTGCCTCATAAATTACAGATGGATCCAATACCTCTACAGTATGCCATGCACCAGGAGGTATCACACAGCCATAATTTCCAATGGTAGGGTCAAGATGGATGCGTTCTTTCTCCTTGCCATTTTCATCATAAATAATTTCTACAAGTTTACCACACAACAGCAATACATTCTCATTGCTATTTGGATGTCTATGAATGGGAACAACGGTTCCTGGCAGCAATGCGTTCAGAATACGTTGCGAGTTATCATCTGACGATGTACGTAAGTCGTAGCTCTGACGCAAGCGAGGATTCTCCACAGCCTGTTCAAAGAGCTTGCCTAAAAATTCTTTGTTTATTTCCATTATCGTTAGTCATTAGGTAATCTGTTCGCTTTACGAGGTACAAAAAGGAAAGAACAGAATTGCCAAAACAGTGAGAGCAAACCAAACTTGTTTGAGGTTTGCCGAGTCGTGATGGCATTCGATGAAATAAACTTCCAAATTGCTACTATAAAGTTTCTCATTATGTGCATATTTTTTATACGAATGAGCGATTAACGGACATCTATGCAGCCTACACATCACGCCCATTAATCGCTCACCAATCTATTGTTTATCTTACGATTGCTTCCTTGATGCTTTCTACGATATACTTCACATCATCATCAGTCACATACGGACCAGCTGGCAGACAGAAACCTACCTTGAAAAGTTCTTCTTCAATGCCATTAGTATATACAGGAGCACCCTCATACACTGGTTGTTTGTGCATCGGCTTCCATACTGGGCGGCACTCAATCTTCTTACCAAGCATGAATACACGCAATGCCTCTACATTTTCGTTAGGCTGACAGTCGGTTGTTGCTGAATCAACGGCATGGATTACACCTGCTGCACCACCTACGGCAGTCTTAATAACTTCCTTGTATGCGTTCTCCTGACCTTGTATCTTCACATCCGCATCCAAAGTGGCAGCACAAAGCCAGAAGTTGGCATCATAACGCTTATCCTCAGGCTGCTTGTGTATATGTACACCAGGCACATCCTTCAACAGCTCCTCATAGAGCTTCTGCACATGCTTGTGATGGGCGATATGGTCATTGAGGACAGTCATCTGACCGCGACCGATACCAGCACACACGTTCGACATACGATAGTTGTAGCCGATAGCCGTATGCTGGTAGTAAGGATAAGCGTCGCGAGCCTGTGTAGCATACCACATCACCTCATTGGCATCCTCCGCATTACGGCAAATCAAAGCACCACCACCAGAAGTGGTAATCATCTTGTTGCCGTTGAACGACAATACACCATACTTGCCGAATGTACCCAACACTTGTCCATCAAAGCGTGAGCCCATACCCTCGGCTGCATCCTCTACCACTGGAATGCCATACTTGTCGGCAATAGCCATAATCTCGTCGATATGGTAAGGCATACCATACAGAGCCACGGGTACAATAGCCTTAGGCAACTTGCCCGTCTTCTCTTTACGGTCGAGGATAGCCTTTTCCAACAAAACAGGATCCATGTTCCATGTTTCACCCTCAGAACCTACGAACACTGGCTTGGCACCAAGATATGTGATAGGATGACTCGAAGCGCAGAATGTGAAACTCTGCACCAATACTTCATCACCAGCCTTCACGCCACAGCCAATCAAAGCCAAGTGAACGGCAGCAGTACCAGCCGACAGACAAACCACCTTGCGGTCAAGCGGCTCTGTACCATCACTCTTACTGTTGGCGAACGTCTCCAAATCTTTTTCGAAGGCATTCACATTCGGTCCCATTGGTACCACCCAGTTGGTATCGAAGGCCTCCTTCACATATTTCTGTTCCAAACCAGCCTCACTCATGTGGGCAAGGCAGAGATAAATTGTTTTTCTTTCTTTCATTTCTGTATTTGTTTATATGTTATTTTTAAGTAACTAAGTAAGATCTATAATTTGCCAACCACTATTTTTGAGTTTTTCAATATTATATAATTCATACGAAGACTTATGCATCGCATAACATAGCAGATGTGTTGGACGTGACAAACCGACATATGTCATTTTCATCGCACTCTGTATATGTGCTCCTTTCTGTTGCTCTCCTATTTCTTTATAGAAGGGATTTGGATAATACGTTGCTGCTTTAGTCTTGGTTACCTTCGTCTTTTCTTTAATCACATGTATAGATTCATACTTCCCCTGATACATCGTCTCAATGTAGAGTGTTGCACAATGGGGTTGCCCTTTAGCATGATGTACTGTTTCTATCTGTAGTTGAGTATCTTTTTGCTGTGGATTTTCTATATTAGGGATATATGGTTTGCTTATAAACCTCACGCATTCGTCACTTTTTGTAACACTCATATGTTCTAATAACCAATCTGCCAAAGTCTGCATTTTATAATACACCTCTTGATATTGGGATAATACCATTAACTTAACAATGGCAAATGCCAACAATTTGTATTCCTTAAACAAAACCTTATCCTCGTTTTTTAAGAAACTCAACAAGGATGTTGGCGTAAAAGGTCTATCACATAAATCATTTTTCTTACTCAACCGCAAGCATTCACACATTATTTCATTTATAATGGACATTCTCTCCTTGTTGTCGGAAAGACCTTGCATTTTACTAACATAGTCTGCAAGACTCCCCGCACATTTAGTGGTAAAAGATTCTTTTGAAACTAATTCTGGGTATAAGTCCATTAATCGTAATTCTTTTGGATTTAATTCTCGATTGTCAGACCATTTCGAGTTCCAACCGATAATATGAAAACCATATTTCTTTTCTGGAATATTATTCAAATCATATGTTTCTATCAGCTCTTCGAATTTTTCAATCAGTAAATCTCTATGTTCATAGTCATATACTAAGAGATAAGGTTTTATTTCAGGATTGGTATTTCGTGTACCTCTCACTACTTGACCCGATTCACGCCTAAACATAAAAGCGTCAACAATCGATGCTACAGGTGATGTTAGTCGCATAGAGTTATTAAATGTCTGTACTTTCCTTGGTTTCCATGCACAATCAGTTGTGTCTGAACCTACATGAAAAATAGACTGGTTAACGTCACCAATACGTTGGAAACATACACTATCATCACAAAATAGTTGATCCATAATTTCCAATTGATGCTCTTGTAAATCCTGTGTTTCATCAATGAACACATATTTGAAACGTTTTCTAAGAATTGACTTGATACGAGGACAGCGATTGATATATATTTGTGCAAGAACGTAACAATCGTCATAACTCAATATACCCCTATCAAACATATGCATTTTTAACTCACATAGGATTTTTAGGATATGCTTCCTATTCTCTTCTTCTTTTCCTTTCCATGTTTTAGGTGGTTTCATTGATGCAACTTTAAATTCCTTTTGCCGTGTATAATCCCATGGAATGAAATGACCATCAACAGTAACTATTATTCCAAAATTCTTTGCTTGCTCAATCCCTTTATACTTATACCAAGACCAAACTTTATCATTTTTAATCCATTTACTTTGAATGCACTTCAAGAATTCTTCTTTGCTTATTGCCGTATCAATACGACTAATTGGATTTGAGAACCTTATGTCGTAGTAAGGTATAGCTAAATAAGAGTCTACGAAGTCCTGTATTGTACCCACAAAGTTTGGATATTCAAATAGGTTAGGACACGCTTTTGACAGTTTTTTCTTTATTTCATCTACAGCCGCATTGGTATGCGATAACACAAGAATTCCATCTGTTGCAGAACGAGGGCGTAATTTGGACAAACAATATAACTTCGCTTGTAATGCTGTAGTTTTTCCACTACCAGGAACCGCAAGCAAGTCGCAACTTTCCAAAGACCTTATGAAATTCAACCTTTCTTGGTCAAAATGATTGTTTCCTATCAGCAAACGCTCAGATTCTGCAATATGTATATCGTCAATTAGCATACGTGGTTAATTGCTTGAACAAGATAATAAGCTGTATCATCATTCTTAATATCCAATTTCGTAGTAAGTTTTTTTATTGATAAACATATTTCCGAAGCTATTGCGACTTTATCAAGACTTCTGTCCTTCAATTTTTCAGCCAGTTTGCTTCGGAATTTTTCATCATCAAAATCCCCACCAGGTATTTTTTTGAACTCATTTGTCCTACTATGAACGTTCATACAAGCCTCTTTAAATATTGTGGACAATGCATCAGACTTGAATAGACACCATTCGAGAGTCCAGTGGGTTGCAAGGAATAACTTGACATTTGTGTTGTCGTTGCTGTCTAACTTCGCATTGATGCCATTGAGTTTGTTTTTCTCTTCCACATCATCAAAAGTCCAATCTTCCTTGGGTCTTACATCGTAATCTGTAACAATTGATACTGGATAATTCAATGTCTTTCCATCTTTGCGCATCAGTATTCTTGCATAATGAAGATAAGCAGTACTACCTACATTAACAACAGAGACCTCATGCCGAGTAAGATTCTTGTCCAAGTTGTTTGCAAGAACAGGAATAATCATATCTTCCGCCCAACCTTCAACGATGATAACACCCTTTGCGAAAAACAAATTGGATTTTGTTACATCTAGGAAATTCTCCAAGTATACGTAATCGTTTTCCTCCAACTTCGTTTTCCCTTTTGTCAAAGGATAGACATCATTATCTTTACACAACACAACAGACGTGTTATTCATGCTAATTTTTACTTTTGAAGCGAGATTGGGACTATGAGTTGTCAAGATAAACTGCACTTCGTCTTCTTGCTGTATTCCCTCTATGACTTTCATCTGTGCCTGTGGATGTAGGTGTGCCTCCAATTCTTCGATTAAGCACAACTTCACTCCTTCATTCATTCTCCTTAAATGAAGCAGTTCCGTTGCCATAAAAAGACGATTCATCGAGCCTAATCCCATATTTGTGGAATCTTTAATACCTATACTGATTTTCTCAAGAATGCTTTTTATATTTGAATCAGAAATAGACAATTCAGACTCATAACTAACAGACAAGAAAGACTTGATAAAAGTATCAATTACATCTTTTATTTGGCTTTTGTTACTTTTCGTTCCACCTGTATCATCCTTGAACCATTCCGTAATACTGTCATTTGCATCTGCAATGATATTCTCAAAAGTATTTTTGCCAACAGCTCCCTCTTGAAACAATTCATGCCCCATAAGAATTTGCGATAGTCTTGAATTCTTCTTGGCAGTCAAATCATAATCTGCATCTCGAAGTGCACGAAGATAAGTTGCCTTTATTAATTCTTTCTCATTCGCATTTATTGGCTTCAATGTGCCATCATATGCCTTTACTTCATAAGGCTGAATCTTACCCGCATTTTTCGATGCCTCCAAAACAAGATGTAGCGAAACAATGGCTGTATCTGGATTAATTTGCACTTTGTCTGTAAACGGTGCCGCTTCTGGATCTGATAATTCCGTGAAAATTATGTCTATTCGCAAGTTGTCACATCCTAATGAGAAATCGGTTTCAACAAGATGTATCCATTCCATGGAATGAGTCTTTGTTACCAACTTTATTGCGTCTATAATTGCAGTTTTTCCTGAGTCATTTTCTCCAATAAGCACATTAAGTCCTTTTGTAAAAGGAACTGTCAAATGAGGCTTCGTTTCATCAATGACACCATCCTCGTTTGTGTATTTTCTAAAATTCCAAAGTCTTAATTCTGATAAATACATAGAAATACTATAATAAGGTTTTACTTTAGAAAGGTATATATATCATTACTATACTTTGTTGCGGCATCATGCAGCCCACATGCCAATACCATTACACACCCATTATCTGAGTACATTGGTTCGCCTACGCTTTTATATGATAAACGTTTAGGTAGATTTGCAGCCCAACTTTCTTCACACATCATCATAAGGAATTGGGCAATCTTTGGTGATAAAGTGTATTCAAAGAACTTGCTGACACCATACTGTTCAACATCTTTTTGATTCCAATAATCAATCAACACAATACGACAATCCTCGCCATGAATTAATCTTATTCGCTCCAGTTGTTGATTCATATACAAGTCCCCAAAGGAGTAACCAGTAACAAGCAGACGCCTATTCTCAATCAATGATTTACAGAGATTGGCATGATAATAATCGTATGGTATGCAATTCAACTTATCTGTCTTTCGTAATCCAGTAATAATAGGTCCTGCAAATATTTCCTCATTTGTCTGGTTCGTTTCCAGACTTTGACTGCGCCCTATCATCATATCCAAGACAGTATCACTATCCTTGTACTTGAACAGATCATTATGTCCGTACCTATACAACCCTCTATTTGTCTCTCGTTCGTAGAAATACCTTATGCAGCCATGAAGATGATTTATTGTGGATAAATTCTGCTCATTAGCAAATAGTTTTTGGGGAAGGAACTCGCTGTAATCATTATCCGTTATCAGTTCGAATCCATCTTCATAATTGCCTTCACCTAACGATTGTTCTATAGTCGTATCATAATTAAAATTGAATAAATCCAACATATACGGCGTATTACTAAAGAAATCTCTATACCAGTTTTCTTTTCCTCCATCACTCGCAAAGTAATCGTCATATCCTTTTACTATTTTGAATATGCGCATGATGAATTCTCTCATGATATGGTTAATCTCATTTACGTCATATTGCATTGTCGGACTTATGAATGGAGCAAAAATCGGGTAAATGTTTGGATTATGGCATTTGCCGTTCCAAGTTCTACCATAAGAACTATACATCTCCAACACATGAAACAACATTTCGAAATGTACATATGGTTGAGAGTTGTATATGCCAGTAGGAAGCGTAGACATTAAATGCTGATACATTTCATCAACAATTCCGACATCCTTTCCTGTGAGATAATTCCTGTATGTTTTTCGTATTTTTGCTGTGATATTTCCAGTAGATGGAAGTGTAACATTTGATGGTAATTTGAATCCTAATGCAGCTCCTGCACCTATTACGCATGTAATTCTGTTATTCTCCATATTTTTCATACCTTACATATTTTTCAATATTTCTTCAGATACATGTGTTCCAAGAAAATCATTTAACGCTTTATATGGATTTCCTTTATTATTTACAGCATTTTTCATTACTTCAAATGCCTTATAAGAAAGTATTTGTGGGGAATCGGAGCATCCTATACATTGTGCAGCCACATATTCTGCCACTTTCATTAGTCGCTTGTTATCCATAATCATTCAATCTGCTTCTAATATATATGAATGTATCTTCTTTAAAAGTTGGCAGTCCCAAGACTTACCAACTCCGTTTCATTTATGAGTGTACGGCTCACTCATCTTGGTAAGAAAACCTTTCCCTACAATCTACTCAAAGTTTACGCTGTTGCCAGACTTGGCGCAATTGCTGTATGCAAATATTAGTATGGTCGCATCAAGCATAACAGATGCTATTCCCAGCGCAAGAGCTACAGAACCTGTCGCTAAGAGTCCGGCTACTGTCAGCCCTATTGATAACATACTAATAGCGGATTGCCATTTCCACAACTACCCTTGTATCAAGGCTCTTGTGAGCATCAAACAATCGAAAGCTATACATCCGTAGCCGACTTTCGCTATCTCTGTTGATATACAGGTTAGTACCAATGATAAAACACTGAGACCCACTTCAACTTCCGCTGTTGAGTACTTGAGTGTAAGCAGTATCTCCTTTTGAAATGAAGATTTAACTGCCTACATTTTCTTACTTGTAAATATATTTACGTTCATAGTTGTATAACATTTAAATTTTTATATCAATTAGTTGCTCCAAATATCCCGGCCTATGCAACTTCGGTCTTTCATCCATAAGACAGTTTCCTACTCTCCCGCATTTCGCAGTACCATCAGCGTTTGTAGTCTTTACTTCTCTGTTCGGAATGGGAAGAGGTGATATCCTACAGCCATAACCACCTAGACTAGGGAATGTAGCAGGTAGTGGTTTCGCTCCACAGACGTATGTCTATTCAATCATACCTGCTTGCCTTATTAGTTACTCATGATTTTTGATTACTTTTGCAGGACATCCAAATGCCGTCACATTATCAGGTATATCTTTAACTACGACACTTCCTGCACCAATCATGCAGTTCTTGCCTATATTTAAGCATTGTATTACAGATGAGCCAACACCAATCCAAGTACCTTCACCCACATGTGTACCACCACTTATATGTACACCAGGGGCAACATGGCAATAGTCTTCAATCACACATTCATGATCTACTGTTGCTCCTGTATTTACAATACAATGATTGCCTATTACAGCATCGGCATTAATAACTGCTCCAGCCATTACTACAGTTCCTTCACCAATCTTGGCAGAAGGAGAAATAACTGCAGACGGATGAATAGCCGACATAAACTCAATAGCTGGATTGTTAGCCTTCAATCTCTCCACTATCATCTTGCGTATTCTGTTTACGCCTATGCTCACAATCATAGGAGAAAGTTCCGTTGCTTCATGCAATACAGGACGACCTCCACATTCATTAACATTAGGATTATCATCCACAAAGGCCTCCACTTTTATGCCATTGGCATTCAAAATGTCTTTAATCACCTTACCGTGACCGCTTGCACCGAATAAATACATCAAATACCCTCCAATTTTAATTGTGCCCGTTAAAATATTCCATTGTTGCAGACTTTCCTGTCGTAGTATTGATATCCTCACGGAAAAGTACTTTCTTTATCGTAATGAATATAACCTTCAAATCTGTCATCAACGAGCAATGATCTACATACCACACATCAAGTTTAAATTTCTCTGTCCACGAAATAGCATTACGTCCATGACATTGTGCCCAACCGCTTATTCCCGGTCTTACCTCATGTCGACGAGCTTGTTCCTTGCTATATAGTGGCAGGTACTGCACCAATAGAGGGCGCGGCCCTATCAACGCCATATCTCCTTTTAGTACATTTATAAGCTGTGGCAACTCATCAATTGAAGTAGAGCGCACAAAACTGCCAACCTTAGTCAGACGGACTGCGTCAGGCAGTAAATTACTTTCTGCGTCCCTTTCATCCGTCATTGTCTTGAACTTTATTACCTTGAATATCTTGCCGTCTTTCCCTGGACGCTCTTGGAAGAAGAAAGCACCGGCCCCTTTATTAGCAAAATGCAACCAAACTGTAATGACTATAAGTATAGGGCTAATGCAAATCAATGCTATTAGTGCAATCCAAAAGTCGAAGAATCGTTTAAAAAAATGCTTATACATATAAAATGCTTATTTTGATTTTATTACTATAATGTCGCTGATATCCTATTGAGTAGATTACGAATATTTCCGTGCATACCATCTACGCCACAAGGAGATACGAAGAATGCCGAAAGGTGTCCACATCACTTCTTGTGGATAATAGCGTACTAAACGCATGGTATGACGCATCCACCTACACATCAACACAATACGGTTCCTCTTTACTAATCCTGAAAGTCTATCATCACTATGTCCGAAGTTTCCTGCCAACATTATCTCATGTAACAAGAAACGACCAGCACATTCATCGGGGCAAGGAAGTGGGGAAATTGAAGAGATAAGAAATGATTGCTCCGATTCATTATCAAACAAATGCCACAACACCCATGCTGAAGCAGCAGCAAAACGTTCAAGTCCGAAATAATGTATAAGACTTGTGGTTTCCTCCGAAGAATACATAGCCTTTGCAACAAAGTAAAGATCCATCATCTGCCGCAAACCAACTCCCTCATACAACAAATGCCACAGGTTATGGTTGAGCGTCAACATTAGGCTGAATACTTCATCGGGGACGCAAAATCCTAATTCCTCATCATGAGTAATGTGTTTCTTTCCTTCATCTTTAAACCATCTTTGCAGTCTGTGGTTGCGCCATAGATTACGACTGATTGACGGACGGTAGTGCAGTTCTATCTCTACATCAGGGAAAAGGCTAAGGTCAGCATGGTGGTAGTCAAAGTAGTACATCATGTCTGTTTCTTTTGCCCATCGTATTGCTGTGTCAGCATCTGCCAACATCCACATATCTATGTCTCCCGACTGGCGGAGCTGTCCAAATGCCTCATGTTCCTTATCATATAGCTTTGCGACAGCCTGTCCTTTAAGCACACATGACTCATAGCCATCAGCCTTAATCTTACCATACAACTCTGCACAACGCAAGTTCATTACCTCATTTCGCTTCTGTATATTGGCAGTCAGAGCAAGCCATTGCATCTTTAATTGTACCGGAAGATTTTTTGCTGCGTCACCATCCAGTCTGCAAGCCTGTTGTACGCCCTTAAAGCAAATGCCCACTAAGGCTTGCTTTTTTGAAACGTCAAATGCGTCTATCCATTCCTTTTCGGAAGGAGTGAATGACAAAGTTTGTCTTGTGCCGAGTGCCAATTGCAACAATTCAAAGAAAAGGTTTCGCATAGATTTACATTATTTCCTTGTAGAAATCAATTTGACATTTCTGCACAAAATTCCTTTCGAAGCGTGAGGCTATCATCGGTCGTGCATTGTTTCGCATCATCTCACGAGCGGCTTTATCCGTGAGCATACATTCCATTGCTTTATATAAAGCATCTACATCCTTTGGTGGAACAATCAGTCCGTTCTTTCCGTTTTCAATAATCTCACGGCTTCCATTAATGTCCGTAACAACAGAAGGCAACTCCATTGCCCCAGCTTCAAGCACAGTGTTTGGAAACCCCTCACGGTAGGACGGCATAACAAAGCAGTCGGCGTCCACATACATCTGTAGCAAGTCATCGCCATATTTCGGTCCACAAGCATTGATGGCACTATTCGTGTCAATCATCTTGCGTGTAACATTGCTCACGGGGTCAAGTTCTTGCTCATATTTTCCCACAAGAACAAGACGCGCATTTTTATACTTGTTATGTAATCTTGCAAAAGCATCAACCAATTCATTTATTCCCTTGTCTCTAACAATACGTCCAACAAACATAAACGTAAATGTTTCCGCATCTTTTCGTGCTGTAAACCGTACTGGGTTAAAACATTCCAGATCCACTCCCATTACATTTCCATATCCAAGCACTTTCATCGGCTTATGGGTTATGCCTCCTTTCCTTAGGTCATCCATCACGCCTTTTCCTTCTGGAATAATGTGTGTGGCACAAGCACACGTCAGCCAATCAGTCATCATAAGGATTCTGCGTTTCAGTCCTGTAGCCGTAGGCCACACTAAACCTGTAAATGTATGTACTCGACGAGGTACTCTTGTCATCCAAGCCGCTAACATACAAATCATGCCTGCTTTAGGTGTCATGGAATGTACGAGATAAGGTCGCTCCTTACGAAATACTTTTATCATGTTCCACAACGATTTTGTATCATTCACAATGGATATATGCCGTTCCATTTTGACCTCTATACAATGGAAACAATCTTCATCTCTTAGTTTGTCTAATTCGGGGCCAGGACTCGTCACCGCTACCATTTCATACCCCATTGCCCTCATCTTTATCATAATGTCACGGCAAAAACATAATGACATTGGTACTGTAACGGCACGGAGTATCTTCTTTTTGTTGTAACTCATAAAGATTAGTTATTCGCTATTAAATCCAAATACAACCGATTATACTCATTCACCATCTTCTGTATATCAAACATCTGCGCCCGTTCCAAACTTTTTGTAGCTATCTGCCTATTGTATTCTTCATCTTCTGATAGTTTCAGAATAATTGATGCCAATTTTTTATCATCTCCATGAGGGAAAAGAACACCATAACCTTTAGTTACCTCGCGAAGACCTTCCACATCACTTGCGACAAATGGATTTCCAGATGACATTCCTTCTACATTTGACAGAGACAACCCCTCCCGATGACTTGACATAACTATTATGTCTGACGAATGAAGTATCTGAGGGACATCATTTCTGATGCCAAGAAGATGCACTCGTTTTTCTAAATTAAGTTCTGTTATCAATGCTTCAAATTCAGCATGCCTTTCACCATCACCAACCAATAGAAGATGATATTTTGGTGGCAAATGTTGCATAGCTCTGATAAGCGTGGGCTGATCTTTCTCATACCTAAATCCTGCAACCATAGTTATTATTTTGCAATTTGGCAATCCAAGGTCAACCTTTGAAGCATCAGCAAAGCGACTAACATCTATACCATTATGAATAGTTATTATAGGGTAGCCATTACCAATGTAGTTTCTAAGACTATCCTCAGAAGGCTCTGAAATGCATATTATTTTATCATAACGACTATACATCCAACAATCTATGGTATGGAAAATTTTATATTTTCGTCTACGAGTTGAAGTTGAGTGTTCCGTTGTTACCAATTTCACATTTTTAGGTTTTCCTATGGCTGCAAACATCTGACAAGCTGTATTGTGTGTATGGACAATATCAAAATCTTTCATCAGTTTTTTCAGACGAAAAATGTGCTTTAAGTTGTAAACCCCATCTTCCTCAGAAAAGCCATGAACCTTTATACCTGCCTGTTCTATCTGTTCATAAAACATTGTTCTTTTACTTTTAAAAACAGCGACCTCCACTGTATGGCCCATATCACGCAAACGAGGAAGCATATCAACTAAAAGATGTTCAGCCCCTCCTGTTGAAAGGGATGTTATCACATGAAGAATTTTCATAAATTCAAATGACTATAATATTCTATATATTAGATTCCTTAATAATCTATTTTTCAATGCGGCACAAATCACTATGTCTTTCGTTGATATATTGAAACCATCAAAAAAAGGAGCATTTATTAACGTATGCTTTTCCTTTACTTTACGTTCTGCAAAAGCATACTCAACATCTGAGGCTTTGATTTCCTGTTTTGTAAGAGAAGTCAATTGGCTAACAATTTCTTGTCCTTTTTCTGTATTACATACAATTAAAGAGATTCCTTTATCATCGTCATTATACCCTTTTTTCTTAGCACCCCAAAAATCGCCAAAAGTAATATCGGCTACACTATTAGCTGCTCGATTGCATGTGTAGCATGAGTGACGAAGATTAATGTTTGAAAAAAACTGTTTGTAATATGGATCTTCATTTGCAAGTTTTACATATTGCTTACCATTCTCAAAATCAATAACAATACAATAAGTTTTCCACCCAAATCTTTTTGTACGAAAGCCAACATTCTTAATAGGCGAATCATATTTTGTTTCCAACTCTTTAAGATATTGTTGGTAACGGACTTGGGAAGGTACACCATGACACAAGAAATCGCAAAGTACCAAATTTTCATATTTATAGCCAAATATTTTACGTACACCATAGACTTGGCATGGGGTACCGCAAAAAAGGACTGTTTTTCCTTCCTTTATATCTTTACGAATAAAACTTGTTGTGTTTCCCATGTCACTTTCCAGATATTTCGATTTCTTGAGATCTTCCAATGAAACATCCTTAGTAGAACAATGGAATAGCCTTTTCTTATCAGAGGATAATGCGGCTCCATACACGATACCTTTATTTGAGAGGATTTTTTCGGCTATTGCTCCAAATACTCCACCTGAAGAACCTTCAACTCGTTTTGTTTCTGATGTTTCCCAACCACAATAATATAGTTTTTCAAAATTTTGTGTTTCAGGTTTATTAAGTACATGGCAATTTTTAGAGCAAAGTCCACATTCCACACATTTCATTGTATCAACTTGTGGATAGTAGAAACCATTTTCTCCAATTACCATCTTTATACAACCTTTCGCACATACAGAAGCACATGCACCACAACCCGTGCATTCATCAATATCAGCCAAATTCATATCTTTGCCATCTTTGAGAAATAAACGAATGCAGAACGCAATATGTCAAACATACAGCCTAATGGTCGTGAAGTTTTCATACACCACCTTATCACGCCCCAAAATTGACGAGATCTAAGATACTCTTTGGCTATGGAAGTATAATGCATATCGTAAATATTTCTTGCTGTATTCGCAGGTAGAGAATCAATAATGCTTTTCATTTTAGTCAAAAAGTAAATACGATTGTATTCAAATTTCTGGGGATTTGTAGCGCTATTGCGGTCAAGGTTTATCTTCACAATCCCTATTTTATGAGTAGAGGCGAGTTTGTATTTTGTAAAAATACGAGTCAGAAATTCCCAGTCTTGATGGCGTTTGAAGCTCTCGTCAAAACCATTAAATTCATCATAAACTGAACGCCTTATCATCACAAGACTTGACCCTACACGCATTCTACCCATGAGGAAGTCTACAAGTACATCTCCTTCCTGCTTTGCGATAATATCTTCTTCTATTTTTCCTCTAACAATATGCATACCGCAAAATGTGACTCCATAACTATCATCAAGACATTTTTGAGTTTCATAATGCTCTTCAAGGTTGTTTGGCAAGAAATAGTCATCATCATCAAGAAGGGCTATAAATTCGCCGCTGGAATGTTTGACTCCAGTGTTACGTGCGGCCGAACCATGAAGGCTTACATCATGAGTGAGATATTTCACTCTACTGTCCGATGTATATTTCTCCATTGACTTTTCGGTAGCTATTTGTTCTTCTGTTCCCTTGCCATTATCGTCTACCACTACAACTTCTATATTAGGATAGGTTTGGGACAGAACACTGTCCACTGCTCGACAAATTACTTGTGCCCCCGAGTGAGTAGGAATGACCACTGATATTAAAGGTTCTGTTTTCATGCCAATTTTAATATTTCTGTGATAACTGATTTGGAATACTTTATTTTTTCGTTTAATACCTTATATACTTCTTTGTAATCTATCTCTACTCCATCCTTACAATTGGACAGGTTTAATTCTTGCATCATATCAAATAGGCGACTATTACCACCAGTATGTTTGGAGAATACATATACTTGTTTCTTGAATATGATAGAGAATGACAAGCCATGAAATGAATTTGTAACGACTGCATCGGCATTTTTGAAGAGACTTACAAATATGTTTGGACTACAGTTCCAATAATGATGATCGCAACGAAAGCGATAATCATTTATCATTGTATTGATGATATATAATTTTTTCTTGTTTTTTCTTGCATAGTCTATTGCATAATCCGCTATTTCCTTTGTACAATTAAAGGCATACATCAAGACATACCCTTTTTCTTCAAAGGTAGTGTCTGCAATATTCGATGTCCATTCATCTGCGGATAAAAGAAATACAGGGTCAAGAACTGTTGTAACATTCTCACAACCTAATTCCGTCAGCAATCGTTCTGCCGTTTTTTCCCTTACCGCAATTTTTTTGAATCCTTGCAAACGTCTTTGATACAAAGGTTTCATTTCTTTGGGTATGCTGTCTTGCGCAATACTCGCAGCATAAGCGGCCTTGAAACAGTTTTCAGGAACAAAAGTCAGGTAATAGGTGTCATCTTTATGAATGTTATAGTTCCATATTTGGTCGCTTCCGGCGATAAAGCCATCTGCCTTAGGAGGACATGATTTCAACTCATCCAAAGTCTTGTATTGCCTTGTTAGCCGAATATTGTCTTTCAGAAACTTACCAAATACCCGTTTACCGACTATAAAATCAGGCAGACGATATAAACACCAAATTATTTTTACCATCAAATTCACATCAGTTTTGCTTCTCTGATAGTCTGGATAATAATCTATAACAGCCGTCTCTACTCCAATTGATTCCAAATAATGCTGAAGCGCATATGCCTGTAACACAGCACCATAATTATATGGCCTATGACAGGTAATTGTAAGGACTTTCATTATTTTATACTATATGATTTTTCAACAACGCTATTTTTTGCTAAAACAAATCCGAAAAACATCCAGAGTGTGCTTGCATTCCATAAATCGCCAGAAAACAATGCTCCAGGCACAGAGGCAAAAAATAAAAGCACAAAAAAAGCAAATTTATTTTCAGAAATAGTTTTTAGTTTACGTATCAATGACTGTGTAACAGGAACCATTATCGCTAAAGTCAGAATAATGCCTCCGTCATAAAGCATTTGTAATACAAAGTTGTGAGGATAGCCTTCTCCTGTATTATTGTTGAATTGTGAAATACCATTACCCCATAGAGGAGATTCCACTATGCCTTTCCATGCCATTGTGGACAATGACTCACGTCCGTTCGTCATATCACCATTATCATCTAAACGAAGAAATTTATCTACTACATTTAAAGATATATCGAATTTCGCAAGAAAATCTTGCAAAGCCTGTAGTATAGCTGTAAAAGAAAATATTAGGAATAAAAGACCTATAATAATTATCAATACTCGCCCTTTACGAAAAAAGACTTTTTTATTATCATCGATTCGAATAATGAAAAAACTCATAATCAATAATACTGCACATAAAATAGGACCTCGCGAACCGAACATGGCCATTTGAACCAGATAAAAGAGATTTATAGCTGCAAAGAACAACATTATAATTTTCATCCGTATAGATTCTTTTCTATAGTAGAATCGAAGATAAACCAAATCGCCTAATACAGGTATCAGCAAAGCATAGCACGTTCCCATAGATACTACACCTGTCTCAAGTATTTCTCCATAGAATATTCGGTCAAGATATAATATTCCTATAGAAGGTAAAACAACAAGTGCGATAAGAAATGTACGTACATCTATATGGATTATTCCTGGTATCAAAAAAGCAGCGACCATAAAGACTCCGAAAAATTGAATATTTACAGATGGAGAAGCAATAAAAAGGCTTGTCATTATATACCACAGGATACATAATATACATATACCCCAATGACTTTTTCTTAGCTTCAAAAAACTCCTTCTCTGTAAAAATAGTCCTATTATTAACAGACCTATAATTATTACTGCATACATAGCAGTCATGAAGACACCAGAATATGAAGGATAAGCAGCAATAACTATCAAATTTAACGTCTTGACATCTGCAAATAGAGCTAAAAATATAGATGCAAGAATTGTACTGTATGTAAGAGTGTTATTTCTACAACTCATAAATTAATTTTTTGCTTTTAAAGTGGGTTTTTCGTTTCATTTATAAGAGAAGGTTGTTTAAGACTATACAAAGCATCTATTGATGAAAGAACAGATCGTATTGATTGCTGAATATCAGCATTAGGAAGATGTTTTATATATGCTTGTATCCAGTCTTGGTAATCCATAATACAATATACCTCACATGCGTCACAAGCATATCGTTTTCCTTGTATGATTTCATTTCGGGAAACTCTATACCAAGGAAAAGTCGATTGCGTTTTATACACTTCTCTAAAAAGTTTCCACTTTGTATGCCATTGTGAGAACTCTATAGGACCAACATGTGTAATATTCTTGGAATCTATTGGTACAGTTACTTGATACATACCTACAGAAAGTTTCCAATTGACACATAACTCATCAATGGCACTTTTCAAAATATGCAAAACTTCTATGTGTTCTTTGTGCCAATCTATCATATATGGAACAAAAACGACATCTGGCTTTTCTTTTTCCAATAGCTCTTTCAATGAATCAACCTTATTCCTACCTAAAATATGAATAGGTCTATTATACATACCTGCCAATGCTTCGGTTTCTCTACGTCGAATCAAATGTATATTTTCTGTATCACCTCCTTCCATATCAGCATTACACAAACATACTTTATAATTCGGTGAACTTATCAAACTTCCACAACCAATCCATTCATCATCAGCATGTGGCAGAATTATAAGAAATGACGATTCTTTCTTTAACTGAAGTGCAGAATGCTTTGAGTTAATCTTTCGCAATTGTGATTTGCACTCTTTATACCAACGATGTTTATTACGTAAACGTCTCAGTTTATTATATACGTACAATAACAACCTTTTCATAAGCTTTTATATAAATCAATATGCTGATCAACCACTTCTTTCCAAGAAAAATCTTTTAGAATCCTATTTATTTGATTTACATCTTTTTCTTTTATAAAAGCTTTCATAACCTCGTTTCTAATGTCTTCTAACTTATTTGGATCAATGCGTGTACACACATTCATGCTTGGGAAATCAAGAATTGGAAGAGATTTTGAAACAACAAGATTTGCTCCTGCAACTGCTGCCTCTAAAAGCACAAGGCCAAATGTTTCATGATACGAGGGAAACAGAAAGACTTTTGCATTTGTGTATGCAGACTTTAGTAACAAAGAATTATTGTCTACCCAGCCTATAAAATGAAAGTTGTTTTTTCCTTTTGCTATTGTGAGACATTCTTGATAATATTTATCATCAGCTGTTACTGGGCCACCGATAAAAACCACATCAATATCTGTATCTATCATTGCTTTTATAACATTCAATTGATTCTTGTTCCTATCAAATCTACCCACACATAACACGTAATCTTTATCACCAACAATACTTGAAATATGTTCTCTTCCAACATTATCACTTTGTTCTATACCATTAGGTATCACTTTAAGTTTAGAATGAGCAATACGAAAGTGCTTACAGATGAAATCCAGTTCCTTTGGTGTCTCTACTATAACTGCATCACACAGCTTTAAAATTGACTGTTGCATATTATAAAGTGTCAACACTGGATGATGAACCAGAGTTAAAAGCAAATCTATTTTCCAACCATCTGCAAGTGTGACGATTGAAGATAATACAACTTTAACGCCTTTACGATGAGCGTAATTTACTAAATTGTAATGTTCTGCATTTAAGCTGAAAATATGCAAAATATCATATTGAGATATATCTGTTGTATTATGTTCAAAAAAATCAACATCAACTCCAGACTTCCTTAAATGAGATGCCAATTGTCGCATCCTGACTTGTACGCCACCAGATTTGTTCTGGGCGTATGTTGAATATCCTTGAAATAAAACTCTCATGACTATATTTTATTATTTAGAATTCGTTGTATAAATATTTTAATGACAGCAAGTTTTGTTGGCTTATGTATGTACTTGTCTGAAAAATTCCTCCATTTAAGTTTTTTCAAGTCACCATAGATATTTTTTCTTCCAGATGGCATTACACTTGGATTTCTAAGACAAGTATTTGCAACAATTTCTTTCTCATAATCGAGTTCCGTTGAAGCAAACAAATCTTTTACATTATTCCATGCAGCCAAACCTTTATCCGTATTTATTAACGCTATTGACTTTGACTCATATGGATAGAATGATGGATAAAGTTTATCACTATCACAATCGCCCATTGTTATATCAGAGACCCTTTCTTTGCGAGCATATTGACAATAATAACATGACATTCGATATGACTCGCAACGTACAAATGGCCCATAAAACGCATCTTGCTGAGCTGGTATATGCTTTGTGCCCCAGGAAGCTACGATAGTAGCTTCCTGGGTACCGCGATGCGGTACCCTGGAAGCGGGATTCCAAGTTCGTTTATTTGCTCGATTCCTGAATGTATAAGATTGAATATTTGATTTTTCACTATGCCTCAGATAAGTCTTCCAAAACAACTGATTCGGAACACCATGACATACTACATCCATAGTCAATAACGAATCATAATCTTTTTTCAAATAAGATTTCAAAGCAGCAATTTGACAAGGGGTTCCTGTAAAAAGCACATAACGACCATCTTCAAGGCGTTTTTTAACTTTTGCATAGCAATCGCCGACTATACTCTGTACATATTTACTATTTTGCATCGGTGCCAAATCTTTCATCGTAGTAGCTTCTGTATGACGACATGTAAAATTATCATCCATTACAACACCATATACGACACCATTCAGTTTCTCAATATAATATCTTGCAATTGTTATAAATAATCCACCTGATGCACTCTTTTCAATCAGTTCATCTTTAGAAAGACAAAGTTTGGTTTCAATAGGATATTCTTTGCTTTTAGGATGAATTGACGGGCAGAATTTTGCACATTTCCCACATTCCTTACATTTATTATTGTCCACATGAGGAACCATAAATCCTTCTTCGTTTTCAACCATCTCTATTGCGTGAAAAGAACACTGTGTTGAACAAAGACCACAGCCTGTACATTGTTTAATAGTGAGGTCACGCACATTGTGTATAATTTCCTTTTCTCCTTCGTGATGTGTATTTTGCGCTATTTTATCTATAACACCATTAAGATACGCAATAGATTCTGCACGTTTTAACCTTACGCGTTCATTTATAGGTTTATAATCAAGTGTTAGGTACTCTTCTTTTATTTCTGCATCTAAGTCAATATATCTATTAACTACACCAAGCATTTCCATCAAATTAGATATGCGTGTTTCATTTGCTTTCCACGTATTTCCTTTTTCACGATGTATAACCACAAAAGGATTTTCAGAGATGAGCGAAAACAAAAATCCATGAAAAGTATTGGTGACACAAAAACTTGCATTCAAAAATAGTTCAACAAACTCACGAGGTCCATAAGGGCCATGATAGCCAAGTTTTAATTCCGCTTCTGATTCCTTATGACAAAGAGGAATGTAACGAACATCCATATTGTGCTCTTTTGCAATACGATAAACCTCAGGCTCTATTTTAGGAGGCAAACCTCCAAAATTGTAACAAAGAATATAAGGTCTTTTCGGACGTAGAGTCGTAATACTTAGTTCTTTTCTCCACTCTTCTTTTGAGAATAATAGGGTGGGATCTATCACTAATGTGGCATCACGTCCTGTCACTTGTTTTACATAATCAACACCTTCCTGTTCACGACACGAGATTTCATTCATGTCCAACAGAAAATCCTTTATAGTAGTTGCGTCACTCTCTGTAAAAGTTTGACACCCCGTCATGCTTGGTGCATAGGAATAGCGTTTATCCTTATCAGCGAATTGTAAGAAATAAGCCGACATGTCTTGACCTATTGGTGTCCATACCATGTCACTTCCTGATATAAAACCGTCATATCTTTCATTAGCTTGCCTAAGGTCTTCAGAATCATAATACGGTTCTATGGAACTTTGCAAATATTTCTCTTGAAAGTTTTTAAATCCAATAGAATTTGGTTTTGTATATCTTTTTACACGAATAAAACGTGCAAAATGCAAAAGATTATATTGCAGTTTTCTATTATGGAGTAACAATGATAAGGCTGACTTCTTTGTTGTGCTGATACTCTCATTGTGTTTGTCGAAAAAGCGTAAGAATTCAGCATTAGCTCCAAGCCTTTCTACATTTTGTTGAAGAGCAAAAGCCTGCAAAGCTGCTCCAAAATTCTGTACTGCATAATAGGTCATTATGCCTATGGTAGGTCTCTTATTCATCGTCTAATTTTGCTAATTACTTTATTTGTTGCCGATTTCACCATTACACGTTCTTCTGAAGTACAACCCACATAATAAATTGAAATGACTGAACTTATGATAGACAAAACGCATAGTATGATTAATGTGTAAAAATTTAAATTAATGTGGTATAAGACCACAACAGGTGCAAAAGCAGCAGCTATGATTACTAATAAAACACGGAAATATACTTGTATATAGAATTTTCTAAACGACAAGTTTATCATACTTCGAAGCATGTAAACACGTAAAAACATACCCAAACATGAAATAATTATCGCAACTAAAAACACAGCCTCCGCAGGACACCCCCATAACAGGCACAAATAGCTTATGGGAAGGTTTAAAAGTTGTGAGCCTCCTACAATGAGTTGATAATTACGAATCCTTCCTGTTGCAAGCATAGCCGTTACCATTGGGCCAGAAAGAGTTTCGTTCATCACATAAATCAAAATTATTCTTACAAAATTCACAGTATGCTCTGGTACTATTCCTAACCATAATTGCAAAATGTATGGGGTTGTAATATATACTGGTAAAGCAAAAAATAATAATATGAAACCACTGAATTTAGAACCGCGATAAATGAGTTGCATCATGTATGAATAATCTCCAGAAGCATAACTCTTAGTAATTTGAGGACGAACTGCGGTCAAGAAATTGTTAACAAATGTGGTTATTGCACTACTAACTTGCATAGCAACAGCACGAGCAGCATTAACTGAAGTTCCGAAAAACAGATTTATTATAATATTACCACCTTGATCACGAAATACATCGGAAGAAGCTCCTATAAAATTCCAACCTGCAAATCCAAACATTTCTTTTAATAAAGACTTGTCAAAAATAATCTTATATCGACATTCTTCGAAATGGCGATTGCAATAACGTGCATAAATCAGTCTTATTACCAATCCACAAAGCATCAAAAGCAAGGCATAAAAAACTAATTTATCAATAGGGCTAAAACTAATTAAAAAGGCAATTGCTAATTTTAGTATAGCATCGAGTATACTGATGTAAGCAAATGCTGACATTCTTTCATGGGCTATAATTGAAGCATTATATGGAACAGAAAGAAGATTAATTACAAATGTTATTATAGAAAACTGAAAAACCCAATTTGCTGCTACAATACGCCCTTCCTCTATATTCATCTTATAATTCAGAAACCATAATCCTATTGTTTCAGCAAGTAGAACAATAACAACAATGAGTATTATTTGGATGTTGATAGAAGTACAGAATACTCGCTTTAACCTTTCATTATCGTTCTTACCAAGTTCGAAAGTTGTAAATCTGCTTATAGCTGCCGAAAGAGAACCTGTCAACACGGAAAACATAGCGACGACCCCTCCTACAACATTGTACAAGCCATAATCATTTACGCCTAATGAACGAAGTATAATTCGTGATGTAAGCAACGTGATGCACATTGTTATAAATGTGCGTAAATATAGTAGTATAGCATTCTTTGCTATACGTTTGCCATTTGAAGACTTACTAGACATTTAAATTGTTACTTTTTTTCAATGTATAAATAATATAACATTTTACAAGGGGTATTCTATCAGACTGCATTAATCCTATGTGCAATTTTTCGGTCTTGTATCCACTCTTTTACATCTTTTACATAATCATTCCATCGGTCAGTTGTTGCCACAAGGGTAATAATATCACTTAAAGCATACCCCTTGTCTAATAACTCTTTTACATAATCATGATGGTCAGCGACATTTAATATTGTTTTTGAATCTCTTACAAGCTCTGGATATCTACAATTATTCTCATCAATAGTACTTAACGCATCATGAATAAACTCTTCTGGATGTTGTTTTCTGCCATTTATCGTCTGTGGGCAGAAATGCTTAACCAAAGATAGCACTTTATCCCTACGTTGCTGTAAGAACACTTCGCCACCTGTTAATGTCCTATCTATCTGGTTCTTTATTTTTGTCTCTTTGGTAAATTCTTCAACATCACCATCCCCAAAGAAAACGGTGTCATCCATTCCATTCAAGTCATCATATTGGCAAGCTATACCTAAAGCAAGTCTTATAGAATTTGTTATAGATCCAAAACGGCAAGCAACAAAATGTTTACTCATCTCACATTCCTGCATACACTTGGTAATGATTGCTTCTGCAATATCATCTTCAACATACACTTTTAGATACTTTTCAGGTGTGCCAGAGAGTTGTTCATAACAATCTTCCGACGGATTGTCCAAACAAAATGTCTTAGTCTGTGTATTCAAAATGTAGCGAACATTAAACTCTGCATTTTTCATCAACTCCTGACGATGACTTGTAAAAACAATTTGTAACTGTCTATCTGGCTTTTGGGCTTCAAGCACCATTACGTGTATTAGACGCCTCAAAGCTGCAGTATGAAGAGTAAGGTCAATCTCGTCTATTACCAAAAGGCTATATTGGGGGGCTCTGTACAATCTCTGCAGTATACGAAATACTTTCTGCTCACCAGCCCCAAGATTCAATGAATGACACATTACATTATTTCTATCTACTGTGAAACAATCCAACTTGTCTATCTTGCTTATTTTGATATTCTGATAATCTACTCCCATTATTTGAGTCGCAGCAATAGAAATCAGATTGTCCAATGCTTCGCCTACCAAAGGCCTAAATGTAACTCTGCTGTCTGGGACTTTTTCTATGTCGGGAATGCTGTCTGACAAAGAAATGTATATAACATTCCTGTCAGGTTTACTTGCCTGACGTGGTGTCCATTCAGAACCATGCTTGCTATAATTTATCGTTCTGTCTGTGATTTGTATATGTCTCCTGCCAGACAATTGATAGTAATCCATTACAGCAGAATAAGAACTTCCTATCCATTTGTTAGCAGCTGTAGTATATTTAAAGAAACGACTCATCTTAGTATTTTCCGAATTCTTGTCTCTATATAAACACATAACAGTTTGCAGAATAGTTGTTTTACCACTCCCATTGAGTCCAAAAATTCCTGTTACAGGGCATCCCTCAAAAGATATTTCTAAGTTATTAATACCTCTCAGTGTATTTATTATCAACTTTTTCAATACCTGCTTATCTGTCACCAGTTTGTCTTTTCTTGCCATTCCTCAATATTAACTGACTCATTGTCGTAATGAAACATTATTCAAAGATTTTCGAAACATTTACCTTGCCGCGAAAATAAAGTTTATTAATGACCGTGAAAGACTTGTAAATGTTTTTTAGTCTCTGCGGAAAATATCGCGTGTATATACCTTCTCTTCTACATCTTCCAAGCAGTCATCAAAGCGGTTGGCGATGATAGCTTTGCTTTGTGCCTTAAAATCATCAAGATTGTTCACAACTTTACTGCCAAAGAAGGTAGTACCATCGTCAAGAGTAGGTTCATAAATAATAACTTCTGCCCCTTTTGCTTTGATACGTTTCATGATACCTTGAATAGCAGACTGACGGAAATTGTCACTATTTGACTTCATGGTCAAACGATACACACCGATTACACAATTGTTTGGCTCTGCACCGTATTGATTATTACTTGAATAATCGTACCAACCAGCCTTGCGAAGCACAGCATCAGCAATATAGTCCTTACGAGTCTTGTTTGACTCGACAATAGCCGACATCATATTCTGAGGGACATCCTGATAATTTGCAAGAAGTTGCTTAGTGTCTTTTGGCAAGCAATAACCACCATAACCGAATGAAGGATTATTGTAATGCGTACCAATACGTGGGTCAAGGCCGACTCCCTCAATGATCGCCTTGCTGTCAAGCCCCTTTACCTCTGCATAGGTGTCAAGTTCATTGAAATAAGAAACACGAAGAGCGAGATAGGTATTGGCAAAGAGTTTCACGGCTTCGGCTTCCTTCATGCCCATGAAGAGTGTAGCGATATTTTCCTTGTTAGCCCCTTCTTGCAAAAGTGCTGCAAAAGTTTTGGCGGCATCTTTCAGTTTCTCCACATCGGTTACTGATTCAATAGCCTTGTTCTCAGCCCCAAACTCTGGCTTGTTGATAATCTTGGGATAGCCAACGATTATACGGCTGGGGTAGAGGTTGTCGTATAGAGCTTTGCTCTCACGAAGGAACTCTGGAGAGAAGAGGAGATTAAACTTCTTAACTCCTTTCTGAGCATACTTCAAATAGAGGTTTCGAGTATAGCCGACAGGAATGGTTGATTTGATGACCATGATGGCATCAGGATTAACCTCTAACACCAAGTCTATTACTTCCTCCACGTGAGTGGTGTCGAAGTAGTTCTTTACTGGATCATAATTGGTAGGTGCGGCTATAACCACAAAATCGGCATCAGCATAAGCAGATTTGCCGTCAAGTGTGGCTACAAGGTTCAATGGCTTTTCAGCCAAATACTTTTCTATATAATCATCCTGGATTGGCGAAATCTTATTGTTAAGTTTTTCAACCTTTTCTGGGATTACATCTACTGCTGTTACATGATGATGTTGTGATAGCAATGTAGCTATACTCAGTCCCACGTAGCCAGTACCGGCCACTGCAACTTTAATGTCTTTAAAATCACGCATATTTTTGTTTGATTTAGTTTTCTCAATTTTATATTATCTTGCTCACACTCACCCCATCAATAGCTCTCTGATAGATATCTTTTACCATTCCCATTGACGGAACAACAGATAGGTTGCAACGAGTAGCAATTCTTTTAAAGGCTCTCATCACATTCTGTCGCACCCTTTTCACCTCGCAATCCGCCATTTGCATATCTGTTGATTTGATGAAAGGGAATAAGAATTCTGAATCAGAGGGGTAGCGGTCTGCGATTTCCTGCATGGCTGCATCCCATTGTACGGTTATACGTGGCAATCCTGGTATTTGTGAGATGTATGTTAATGTGAATCCTTTGATGTCGGTTTTCTTGATGTTTGCCAAATCTGTAAAACTGATGCCTCTGCCGTAGATGCAAAAGAAGAACATATCACGGGCAAAAGTTTGTGGTATGGAATCAGACAGGTCGGCATAACGCATTCTACGTAATTCATCAACTGACAGCAATTCACGTTCTTTTTTGGCTGGCAAAGCAACTCTTACGCCTTTCAGTAATTTAAGTTTTGGAACAATTCCTTCTTTTACTGCAATATTATATACCGAACTGATTTGGTATAGATAGAGTCGAGTCGTTGATTGTTTACGCCCTTTGGTATTCAACCATTCCTCGAATTTTACCATAAGTTCTGGAGTCAATTCGTTTAATGACAATTCCTCTTTACCCAAGAAGTTGACAAAGCAACGGAGTGCCATCTCACGATTGTGAGCAGCCTCAAAGTGACCTTCTTCTTTGTCTTTTTCTATTTTTCGACGAGAATATGCGAAGAAATCGGTTTCCATTTTTACTTCTCTACGATGACTAATAAAAACTATTCAAACAGATAGCCGTAGTTGTTTTGCAACGCCTCAAATTCTGTTTCGCAGCGATTATGCAGTTCTTTGTCGCTGTCCTTGAATATCTTTATAGCTTTCTCTATCTCTTCCTTTACGGTTCTTCCTGCTTCAAAGATGGGTCTAAGCTCGTCTTTGAAATAGTCGATGAAAGGTGCATAGTAGTAGCCTATCTCTTCTATCATAAAATAGAAGGTGTCATAGGCATCTTTCATATCCAGTTTCTTGTCTCTTACATCTGCAAGAGTTTGAAGACGGAGTATTTCTATATTTTCTACTTGGGCCGACACCTCTTGGGCGGTCTTCACTTGATGAAAGTATCGGTCGATAAAGGCGTTGCGCTCATGTAGGTTGCGCTTGTAGAACAGCTCGCGCTCTTTTTTGTCTGCCTCGTTCTTGTTTACTTCCTCAAAACGTTCGGCATGTACGCCTGATAAGGCTACTGCCATTCCACCGACATCCATGACGAGCTTGCGGTCTCGCGCTATGCGGATTACATAACCTTCGAGTCCGGCATATTCACCAGTCACAATGCGAAGTAGGGTACGGTTCTTGGAATAATAAACAAAAGGACGAAGAAGGAAACGGAGACGTTCGGGCTCGGTTTCTGCCACACGCATGAATGGCTCCATTTGGTTGCAGGGGATGGTGGCAACCTTTCCTGTATTACAATTTTTACAGAGTTTGTATGAATTTACGTTTTTATTTAAGTAGTCCTGTAATGTTTCTGAGTCACCTTGCAAGAATATCAGTCCACTTACAGAAGGGGTTTCCACTTCGCGCATTCCGCCTCTATTCCTGTGACGGGGGACATATTTTATTGTCTTATGCACAAAATGGGTTACTCCATCTTTCTTTAGCTGTTCTTCTATCGACTTTACTTTTTGATTGTGTACAAAAAGATAACTCCATAACGTGCAGTTATCTTTATCGTCATTACTTGGAACCACTTCGGGAATGGATTCGTTTTCTTTCTCAGTCTCAGTTTCCTTGTTCACCTGCGAACACTTCTTTATCGCTGAACCAGTCATTTCGTCTGGCTCAGAAACGTGTGTGCCCTCTGGAAATCCTTTGCTTTCAGTTGTCTGAAAACTCTTTATTTCGTCGGCTGTAGACTGAGAAACCGTGCAATCCTGCTCCATAACCTCTCCGCTACTTTATGTCACTGCTGGCTGCCATCACCTGGGATGACGATGCCAATTTTACAATAACATTGTTCATAAAATCATACTATCTGTGTGTATGTTTGTCCAGTTATGGGATTCAATGTTCCACAAATCAAATGTGCTGATTGCGCCGCATTTTCACCTCATAGTGGCTTTGTGTCTCTATCGGTTCATCCGTATTTTGTACGTCAAAATACGGATGAACCGAATTGGGACTGAAAATCAAGGAGTTTTATGGTGCTGATATGGCAGATTTATTAAACATTTCTACGTAAAATCGCAAAATGGCGGAAGATTTTCGGGAGAAGATGATAATAAATGCAAGAAAAAATGTACCTTTGCAGCACGTTCCGTATTTTGACGTACAAAATACGGATGAGAGACATTCATTTGTTAAACATTTTTCTTGCTTATTTTCCGTATTATTTTCTTGTTTGCCTCGTTGATTTTCGACACATCAATGGAGTTCAGATACACTTGCGTTGTCTTTATGGAGTTATGCCCCATGCCCTCGCTGATTATTGGAATGGGTATGTCTATGTCTCTCGCTATGCTTGCCCATGTATGCCGTGCGGTATATGTGGTGAGTGGCATTTTCAACCCTGTCATTTCACCTATCTTCTTCAAATTATAGTTGATGTTCTCCAACATACGATGATATTGTTTTTGTTCGGTTCCGTCATCTTGCTGAATAATAGGAAGAAGATAGGGACTGGCGGAATTTATTTGTGCGTATCGGTCGATTATTTCTTGCGCCTCTTTTACCCATTCCACCGTCAGATATTGGTTGGTCTTCTTGCGGCTATAAGCCAACATTTTATTTTTCAAGTCCTTCTTCCGCAGATAGGCGATGTCGACGAACGGCATTCCTCGCATATAGAAACTGAACATAAACACGTCACGGGCAAAGGCTATAGACGTACCTTCGGGCAATTGCAGCGTGGCTATGGCTCTCATCTCTTTTTCGCTGATAGCTCGTTTGGTGGTTTTGACGTATGACATACGCACATGACTGAACAGATTGCTGTCTATCCTCACTCCTTCATCGGTTGCCTTATATAATAAGGTGCATAGTGTACGCAGATAGCAGCTTATACTGTTCTGCTTCAACCTTCTGTCTTTGAGCCATGCCTCATAACACTCCATCATGTCTGGAGTGAGTTCGTCAAAGGTCAAGTCCTTGCCTTCACGAAACTCTTTGAACCGCCGATAGGCGTTAGAGTATGTCATGGCTGTCCCTTGCCGTTTCATCTGCTCTTTCTTCGTCACCTGTTCTTGTAGAAACATAAAGACGGTCTTTGGGGTCTTGGTTTTATTGAATGCATCGCACAGTTCATTTATAGTGACATTCTTATGCTGGTTTCCCATTTCCACGATAATGCTGTTCCATTGCTTCAGCTCCCAATTTATTTGGCCCTGCATCTTTTCTAATTCAGCCTTTCGTTCGCTGTTTGGCGGAATCAGCACTTCGCCTGCCTTTTCGTCCCATTCACATGGGTATACATGATACCCAGTGCTTATCCACTTCACTTTTCGCTTGTGTATCACCTGATAATACAGCGTTCCCTCTGTCTCGGGTACTGACGACAGACGGAATTTCAATTTTATTGTTGCCATTAAATGTTTGTTTTTACGGGTTATTATTACCTATAAATAAGGTCTTGTCCTAACTATATTGTCAGAACAAGACCTTATTTATGTTTCCGAGTGACAGCACAGTTTCGCAAACCCCAACGGTTTTTCTCTGTTTACTGCATCTATTTTCCAAGTGGCTGTACAATTTTGCAGGCCCAACGGTTTTTATTCTGTTTATCGCCGTGTTTGTTTTCCGAGTGGGCACATTGTGCCACAGCTTTACATTCAGATAAAGCAGTCGAGAGTTCACTCTCGTAAGGCTTTATATGAATGTAAAGCAAGTCGAAGACTCGGAAAACAGATACGGTGTTTTTATCGGTTTTTGTCTAAAGCTCACCCTGCAACACCATACAATATTCAGGGTTCATACAACAGCCTAAGCTCCGTATTCCGTCTTCTCCTTATAGAAGCAATCACCTTACCTTTCCATCGGCAGAAGTCCAAATACTCCCTTTCTATATCCCTTTCCCCACGCTCTATCTTCTGCAACAATCGGCTTTTTCGGAACTTTCTTCTATCTCCAAGCACTTTATACGGCCCCACATTGTAAGCAAGTACAGCTAATAGCAACGAATCCTTCCCGTACTTGCGGAACATTCCACAAAAGGTTCTCAGGTCACTTCGTAGCAGCGAGTCCGCTTGCTCCAATGTCAGGTTTTTCTTGAAGTTCTCATGTGGTTGCACACAATGTCCCCATCCTATATAGGGGTAGTTGCGCTTGATGTCGTGCCAACCTTCATAGAACTTAATGCAGCGTACCGCACGTTCAAAAAGAGGGAAACGAAATATTCCCAAGTCCGACTGGCTCTGTACTGTAGTCTGTGCCTGTATCACCAGGCACAAACACATCATCAACGCCACCATTATCGTTTTTCTTATCCTGTTCATGTCATTACTCTTATCATCTGTTATCTCCGCACTCTTGGCTTAGTCTGTCCCAAAAGACTTAGTAAGACTCAATAACAAAGTCTGCATTTACTTCACCTTATACCTTTGTATCGTATTTATCATTGACTTTACATCCTCTCCAACTTGCACGAAATTCTTGTATAAGATACGTTCTCGCTCGTCTCTTGACTTGAATGTGTAGAATTTGGGCAACGCCACATAGCCATCTTCTTCTTTTTTGATGTCTGCCATGTTGAAATACGTCTTGCAATAGAACTTACTGGTCTTAAACTCCTCGCTCTCTTGTATGTTCATACTGCCACCGCGTCCCGTCTTGGTTTTCACAAAGTCACGTGCTGTCTGTCCGCATATCCATCCTGTCGGCATATCCGAGATTTTCGAGGCTGGCACCAGACTGTCCATATTCTCATTGAGATTGATGCTTGTCTTGTCACGGTCAATGGTCACACCTTTCTTCAGCTGCACCACCTTACCGAAGATGTCCGATGATAACCACTCCAAGGTTTCCTTACTTCGTGCCGAACCACTCACCACATTACCCACTGTGGTAATAATCTTCTGCATTCCTACTTTGCCGTAGTCGGCTTCCAGCTGCGGAAGCTCCTGAAAACCTAACGTCACGCTAACTTTGTTGCTTCGTGCAGTTCCGATAAGTCTGTCAATTTTATGGAAGTATAGCGTCGGCAGCTCATCTACGATGATGCTTGTCGGGATATTCTTGCCTTGCCCGGTATTCACTCTCGTCACCAGTCGATTGAGGATTAGGGCGTTTAGTGCTCCAATGATGCTTTCCATTTCGGGGTCGTTGGCTATCAGCAGATAACTGGGGCTCTTGGGGTCGCTGACTTTCAGGTCGAAGTCATCTCCATCTTTATGGAATATCCAGTAACTTTCCTTTGTGGCAAGTCTGGAGGTGTACACACGTAGCGTACCAATCATACCTTCCAACTGTTCCATTGCTCTGTTCTTCAATGCCGTCTGGAACGGACCGAGCAATGGTGCCACCTCGTTATCTGTTTCCAATACCTCAAAGATGGTCTGATAGCTTTCATTCAAGAAGGAAAGGATATGGGGCATATCACTGTACTTGCCCAGCCAATAGGCAGGTTCCACTTCGTTCCCCATTTTGTCGAATACCCTTCCTGTGGGTATCATACGCAGTGTTTGTTTGTCCTGCACCTTTTCCGCTATTAGCATGTTGCCGTCTTTGTCGTATGGTTCTTTCTCCCAATTACAGAAGAAGTAGATACATGCCGCCAAGAAGTTCACAGCTGATGTTTGAAAGAACTGGTCACTGCCGCCACCGCCTTCTTTCTTGCCTTTCTGCAACGACTCCAACAATGTTTCTGCCGTTTCACTCGCTGCAGCCAAATTGTTGATATACTTCAACTGGATAGGGTTCACTCTTCTTGAATACTCCACGTCCACGAAGTTGATCATATTGAACTTCATGCCCTTTGGCATCTTGCTGTCCTTGGCATTTTTGTTCTTCAGATAATGGTAATACAGTTTCGTCGCAAGTGTCGGAAACTTATAATCATATAAGACGACCGCAAAGCCTTTCTCACAGTGCTGTCTGATGAATGGTTCGATTATGGAGAAAGTCTTACCAGAGCCTGGCGTTCCCACTACCCATGTGCCTCTAAAGGGATTGACAATGTTTACCCATCCCTTTCTAAATTTACCCTTATAATAGTAGCGCATGGGGATATTCACACTGTAGTCATTGGTCTGCAAGTCCTTGCATTGTTCAAAAGACTCATTCTCGAAATTAAAACGGTCTTTCAACAGTCCTTCCTTCAAGAACTTGCTGATGTTGTCCAAGGCTATATGCACCAATACTACACCTATGATGGATGCTGCCATATATAATAAGGTGTTCAACGAGAACATATACACTCGCATTTCCATCGGTGTATTGAACAGCCAGACGGATAACACAATGAAGCCTACACCACTCACCAATGGATAAAGCACTTGTTTCCTTGCGTCAAACTCCAGATGCTTCTTGTTTCTCGTGCCTACACAAGTGATGCACACCAACAGAAAGGTGGCAATCTTGCTATATGCCATATTCCCATCCTGGTATATCATCCACTGCTTGATACGACTATGCAAATCGCATACGATGCTTCCCATCGGACTGGGGTCTATGGCATATTCAAAGAACTCCATCAGCACGGAGACATAAATAACCGCTCTGAATATCTTGTAAAACCCTTGTAACTCCTTACTTTCTTCCATAAATCTTCCTCTCAATCATTCAGCGTAATTATCGGTCTCGCTCTATGCGCCTGTATCTTTGGCGTTTCCTGCATGGCTCCACTTTCTAAAGAGTAGAGCCATGCCTTGGCTGTCTGTTGCCCTTTCACTTCTGTCGATGTCCAATACCAACAATCATTGCTCTCATCCGGCAATGGGTCTCCACCGCATTTCTCGATAATGGGGTTCACAACAGCCTTGGCAGCATACAGCAGTCGCATTTGCGCCACACTCGGGATATAGGCACTCTGTCCGTATTTCCAAATGTCGAAAACTTTCTCTGCCAAAGGGGAGAAGGTATCGGTCGTACCATACAAGGCGAAGGTATTGGTGTTTCCATCATAAGCTGTCAGATCTGCTGACGTGCCTTGTGCCACACCGATACTATCTGCAAAGGATTCTGGTGCTATATCCCATAGATAAACGGCATAACCGTTTCCTTCCACATCTTCTCGTTGGTTGATATGGAATACTACGGCTATGGCTTGTTTTCCCGACTTCTCATAGTCTGCATACGACATGACATTGCCATCCGTACACAGAATATGGCAGGGCTTCATTGCTGTATCAGGGATATCACGATGTGCATCACAGGCTACAAACAGCACTGCCATCAGCACACCTATCATATAATGTGTATATCTTCGTTTCATCATTCGTCTTTCTTTGGTTTCACCTTCTATCTTACTTTACTGGCAGTTTCACACCTAATACGACACCTGTTCTGAATAGGTCTTCACCTTTTATCATTATGTCACCCTTCACTTGCCAATAGAGTGTCCAACCACCTCGCAGTGTGTAGTTGTGCTCATAACCGAAATGTGCGCCTCCCAAGAAATCCTTGGTGTCACTTCCTCCAGAAGCTCCGATACGTAGGTTGCCATGATGGTTACGTCCTCTGGTCACGCATGGCTTATAGGCAATACCGAAACCATAGCTTCTATAGTTTCTCCAAAAGGAGTCAGGACATACGTGGCCACAAGACTTGCACTCATCCCATTTGATATAGCCATTGGCGAAATACTCCCACGCATTGTGGTACTTTGTCTCATGCTCATAGGATAGGGTCATATCCAATCCTCGCTCATAGAGCGCACCAACACCTACTGATATTCTGTCACTATTGGTTTGTGCTTTTATCGTTGAAGCAGTGGCAATCAATGCCACTGCCATCATTATGCTCTTCATTTTCATTATTCTTCCTCCAACATTACCGCATTAAACGAGTCTGCCGACAGCACATCTTCATAGTCTATGCTCACACTGATGTTGCGTCCGCTTATCTGGTTCTCTGTCATTTCGATGGTCAGCACCTTGTCGTTGGGGAAGGTCATCTTTTTCAGCACCATGACATTTCGGTAGCCGTACTTAAAACTTTTGTTACCTTGCAATATCAACTCTGGCGTCAGTTCTACGACTTGTGCATTGGTGGCTTTCGATAGTTTCTTGTCTGCCAATTTCACACGTATCTCATCGATGTCAAAGCGTATGTTTGTTTTATTCTCTACGGAAAAGTCAATGAAGAAGTAGTCGCCTACTGCATATATGTTATTCATGCGCATCACCATTCGATGCGCCTTGCTTGCCACATTTCTGAATTTTGCTGGTGAGTTCCACACTTTCCATGCATAGCGTGCCATGTCTTCTGTGGACATACTCACTGCTGGGTTATTATAGGCGGTCTTCTCATGTTTGCGTATTTCCTTGTCTGTTACAGCTTCCTTCAGGCGTGTCGTATAGAGTAGGGCATATTGTGTACGGTAGCGTTCTGTTACAATGGTTACAATCGCCAAAACATCGCCGTCTGCATGACCGCCTTCCTTGGGTTTCAGCCTGATGGTGTTGTTGATGGGCTGGTCTCCCACTACCTTATCTGTAGAAATGTCTACAAAACGTATCGGCTCACTTGCCGTGATTACTGTTGTCACTTCCTCATTGACAGTCAGTTGTTCCAACTCTTGATACGTTTCTTGCGCTTGCATGGTCACAGTTGCCATTAGTCCTGCTACTACCAAACCTATTCTCTGAATGATTTTCATATTCATGTGTTGTTACTTTTTGGTTTCCTTTGAATTGATGATATACACAAATGTCCCGTACTTCAGCTTCACCTTATTCTTTTTAATAGCCTTGCCGATGGCATTGCTGGTTTTCTGATAGGCATTCTGCATGGCTTGCATTCCCCATTGCGAGAAGCTGCTGCCTGTACTGGATGTGTTCATGTTCATATTGCCACTCACAGCTCCACTTGCCACGTCTTTGGTTGTCTCTCTGAACTGGCTGCTCGGCACATATAGTCCTTCCAAACCATCGGTATCATATAGCGACAAGCTGACTTTCACCAATTCGTCATCTATCATGATACTGCTGATGCTGCCTTTTACTCGTTGCGAAGCGAAACCGCTCATTGTGGCATATAGGTAAGAACCTCGTTTCACTACATGCTCATTGATTTCCACATCATCCAACAGTCGCAAGCGCACTCTCGATCCATCCGTTGCCTTCACGTTCTCATCAATGATGGCTTTTATCAACTTTGGCTCCTGCTCATTTTGGGCAAGGGTATTGAAATAGTCTGATGTAGTCCTCACCTTTTTCACCATCTCACTTGGTTTTTCCTCATCCGTGGGTTTGTTCACGGCATTTGGGTCGGTTGAAATCTTCCCCGAAAGCTTTACTGATGCTTGATTGCTTCCATTTGGATTATTCGTTCCGTTGATGGCTGCTGACTCACCATGTTCCGTATTGCTACCACCTGTACTTGTCTGTCCTCTCAATCGCGCTTCCGCGAGGGCCTTCTCCAACTCCGCCATTGCTTCTTTCTCACGCGTTTTGGCATCGGCTGCTTCTGCTTGTGCCTTGTTTTTCTCTTGCTCATCAAGCAGGGCAATGTCGTTTTCTGTATATTTTGATTCATATTGTTCCTGGTTTTCTTCTGGGGTGTCTCGTTCAATGTTGTCCACAGCGGTGTAATCGCCAATCTTCCCCCATGCCTTGGTCATATTCTCATACTTGCCTCCGATACCGTCTCCCTTTGTCTTTGCTCCTGGCAGTTCGGGGTTCAAGTATTCTGTGGTTTGCATACTCTTGTCCGTCACTTCGGCTTTTTCAGCATTGAACAAGTCAAAGATGAAATACGAGGCTCCCAACAATGGAAAGTAGAGTATGGCAGGAAGCATATACTTCGGTTGTCTAAAGTTTATCTTTTCTGTTATCTTCATTGCCTTGTCTGTTTATGGGTTCTACTTCTTGTTCACGCTCCCTGTCCACCTTTTCTTTATGATGTTCCAACGCTTTGTGTCGTTCTCTCAGGAGACTGTCTTGCATTGCTGTCGCTGTCCGTTGATTGGGCTTGTGATTGTACACTACTGCCAGTCGATAGATGTTCCATGCAAAACTGCCTACCACAAATCCGAACACTATTACCAGAAAGGCTGTTCGGTGTCTGTCTGCAAATCGCTGTATGCTTGCTGCAAACTTGTCTATATGCAGCGTCTCCGCAAACTTACGTCCAGCCTTCACTTCTCGCTCATATCGCTCTTTATATTTCGGATCGTCCCTGTCGGGCATTTTCTCCCCGAATATCATTCGCTTGATGTTCATTGTCGTATGTCATTTCTTAGTCTAATACGTACTCTTTGTCTTCTGCTCAATATCCTTATTCAACAGCGTTCTCCAGTTTGTTATCAATAGTCCATGTGGATTATTGTCCGTTCTCGGCACTCGCTTCAATTGTCCTGCTGTCACCAGTTCTCGTGTCAGGATATTGCTGCGTCGCTCAATGCGCTGACGTCCATAATAGGTGAACTCCATATTCTCCTTGTTGAACTTGATGCTGTCACAGAATATCGAAATCACGGCACTTGTACCTAAGATGTTCGAATAGAAACCTTTCTCTTTCAATGTGTTGTACTGCGCCAATCCTGTCTCGTCCACCAGATACATGGCTTTCTCCATCGTGTATTTGATGTATTTGTCGTCAGGTGCCAGTGTAAAGAAGTAGTGATGAAACATCTCTACATGACTCTTGGCTTCTACATCAAGGGTCTCATCCATCGTTGTACGGTTTACCAATATGGGTACATTGCCATCCAGTACATACACTTTCTGCTGGGCATCTGTCACCATACATCTTGCTGTCCATACACTCGACACGCTAATGATGATACAACCAATCAAGAAGGCGGTGCAGACAATGCCCACCAACTTGATTTTGTTTTCTAAGTTCTTGATTACCATAGCTTACTTCTTACGTCTCTGCAACTTAACATATTCACGATGTATCATCGGCATAATCTCCAGACGCAACTCTTCTACCAACGCTCCATAATATTCATCGAGTAATTCAATGAAATAAGTTTGCATGGCAAGCATATACCATACCCACCACAGTTCCTTCTCACGCTTGCGTCTATTCGTACATAGCTTTGCCATGTGCATTCGGCAACTGAGGTATTCTACCATAGGTACAACGTACTCTTCATCATTCTCAAAGCCTTCTTCCATTTCATCAAACCATGGGTCTACACTATGTGGCACATTTTTTATTTCGTGGTTCATTCGTGCTTCGGCAAATTTGACGAACTGCTCGTCTTCCAACCATGCCTCAATCTTCAGTTCCAACTCTGTCATCTTGTTATTTTCCATAATTCGTTGTTCTTTATTGTTTTATGTTGTTTTTTTACATTATCCTGCTCATTGCTCCCGATGCCGTCATCTTAGCCTGCTGAGCCACGCCTTCACCAAAATTCCTTGTTGAAAATGCTGTGTCTCCTTCTGGAATCATCCAAGCAGCCAAGTCTGGAACGAGGTTAAGGCATTTCAAAGCCACTATACTTGCTGCCATCAGATAACCTGCTGAGAAGAACGCATTTTGTAGATAGGCTGCCATTGTCTGTTCACTGGCTGTGATGGCTGTAAGGTTCTCCACTTGTATGGACAGAACGATGTCAAACAGCAGCAATACATAGAAGCCGACGAAGTACAGCATAGCTCCGTAGAAATGCACGGTCAGATAGCGTGTCAGCCATTTTGCCCAAGCTCCTTCCCATTTCGACAGCAGGGAAAATGCCCATTGTATCGGTCCGAAAATCGTGAGCATTCCGAGCAAAATTTGTTGGCAGTATATCGTTGCCCACCAACCGATTCTGAACACTATCAATGCTATCAACATCACCAGTTTGTCGATACCTACCACAGCTCCTGCTGTCAGTGAGGTGAACCATAGCTTGGAAGCGTCGGTTTCCATGTTCGTCACTTCGTCCACTCCTGCATTTTCCATTGTCGCTTCTATCAGGTTGGGGTCCGAGGTTCCTTTGTGCGCCACGTCTGCCTGGGCTTGGATATGGGTGTACATCGTGTCTCGTACATAGACGAGCTGCTGCACTTCTTCAAACTTGTCACTGATTTGTGTCGCCTCCGAACTGTATAGGTCATGAGTGTAACTGCCGATGCAGTTGGGTATGTAGGATAGAAAATCCAATACGCACCAACTGCTGCCGCTATTTGTCATGTTTGTATCTGCCGGTGGATACCACCAACAGAGTATCACTGAAATGACCAATGGCTTGAAGAGTTTCATCACATCCAATGGCTCATGCTTCACCATCATCTTGTACGCCATACCTGCCGCTACGATGATTGAGAACAGCGCAGCCAATGCCATACTCATTTGCAGAATCCACCAAAACGGCCCTTGTGAGCCTGTGAATGTGGCATCACACAGGAACTCGTTGGTCTGGAATATCACGTCATCTATATCTTCTTCAAGGAGATTGATGCCGAAGTCGGATAATATATTACTGTTGTCTGCCATATGCGTTTTACTCTAAATCGTTGCTATTTCTTGTCTCGTTTGGGGCGTTTTTGTCCCTCGCTGCCTTTTTCGTCCATTCCATTTTGGGCAAGATGCCCTCTTTCTTCAGTATGTCATAGAGAAACAGCCGTCCTTTCTGTGTCCACTTGGTGTTAAGTGTGGTACATGGAACTCCTTCGTTGGTCATAAAATGGATGGTCTCGCTGCTCACATAGCATTTGTCCTTATATTCGGCATACAATATCCATTGCTCACCAACCTTGTATTGGATGCGTAGTCCGTGCAGTAATTTGTTCATTCGTTGTCCTGACATACCATAGTCCTGCGCTATTTGGGTGATGGTAATGGTACTGGTGGAAGAGAGTATCAAGTCCAGATAACTCACTTTCTTCTCCATTTCTCCGATGATTTGTTTCTGTGCTTCGCATTGCTGTTCCGCTTCCAACCGCTTCGCCTTTTCCTCTTTCAACGTCGTTGCCAACTGTATCAAAAAGTCGGGCTCAGTGATAGCTCGCTCCAATGTGTCTTTGGTCATATACGCTCCATGTTTGCGGATGGTAGGTAACACCTCTGATGTCACCCATTTGCGGAATCGTTTTGCTTCTGGCTTTCTGCTGTCAAGGATGACATCATACAGTCCGTCTTCTGTAACGAAGTTTGCAACTTGCTCTCTTCCAAGACTGTCGAGGATGGGTTCGGTTGAAACGACCCCATCGTCAAGTCGCTCTCTCACATGACCTTGACGTAATCCCAACATCTTGCACACATCACCCAAACAGAACAATGGTGCATCCGGTGTTCCCATAATGCGTATCGTTCCTAACTCCTCATTGTTGAAAATTTGAATATTATTATCCATGTCATATTTTGTTTTATCGTTTCTCTAATGGCTTAGTCCTCCCAAGAAGGCCCAGAATGGCTTACCCTATAAAAGGCATTTATCTTTTTACTGCCTCATTCCATCTGCTCTTTGCCTCGCTCACAATATTTTCTTTATGCAACGTTCTTTCATGTGTTGCCGTAAGCAAGGTGTTGGTGCGTGATGCACTATACAGTCGCACAAAGTAGCGCAACAGTGTTTCGTTTTGCCTTACCACATCATCATAGATGCGTAGGTATTCTTTCTTTCGCTGTGCATTGGGCATATAGGCATCCTTTGTGGCATTGATGGCGCAGTTGTACATATTGTAATACTCTGTCCAGCGTTGCTTTTCATTGGCTGTGCCACCAACGAACATTATACGGTCTATGTTCTGTTTGAACCTTGCCATTGCTGCTTCTATCTTATTGCCTTCGGCTGTCCACGCCAAGTCTATTTGTCTATCTGCCACATTCAATGCTTCTATTGCAGCTCTGCTTGTCAGTGCAGAGTCTATATTCTCCGCATATGCCACCTGATTATAGGCGTTCAGACCTGCTACTGTACGATAGGTCAGCTTATTCTTGCTTGCTGCCGACTTTTTGTAGTTCTTGTGAAATGTCCAGTAGTATAGTTCTGGAGTCAGTGAACCTCCTCCTGTCTCCATTACCATTATCTGGTTCTTCTTCGCTGGGTCGTGATTATATGTCACGCCCTGAGCGTATGCTATATTGGTAGCCAAAACTCCAATTCCAACAATAGCAGTAATTCTTCTTATTTGCCTTATCTGTCCCATCCGTCCTAACTGTTTGTTGTTTTTATTATTCCCTTTTCTCGCTCTCAAATCACATTGTTGGCTCCTTATGGCTTAGTCGGCCTAAAGAGGCTTAGCTCGGCTTACCACTATAAAAGGATTCATTCTCCTTTACCCAGTTTTCCTGCCTTTCTCCACCGTCCAAACGCATCATCCAATATCTCAGCCTTGGTCTTTGTCCGATACACTTTCTCTTTCCAATATCCCATGCGCACCTGCACATACCGCCAAGTCTCAATATAGGCTCTGTTCAAATGCCTCTCGATATTGTCCAACGAATTGTTGACTGCTTCCAATACCATTATCAAGTCTGAGGTGGAACAAGCTGCCGCTCCTGTAGCATACAGCACCAGATCGTTCACACTCTTGTATAGCTGTTCTCCATCTGCTGCTATTTGCTTGATGGCTCTAACATTGATGGATAATAGCATTGTGTCGGCAAGGGTTATATGTTTGCGCTTCACCACTTTTCTATTGAAGTCTTCCAATAACCGCTTGTAGTCGCTAATCCGTTCACTCACATTCTCGTAGGTGCTTTTTACGTTCAGCATGGTGCGCAACGACTGGTACATCACGTCTATCACATCAAACGCCCTGGTGTATTTGTCCAATTCCACATTCAGTGTCTTGTATTCACCTGTCTCTTTCTGGCTATAGTCGTGCAGTAATTGATTGCTGTATTCCAATGTACTTCGTGCCAAGAGCAGACTACGCTGTTTCTTGTGGTCATTGATATAGGCTTCCACACTCGACACGTCAAAGCCCCATTGGGCTTTTGCTGCATTGGGTAGCAGTGTCAATAGCATTACTATCATCAAAGTCGTCCTCATCCACTTGCCTCCTTTCTGCCTCTGGCTCCATTGATCCATCGCTCATAGCATTCTTCCAATATGGTCTGTCTGCGTCCCATGTTATCGTCAATCTCTGGTAATGCACTTTTAGTACATCTATGATGCTCCGCTTGTAGTGCATCATCTTTTCCAGTGATACCAAGTCAGCGTAAATCTTTGTGATACGGCTGTCCACTTCTCGTGCTATCTCCAGTCGGTCACTCGACCACAACAGATGTTTCACATCGCTGTTGGTTTGCTCTTCCATCGGGTCACTCTTGGCATATTCGGTAGTTATCTTGCACGATGGATATTCCCTTGCTATCTCGGATATTCTACGATTCACTTCATCGGCTTTTTCTTGCTCTGACTTGCTTCTGTCAAGCGTCATCACGTCTACCACACTGGTATTGGTGTATTCCGATGTCAAGTCCCATGCTATCTGCATGATGGCACGGTGTACCTTTACACCAAGTACAATCTTGGGCTTTCTCGCTATCGACAATGTTGCTTTGAAGGTAACGATGCCGTTGATGTTTGGGACGGTTGCCTTACGTGTATACACGTAGCCATTCCAAACTCCTTTGTCCTGCCAAGTGAGGTTATAGGCTGTCTTGCAATCGTTCATGATGGCTGGAATGTGATAGTAGTCATCGGTTGCCACGTCATTGTCCTTGCTTGCTTCTTCCTTGACTTTTGCTATTTCTTGCTGCTTTTGTTGCCATGTAGCCAACTCCACATTCAGTTTGTCTATCTGGTTTTTGTTGGCTTTGTATTGTTGGCGATAGACGGCAGCATCTTCTACACTGGAATTGGCTATCTTGCGAAGTAACTCCTTGTTTTCTGCTTCCAACTGTCCTATCTGCACTTGCAACACTGTCACCTTACTGTCTGCTTCTTGCTGCATTTTGTCAAACTCCGACAAATCCAAATTGCCTTCCGTTACAGTTGTCCTCATTGCACATTCCTTGCTGTGTGCATTGAGCGACTTGCCACATTCGCTGCATTTGTATTGCGTTGTTCCTTGTCCCAAGGTCACACCGTCTGAGCATGTCACGCTGATGGTTACACTCTCGCATCCTTTCAGCTTGGCTGCATCGGTTGCCTGATAGTAGTTGCGTGTGTCGCTACCTATATAATAGGTGTAGCCTTCTTCATTGTCGTTCAGTTCCGACAAACGTGCTTGCAGTTGTGCCTTGAAGGTGTTTAAGTCCATTGAATAGGAGTCGAACACGTCTTCATAGACAGTTTCTTCTCTGTCCCAACTTTTTGTAACCAATATGTGATAGGCGAATGCCTTTTGCTTCTGCTTTTTCTTTTTACTGATGATATAGCTGCTTAACCAATAGCTTATATTATAGTTATATCCGTCATTCAGATTGTTCAGCTGCTGCACCTTGGCTCGTGACCATCCGGCATGGTTCTCAGAGTTTTGCAGAATGGCTTCTCTCTGATTTCCGTCTGGATAGAAGTCGGGATCTTTGGTACTTATCCTATACCAGTGGTCGCCTTTCAATATACTGTTGTCGTCCGTCGGTGGATTATACTCTACAAGGGCTTCGGATCCTCTGTCCCTACGATATATATACCAGCGCTGGGTGTAGTACTGTCCATTTGCCTCACTCATATAGTCGGTTATCCACGACGTGAGATTGTAGTCGGCGATATTGAACAGTCCTGCGACATTGTCTTTGCCGCCTACCATACCCAATAAGGTGTTGCCCACATCCTTGTCAAATTGTTCAAACAGGTCGTTATAGCTATTGTATATATCTATGACCTTGCTCACCTTTCCGTTAAACACTTCTTTGAACGAACTTTTCTGCAACAGTGCGTCACCTATATTGATCATGCCTGATGTGGCAAGTCCCACTCCCATATTGTATAGGTTGTCGATGTCTGCCGTCAGATTGTCCACCGTGAAGTTTCCCGGTACTTTCGCAAAATCATTCAGCATTCCTTTCCAGTCTACGTTGCCGATGTCCGACAGTTTCAGTATGGCTGCTATCTCTTTGTTGATTTCCAGAAACTGTATGTCTGCAAATGTCAAAGTAGAGTTGGTGACGACACTTTCAAACTGCATACACAGATTCTTGGTGTCATCGCATACCTTTACCAGATAACTTCCCCAATACAAAGCGGTCTGAGGAGAGTGGAGCATCATCTTCGAGACTGTCCATATCTTTGGCATTATCTTATGACTCACCATATTGTAGATGCGCTTGTAATAGTAGTTCTCCGTACTGCTGTTCCACAATCCCAAATCGGTCATTGCCTTGCGTTCCAAAAACTTGCTGGCGAAAATCCCTGCTGCCGCCAACTCTGCTGCATTGTAGTGCTTCAAGATTGCACCTACCTGCTCGCTGTAATAGCCTTCTGCCACGGCTTCCGCTCCGAAAGCTGTAGCCATTGCTGCCACTGTTTCCTTGTCGTAGTTCATGCTGTGATACTGTGCACAGACTTTGTTTGTCCATACACAGATTGTCAGCATGATGATTAGAAGTCGTTTCATTCGTTGCTATTGTTTTGTTTATAATAACACTGACATGTCAGCGTCTTTGTTTTGCTAATTCCCCAGACCACCATTATCGTCCATAGCACAGAAATGCATAAGGAGGCTTAGAAAGGCTTACCCTTAGAAGAGTTACCTATATTCAGCACTTTTCCTGATTCGTTCACTTTTTGGGCGAAAGCCAAGGACTTGCTGATGCCACTTGCATCCCAATCCCTGCAATATGCTTCGATGGCTTGCTGATGATTGCATCCTAACTTTCGTTTGTACAGTTTCAATGCTTCCTTCTCAGCTCGCTCTGTGGTATAGGTCATATAGCACTCATGCGGTTCCTCCACGCCATACACGGCACTGGTCTGTCCACGACGGATGAACACCTCTCGGAAGAACGCGCGTCCTTCCTTGTTGTCAAGTCGGTTAATCGTAAAAATCTTCTTGCAGTCCACATCCGTCAGACCGAGTATCGTCTTGATTGTATCAAAGCGCTCCCTGAACTTGCTTTGGTCAAGCAACATCACCACGTCGGAGTTGTTGATGATGGCTTCTTTCACGATTTCACTGCCAATAATGTCTTGTATCTCCTGAGTCACCACACCTACACTGGCCCAGAATTTACGGGCGGTCTTGTGTAGGCTAAGCACCCAGCGCCTTATCATATTTCTATGACAGGTTTCCAAATGCTCGCCCCCGAACCGGACTTACACCTCTCAGCGTATCCGGCTCTCCACTAATTTCAGTCTATCTTTCCGTCATGTATCTTCTTGTGACAACTCCTGCACACGGCAATCGTCTTGCGTTTACGGGCAATCATGTGTCGTTCCCAGCTTTCCTTTCCCTGCAAGTTCTTTAGTTTCCTTACATGGTGCATAACAAGGTCGTCTGTCGCTCCACATAATTCACACTCATGGGCTTTCAGCCTTTCAACAAGACTTGTCCGCCCCGCAGTATAAATTGTTCGTGGCATGGTGTCACATTCCGATTTATAGGTGGGCTTCTTTCGTTTGAAGCCACCATCGTAAAAATATCTTTCCTTTACACCTGCTTTAGTCATGTGTTTTACGATAAACTTACCGTTCTTACGATATTTCTTGTTTATCTTGCGTGTGCGGCATTTATATTTGCCTGCAAACGTTTTGTACATGCTGTATTCCATGATGTAACTGAAATTGTTCAAGGCATGGGCACAGTTGTTGGCTATGGAATAATAGTTGTAGAAGCCTACGATTTCCCGATTATAGCTGTCAAGGATTTCAAGGTCATCATTGAAAATCAGTCCCGATTTGCATTTCGGTTTCCATATTTCCTTCCCGTTGCGGTTTGTCAGTTCCAAAACACCCCAATCGAAAAGTTTTTTACGGACAGTTTCCGTACTGACATTCAAGCAAACCCTTTTACCATAGGTTCTTCTCAATCTACCCCGTTTATCCCGTCTTTGGTCGTTGGATTTTCTTACAGTAATTTCATATCCAAGAAATTTGGCAGCTCTTTCCGTGTGGGTGACAAGTGTCTTTTCATCAGATAGTTCCAATGCCAGTTTATCAGCAAGAAAGTTTTTTATATCTTCCTTTATCTGTTTTGCATCCTGCTTGCTTCCGATAACCCCTACGATAAAATCATCTGCATATCTTGCATATTTCATTCTTCTGTAATCGGCATCCATTTCT
>OLWB01000191.1_pt1 | contig 65542 bp, 60 predicted proteins | sample 1673331 | NCBI WGS metagenome assembly OLWB01 (sample SAMEA3178943, study PRJEB25190) | human gut metagenome | biome: human gut; feature: human-associated habitat; material: faeces | place: Austria | collected 2013
ACTTCAGGTCTGCCGGAGTCTGCAAACAATTTTGCGCATAAATCTTGACGGGACCAAGCAACATAGAACCGGTCAAGAAGATTTATGCGGTAATAGGCACCATGCTGCTGATTATCATGCTGTGGTCGTGGCAATGTGTTTTGTAAATCGTAGCTACAAGTAGTGTAATATGAGCAAATACCAAACGAGCGAATCAATATGAAATATATTTCCGAAGGCAAGGTACAGTATTGAAGTAAGTGCCTCTGGTGTGTCTTTAGCTGTGTGAACAATAAAAGGCAGTCAGAAATTGTACCGATAGCCATTGCTCCTCGGTGAAAAGTCTGGTAACATCAAAGTGGAAGAGTGTCGATTGGTAGTAAGCGTCCCGCTGAAAGGAGATATCCTATGAACGTGACCGTTGCGGATTGCCTGAAACTTCCCACGCTGCGTGAAGCACAGTTGATTGCCGGAGCAAAAGGAACAGATCGCGCGGTATCCTCTGTCAGTGTACTGGAGTGGCCGGAGACAAATCTATTATCTGACGAGTTAATTGTCGGAAACGAACTGGTTATATCTGCTCTCGTGACCATTAAAGATGATGTTAGCCGACAGTGCAGTGTTTTGCGGCATTTGCGCAGCATGGGCGCGGCAGGACTAGTTCTGTTTTACGTTGGGGTCTTTATTCCTCAGATCGACGATGCACTGATTGCCGTTGCGGATGAGATCAACCTCCCGCTGATTGCCATGCCCTTTGGCCGCATGGACTTCCGATACTCGGATATGATCACGGATATAGTCGAGTATATCCACAAGCGGCGAATGCAGGGCAATTATTATACCGCCGAGGTGATGAACAGCATTGCGCTTTTGGAGCCACAGCAGCGGAACATCAATACCGTCTTGCGTCTGCTGTCCGACCGCATGCGCTGCACCTTGCTGCTGACAGATCGATATTTGGAGCGAAGAGGGGCAGCGGCGTGGCCCGTTTCCAATCAGTGGAACTATCATTCGTTGCTGCAGATGGCTCAAAGGCAGAAGCCGCCGCCGAAAGGTCAGCAGCGGATGGAATTGGATGGGCACAGCTTTAGATTATGGGACATACCCGTTCCGTCAAAGACCCATCGAGGGATGCACCTGCTGGTGCTGGACGAGTTTGACCAAATGGATCCTGAAAGGCTGCAGCAAGCAGTAGATGTTGTTGCGTTGTTCTTAAACATCTGGGACAAAGGCACTTATTATGACGGTACAGATGCGCTGGTAGAAGCGGTCCTGACAGACGATCCCGCCAAAATGCGTAGACTCGCACAGCAAATGGGCATTTCCATAAGTGCCGTTAACACCATGTGGGTTTTGCAGCTTTCGGATCTGAGGACAGGGCAGGAGCTGACCGCCAGCCAAAAGCTGGACGTTGTCCTGAAGCTGAAGGTGTACCTGCAGGAGCACCATAAAATCGTCATCGTTGATAGCTATGGCACTTATATTGTCGCCTTGACCGACGGGATGCTGCTTGAGGAAAATACGCGGGAGATGGGTGAGGCTTTTGTCTCCCTGCTTGAAAAAGAGGGATATGCTGCACGCGGCTGTGTCTTCGACGATCTTGAGAACACCTCGCAGGCCCGCGATGCATATAACCGGATGATACGCTGCTTTGCAGAGCTCTGCGCTGTGTATCCGCGGCGCAAGATCTATTCAGACAGTGATGTGCGCTATGTGCAATCATGTATCGACTACGTGAAGCAAGGAGAAGAATCAGTAGCGAGCTGTCTGCTGCCGATTCGAAAGCTGAAGGATACCGCAGACGGGGACATTCTGATAGAAACGCTATGTACCTATCTTTTGGACGCAGAATCTAATACGCAAAGCACGGGTGACCTGTTATATATTCACAAGAACACCGTACACTACCGGCTTAATAAGATACGGAGTGTTTTGCGGTGTGATCTGGTGCAAATGCCCGCGACCCTCGCCGTATATGAGGCGGCGACGGTCTATCGCATCCTAAAGGAGCTTTAGTCGTTTTCCACAATCCAATTGAGCAAACTCCACAAAGAGAGACTGCATATGCGGTCTCTCTTTGTTTTCGCGGCCAACAAAACGGGAGAATCCTTGGTTTGCCACCCGATGACCTATACACCGAGACTCTGTATACTTTTAAGCAGAGATGGCGGGAACGCCACAAAAATTAAGAATATGGAGGAACTCGAAATGTCTACTGTTTTGTCACGTCAGGATATTATCAACATCATCTATGGTGCCACCGTCCTGGGTGCCGGCGGTGGTGGTTCTGCCAGCTCCGGTTTGGAGATGCTGGAGAACTACATCAAGGAACATGGTGATCCGAAGCTCCGCATGATCTCCACTGGCGAGATGAATGTCAACGCCTATGCCGCTGTGACCGCAGGCATGGGTTCTCCCGTTGCACTGAAGGACAAGGACTTTACGCCCTACGCCGTCAACGCCTACAACGCTCTGGTGGATATGGCTGCGAACATGGGTCGCACCCTGAGCTATACGATTCCCGTTGAGATCGGCGGCTTCAACACCTTCGTTCCCATGCTGATTGCCATGATGAACGATATCCCCGTCATTGATGCAGACGGTGCCGCCCGCGCTGTTCCCGCTCTGGACACGCTGCTGCTGCACGTCAATGGTCTGGATACCTCTCCTTTGGCTATGGCCGACCACAAGAACAACCGCCTGACCATTGAGTTGGCCGATCCCCGCGATGCACACGAGGCCGAGGTCATCGGCAGAAACATCTGCGTGGCCTTTGATATGATGGCCGGTCTGTCCGGCTGGATGGTCAATCAGGCGCAGATCGAGGCCGCTATCGGCAATGGCACCATTACCCGTGCCAAGACCGTCGGCGAAGTGATGGCCACGTATAAGACCGAGAACACCACCGAGAATTTCTATGCGTATCTCGCCAAGCATTCCAGCCTGAAGTGCCAGGCCGTTTGCCGCGGTAAGATCACCAAGGTGGAAACAAAGACGGCCGGCGGCTTCGATTATGGCACCGCCACTGTCGCGGGTGAAGACGGCTCCACCTATATGGTTCTGTTCCAGAACGAGAATCTGGTCATCTACAAGGATGGCATCGTGGTCATGACCGCCCCCGACATCATCTCCTTCTACGAGATCAATGATGGTATGCCTCTGACCAATGCTGATACCAAGGAGGGTCAGTATGTGGACATCGGCATTATCGAGGTGGATGAGCGCTGGTGGAAGAACGGCGAGGCCGCCATCAACGATGTGTGGGCTCCCTACTTCAAGAACGTGGAGTACACCGGCAGAATCGTTCGTTATCCCGCCAAGTAAGCGCATTCCTGCAGAACCCGACAACAGCGAGCTTCCTTACATCGACGAAAAGCCGGGGACGGGGCACAGTTCCCGTTCCCGGCTTTCCGTCTAAATGAGAGCATTCCCCGTCCCTACATTTTAGAGAGAGGAGAATAACAACATGGAAGAAACCAAGACGACTGTAACAGAAACCAAGCAGGAGGATAAGGGCTTATCCCAGATCCAACCCAACGAAAAACGCTCCTGGTGGAGTATCGCTTTCATTTGGGTGGGTACCATGATCTGTATCCCCATGCTGATGGTCGGCGGCATCTTCGGAGGTGTGCTGACCATGGGTTCCATCTTTTGGGCCACCCTCATCGGGTTTGCCATCTGCTGCACCATGATGATCCTGGGCGGCATTGTCGGCTCTGACACCGGTCTGAACGCCACCATGTGTTCCACCAGAGCCTTCGGTATGACAGGCGCCAACTTCACAATGGCGCTGGTTATCTTTATCTGTGAGGCAGGTTGGTTCGCCGTGCAGACCGCCACCTGCGCCGTGGCCTTCAACACGCTGATGCTGCATCTGGGCGTGGAGTTCCCCTTCTGGCTGAGCTGCGTCGTTTGGGGTGTCGTCATGTTCATCACCGCCGTTTACGGCGTGAAGTGGATGGCGGTTCTGAATTATATCGCCGTTCCGCTGCTGGTGCTGCTGTGCGCCTATGGCGGTATCCATTCCATCAACACCGCCGGTTGGGGCAACATCACCTCTGCCGTTTCGGAGAACCTGATGCCCCTGCCCGCCGCGATCTCCACCGTTATCGGCCTGTTCGCGCTGGGCGCTACCTGTAACTCTGACTATACCCGCTACTGCAAGACCCGCGGTGACGTGGTGAAGGCCACCCTGATCGGCGTTATGCCTGCGGCTCTGCTGATGATTCTGGTGGGTGCCATCATGTCCATCGGCACCGGCAACTACGACGTGGCCGCCATGTTCGCAGGTCTAGGGCTGCCTATCGTTGCCATGCTGGTGCTGATCCTCGCCACATGGACCACCAACACCGGCAACGCCTATATGTCCGGTCTGGCCGCCTGCAAGATGTTCTCCATCAAGGACAGCAAGCGTCCTCTGGTCACCATGATCTGCGGCGTACTGGGCGTCATTCTGGCGATTGCCGGTCTGGCGGATTTCCTGAACACCTATATCAGCATTCTGGGCGCGGTGGTGCCTCCCATCATGGGCGTCGTTATCTGCGACTACTGGGTCATCTGCAAGGCCAAGAAGGAGAACTGGTCTCCCGTGCGCGGCATCAACTGGATCGGCATCATCGCGTGGGTCATCGGCGGCGGCTTCGCGCTGCTGGAGACGCTGGGCGTGGTGACAGTGTTCTCCTCCGCACTGGACGGCGTGATCATCGCCTTTGTGGCCTACTGGATCCTCTATTCCCTGCTGAAGAATACCAAGCTGGCCGGCTCCGGCGATATGACTATCGAAGAAGCCTGCTCCGTCGCACAGTAAGGAGTGTTTGCTATGAGTAAAGACAAAGCGTTAGATATTGTATTGTCCGAATTTCTGGAGCTGGCAAAGGTACCCCGCCCCTCACATCACGAGGAGCGCGTCAGCGAGTACCTGTTCCAGTGGGCCAAGCGCCATGGTCTGGCCGTGGAAAAGGACAACATGAATGAGATCATCATTGACAAGCCCGCATCCCCCGGCTGTGAAAATGTACCTCGTGTGATCTTCCAGGCGCACATGGATATGGTGTGTGTTTGCGAAGAGGGTGTCACCTACGATCCCATGAACGACCCTATCAAGGTCATCAACGATGGTGTGACTCTGACCGCAGATGGCACCAGTCTGGGCGCCGACGACGGTATCGGCGTGGCGATGTGCCTGTATCTGCTGCAGGATGACACCCTGCGTCACGGCCCCATCCGCGCCATCTTCACCACCAACGAAGAAGATGGTATGGACTCCATGGACATTGATCCCAAGTATCTGGATGGCGACTATCTGGTCAATCTGGACTGGGAAACGCTGGGCTCTCTGTGTAACTCCTGCGCTGGCGGTGACTTCTTCAACTACAGCCACAAGGCCGAGTGGGAGAAGCCTATTGTGGGCTGCAAGACGCTGACCATTTCCTTCAGCGGCTTGCTGGGCGGCCACTCTGGCGTGGGCATCAACAAGGGCCACGCCAATGCGCTGGTCAGCATCGCTACGCTGCTGGCAATGCTGCGTCAGGGCGGCGTCAGCTATCGTGTGGCCTCCTTCAGCGGTGGTCAGGCGAAGAACGCCATCCCCGCGTTTGGCACCGCCACGGTCGTTCTTTCCGCCGCCGAGGAAGATCGAGCCAAGGCTATCATTAAAACCTTCCGTGGAGAGTTTGTGGAGGCTTTCGGCAACATCGAGCCGGATATGGTATTCACCACCGCCTTTGGTGACACCGCGCCTGACCGCGTACTGACCGGAGAGATCGGCTACGGTATGGTGGGGCTGATGACCACCGTCCCCAATAACGTCCACACCATGAGCCCGTTTATCGACGGGCTGGTGGAGAGCTCCGCCAACCTGGGTGTTGTGTCCGTGGACGATGATATGGTGCGCTTCACGGTGTTTGCCCGCAGCAGTGTTGCCTATCATGCTACTCAGATCGGTGTGATCTGCGGCGCGCTGGCTAACAGCTTCGGGTTTACCTTCGACAGCGAAGGCCATGTTCCTGGGTGGGCGGTCAATCCCAACAGCAAGCTGACCCATATCGCTTGTGATGCCTATAAGCACCTGACCGGCACGGATATGATCGTGGAGCCGGTGCACGCCGGTGTAGAGTGCGGTGCTTTCGCGGAGAAGAACCCTCATCTGGATATGATCTCCATTGGGCCGACACTGGTGGATGTGCATACGCCCAACGAGGTCTGCAAGATTGAGGACGTCAAGATCACCACCGATCTGCTGATCGAAATTCTGGAGCGTATCGCCAAATAAAAAGACTTCATCTTACTTCCAATTTAGGCTACTTTCGACCATTGTCTCCTTACAGGTCAGGAGCCGGACTGCGCGTATCACGCAGTCCGGCTCCTGGCAATTTATGTATGCCGAAGTATGCTCCATATGATTACCTGTCGATTTCACGGCTTCTGTATTGCAGCCAATGAGTCCATGAGCGAATGGAAACCATCTTCTCCCAGCATGGCCGCGGCATCGAAGGGGATGCCTTCAGCGGCCGTAATAGCCGGATCGCAGCCGGGCATATCCTCGCCCACTGCGGGTACGGGTTCCGGGTGCATATTGGACAGTATCTCACGAACCAGTTGCTCCACTGTTTGCCGGTCTATCCTTGGCGCAGCCGCGGCCTCCGGTGTTTCCGGGCAATTCATATAGTGGGTCACGGCGTTGACCAGGAACTGTGCCTTGCGCCGACCCTGCTCGTTCAAGATCGCGGCTACCTGCTGGTGGCTTGGGTCACCGGCATTGAATTGGACGGTAAATCTGAAGGAATCCTTCTTCTCGCCCATATGGATCACCTACTCGTCTTCGTAGCCGCATACAAGAGACCGTACCCGGCAGCGTTGGCGCCGATCTCCTCCACAAAGATGGCTGTACCGACCTTACCGGACTTTTCGATCTGTTTCCGAAGTAGCAGAGAGCCGCCGCCTACGAAAATAACCTTGCCGGTGCGCAGCTCGATCTTCCGCTCCCGCAGAGTACGGAAAAGGTCCGCCACGAAGGACTCCGCGCCGCGCTCTACCAGTGTTTGGATCTCACTGCCGTACTCTGTACTGCAACCTGTGAGAATGGAGTCAATGTCCGTTTCCTCCAGCAGCAGATCATGGTCGGCACGAATCTTGGACAGCAATCGGTTATAGAGCGTAATGACGCCGTTTTCCAGCGAATCGCAGGAAGCCCAGTCTGCCGCGCCATAGCGCAGGGAGAGGTAATCGGCAGTAAAACCGCCTATGTCGATCACAGTGGCCTTGGCAACCGTGCCGAGCTGGAGCCGCTTGAACACCGGAGCCGTGGCTGCCAGCGCCTGCGGGAAGCAGACCGCCTCCGTGATGCAGATGGAGTATTTCCTCCCATTGAATTCAAACCCGATCACACCGCGGTTCAAGAAATACTGGGCAAAGCGTTTATACTGCGTTCCATAATGCGCAGGCGGCAGCCCAACGGCAAGCTGAATGTTCATCAGCCGATCCGGGACATACTGGCCCGCCGCGTTGATCTCGTAAGCGATGGCGAACAACGTCAGGATAAAAAATCGGTCGTCCTCTGTTTTATCCCGGGTATAGGGGATTCGCTGGTCGGAGAGCGTGTAGTATTTCCCCCGATAAAATAGGAAGTTGTCACCGAAAGGGGGACGGGTATCGCTCTCTACCAGTCCGGATGTAAATACCCTACTGGCTGTTTTAATTTGTTTATTTCCGTGGTCTACGCAGACTAACATAAGATCAGCTCCTTCTCTTTTTGTGCTTATACTGTGTTTATACGACTTTAATACGCATTACTGCAACAGATAGGAAAAAAACAGACGTGGAAATCTCCACGTCTGTTTTATACATATTTGTCAGAACTTCTTTAATTCCCTCAAAGAATTTTGGAGCGCATTGAAGATATTGAACCGGCTGGTCGATCAGCTATCTTTCTCCATCATCAATCAAAAGAAGATCGTCCCGTGTTGCGGCATGATTGCGTAGCTCATCCGAGAAGCCGGAGATGCTGAACAGGACGTACCACACTTTTCGCCGATCCCGCTCCCATGCGACATCGCAGGCCTTAGCTTCCAACGCATGAAGGACATTAAGACCAACGGGTTCTTTCCAGTACTTGCACTCTCCCAGGATCAGGTTCTTGCCCTCCGGATCAAGAGCTGCAATGTCGATCTCATTCTTGGCATCCCAATACCCACCCAGCTTGGAGAACTGGAACGGCCATGCGTTATTGACATTCAATTCCCACATCCGCTCCTGACAGATGTCCTCATATACGAAGCCAATGTGGCTGGTAGTGAGTCCCCTGCGGATCTTATCCATCACGATACCACTATGCCCGCTTTCGATAAAGCTCATATTGGGATAGATAAATGCGAACCAAAACCGCAGATAGTTATCCTTGATCTTGTAAAGGCCGCGCTTGCTCTTCTCGGGATTTTCCTCTGTGACAGGCACCCTTCGTTCCAGAATATCCAGATCCATCAAGGTCTTCAGGTACTTGGTCAGGTTCGTTGACTTGACCTCCAACACAGCGGCAATCGTGGAAAGCTTGTGGTTTCCAGCCGCAATCGCCTTGATAATGGAAAAGTAACTGCCAACCTCACTAACCTCCTGCTGCAGCAAAAAATGCGGTTCATCATAGAGATAGCCGGAGCGGTTCAGTACGCATTTCTGGATAGCACGATAGATATCGCTACTCTCCGAAAATAACTCGATATACTTGGGGACACCGCCTGTAACAGAGTATAGCTCAATGAGTTCTCTGCGGGTTTTGCCAGGGAAAAACTCATGGTAATAGGCGAACGGGATCTGCTTGAGCCGGATCTGCGCGGTTCGTCTTCCGTATAAAGGGCTGCCGTAGGCCAGTGTCTGGGACTCCATCATGGAGATCAGGGAGCCGCAAAGAATGACCATAACAGACTGCTTCTTTAGTATTTCTTCCCATATCCGCTGGAAAATGGAAGGGAACGCAGGCTCCGCTTTGCCCAGATACTGAAATTCATCCAGTACGATAACGGGCTTGCTGTCATGCTTGGCATCCATGATTGATTTGAATATCACGTCCCAGCTTTTGACATCTGCATTACGCAGAAGATCGCTATCAATGAATTCTGCCGCTTTCTCTTTGAATGCCGCTCGGTTTTGTGCTTCGGACTCTTCACTTGCAAGGAAAAACAGGGCGTTTTTATCCCGAATAAACTCGGATATCAGCGTAGTCTTTCCCACTCGCCGGCGTCCATACAGTACGACAAGTGCGCTGCCATTCCGCTCATACTCACTTTGCAGCGTCTCCATCTCCTGCTGTCGATCAACAAATTGCTTCATAAGCTCACCGCCTCCATAAAGTATTATACCGCAAATTATAATAATTTCAATTATAACTTTTCGGATTTTCTATAAAATCTGGCGGCAGCATGAGGGACAGCTTTTCAAGCGATATGACGAAATGATTCTCGAAGTATTCATCACGATACCATGCCTCATAGCGGTCAATGCCATATTCTTCTTCCAGTACGTCCCTATCTGCCCAATCCTTTACGCAGCCATCCTGTTGTTCCTCCCGGACACTTTGCAGTAGGGCAAAACGTCCGGCATCGTAGTCGGCGTATAGCTCAGTGAAGCTGCTGGAATCCAGATTCGTCGTGCAGTGTGTGGTAAGCAGGTAAAGCTCGCAGGCCTTACACTCCTTTGGGTCAGCCGAGATCACCCGAACCATCTCTGGTGCCATGATAACCATATCCAGCGTGATCTCGTCGAGCTTCTTGGGCGTCTGGTAGAGGTCAGAGAACCGCTGCTCCAGCTCATGGATCTCCTTTGGAAACAACGGCGTCTCAAAACAGCAATAGATGTCAGGCGTATCGTTCTCTGTTTCGCGGTCAACACCGTCACGGATCTCTGTGATGATGCCGCAAAGTCCCTGATATTCACTTTCCTCTGTTGCCACGACTGCGGCGCCTATGGTATAGGTCGTGCCATTGTATGTGTAACGCATACCGTCTTTATTGATGATCATTTCATGTCCTCCTGATAATATTCCTCCCAGCCTTCCATGCGGTTGGCGCGTGCGCGTTCAGCATCGAAGCACTGACAGCGCGTATAGCCTTCTTCCGTTTTGAAGAAAAAGCACGGGGCAAGCCCATCGTCTATCTCTACTACGGACTTGGCTTTGACCTCTATGCCTAACAGCTCCGTATCCTTCTGTGTGAGCAGCTTTAGCCAAAACTCCCGCGGGGAGAGCGTGGAAGTTCCCTCATATGCCATTGCGTAGCGGCTTGCCGTGGGCTGCGGTGTGAATGCAAAGTCCTGATGCAGCATACTGTCCATCATGTAGGTCTCCGGGTTACGGTAATAGTAGATCCGCAGCTCATTTGGCCTCTTCCGCTTCGGACACCACTCCGGTGCTCGTCTGTTCAGATCACGGCTTTTCAGATCACGGCTTTTAAGATGCCTGGCTCTCTTCGGCAGGGTGCAATAGCTTTCGCCAAAGTGCATCATGAGTCCCTTTGACTTCTGGGGTGCGGGGATCGCATGGTAATACCGTTCCGGGCAAGTCCGACAGGTATACTCCTGCGGGGCAGATTCTCTTTTCATGTGTATACTCCTTATTGACTTATATTTGAGGCCCCGGAAATCATCCGGGGCCTCTGACTTATGGGCGCAGTGTAAAGCGGTTTTCGCCCGTAAATGCACTTTGCAGGCGTCTTACTTCCGCCTCCAGTGCCGCTATGATCTGTTCTACCTGTTCCGGCGTGTAATCGTAACACACACGGCTTGCACAATTAGAAAGCGAATGGATAGCGTCTACGGCTCGTTGTGTGCGCTGTTCAGCCACACGCACGAACCGTTCCGCCTTGGTTTCTCTTTGCCTCAATGCTCGCTACCTCCTTTACGCAATTTCCTGTTCGCCCCAGCGAATGCTGAAATGGCCGTCTTCATCTATGTCTCGGTATAACAGCAGCGATGTGAGATCGTAGTCCACTCCAAATCGTTCGTAAATATCATCCATATCTGCTTCGTCGCCCTTCATGAAGAGATTGAGCTTCTCTTTTGCCAATATCATCTGCATCAGGTTGGACTCAATGCTCTGTGCATAGGTCAGGAAATAGATGTCCTTCCAGTCAACGGAATTAAAGCGGATGAAGCGCATGTAAAACTGGCTCATGCGGGAGTTGTTATAGTGCAGCTCCGGGATGATGACTTTGTTGACGAACTCGAAGTTGACTGAGCTGGGCAAGCTCTGCTGCGTACACAGCAGGATGCCGTTTCCGCTCTCGCGGAGTGTTTGCCGTAATGCCCTGCGTTTCGCAAAGGTAGTCGTCGCGCCGGTCACAATGAAAAGTGGCCGGTTGGGAAACGCTTCCCGCAGGGCTGCCGCATAGGCGTCCAGCACCACGGTATGGCGGATGCCTATGGCCACGATTTCTTCTGCCCAGCTGCCGGTAAGCTGGATCGTTCTTCGCAGCTTCCCGGGAAGCTCGCCGTTATACTCCGAAACCGTATTGGGCGCGGCACTGATCCGCAGCAAAAGCGTGATCTGCTGGATGATCCGCAGCATGGCATCTTTCCTCGCGTTTTTCGTTGAGGTGAAATATTTCTGGCGCATGGTATGGAACTCCTTGACCGCCTGTACCCATACAGCCTTCTCCTCTGCTGAAAACGGAATGGGCTCCTGATGGATACGTTTGATGTCCTTCCCGGTGACCTCCTCAAAGGTACGGGTGATTACTGTCTTGGCGAGGATATCACGCAGAATATCTGCATTGTAGATGTCCTGTGTGCGCTGTCCGACACCAAATACGGTGATCTTCTCCGGCAGATGTGAATTGGCAAACAGCGTGTACCCACGACGATAGGCCGGGATTGGTTGACCGTACCACGGGTTAGTCTCTCGTGTCGCCGTGCCGTCCTTATCATAGTGATAGATGGTGTGGCAGCAGGATAGCATATTGATGGAATTGTTATAAAGCAATTCCATCTGCGGTGCGAACTCAGAGATGTTGTTCCGGGTACTGGTCCCTGTGGTCAGCAGCTTTGATTGGCATCGTCTGAAGCAGGACAGCACCGCCTTGGCACGGCTGCTGTACGGATTGCATATCTCATCGCTTTCATCCAGTACAAGACAGGTCTTGCGGCTATGGATCTTCAGCCATTTTTTGATCTGCTTGCGATACTTGCACAGCGCATTAAAGGTCATCAGCACAAAGTCGCCGGGCTTGATCCGCTCCAGATCCCTCAGCCGTTCCACGAACACATACGACACGTCATAGTTGGGCAGCACCACATTCCAGTTATTGCGGATAGAGATGGCCGATGAAATGACCCAGGTGTTACGATACCCTTGTCTGTCCATGCGGTATTTCCCATAGGCAATGCCAGCCAGCGTCTTCCCGGAACCCTGTTCCCATTGCAGCAGCGTATAACGCTTTTGCAGAGCAAGATTCAGGTCGTGGAGTTGGGTATCGTTCAGCAGGATCTCCTCCTCGTTCTCGGCATCCCATAACCAGAAATCATCCAACCATTTCCCAATTCCCGTGTCCGGGGTCATTTCCTGAAAAGGCTGGCTCTGGATCAGGTGTTCATGCCGCTTTTTACGCAGCAGCCGTTCGTAACCGGGGAGTGTTTCACCGCGCAGCACTGCTTCACAGACCGGGATAGGTTGGCGCAGCTCTTCGCTCATGCGGCGTCGCACTGCGGTACTATACCCTTTATAGGCGAATGAATAATCCCGCTTGACAAGGTGGATCTCATCACGTTCCGGCTGCCGGTTCTGACGTCTGAGTGTCTGACGAAGATAATGCAGTACCTTCGCCTCGGTCAACCGCCGTTTGCACCATTCCTCATATCGCATCTCTGGCGGCTGTGTCTCCGTATAGAACCGATGCAGATACGCACAGCATTGGGCATACCGATCCTTCAGGGACGGATGTATCCTGATTTGGTACAGCATCTTCTCTACCGTATAAGTAAACGATGCAGAGGTTTGACGCTCCTTTGCCAGTTCCCGCAGGATCTTGGCGCGATTTTCCTTCAGCATGGCCTTTGGCATTTGCAGCAGCGACATGTGGATCGCTTGTGCTGCACCAGCATAGATGCCGCCGGAAAGATCGTTATCCATTCCTGTGTGATAGCGAGCCGGTGTTTCGGAATCCACGCCCTTCTTCTGCCAGAACTGCAGCTTTATTGGGAATTGCGAAACACCCATCTGCACAAAGGTATCATCCGGCAACAGGATCTGACCAAGAAACCGGAATTGTGCCTCCATCTTCCGAATCATTGAGCTGTCCGAAAACGAGTCGGCCAGAAATGAGTTGGGTACGATCAAAGCCAGGATTCCCAGTGGCTTCAAGAATTGGGCAGCCTTCAAGCAGTAGTAGAGTTGCGAAAGATACTCCTTTCCATTCTCAGCCATCCATTGCAGGTTGAAGGGCGGGTTGCCTACCACATAATCAAAGCGTACCTGCGGCATATAATTGCGAATATCCTTATTAACCAGATTGGCCTCCGGATAAAGATATGACGCCACCTTGAACGCCTTGGTGTCCAATTCACAGCCGTAGACATTGGCTTCCACCGGCATTACGTTGAAGAAGTTCCCCATCCCACAGGTAAGGTCCGCTACCAGATCGTCCTCTTCCAGTCTAAGGCAATCCGCCACGAACTGACACAAGGCGGGCGGTGTAAAGAACTGGCCGTTTTCCAGTTCTTTTTTTGCCTCACTGTATGTATGGTAGCTCCGATAGTTCTTCCGGGAAAGCCCGTGCAGGCCTCCATCCCCTGTATAACCCTGAAAAATATCCTGCTTCGTGATACCATACGCTTCGCAGCAGTTGTTGTCGATCAGGTACAGGAGCTTTTCGTTAACTGCTCTGCGACTGCTCTGGGGGATCGATTCTGTCGAGGGTGTATACTTCATGACGACACCTCAGCATGAATAGTCAAGATACGTTTCGGCAAACTCCTTTGCAATAGATGCCGTCTTAAACTTCAGATCCACGCGCCCGTTTTTGAACATGCGCAGTTGTACGAGCTTCTGGCAGGTTGGAAACTGGAACTGCGATGTGGATACGTCAGAGTACCCCAGCAGCTCGGAAAAGCCTGCGGGAAAGCGCCCAAATGTATTGGTCTCATAGTGTGCTACAGCGGTAAAAATGTCCTGCATACGTTCTGCAAGCCTCCACTCTTCATGGCCCCATCGTTCATCGCAACTGCAAAAGTATCCGCCAAAACGAAGCGTATCTCCTTTTCTATCGTAACCGGCATTGCTATTACTCCAATATGCCGCCTTATGGCATTTGGTACGCAGCTCCTGAAAAGCACGTTCTACGAAGCTGAGTCCGTCCAGCTGTATAAACATCTGGTCAACCACATCTTCATAGTGCAGCGAAAGATCCCGCAGATTGCGATGATACTCCTTGCTCGTATCCATATCGCACCTATACGGGTCCGGCTCTGCGGGGATCAGATGCTCTTTGATGGCATCCGTTGAGATCGTTACGCTATATTTCTCATTGAAATGCTGTGTGAGCTCAGAGATGAACCTACTGTGGAACTTCTCCAGTTCTCGGTTCAGATCCGTTATCCCGAACCGGTAATTGCTCCCAAAGTAGGGCAGCGACCCATCCTGCCCTATGCCGAGCAGGTCTCTTTGCGCCTGAATCGCTTTTTTCCACTGTTGGCGTATTTCACGGAGCGCACGGCAGGATTCATCATACGCCTGTTGATGGGTTTCGCAGAACATCAGGTCATCCTCCGGCAGGCGGGAATCCGCCTTGATCTCAACTTGCTCCAATTTATCGAGTAATCCCATAATTAAAAGTCCTCCTACAAAAACAAAAGCACCGCTGAACTGTCGTCAAACAATTCAGCGGTGCTTCTCCGCGTTTATTTCTTATTGTGCTGCTTCGATTAACACGTTTGGTATCCGGGGAATGGGCATAGATTTACACTGGCCTTTACTGCCGCATAAATTGGTATGTTAGCTTCCTTCAATCCCATTATACCCATTATACTGGGAGATGGGGATATAGGAGGACGGCGTTTGCCGCCCTCCTATACCATTCGTCATACTATGCGCACATCGCCTCCGGCAGCTCCATCACAAAAGGGTACGTTTCCAAGGACACATGATACATGGAGTTCATGGTCTCAAAAACGGCCTTTCGGTCAGTGAGAGATTGGATACGGACGACCCGTGAGGTGCAGACCAGACCGCTATGATGGCGTATCCATGCACGGCTGCCCTCGCAGAGCGGTGCGGCCAACCGGCCGGTAAGAATGACCTGCTTCTTATTCATTTTCTTTCTCCTTCCTTCGACCTGTGTGGTCGTGAAAAGCGCGATCATTATCCGAATCGAAAAACAGCTTGCGAATGATCTAATAGGCGCACTTGAGAATACTCCGCACCATGTGCACGGTGGTATTCTCCCTCTGCGCGATCTCCCGCGTACCGTAGCCATCTGCCTTGAGCCGCAGTACGTTCATATCACGGCGGGGCATATGCCGGCCCAGATCGTGGAACAGCAGGCCGATCTCCATCTCCAGAAAGCTCTCATCCGTTGCGGAGAGCATATCGGACAGAGACAGGCCGGCATCGTCCATAACAGCATTGAGGCTGACCGTCGGTGCTGCACGCTTGGTAGATGCCTGATGGCGGAAGTGGTCTGCCAGGCGGCTCTCCATCTTGCGCCATGCAATGGTGGCGAAGCTGAAACGGCTGGACTCACCCTGCGTGGTATAGTCCATGACTGCCTGCAAGTAGCCAAAGACCACCACATCGTAATACTCATCCTCCGGCAGCTTCTTCTCATTGAGAAAAGCATAGACCAGATTGTGATGCTCCTCCGCAAATAACTGCTGCGCCGGGGTCATGGGGGTATTTTCATTCATTACAGTTCCTCCTATATGCCGGGAGCCGCAGCCTGTGTTTTACACAGACTGCGGCTCTTCACATGTTTCAGATCCTTATAAGGTCTGACAGGCTCATTTAGTGGGGAAGCTCCTCACGCTCGCCATCGATCACATCCGCACCGGAAATGCAGAAATGCTGGCCGCTGTCGGCAACAGCATACTCGGTGTTTGCGGTGGCATACTGGTCCTCCTCACCCTCACGGGCGGCAGACAGCTCCGCACGGTTCTTCAGCATCTCCTTCGCCTGCTGGCGGAACGACTCTACAAAGGCGCGGAACTCGCCCACCTGTTCAGGCTGGAGATCTTCCACCTTACGGAAGGTCGCCACGCTGTAGGTGTTGTTGCCGTTGTCCACGCGCTTCAAGCCGATCTGCACCACGCTGCTCCATGCCGGACGGCGCCGGGCCACAAACGCGGCGTTCATGAAATCATTGAACGGTCGCAGGCTGGTAGGCGGCAGAGAGAGCTGCAGCGGGATATAGTCACCGTCCTGCAGAAGATACAGAATACGCATATTCTTGCAGGCCTTCCCCTTTCCGTCTGTTGCCGTCCCGTAACGGTTCAGCTCACAGGCAGCACAGGCGCCGCCGGGCGTACCGTAGCCCTGCTTTCCGTCCACGGTGGAGCACAGAGGGACGGTGTTATCATCGTATTCACAGCCCTCTGGCCAATACGCGCCACTGGCATGGTGATACAGGATAACGCCCTGCAGAAACCGGGTATACTCCGGATTCTCCGGGTCGCCGGTAGGCAGCTCGAATTGCAGTGCGCCGCCGGACGGGATCTTGACCTTGGGGAATGAGAGCGTCAAGCCCTCCATATCGTCGGCAAGATCATCGTTGCCGAAATCAAGGCCGGCCATGGTGGGAAGGTTGAATGCACTGGCAGTTGCCATCGTAGTAGTTTCAGGATAACTCATTTTTTGATCCTCCATTTTATCTTTTTTGTTTTTTCACATTACGCCGCGGATACCTGATTCAGCCGCGACCACACACTTCTGGGCATTGCCAGAATGTTGTAGCCGATGATCTCCAGATCCGAGGCGCGGTCATAGCTGCTTACGTCTTGACTGTACCGTGTTACCGCATTGGAAAGACCGTACAGGCTCAGGTCATGGCCTTCAATCAGATGTTGCAGGATGCCCTCACCCTCCGAGTCCGTAAGGCCGAACTGTCTGCTGGCCAGCTTCACAACGCCGGGTACATCTGCAGTGTTCATGGGGACGGCCGCAGCCTCCCGCATCATGCCCACCACCTGAGCGAACCGTGCTTCCTCTGCGGCGGCACGGACAGTGTCCTGCACCTTCAGCAGAAAAACGTGATCGTCTGCAGCCAGCGTCTTTTCGGAATAGAGCTGGAAGTTCTCCTCCGCATCCGTTGCCCGGCCAATATGGTTGCGCTTTGTGGCGGCGTCGTTGACCACCATACCGTTGCTGCATACCAATCGGTAGATCAGAGGCTGGATGTTGACAGAGCCTAAGCCCACCTCGCTATTGCTGATGACCACACCGGCCTGCACTGTGTCACCCGGCGTCACATCCTCCTGTAAACGGGGATTGACCGCCTTGATATACATGCGGGAGTCGGTGATCTGGCAGCTCTCGATGCGCACATCGGGGATTTCCGCCAGGATGGGCAGCACCGCTGAGGCGATACTGTAGTTGTCCATACGCAGATAACGATTGCTGAGGTAGGCGCGTGCCTTACCGTCCAGCACACGGATCATGCGCTGGGCAGGTGTCCGCTCCAGCCATGTGTTGACATTGTGTGCCAGTAGTCCGGGGTCTTCGCTGCGCATTCGCTCATAGTACTTGGCAGGGATACTCAGATGCGTACCGATCTGCCGGTGGGCGATGTCCCCGATCTCCAGCGGTTCGATACGGTCTGCGCCGTCACTGTCCAGCACACGAAGTGTCAGATCGGGACCATAGCTTTCCAGACGAAGATTGCCGGTATTGACCACATAATCCTCTTTGGCGCTCTGCTGCCGGGTGATCTCCGCGGCAAGCTGCTCCAGGGTTAAGCCTGTTTTCATGGCAGCACCCTCCTTACCAGTTCAGCGCGATGGCATCGTCCGTCATGCTGGCGGCGATGCCCTCACGCTCGAATACCTTCAGGAGCCGGGGCCAGTAATGCTTCTCCGGCAGGCTTTTGAATGAGGTCTGCGCTTTCTCTACGTCACCCTGACGGATGCAGATGTCACCGTTGTCCTTGATGACAAGGCTGCTATAGCCACGGGAGTTGAGGTCGTAGATCAGATCATCCAGAACCTTGCGTCCCTGCTGCTCGAACCAGACCTGCGGATCGATCTCACGGGGCGGAGCAGGCAGCTTCTCGGAGGTACCGTTCTCCGCCGCACTCTGTACCACAGGTGTGACCTTCAGCAGTGAGCAGGAGAAGTTGGCCTTTTGGTCAAAGGTCACCTCCGCCTGATCATAGTCGGGAATACCAGAGATGGTGATACGGCCTGTACCGCCGTGAAGGATCAGCTTCTCCGGCTCTGGGCTGCGCCACTCCCATGTGGCATCCGGATACACTGCTTTCAAATATGCGGAGATCCGGTGGTTAACATGGCGGAGCAGCAGTGGACCGAAACCATCCTCCTCTTCCACAGACAGTGCGCGAAGACTCTGGTGCTGTGCGTCATAGGCTGCTCTGCGGGCGGCGCGCCGCTTTTCGTTTTCCTGTTCCTGTATATAAGGGAACACGAATGCGGCCGTGACCCAAATCGCCCAAATGGTAAATGCGGCTGTCAACAGCCAGATCTGTGTGTCGCTGCGTACAAACGCAACGATGGCCAGAACGGCTGCGATAAGGACAGATACGCCAGACCAGATGGACTTCTTCTTATTCGTGCTTTGCACATCCTTTCCTTTTCGTGATGAAAACAAAAAAGAGGAGCTGCCACGCATCCTTTTGATACATGACAGCTCCTCTTATGCCCAGCATCCTATCCGGGCAGGGGTTCTCGTTCTCCGTCGATCTCCGGTGCCTGTTCAGGCACTTTCGTGTCACAGGGCTGGAGATACCGCCATCGCAGCGCGATGACCTTCAGACGCTTATCCCGCGTCCAACCATCCCGTTTCAGATAGTCCTCCAGCTCCAGTGTGCCTTCCACACTGATCAGCGCGCCGCGGCACAAGCCTCTTTTGGCGCACTGTGAGGCAATAGCCCCAAAGGCAACGACCTGATAATACTGCGTTCTTGCGTAAGCCCCCTTACCGGTACGCTCCGCAAGGTCGAACCGTAGATAGGGCCGATTATTGGCGCTGATCTTCAGTTCAATATCATCCGATACAATACGGCCAACGACGGATATGTTTGCCATTACACTCCTTTCTGCCTTACGGCTTAAATATCTATAATAAAAAGTGCCGGCATACAGCATCAGCAATAAGCCAAAGCTGTCATGTCGGCACTAAATTACAATCTTAACAAACGTGTGCGATCCGAAAGGTATTCGGAAACCCTGAATAGGCGATGCACAAAGAACAACTACAAGTGCATTGTAGCACTATATATTGCGATTGTCAAGAGTCGCAATTCTATATATAGACATTTATTGAAACACACGAGAATCAATGATGTGCTGCAGCGCAGTGATTGCGGTGGAATATGACACGTCTTCAAAAAGGAGTGCGGATGTAATCTGCTCATAGTCGCTCCTATATGCATCGGAGTCAACGATCTGCCGAAGGAGATTATTCATATCCACCCCCTCTTGTGCAGACAGGCAGACCTTGTGCGAGCGGCGTTCTAGAATGACCTCACTGGCTAATTGTCGCAGAGTATCATCAATCGTGACGATCATACTCAACTTATATATGTCATAAATGTGCCGCGAATGCTCTGTGATCGATCCATTGAGGTAGTAGTCTGCAAGTGCAAACAGCTTATCCAGCAGGGTACGCTCCGCTGCCTGCACATTGATTGAAAAAGGTTGCAGATTGTATTCGCGGATAATATCTTCTCTGCCGGTATCTTTCAGGAAATCATAAATGAAACTGGATGCGTCCATGGGATGATTCGGGAATGCGCGCATGGAAACAACGGTTTCAACGATAAGCTGCTGCTTCAAATACGTTGCCCCTTGCAATGCAGGGTAATTGATCACATAGCGATTATAGTCGCGCCGGCTGCGAATTTCTTCAGCATTGCTCAGGGATAATCCCAAGTCATCAACTACCGCCAAAATATTTCGCTTGAGTGCTTTACGCTGCCCTTCACTGGGACGGTCTTCAACATTCAAATCAATGTCCTCAGAAAAGCGCTGGATCAGCTTATAGCATTTTGAGAGTGAAGTTCCGCCCTTGAACACCATGTCTGGCTGATAGGAAGTCATCCTCCTTAAAAACTCCGTGACATAGTAGTCTTTTTCAATGATGCTGGCCGCAATCCCTGTCGCATCTGCCGTTCGTAGTATAGCTTGCTCGAACAATTCTCTATTACTGTGTAACATGATAGATGATCTCACTTTCCACCAGAGTGCGCATAGCCTTATCAGGAAACGCAGGTGCGTATTCTGTGATGTCGCGTCTCGTAATGCCGTTTTTTGTGATAAACTCTATGGTCAGTTTCTTCCTCCCTTCGGAGAAATAAGGTGCCGGCATTTCATTCATAAGCTCCAGGAAGCTCAACACAGCAGCATTTTTTGCCGTGACCTTACTTCTGGCTCTGCGTAGAATAACACGCTGCTTCCCGATAGCTAACTCACGGGAACGTGTCTTTTCGTTGTTGGTACAGACTTCAATGGTATTGGGCATTTGCGTTGACAGCCCCAGTTGGTTTAAGAAAGCTGCACCGGAATAGTAGCCGTAACAGCCAGAACTATCCTTTACATATTTTTTCTCGATTACTTTGCGGGGGTCGAGCAGACTGGTGCCAAATGCTGTCTCAGTGGGAATATAATAAATACCGCGGTCAAAACGCACCAGCCTACCAGTTCTACACAATTCGTTCAGTTCTTTGAAGAGCCACGGGCGTGAATAGCCCCTGCAGTCAATCTCATCAAGTAAGATCGGCTCGTTACAGCCGAAATTCGTTGTGAGTCTATCTAAAAGCGTCATATCACAGCCTCCTTCTAATCATAGTATGCTTTTCTTGATTTGAATTATACTATAATCAACGCACTGTGTCAACATTGCTATAATCCGACGCCGCCTCAAGCCCAAGAAAGCCATCGGTCGGGAGAGATTCGTCTATGAAGCTGCTGCCAGTCTGTACCTGTGCAGGAGATTTATGTGCAGAGGATTTGAAATAGAAACGATATCGGCGGCCAACCTCTATCTTGTCCTGCCTAGGCAGTACAAGTGTCCTTTCACGCTCCTGACTGTCTATGATCCGGATATTGCGGTACTTGCGGAGCGGCGTCTGTGTGATGGCAATGCAGGTACCATCAACGGTCGTGTAGTGCCCGGCGATAATTAGGCGGTAGAGTTCTGCTGTTTTATAGGCAAGTCCTATGGTGAGGATGCCGCTGAGCAGAGCTGTAACGGTATCGAGGGAAAAGAAAATGGCTGCCAGCCCTACAAGTAAGAAAGCCGCCCCTGCCAACGCGGTGAGGAGCAGCTTTCTTCTCAGAGGCAGCGGTGCTATCCTGAGCTTGTCCATCATGACAGCCTCTCAAAGATGATCTGACGGCGCAGATAGAGGTTTGCCACAGCCTGCAGCACGGGGCGGCAGCAGACGAAGGGCCTGACCATATCCGCGATATTGTCGCTGGTGGTGGTATCGTCTGCATACAAGGCGTCCATCAGCTGCGAATCAGAGTGGATCGTATGGATGTCATACTCCACACACTTGATCAGTTCTGCCGTGGATAAGAGTGCCTGACGGGACAGACGATAAACCCGCCGTTCGTTTGCGCTACGCCGGTCCTTGCGAAACAGCTTCCTGGTAACCGCAAAAGGGACATGGCCGAAAACCGTCAGCTTGATAAACGAGATCAGCCGCAGCAGCAGACTGTCTGAGATCGGCACCACGTAAAGCCCTGACAACAGAGCATACAGTGCATCCTCATCGGTTTCGCCGCAGCCCTCCACCACCAGTCCGCGCTGCATCAGCCGGCGCATACAGTCGGAGATACTGCGCTGGGGTCTGATGCCGCTGGCTTTCAGCTTGGCAGAATAAGCATTCTCAAGGGCTCCGGCGTCCATGATCTGCCAGTTCAGCGCAGCCCAAAGGATCATCTCCTGGATGTCCAATGCATATTCCCGGTTGTTGATGATGACCATAGGGCAGGTCATATCGCCCATGCGGCCTTTGCGCTCGAATCGGCCGACGGCCGTATAGTATTTCTGCATGAATTTCACCTCACATTTTTCACGAAGCCTTGGAGCTTTTCTTCAACGGCTCATATTCAAGGCTATTCAAAAACTCCGCATTGTTCCTCAGCCGCTCGGCGGCTCTATGTACGGCCGCCCCCAAATAGTTGGCCTTGACGCCATAGCAGGCAGCAATGTCCGTATTGCTCAGGCCGATAAATTTCAGCTGCATCGCCTCGATACCCAGCCGTGCGACACCGTTGTATTGCTGCTTCGCGCTTTCCAGAAGCGATAACGCATCTACCTCAGCCAACTGCTCCTGAAGACTGCGGATGCCGGAGGCCATGGCACGGTGATTGTCAGCCTCCGTGTCAAAGATCTCCGATACAGGAAAGCTGCGCAGCTCCTTGCTGTGCTGCAGCCGGCAATAGGTACGCAGACCGTTCTCAACGACCCTCTGAGCATAGGTAGAAAAGCTGGCGCCGCCGTCCGGGTCATACGTCACTGCGGCCTTGCAAAGCCAAATGCAGCCCTCTTGAAACAAATCGTCATAGCCGAAACCATAGCGCTGCTCATTGACCTGAATGCTGGTACGGATGGCCCAGCGTACCACGTCCATATTCGCCTCTACCATACTGCGCTGGGCATCAGTAAGGGCAATATCCTTATTCTTCATCGTCAGATTCACCTCTCTTTCTCTGTGGCTTTAGGCGTGCTCTCTATGCGACCTCTGCGCTGTGGATACGAAACTTATCGCAGGCGCAGATCAACCGATCACACATGTACGCGCCGAATTGTGCGATATGCGCCTGTTCCTCGTGCAGACCAAACTCTGTCTGCATCCATTGATACGCCTCTTTCTTGGTCATCAAGCCGGAACGCCACAGGCGGTCAAAAGCCCGGTGTGCCTGGATACGCTTATGCCGAAGCTCCCCGTCAGCCAGAGAGCCCATGGGCTGCCGTGTGGCGCGATGGGCAGCCACATAGCTGTTGCAGGCGGGATAGCGGTCGCAAACATACAGATAGCTTCCTGCACTACGACTGTTGCCATATACAAAGCTGGCAGGATGCAATGTAGCCTTAGCTCCGCAATTAGGGCAATGGATATTGACTCTTTTCAGAATGTTCACCTCCTTCTTTCGGCTTGTGTGCGTTCATTGTTGGCAGCTCTCCCACAATTGGGATAGACTGCACCGTTTCGGGTCTTCTACGTTCCAGACAAGCCAGCTGGTGTAGAAGCGTTGGAATCCCTCCAGCGTCATAATGCCGACGCAATCATATTTATCCACAGTCTCACCGGACAGTTCCTCGAATACCGCCACAGGGATGATTGACGGCACGGCATTGTGATTTACAGACAGAAGAAAACCGGAGCACCCGTCACAACGCTGGCAATCAATGAAGAAGCTGTTGCGCCAGTTACAGCAGGTCGCCTGTAAAAATCGGTAAAAACGCTTGTCCATAAAATTCCCTCTACTATCATTATCCGTAAAACGAAATCAAAAGTGCGCCACTTTTTGAAAAAATTTTCAAATTTCTCTGCGGCCACGGGGTCGGGGGCGTCTGGAGACGATAATTGCCACGGCAGCTGCCGCAGCCAAAATGATACAAATTGCTTTTTTCATTGTGCATTTCTCCTATTATCAGTTCGTTCACAGTAGACCACAAACCGCCGCCGCCCGCCGCCGGCGTGGGGGTGGCAGGTCAGCCGCATCGCAGTTCTTGTCAACTTTCAGGCTTCTTTACCTCACAGGAGCGGTGGTTTGAATCACCGCCCGCTGAAATGTTACCGGGTTTATCTACAAACATTTCATCAGAGCTATTGATTTTTATCTCACGGTGTCGTATAATATCCATTGAAAAGTAGCAGGATAATGCCGAGAAGTTTTCAATGGAGGTTTTGCTATGGAAATAAAACGAGATCGCTATTTGAAGAAAATCATCTCCTTCATGTGGGATGGTCAGGTGAAGGTGATCACTGGCATCCGCAGATGCGGCAAGTCTTTTCTGCTTCGCAATCTGTTCAAGAGTTACCTTCTCGGTGAGGGCGTTACCGAAGATCATATTCTGTCCTTTGAGTTGGACTTGACCCGTGATATTCGCTATCGCAATCCGCTGGAGCTTTCGGCTCATGTCCGCGAGATCGTAGAACACAGTGCAGACCAATATTATCTTTTTGTAGACGAGATTCAGATGTCCGACGAGGTTCCGAATCCCTACAATCCAGATAGCAAGAAGGTTACCTTCTACGACGCGCTCAACGATTTGAAGTCCTTGTCCAACTTGGACATTTATGTGACCGGCAGCAACTCCAAAATGCTGTCCTCTGACATACTGACAGAGTTTAGAGGACGCAGCGACGAGATCCGTGTGCATCCGCTTTCCTTTGCCGAATACTATTCAGCCGTAGGCGGTGATAAGCAGGATGCCTTTGAGGACTATGCCTTCTACGGCGGTATGCCGCTGATCCTGTCCCGTCCCACGGATGCCGCGAAAATGGCTTATCTGAAATCGCTGTTTTCTGAGGTCTATCTGAAGGACATTGTAGAGCGGAAGAAGATCAAGCGTGAGGATGTGCTGTCCGCGATTCTCGATCTGCTGTGTTCGTCTATCGGCTCTCTGACCAACCCGACGAAGGTTGCAGCCACCATCAACACCGTGCAGAAGCGTAGCGGTGAAAATGTCGTTGCCTTGAACACCGTGAAAGCCTATATGGATCACTTATCGGATTCCTTCCTTTTTACCGAATGCAAGCGCTGGGATGTGAAGGGCAAGAGCTATTTTGACTATCCCAACAAATACTACTGTGAGGACATTGGACTGAGAAATGCCCGTATCGGCTTTCGCCAGCAGGAAATGACGCACATCATGGAGAACATCATTTTCAATGAGTTGATGATCCGTGAATGCGCCGTTGACATCGGCATTGTCTACGGCAACGAGAAAAATACCAAAGGAAAGGTCGTGCCGGTCGCGCGGGAAATCGACTTCATTGCAACCTCCGGTGGCAAGAAGACCTATATCCAGTCTGCCTACGCATTGGGAACAGCGGAAAAGGCGATCACCGAGAATAAGCCTTTCGCGCTGACCGGTGATTCCTTCCCGAAGATCATTGTCCGTCATGACATCCGTAAGCGTTGGTATGATGAGGGCGGCATTCTCAATATTGGCGTCATTGACTTCCTGCTGGATGACACGCTTGTCTGAATCCTCTCAAAATAAAACTGCTCACCGTGATTGGCTCATGGTGGGCAGTTTTTCGCAGTACACCACATACCTCTCCCGCCCGCCGCTGGCGTAGGGATGGCAGGTCAGCAGCGTCAGCAGATCGCGGTTCGGTTGAATTTTGATTTTCTCTACCTCGTGGGGCTGGATGATCTGAATGTCGGCCACTGTGTAGGTCAGCGTTTCCCACAAGTTTGTCAGCGTAACGGTATCGCCCACCGCCAAACGGTCGATGTGCCGAAAATAATCCGCACCTTTCCATCCCCGGTGACCGGCAATGACGCAGTTGGTGTTATCCCCACCGATGGGCGCGGACGTGTTGCCCAGCACCGCCGCGCCTGCGGCAAGGTGAGCGTCGGATGCACCCAAGTAGACCGGCATGGTCAGTTCCATGGTGGGAATTTCCAAGACGCCTATTACCTCGTCCTCGATGCCGTAGACAGTCAAGTCGGCGGCGGGCTCCTCGCAGGCTTCAAGGTCGGTGAGGTTGCACTGCTTTTCTGCGTAAAGCTGGCGGTTGTACTCCTGTAAGACTGCCAGCAGTTCGGGATACTGCTGTTCCGGCTCGTCACGGTCAGCCAGGAACTCCTGCACAGCAGTTGCGGCGCTGCTTTGGAGTCTGTTCCCCGTGAACACCGGCCACAGCATCACACAGATGCCCGCCACGGCCAGCAGTGCCGCCAGTACAAGGGATGTCTTACGCATGGCGATGCCTCCTCACTAAAAAGTAACCGCCGCCGATTGCCGCCACCACGCCAAGGCCGATGGTCAGACCGGTAAGGTAATGTCGCGTCCACGAGGATGCCGCTGGTTTTTCTTCTGCGGCAGCGGCCTCCTGCTCGGGTAGATACGGCACACGATGCCCACGAACTAAAAGTCGGTGGGTATTGACACCAAACGGCGTACACGTCACCAGCGTGACTAAATCCTTGCCATCCTCAATTTGCAGCAGGCTCGTGTCTGCGGGCAGTACCGTGTGGATGGCGTCTACCTTGTATGCCAGCGTATCACCCAGCACATGGATGTAAAATGTATCGCCCTCTGTAAGCTGGTCGATGTCCGAAAACAGCTTGGAACTCGCCATGCCGCTGTGGGCCGACAGTACCGCGTGGGTGCTGCTGCCGCCCACTGGCAGGGAAGTCCCTACCACATGGCCGACTGACTTTTCAAGCGTTTCCGCGCCCGTTCCGTGCTGCACCGGCAGATATACGTTGATCTTGGGGATGTCGATGTAGCAAATGACGCCTCCCACCGTGAGTTGTTCCGCATACGGCAAGGGAGGGGCAGAAGCCCCTCCCTCTGCAATGGCTGCGCCGGACAGCATGGCGTTGTACTGCTGCGCGGCTTCCCGCTGGGCAGTCAACTCGACATCATCGGTGTCCGCGATAGCTGCGGTGTAGGTGGTTTCCACATCGGAATGATACTTTTCATTCAAGAGTTCTCCCACCAGTGGGTAAAGCATCAACCCCAACGCCACAGCACCGCAAGCCGCCGCCAGTAGCCAGCGTTTCACTGCTCGTTCTTGTGCTTACGGCTGCGGATCACGATAAACGCCGCCGCGCCCAACAGTGCCACACCACCAATAGTGAACATCCACGTGCCGTAGCCACCAGTCTTTGGCAGGTCGAAGCCGGGGTTGTTGACCACAGTCAGCGGCACAATGGCGTTGCCGTCGGTCATGGTAACGTCCTTGCCGTTGACGGTGGCGGAGGCGGTCAGCAGCTTGGCGCCGCACTGCTCGCAAGCGCCGTTTTCCTTAGTGATGATGACGATCTTGACCGCTTCCTTGAGGAGAATGTAGCCCTTGTCGGTGGCAGTCTCAGTCAGGGAGTAAGTGTCATCCTCCAGCCCCTTCACCACCACATGACCCTGCACGTTGGGGACGAAGGTGGTGGCGTCCGCTTTCTTGGCAGCAAAGCCCTTGGCGTAGTACACGCCATCCTTCAGGTCGGCAATCACGAATACATCATCGGTGTCGTTGTGCAGCCGGAACTTCACGTTCCGCAGGTTGCCGCCGTTGTCGGAGAACTGCTTGAGAACGTCAATGCCGTAGGTGTAGACATGGCAGCAGTCCTTCAGAGTGTCGTAGTAAGTAGTGTTGGTGCGCTTCCAAGTCAGCTCGACTTCGTTGGGGTTATCCTTGTTGCCCATCTGAGCGTCGGAGGTCAGAGTGGCCGCATAGGTAATCCGCATGGTGCAGTCGGAATAGCCGCGCTTCACGCTGTCGGTGTAAACGGTGGTTGCCTCGTTGATCTCCGCCAGACCGGTATCGGTCATGCGGATGGTCATAGTGTTGGCTGCGTCATCGCAAGCCACGGCGAATTTGCCGGAGTTCTCGGCCCAGGTGGCGATTTTGTCATTGCAGCCAGCATCGCGGAAAAACTCGATGACCACATCGTTCTTGTTGTATTTGATGCCCTTGCTCAAAGTGTCCGCATAGGTGTACTCGCTCAGGCTGGATGCCTTGGAGGTAATCGTGGGCAGGGTGCTGATGATCTGGTAGTCCACCACATCGCCCGCGGATGCGGTGGCAGTGTGAGCGTAACTGTCCTTGATGTCGGTCAGGCTGCCGTTGTGCTTGCCGGTGGAGTTTTTGTTTTCACGGACGGTCTTTTCGAGGTTGGGGTTGCCAGTCTGGTTCTTGGGGTACACGCTCACATCGTAATTCCACGCCGCGCCGTCGATGGTGGTCATGGGCAGGGACACGAAGAAGGGATTGCAGGTGGAGGTCACGTTTTCAGGGACGCGAGTCTCCACAACGAGGTAAAGCCCCTGCTCCATGTCGGATGCAGAGGTGTGGCCGGTAACATCCGTTTCGGACATAGCCACACCGCCGTTCTTCACAGCCGTTTCCAGCGCATTTTTCACGGTGGTGGCATTGGCAGTCAGCGCAGCGGTCAGCTTGTTGTTGAGCATATCGCTGGTGAAGTAGTTGATACTGTTGTCGGTCTTGTGGGCGTCTGCGGCGGTCAGACCGATGGCAGACAGCACGGCGGTGCTGCGGTCGGAACTGTCGAATCCATACAGCACACCCACCCGACGCTGGCCATCCACCAGTTCACTGTTCATGGCAATGTCAGCGACGCGGAGGTAGGTAAACTCCACGCCCTGAATGGCGTACTTGCTCAGCTTGTCGATAACCGTGTCGTCATGTAGGCCGGTGGAAACGTAGGACTCAGCATCCCACGCGCCGTCGTTGCTGGCCTTGGTGATGTCGTACTTGTAGACGGAAAGGGATGCTTTCTTGCCGGGGTCGATGGTAGGCGCAGAATCTGTTGCGGCAAATGCTGTGGTCATCAGCCCAAGGGCCATAAGCGCCGCCAACAGCAGTGCCAACACGCGATGGATCTTTTTCATTTAGCTGTCTCCTTCATAAAATCAGATTTTTTGCAAAAACAAACACCCATGCAAAGCATGAGTGCTGCAAACAGGAAATAGGTTGTAAATCCCGTTCCGCCCGTGAACGGCAGGACGAATCCCGCATTGTTGCAGGCAGTGATGGTAATGTCTCGGTTATTGCTGTCCAACGTTCCTGTGAACAGCGGCTCGGTCAGGAGGGTGTACCCTGCGGGAGCTTTGGTTTCGGTAATACGATACTGCGCGCCAACCTTGAGGTCGCTCCACTTGGCGATGCCTGTGTTGTCGGTGGTCACTCTGCCGACCTCCGTCCATGTCTTACCGTCTGTGGAAGTCTCCAACAGCAGCTCCGCACCGGCAAGCGGTGCGCCCGTCGCATCCACCTTGCGGACGGTGATGCTGCCCTTGGCGAGTACGTTCTCGCGTGTGACTTTGATATTAAGGTTCGCAGTGGTCATGCTGAAATCGTATTTGGTCTCGTCCAGCACATAGCCGTCCACGGTGCTGATCTCCTGATAGGCGTATTTGCCAAGTCGCAGGCCGGAGAATGTCACCTTGCCGGTGGCATCGGTCGTGCCATCCGCGATCTCGCTGCCATCGGCGGCGAAAAGACGATACACCACACCGGCCAGCGGCTGTTTGGTTTCTGCGTCCACCTTCAAGACCTCAATGCTGCCTTTGACCGGTATATTCTCGCGAGTGACCTTCAGCACCTGCCCGTTTTGGTTCAGCACAGCGGAGTACGCCGTGGTATCCAAAACATATCCGTCCGGTGCTTTGAATTCCTTGTAGGTATAGCTACCCAACCGCAGGTTGGAGAAGGTCAGCTTACCATTGACGTCTGTGTTGCCCTCCGCGACCTGTTTACCAGAAGCATCATACAGTCGGAAGCCCGCGCCTTGCAGCGGTGTCTTGTGAGCAGCGTCCACCTTGACGATCTCGATGCCGGCCTTGGCAGGTGTGTTGGTTCTCTTTTGCGTAATGTTCAGTGCCGTGGCCGTAATGGCGATCTGATACTTGGTGTTGTCCACCACATAGCCGCTGGTCGCGCTGATCTCCTGATAGCTATACTTGCCCTGTGGAAGATCCTTGAACACTGCCTTACCGTCTGCACCGGTGGTCATGTCAGCCACCTTTTTACCATTGGCATCAAATAGCCGATAGGTCACGCCTGCCAGTGCCTTGCCGGTTTCCGCGTCCACCTTATTGATGGTCAGGCTGCCTTTCTCCTCCACAATTTTGACCTTAAAATGAATGTACGCCCACACGGGGTCGGGCAGTGAGGTCAGCGCGGCGCAAGCCTGATAATTACTGCCATTGCTGGGCTCCAGCAGCACAGCCTCCGTGCCCTCCACATCCAGTGCGTAGCCGTAGTCGCTGCTGATATAGCCGTTCAGCTTCGCTGCGGCGTCCTTTGTGGCCGTCACGGTCAGTACATTACGCCGCTGGCTGACGGTTACGCCGCTGATATTGATCCGGAAGTAGTACTGCGACAGCACACCATTGGTATCGGTGGCCGTCCCGGTGTACTGACTACCGTCCCACGTCAGCGTAATGGCGTTGGCATCCGAAAGCTGATTGCGGTACTTCACCGCAAAGCTGGGGATCACGCCATGACCCATGATGCGGTCAATAAGGATGTCATACGCCTCCTGCACGCCGTCGCCGGCGTAGTGGAACAGGTTGGCGCAGGTGGTATCATACAGGGTGTAGGGATAGGTCGTGCCGCGGTAGCCGCACACGAACTCCCAAATCACCGCCTGCGTCGCCAGCTGCGCGCAGTCGGGATGGATACCAGAAAAATCATAGTTGCCGCCGTAGCCGTAGGAGAGTGCCAGCGTCACAGCGTACCGCTGATTCCAGCTCAGGCTGCTCCAACTGGTGGAGGAGTAGCTCAGATCGCCGCTGGCAGAGCGAACGGATGGCTCCATGCAATAGGCAGGCACCGTTACGCCTGTATCATCTCTGGTAAAGTATTTCAGCTTTGTGCTGGTAAACGCGCCCCATTGCGGCACGGGCGTTTTGTCCTCATGGTAACGGTACTCGTTACCGCCGCTGATCGTACCCGTTACCGTGGCAGCGTGAGCGGTCACGATGGACAGGCCCATGATTGCTACTAAAAGGCATACCAGCGTCAACAGCTTAGGAATTGTTTTCTTCATGCTCGTCCTTTCTCCCAACGCAAAAGACCGGCAGCTCACGCTGTCGGTCTTTCGGTCGGGTATTCAGTTGGTTTATCCGTACAGCACCACCACGATGTATTCGTCCGATGCCGCATCGTAGCGAGCGGTGCAGTTGAACCGCGCATACGCGCTGACCGTTTCTGCGCCGTCCATGGCGGCGAGGCAGGCGAAGGTGGCGTCCACGTTACCCTTTACGGCGGCGGTCAGTGCCGCCTGCCCGCCATTCTCCGCTAACCATGCCACGCTGTCCGCCGTGCCGGGGAAGAAGCTGGAATTGGCCGCGGTCATGCTTGTGTCGATGGTCACGCCGTACTGCGCTCTTGCATACTCGTTACCCGCCCGGATAGCCTCCGCAATAGAGTAGATGTTCCCGCTGGCGGCAGGCTTAGGCGCGGGGGCAGGTTCGGGGGTAGGTGCAGGCGCAGGCTCTTCCTCCTGCTTCTCCGCCGGTTTCTGTGTAGGTGCCGGCGTGGGCGCGGGAGCCGGTGTATCCTCCGGCACAGGCCCGGGTGTTGCCGGCTCTTTCGGTGCAGTGGGCTGTGCTGTTTCAGCGGATGTAGGCTGTTTTTCCGCGGCTTTATCCGCATTCTCCGCACCCGCCCGCTCAGGAGCGACGCTGCTCTCAGATGTATCGCCTCCATCTTCTGTTTGCGGCAGCAGGGATTCGGCCTCCGTGCGCTCCTCTTCGTTCTGCTCGGTCTGACTTGCTGCATAGGCAGAGACCTTTGTGTTGGACTCAGACGAATCCGAGACCGGTGCCGGCTGGACTGCGCAGCCTAACAGACACACGGCACTCAAAATAAGTGAAACTAAACGCATTCTTTTTCTCCTCATGGGCGTTCTCTCCTTTACGTAAATATCGCAGCACTGTTTAATGTGCTTTAAAGATATTTACGACTGGAGCCTCGCCTTTTTCAACACTATGTACTGTTGTTTGGGTTTTGCGGCGATCGCATTTGCCGCTCGGGCGCGAAACGCTGCTCTGCCTACCACATATAAAACACCCTCTTCCTGTATGCGAAAGACCGCCGAGTTACCACCCGGCGGTCTTTACAATTTTGACTGTACCAAGTATAGCACATGGTGATTTACGGTGAAATCGCAAAACAGTGCCAATCCATTGCCATACCCTGCCGATACCGTGTCAGATCAGACATGCTGCTTGATAATTCTGGTGATGATCCCCAGCGCAACGCCGTGTTCCTCATCCAGATGGGTAACGGCAAAGCTGACATCATCCTTTCGTCCGGGTCTGCGCCGATCATAACAGGAATGCGCTATGGCATTGGCACCGTTGCTAAGGCGGATATACACAACGCCCTTATGGATATGGGTGACCTTCCCGGCATATTTGCCCTGAATACGGCATTTCTGGAGATTGTCATTCTTGCTGTTGCCGGATACGCTTTTGATGTCGGCTTTGATCCTGATACGCTCCGGCTCTGTGCGGTCAATCTCCAGCACGCGTACCAGAGCCTTGTCTCCCACAGCATAGCGGTCATGAGCATCGCCGATCCAGTCCCACGAAAGGTCGCGAGCCAGAATTGATGTCTCCACGCCAAACACTTCGACCCGGACGACCTGCTCCGCCACGGCGATCACACGGGCTTCTACCACGCGTCCGTCATAGATACGATACTGTCCGTCACTGTCCTTACCGAAATAGTAGATCTGCTGCTTCTTCAGCATGGCGTCCTTTCGGCTGGCAACAACGGTTCGGCTTTTGGCGTCGATGCCCTTGACCATAAGATCCACCTCTGCGCCCAGCATCTTATTGAGGATCTTCTGGTGTCGGAGGATCATCTCATTATAGTCAGCACCGTACATATCTGCCGGGAAGTCCAGCACCATCTCCTTCAGGGGGATCACAATGCGGAATCCCTTGTAGTCCACAATGGCAATGGTTTTCCCCGCCTCCGTTCTTTCAATGCCGCTCAGCATACCGGAGAGCATGCGCCGGGTGCGGTAGGCATTGTGGATCTCGTGCCAGATAATGTCCTCCATCTGCGCCTGCGTTTCCGCTTCGCCCCGGGCATCCAATGTCAAAATATCTCTCTGCTGGACCGCGGCAGGGGCAGGTTCAGCAGAGGCGGCAGCATCCTCAGCAGGCGGCGTAGCCTGTTTCTCCACCTCTACCGTCTTTTTTGCAGCGGTTCGTTTGCGGACAGTGCGCTTCGGCTTTTCAGAGGGCTGGGGATCCTCCGGCACAGTCACCACTTCCGCAGGCTCGGCGAGAACACCCTCTGTAGGTACAGTATCCTCCACAACAGGATCGGCTGCGGTTTCCGGCAAACACTCTTCTGTCACCGGCTGTTCTGCCGCTTCCTCGGGGACGACGGGAAGTGCCGGTGCTTCCGGCATCACGGCAAGTTCTTCTGTTTTCTTTCTCGGCATATTACTTTCCTCCTTAGCTCACATTTTGGTTGACATGATGGAATCCTTATCGGTTTTTACAAACTCACTGCGCCTGTTCGGCACCTTCTTTGACTTAATAGGCTGCTCTGTTTGTTTCGGTGCGGGCGAAAACACAGGGCTTTTACGCCATTCCGGGATATGGGCAGAGGCCTTGCAGTCCCGCAGCTTCTTTGCCTCGTAGTGATTGGTATAGTCGTACTTATCTACCTGCAGCACCTTGTTGCCGCGTGCGATAACCAGCGCGCGGTTTACCGGCAGGCGCAGCACCTCATCCATAGTCAGTAGCTTGCGCTTGCCCACGCCGCTGGTTTCGCGGAACTCCGGCGTGTAGTTGCTGATACGCCATGTACCCAACTGCTTGGCCTTGCTGGAGACATGGACGCTGACCTCCCCGGTGCGGTCACTGAGGAATTTGGCAGTCAGCTCATCGGTGCAGCCCAGTGCAAGCTGATAGTCGCAGCAGCCCAATATCTCCTGCCATTGGTTGTAGGGATACCGGTTCTGCAAGCCCGCCAGATTCTGAAACACGCAGCTCATGCTGACGCCCCGCGAGCGGATCACACTGATCTTCCGGCTCAAGTCTGGAATAACGCCGCAGGCTGTCAGCTCTTCGCCCAGCACATGAACGGGGACTGGCAGCCTGCGGTCGGCACAGTTTTTATCCGCGTAACGGATCAGCTTGATAAACGCGAAGGACAGAAACAGGGACGTGAGAAAATCAAAGGTACTGTCCTGATCGGATGTGATACAGAAATAGGCACAGGGCTGCTTGCCCGGCAGCTCCATGTCAATTTCATCATGGCTGGTGATCTGGCAGATGGGCCGATTCTGAAACACCTGCAAGCGGCTGCCCAGCCCGATGATAACGCCGCTGCGCACCGTATCTGAGGATTGGCTGAACAGCGCATAGGGTGCTCTGGCAGGATGGCTGGCAGGCAGCATGGAAAAACGGTTGTCCAGCTCCTTCTCCGCGTTCAGCACTAACAGCTTGTAGACCTCGCCGATATTCCGGCTCTCCGATGGATAGCCCAGTGCCACATATAGCACCAACGCTTTCAGCAGGTTCATCTCGGCAGCGTTCCAGAAATGGTCGCCCTTTTCGCTGCCGGTATTCCTGATGATAATGTCGCAGAAGATTTGCGCCATCAGCTCATCACCCTCAATCTCCGCCAAGCAGTTCCATGAATCAGAGTTCTCCGGCTGGATCAGGTTGAACACCTTTACCACATAGCCCTTGCTGCGCAGATATTCGCTGGTCTTTTCGTAAAGCTCCGATTTCGGGTCGGTGATGATCAAGGACTCCTTGTGGCCGTTGTGGGCCTCGGACGCGCTTTGCAAAATGCGATTGATGCAGTAGGCTCGCGTTTTCATGGAGCCGCTGGCGCCGAACACGGCGATATTGCCGTTAAGCCGGGAGTTTTCGGGAATACACACCACCTGATTGTCCAGCTTGCCCAGTATGACGCCGCTGTGTTTGCGGATATCGGACACCAGATCAAGGACGCCCTTCATCTCCGCTTTCTCCATGAAACCAGCCGTTCCGTAGGTGCCTTTGTTGGAATAGGTCAGGTTGCGCTCCGCGTCATACTCCCCAACATCGGAATAGCCCATGCGCATCACCATGACGATCAGGAGGCCCAGCAGCAACAGGCAAAGCCCTACGCCGATGAGCCCGCTCTTACTGAACAGTGCTTCGCAGCAGGCGGAGAACGACAGCACCGGCGCGGCCGGGGAGCTTCCGTCGCCCGGCGTTCCGCCCGCGTCCTTCCACTGTTGATAGTTCCGGGCGAATTGCGATAGATAGCCGCCGCCAAACAGCAGCCCTGATAGAAATAGCGGGAGTGCGAATAGCAGAGTTCGCAGTTTCTTTTTTTCTACGGAAAAAACCTCCTCTCGAACGCAGCAAAGTCAATGGCCTGCACAACAACCCTGTCGCCGCAGTAGCGGCGCAGCACTTCGGCCTGATGGTCGAAGCAGATCAGGATGCCATAGCGGTCCTGAAGCCGCAGTGCCGTATCGAACCGCCTGATCCGCGGCAGGTCACAATCATAGGCGAACAGAACCGGTGCGCCCTCCGGTGTCATGGCGTCATTTTCCACTGTTTCACTCAGCTGCCGGGGCTCCAGATCAAGGAGCAGCAGCTCGCGCAGGTCATTGTCTATTTCTTTATCACAGAGGAGGCGCAGCAGCACCTCTCCATGATGGTCGTTGGTCAAGAAGCAGAACCGCTCATAGCTGCCATCCAGAACAAAATAGTTTTTGCCACCCTGATCAGTCAGCAGCTCATAGGCCAGTTCCATGCTGTCACCCAGCAGAAGACCCCGCACCGCATCCAGGTGGTACTGGTGCGGCATTCGTTCACGGCACAGCACCGTCTGCATGAGTGCCTTTGTCCGCATCTCAGCTTTATAGCTCCATTTCATCAGCGCATTGCCCATGTTGTAAACCACGTGGATATGCTGCGGTGTCAGTAAAACGCCCACGGACCGGGCCCCACGGATTTTAACAAAGGTTGTCCCCATCTCCTTGATCTCACGGGATGAATAGAAGGCAGGTGTGCAGATGCTACCAATCGCTGTTTCACCGGGACGGAATACGCCGGGTTTTTCATCGCGGAAGATACTAACGTTGGCGTTACGCATGGTGATCAATGTCTGAGAGACACGGTGGAGTCGAAGCCGCTGCTCCGGCTCGCTCCTGATGTGGTTGGTGGCGCAGGCACCGGACAGGTAGAAGGAAAAACGCTCAGGGTCACGCTCCAGCAGCAGCTTTTTCGCCGCGGCGGTGAGCCGGTATCCACGCAGTCCGTTCTTGTAGTAGGACAGCAAAAGCCGCTGACGCTTCAGCGACTTGACCACGTTCTCTTTGTAGCTGGTGCCACCGGCGAGCCTGCTCAGTTGGCTGGCCGGCAGCTCACCGGACAGGGCGACCAGGGCCAATAGCTGATAGGCTTGTGATAGGCTACCGGGAGCTTTCTGTGGTAGGGTACTCATACTGACCACCTCCTTCTGGTGTGCAGTACCCAGACTGCCATGACCACGGTATTTTTCGCCCGCACCGGTCATGTGAAAATGCCCGGAAATACAGGCTTTGCCGTACCGTGGTCATGTGTACCGTTTCTGATACAGCCAAAACACTATAAATCGGATATAGAGCGAAGCCGATTCTCGCGGTCCGAAAGCCAGCCCTGAAAACGCTCCTTATCCATCACCGACACGCGGGTACAGTCACTGTCGCCGATCTCCGTCGTGTTATAGGCATCGCACAGCAGACCCGTATCATCCTCCATAACGAAGGTGGCAATCACATCCAAAAGCTGCTTGAGCTCCAGATTGTCGTAGTCACGCACCCGGTTGGGGGACAGCTCGCGGCTGTAGATATGAGAAAAGCAGACAACACAGTGCCGGAACTTGAGCAGCGTGTGTGTCTGCGCATACTTACTAAGCGTGTAGTAGATGGGGTCTGTCAGATACTCGCAGCTATGCTTCTTGCTCTTCTTAGGCAGTAGGCAGGGGAGCGTGATTTCCAGTATGCCATCTTTCTCTATAACAGAGATGCCCTGCATGACACCAGCCGATGTCAGATACTCGGCTTTTCGGATGGTGGTCGTCTCATAGATCAGGTGCCGCAGCCGGCAGGCAATGACCTCACCCCGCAGTGCGGCCTCTGTGGACAGCATTTCATAGTTATCTGAATGCCGCTGGATATTCGTGTTGTCCATAGCGTAGAGCGTGTTGGACAGGCGGGTGATCTCATTCAAAATGCTCTCTATCCGCTGCGAGAGGGTGGCTCTGTCCACAAGGTTCCTCCTTCCTGAAGTACTGTACGCAGCCTTGGTCATCCACCATGCAGTAGGCGGCGATATGAGGGATGTGCAGGTGCTGCATTTGGTCTTCTTCCTCAATGATAACGAGCCGTTGCCCGGAATCATCTTCCGCGGCCAGCGCGTGCTGCAGCAACGCTTCCTTACCCGGGCCTACATAGACGACCTCATATACCTCGCCATCGGCGAAGAATACCAGCTTTGCCGGCATATTGTCAGGGCTGTGATACTCCACCTTTTCGATAAAGTCCAGCAGCACCCATAGTGCCGCTGTCAGTTCTCTGTCCTCGCGGCAGTCAGGGACATCTCCGTAGCAATCCCGGTCAGTGTTATAAAATATCCGCTGCTGCTTGACCAGATAGCGCAGCAGGTTCTCAATGACGCCCTCCTTGCCCGGATACAGGCGTAGAAGCTGGTCACGGCGTATGCAGTGATAGACGGTTATGTTCCGCAGCAGCCCTGCGGCCTCCTGTCCATAGATCTGCTCTCTGTTTCTCATAGGCGGCATCACCTCCGTAATGCGTATTAACTCCGTATTATATGCGTATTGATTTTGTAATGCGTGTTATCTCCGTATAAACGCCGTATTAGGCTTCCGGTCGCTTCCTGCGGCGCAGCAGGTCAAGCAGCTCGCGGCGGTCTGTGGTAATAAGGTCGCGTTCCAGTGGGCTGGCTTTGATTTCCACTGTGATATTGTTGTTATTGCTGCTGATCAGGCCATTGCCCCGCTCAAAGTGGGTGATCTCCATGACCTCCGCTTCGGAGAGGTGCAATACCTGCTGAACGCGCTGGGCTTCCTCGTCCTCAAGATTCAAGATGACTTTGGTGCGGCAGTTGTTGATGATGCCCTTGCCGTACTTGCCGTTGTCCAGGGAGAAGAAGTCGTTCAGATCCTGTGTCGCACAAATGCCGCTGCCGGAATAGGCGCGGATGGTCTTGAAGATCTCCAGCACCATTTCAGCCGCAAGACGGTTACCGACGCCGAAGGTGCCGGAGCCGCCGCCGATGAGCTGCCAGCATTCGTCGATGAAGATGGCCTTTTCCTCCGTGCGGTTGGCTTTGGCTTTATCCCACACGAAATCCAGAGCTACGAACATGCCGATAGGCAGCAGATCGCCGCTGAGTTCCGAGATGTCCAGCACCGTGAACTTGTTGTCCAGATTCACATTGGTCTGCTGGTTGAAGGTGCTGGCCGAGCCGTGTACAAAGCGGTTGATGATGTTGGAAAGGCGTTTGGTATCGCTTTCCTCTCGCAGAACGTCGTAGAGGTCGCCCAGCACAGGCATCTGGCGGTAAACGTTGGGGTTATCCGGATCACTGAGAGAAGCGTTATCATGGGTGATACCTTTCCGTGCGTAGGTACGAATCAGGGCATCGTCCAAAAGCTGTTTTTCCTCATAGGACATATCGGGGATCAACAGGGCAAAGAAGATATGAAGCCGCTGAATTTTTGCTGCCAGCTCAGAGCGTTCGATACCGGGGCCATCCAGCGTTTCCTCCACGGACTTATCTATCTTGCGTATCTCCAGCACGTTGATGCAGCTTTTGGAGGCGGGGGAGATACTGATATATTCGCCGCCTGTGTTGACGCAGGCACGTGGAACTCATGACCTTTCAAGGGTGCCAGCATGAAAACCTGTATGCCCTTACGCCGCATACGGAGTGCCATCAGCAGGATCAGGAAGGTCTTGCCCGCGCCGCTGGTGCCGCATACGGCAATATTGGCGTTTTTATAAACCTTGGAGTCAAAGATGTCGATGATGACCGGAGAGTTGTTGTACTTGTTCAGGCCGAACAGGATGCCGTTTTCATCACTCAGCTCATAGGACGTGAAGGGATAGCAGCTTGCCACGCCGGTGGTCAGCGCATTGCGCTTGGAGCGTTCAAAGAGGTGCTTCTCCATGCTGACCAGCGGCAGCGACGATAGAAACGCCTGCTCCTCATGAAAGGCGCAGCTGCACACGTCCATATCTCGGGACACGAGCAGTTTTTTCAGTTCATTGACCTTCCATTCCAGTTCATCCACTGTGGGAGCTGTCACTGCGATCAGCAGGTTCAGGTAATAAAAGTCCTCGTTGTTGCTCAGCCCTTCCTTCAGGAAGTAGCCGCTTCGGATAGCACCGTCCAGATCATCAAAGTCCGTGTTGGTATCGCTGGCGTCCTTGATCTTACTACGATTGATACGAAGCTGCTGTCCCAGCCGCTGCACCATGCGGGCTTTCGGCTGGCGGCTAACGAACATATCCAGGTCAATGCCATCCCCGGCGTTGACAATGAGAGACAGCCAGCCGGCCGGTACCTGCGCCTTATAGCCAGTGGAGGGCACCAGCAGATAGGCATAGTAGAGTCCGTCAATACAGATATGCCGCCCGTTGGTAAAGTCGATGCTGTCAGGGGCGAAGAACTCCGTACAGGGAATGGCGTCGATCTCAGATTCCAGTCCCTTCTCCTGATACTGGGCAACGATCCGGCGAACTCGATCCGGCAGCGACGTGGTGGTGTTGCGGCACAGCAAATGGTAGAGGGTATCGACCGTAAATTCATCATCGTTTTCCGGGATCAGCACCTCATTGCCGCATTGCTTGAGATAATTGACTGCGGTGCGGGCTGCCGTTTGCAGGGAGGCAATGGCCTCCGCTTCCTCGTTATCCCGTTTCCGGCCTGCCCATGCCTCATATTCAAATACCATGAAGAACCGGCGTGAGGTTGCTTCCCGTGCACCGATCCGGTCAATGAGCGTCAGGTAGTCCTGCTGCAGCAGGCGACAGTTTTCATCGGTTTCCTGCGCCATCTCCTGCTGCACGATCTCTCTGTGCCGGTTCAGGTCGGCACGCTTGGCAATGACCTTGATCTGCATTTTGACCGGGCTGATCTTGAGAAACGAGATGAACGAGTAGATGATGTTCCGCTGCTCTCTGGCGCTGCGCAGCAGGAAGTTGATGGGCACGACCTCAACGATCTTCAGGTAACGGTGATCCCGTGTGTAGATGATGCCGTTTTCGATCTTCTCCACAGGCAGGTATTCCGCCACTGGATTGATGTACTTGGGCGCGTCGTCACCGCTCTTAGCTTTTCGCTTCTTGCGTTTTTTCCGCTTGTCCTGTCCCTCTTCATTGCGTGTAATAACACGGCGGCTGCAGAGATATTTCAGAACAAGAAAGATAAATGACGAGAGGCTTTCGCCGTTGATGCCAACCAGCGCGATGATGCCAAGAGGCAGCGCGGTCAGGCACAGAATGATGATTTTAGCAGTCAATGTCAGGGCGGACACCGAGAACACCGGTATGCCGATAGCCAGCACGATAACCAGTGCCTCGGCTGTATTGCGGAGCTTCAGCAGTCCGCCGAAAAAAGTCCCGCCCTCAATAAAATTGGGCGGGATGATATAGGTGTCATATTCATTTGGTTTACTCACATTTAGTTCTCCTTCCTACCCTATGATCCAGAACGGCCCACCGGCACCGGCACGGCCGCTGGCTTCATTCAGGATGATAGACAGATCCCATGCCTGTTGGCTTCGGGTATAGTTGGCAGGGTCTGCCACCAGTATCTTTCCGTTCTCCACACCGCGCAGCACGATGAAGTGGCCGGAGCTGGTGAAATGACCTTTCAGCATGATTGCAACCACCAGCTTGCCTTGAGAGAGCGCATCCACAATGCGCTGCCCTTCTGTTTTCCCGCAGCCCTGTACCGGAAGCTCCCACGCTTTGGCAGCACCGGGGATCAGCGAATGGTAGGAACCGCTTCTACTGCACCAGTAACCGTTTTCATAGGCCCAACGTGCCATCTCAACGGGATCGACCGTCTCGCTGGTCAAAGAAGATACCACCATTGCCATACAGGTAGGCCCGCAGCCGTAGGTGCCGATGTCGTCGGTGCCGTAGGGCTTGCTCGCGTACCGCTTGTCCAACTGATTATAGTAGACCACCTGCGTCGCGCCATCCGAGAAACGAATGTCGCCCAAAGATACAAGGCCGGCGGACTCGGCGGGCAGCAAGCCCTGCATCATACCATCGCCCAGGAATACGCTCAGGTTCTGGGCGTAGTTTTCCGCCAGTCCCTTTTGTTCATCCGACAGAGCGAATATCTTATCCTCAAAATAGGCCTCTCCGTTGTAGACGATGGTATAGATCTTCCATATCTCTGTAACTTCCGTTTCCGTCACCGTGACCTTACCGGTTTTGAGATCCGTATTCGTTTCCGTTACCGTAGTCGTGCGAGACTCCTCCGTGCTCGTGAAGGTATAGAGGGCGTCCTTGGCCTTGCGGATTACGTCCTCCATATCCTTGAGGGAGATAGATGTGTAGTCCTGATTTTTGGCGGCACAGTACATGGCAATGAAGCGGTTGGCATTGTAGGTCGGGGAACTTTCGTATGGATTGATGATCTCCTTCTGGTCAGCGCCGGAAGCGGTAAAATCCGCGTCAATCCGGGCGCGAACATCCTCCTGCCCTTCCTCCAGCAAGTCGCTGATCGCCTGCGAGATCTGATTGATGTTCTCCACAACGGCGGCGTTGTCGTTGTGGATCGGTGTGTCTGGACTTCCTTCAATCCCTGCCTTGGTCAACCCGCCGAAGATCAGGGAAGGCAGCAGCATGATGAACAGGATGGGAAGCACCAGCACCCCGGCAATGATGGCAGCAACCGCCTTGCGATGTGTCCAGAGTGCCGCTGCCGCCGCACCGTAAGGGCCTGCGGCAGCAGCGCCTTTTGCCGCGCCGCTTACCATTTTTCCTGTCTTGATGGCACCGCGCACAGCACCGCCAGCGTGTGCGCTGATCTCAGCGGCTTCGTTCAGACCGCTGCATTCTTGCTGGGTCATATCAGGTCTTGTCCTTTCTGCGAGGCGGGTCAGGCAGACGCCGGATCAGGCTCTCACGATAGGAAATGCCGCCATCAGGATTCTGATAAGGCTTTTTCTCCACTACGTCCTGCGCGTACTGCCTATACCATTTTGCGCCGTCCACAGTGGTGACGGTGGTGTATTCCCGTTTTGGCTCCATATACTGTTCAGTGCTGTACATGGCAAAGGCACGACCGTCAGGTTCTTCCTCAGAGGTCTCCGTGCCGGTGATATGCCCACCGCCGATCTCCACATTGGAGAAGGAGGGAATATCCGCCGCTCCTTCACCCAGCGCCGTGTAGCCCATATAGGACATGAGGGCGTCTGCCGCCATATTGCCGGACATGACATCCCCAGATCCCGCGCCGCCGGTGGCAATACGGCTGATAACGTTATTGGCAATATCGCCGCCCTTGGTCATAGAGGCACGGAACGCCATGCCGCCAACGCCGCCGCTGCCTGTGCCGGTGGCGTTTCGGTATGCGCCGTTATAGAAGCTGCGATTGGCAACACCGGCCAGACCGCCTTGCAGGAAGGTATTGCTGTCACCGCCACTGCCATCGGTACTTCCGGCTCGCCCTGCATTACCGCCTCGACCGCGTCCAGCGACGCCACGGGCGGCAGCGATACTCCGCGCGACCAGCATCGCTTCTGCCAGCATAGAGCCACCTGTATGGCCCACATTGATGCCAAGGCCCTGCATGAAGCTGTCGATTTTCTGTGAGATCTTCAAAAATGCCACTGCGCACAGAAACCAGATGAACAGGTTTCCGGCCACGCCTTCTTTACCGGAGGCTGAGACCTGAGACTGCACATCTGATTCCGTCAGAGCAAAGGCCGGGATTGTGAGCGCACATATAACCAGTACGGACAACACGATCCCTGTGATGTATTTCGTTTTTTGATTCATGATCGTCTCCTATAGGGATAAGGGGTTTGCCAGGAAGGTTCCCACCATGGTGATGAACAGGCGTAGGCACCATGCGTTCATCAGCAGCAGAAATATCTGGCCACCGAACATCCGGCACCACGCCTTGAAGATGTTGGAGGTGCTTTGCGCCGCGCCCGTAGCAAAAGCCACCGGTGCCGTGAATACCAGAACGCCCAGGAGCACATAACGCTCCGCCGCCTCAAATAGCAGCTTGATATAGTTCCACGCCAATATGAGGACGAGGATCAGGGCGATTAGAGCCACCGCGCCGTTGGCGCAGACCCCAAGGATGGTAAGTATGACCGAATTGAAGTCGGCAAAGTTCAGTGCGGGCAGTTCAGACGACATGATCCCCGCGTAGGGTGTCCCGCCGATTTTCAGTATCAGCTCCACGATTTCATCTGCGAAATAGGCCAGCAGGATAAACAGCACAGAGCGGATCGTCAGCTTTACCGGGTCTTCTGCCTCTACGCCTGCTATAAGGCCGTAGTTCTTGAATAGCTGCCAGATCAGGTTCAGCAGGATCATGCCGATAGCCAGTGCCACGAAGATGTTGTACATCGTCTCCGCGGCGGGGAAGTAGCGCAGGAAGGTGGTCATGTCGCAGCCCAGAGCCCCCAGTACAGAGGTGTTGATAAGGTCAAGACCGTACATGACCTGTTCCGCGATCCATTCTACAATGCCATCTAATATGCCCATAGCACCCCTCCTTTCTCAGCCGGGCAGCTTGGCGTTATCCGTTCCATCTGCCATCTGCGAAGAAGGGCGTCACATAGGACATGATGAAGCCCAAACCGTTAAGGATCGCCCATGTGATGATGATACGCTTGAGCCATGCGCGGCTCTCGTCCACAGTGCGGCCGCTGCGGGAGAAGTTCATCATCAGCAGTGCCACCGACGCGGTGACAATGGCGGCAATGGTGGAGATAAGAAGAATCTGGTTATAGACATCCTTCATGATCTCATTGGCCTTCTCCCAGACGGTGGCGGCAAAGACAGGCTGGCAAAGCATTGCGGCCATGGTCACGCCCGCGAAGGCCGCATATAGTGCCATGCCGGGGCTTGCCCTGTGGAGATGTGTCTTGGTCAGGTCATGTTTTTTCACTCGTGATACCTCCTGTGATAGAAAAGATGTGGAGGGACAGCTCCTTAAAAGCCGCCCCTCTTGGGCTGCCCAAATTACCGGAAACAAAATAACACCACCCCGTAGGATGGTGTTACTCGTATCGCCTTGGCATAGTTTTGAGCATACACAGTATAGCACACTTGGATTTACGCCGAAATCGCAAAACCGTGCCAATGTTGTGGCGGGAGAATGCCACATCATCAATTTGTGCATCTTGGAAATTGGGAAATGCGTCAAATAGGGCCTTGTAAGGTGGTTTTCTGCATGTCTGCCTTACTTGGCATTCCATACGGCGGGTACAGTGGACAAGGCTAACTGATGAACGCAACAGCCATATACATTCTTCGTAACATGCTAAGCCGTCCATTTCTGACATGGTATTGCATGTCGGTTTTTATTGCAGGATCCATTTGATCTAAATAGTTCCTGATTTTGGCTTTTTCCAAAGAAGGCAAGTCACCATATTCAATCCAAGTATCTAAATCAATATACTGATCATAAAAGTGCCGATATAGCTTAGAAATGGATGAATTGTTCATAATAAGCTCGTCAATTTTGCTTGCTGTATAAATGCTTTCTTTGCTCCGACCGGGTTCCTTTTCTATAAGAAGTTTTTCAAGAAACGGAATTGCATTTAAAGTAGGGGCGACAACTTCGATAATTACGATGGCCTTGGATGCAACCCTTACCATTTCATTTATAGCGGCTGCCGAGTCGCCGAAATGATGAAGGGCGCTTTTGGCAATGGCGATATCGAAATTCTTGGATTCAAACGGAATATCTTCCGCACATGAAATTTTGAAATTAACACCTTTCTCTTTGGCCTTCTCGCGCAATTGTGTTTCAAACGTTTTGCTTGGATCAATCGCAGCTACTCTATCAAATGCGGAAACATAAAAATCAAACATGTATCCGTTTCCGCATCCGACATCAACGATTGATTTTCCATATGCTCTCACGATTCCAATTATCCATGCGGCGAGATTTGGGTCACACAGCCATTGATATTTATCAAAATTGTCTGCCCGCTGTTTCGATATCAAATTCATTTGACCACTTCCTTAGATGCGAGAAATAATTGTTCCGCATGAGTATATAAGCTATCAAACATTTTTGTCTTTTTTTCTCTTTTTATAATAAACAGGGGTCTCTCTTCCCCGCAGTGATACGTAAAATACTCAACAACCATTTCAGCACTCTTGCTCTGCGAATCAATAACTACCATACTCATTGTTGGGAGAACAGTATATGTTGACAGAGTAATTCTGTTCTTTGAATTGGGATCACTATTGTGCTCTTCACAAAATGCCTTCAGTGATCGAAAGGAGAGTCTAACATAGGCTGCGAAATCTCTGATACCAAAAAAGTCCTCCAATAAATGTGCATAATCCGTATTGCTTTCCAAATAATCTGGATCCAACATATAAAGGTGAACAGATACTGACCTCAATTGGTCTTTCAAAGAATTAGCTGCCAATCTAGCCAACTTTGACATGCCCGCACCGATAATATGGATTTCAGATTGAGCGCGATCTCTAATCAACCTAAATTCACGGTCACGATCCAACCCAATTGATGCCTTTTTTACCCCTTCATACTGGGATAGAATCCCTTTTTCTGCCTTTTTAAATTCTCTTCCGGCAATCCAGCCAGAACACTTATCGAACTGCTCAGAATTGTTCGCAAAAATTCGAGATATTGCCGCCGAGATACCACTAATTTCGTTGTATTCAGCAGACATTTTTGATTGAATCGCGCGCTTTAACTCTATATATCTAGGATCATCATTTTGCAAAGGGAGTGTTGCTGTATAAATACCATCTGAAACCTTCTTATCTAAAAAGGTCTTACTAATCACAACAGAAACTATGGGCTTGTTTTTTTCTACAGCATATTCATATTCTCTGTGGGTATAGCTCTTTTGACTAATCGGCTCAATGCTTCCATATCGCCCACCGAGTAAGATTAAGAACACATCCGACTCACGAATCCATCGTTGAATCACCGCCCACTGTTCTGCGTTTTCAGATGCAAACAACTCCATGCCCGCAGGAATATGTCCTGCGGCAAGAATTGCCTCAACGGCTTTTTGCCGTTCTAATTTCATATCTTCATATGTTGAAGATATGAAGACTTGTAGTTTTTTCTTCATTGCTATACCTCCATTTTCGGCGTGTAAACATGACTTTCTATTTCAATGCAAATAGCAGTAGGACTCTGCTCCTAAAGTATATCGTACTTCGACACATTGCGCCAGCTATTTTGTGTTTTTTTTCGACATTCTTGCTCCAAATATTTTGTGCAACTTTTGGCAAATATGTACACTTTCAAACTAATGCTCTGAGTGTTGTCATAAAAATTGCACTATGATAAACCTCGACTATGCTGTGGATATAACTAAGATAGTTGCGCTGATAAAAATCAAACGTAATGCTAAGAACCCTCACCCCTCTGGCACAAACTTCTCCAGCAGTGCCAGACTCTCCTTGGACGAATACCCCCACAGCACCGAACTCAGGGCATCAATCGCCATCTGACGCTTGCGGAAGTAGGTGCGGTAGCTGATGTCCCGGATATGCGGCTCCAGCTTTTCGATGATCTCCTGCGTGTTCGCCAACTGCTGCGGTGACAGGTAGGTGTAGTACAGGAGCCAGTAATAGCTCTCACCGTACTTGTGCTTTGTCCGCAGCAGCTCCACGGAGGTATCCAGCAGTTTCAGCATTTTGTAGCTGCGCTCGATGCAGCGGGCATGATCCTCAATTGCCGAGCCCTCGAAGGTGATGCCGGCCACATAGAGGGATTCCAGAAACTCCTCTATGCTGCTGCCATACTCGATCTGGAACTGCCGACGTACCTGCTGCACGGACAGCTCCAGGCTCCACACCACGTCCCGGTATTTGCGCAACAGCATCCACGTGTCATGGTACAAGGGATTCTCGGTCACTTTGGGTTCTTGTGCAGTCTTTTTCATCGTTCGGCCTCCTTATCGCCGCGCATCCCTGTCGGGCGCAATCTGAGTTCAAAGTGATAGACTTCCTGAGCGTCACCGCAGGTGACCACCAGTTGAAGCCACCGGCGCAACGGAGGTACCCCTTCTATCGTAACCTCGCAGTCGTCGGATAATGGTAATAACATATACTTGGATTTAGGGCATGACGCACATGGCAGCCCTTGTGCCACAAGGATTTCCCGCATCTTACGCTCGATTCGATGGCGGTTCATTTCTGAAACGCTACCGTACTCATCTGAACCGCTGGATGCCGTCGTGGTCAGGGCGGTTTCCTCCTGAAGCTCCAGCTTGATGCCAAGGCTCATGGCGATCTCTTCCTTGTCCACCACGATGTCAGAGATCTGGAACATGGTGGAGAGATAGTTCTGGAGATAGATCGTGGTGCCATGTGTGCCGGGGAATGCTGCCAGTTGCAGATAGCCCCGTTCAGCCATGCGCTTGAGGTATCGGCCGGCAGTTGCCTTAGAGATGCCCCAGCGGGATGCCAGCTCCGCGTAGCTGACCAGCGGGCAGCCTGTACCGTTGCGGAGATAGACCACCGGCCCGACGTCTGAACCGAGGACCTGCGGATCGTTATAGACCGTGTTCAGCCATAGATCCAATACGGCGTCCATCTCCGAGCAGTGACCGGCACTGACCAGTTCTGTGGCAGTGGATACAGGGAAGAAGAAAAAGCCGGTATCCTTCTGACAGGGCGCATTGTAGTCGAGAATCGTGTTGTGACGCCGCCAGCCGCGAATCTTGAATTTGACCAGCTTACCATGTCCGAGAACAAGAAAACTGATAAGCCCTTTCTTTTGCAGTCCCTCCAAAGCGGCCAAGGTCTGGCGGCGGAAGCGAGTGCGGAAATACCGGGACAATTCCTCCACAGACATGATCCATTCGCTGGGGTAGATGGTGTAACTAATGCCATCAATGCGCTTGTATGAGGTGCGGAAATTGGCATAGGCGCAGAGCACGACAAAATAAAAAAGACCGGAGCCTCCGCTCACGCGAATGCTCCGGTCTGCTATCAAGGCTTGCACGAACTGTCGGTAGATCCGACATCGTGGATAATCTACGATCTGTTTGATCTCAAGTGTATATTCTGACATGAAAACCTCCTGAAATGCGCTTCCCTAGTGGGAAGCCGCGTGTTATGATTGACATAGAGCAAAAGCGGCGCAGCATTACCGAAGGTGGAATGATGTTTCGCCGATAATGCTGCGCCATTGCGCTATTTAGATGTTGGTACGATTCATGTGCCTGATGGTTTGTTTCTTGTTTTGTCTGAACCCCAATGAACCGAATCCCTTAGAGGTAAAAACCTAAAGGTGCGTTTCTTGCGTGGTTAGGCCAACAAAATCGGTCATCTCATGGATCTTCTCTTGGAGTTGACACCAACGCTGACACCAACCGCTACAGGATTTCATGGTACGGGACGGGAAAGAAGAGGAATGCAGATTCCTCGGAGCCCTTGAAAATACAGACTTCCTGGGATTATATGCGCCGCTATGGGACTATAAGAAATTCACGGTGCATTTCTCATAACCCGGAGGTCGGAGGTTCAAGTCCTCCCTCCGCAACCACAAAAACAGCCGTTTTCTGTATGAAAACGGCTGTTTTTATTACTTTTTATGGAAGTCCAATTTTGGACTCACCGGAATAATTCAACTTTAGTTCAACTCGCCCTCAAAATTCAAGCCTTTTTCAAAAATACGTCGGCCAAAATGTCAGCGTTCTTCTTGTCGGCAGCCTCCATCACATGAGCATAGATATTCGCCGTTGTGCTGACCATTCTGTGTCTGACCGGCATGGGAGGCGCTATTCTGGGGCTGACCGACCCGATCATTGCCGTGCTTGCGCTGACCAGCGGCTTTACCGCTTTCGGTGCGCTGGCACAGTGGTGCAGCTATCTGTAAATACTTTGGCGGAGCCACCGGCTCCGCCAAAATAAATTTATCCAAAAGAGGGGCTTCCGCACAATTATGACTGAACGGAAATACATCGAGGGACACCTGCCGGCCGGTGTGCTTGTGCTGCATGAGATCGTCACATGGATCGGCGTGGCGGGGATCCTGTTGGTTATCTCCGGCATGGTGCTGGGAACGCGGCAAGGCCCACAAAAGACTCCGGCAGATGCTGCATAGGGACATCAGCGCTCCGGCTCATAATGCCGGAGCGCTGATGGGAAATACTGGAAAAATTGCAGAAGCGGGCTTTTACAGATGCAGCTCCTTCAGCCGCCGGAAGCTGCGGCTGGCCAGCAGCAGGCCGAAAATCGCCAGCACCAGCGCCGCCGCGCCCAGCAGATATGTGACGGTGTCCACGGCTCCCCTGTCGCACAGGTAGGAGAAAATGCGGTAGCCGCCCATCACCAGCAGGATGCCCGCCAGCAGAAGCCCCACCAGCACCGTGGAATTTTCGCAGTTGTCTATCTTTTTCATAAGTGCCCTCCCTGCCCGTTTTCCGTGGTATTGTATCACGGTTTCCCGCAAAAAACAAGCCTCCGGTCAACGACCGGAGGCTTGCTGCTATGCGGAAAGCGAACGCTTACTTGGCTTGTTTGATGGCAGCCTGTGCTGCCATCGGTACATAGCGCCAATCATTTCATATCCACACGCTCACATGCAAGTCCGCCCGCTTGTAGGCTCTCCTGCGGGTCGAAAAGCTGTAGATAGGGGCGGATTTATTATTCCTGTCGCGCAGGCCGAATCATGCTTCAGCCCAGGTCCACGTCGATGGCGAACAGCCCTCCAGCACCGCCGGAATATAGGTACAACACGTTATCATCAGGCTTGAACTTCCCTTCCCGGGCGAGTTTGATTAAGCCGGCAAAGGCCTTACCGGTATATACGGGATCCAGGAAAAGGCCCTCATTGGCCGCCATCATGCGGATGGCGGCGTTGCCCTCCGGGGAGGGAATGGCATAGCCGGGGCCACACATATTCACCAGGTGCACATCCGACTCTGTGGGCACAAAGTCCAGCTCCAGCAGCTTGGCTGTTTCCTGCATAATACGTGTAGTGATTATCTCAAAGGGATCGCTGTCCACCATCATTCCCACTACCTGGGTCTTCGGCATAAAAAGCTTAGCTCCCAGTGCCACGCCGGCGTGGGTACCGCCGCTGCCCTCGGCACAGCAGACGTAATCGAAATGCATACCTGTGTCGGCAATTTCCTTCATGCAGTTCACATAGCCCAGGGCGCCGATGGCGTTGGAGCCGCCGCAGGGGATTTTATAATACTTCTTGCCGCTGGCTTGGCCCACGCGATCCATCTCGGCGTAAATGTCGTCATAGCTGTCCGTGTCCATGAACCTGACATCGGTATCCATGAGGTACTCCAGCAGCTGGTTGCCCTTGCGCTCGGTAACGCCGCGCTTTTTCAGAATCAGGATGGGAGTCATGCCCAGCTTTTTGGCGCAGGCTGCCGTCAGCATTGCGTGGTTGGATTGTGCGCCGCCGGTGGTGAACACGATCTCTGCGCCCTGTCGCTTGGCGTCTGCCAGCAGGAACTCCAGCTTGCGCACCTTATTGCCGCCCAAGCCGATACCGGTCAGATCATCGCGTTTGATCCACACATTGGTTCCCAGCAGACGACTAATATTCTCCAGCTTCTGAATGGGGGTGGGCAGCACCGCAAGGGGAATCCGGGGAAACTCCTGTAAACTCTTCATATTTATTCTCCTTTCATGGTATCAAAATATGTATGGATTCGGTCTGTCAGCGCAGACCGTACTCCTTCAGTCTTTCGTAAAACACGGATCGAGACAGATCCAGCTGCTTCATAGCTTTCTGCCGATCTCCTCCGCACTGAGCCAGTACCTGCTGGATAAAGCGCTTTTCCTCCTGTCGTAGGTGCTGCCGCAGAGTCAGTGGCGCAGACTCCGTTGGCAGGTGGATATGCTCCGGATAGATGATGTCCGAATCTGACAGCGCCGCCGCTCCCTCCAGCACGTTTTCCAGCTCTCGCAGATTGCCGGGCCAATCGTAGTTGATCAGCTTGCTGAAAGCCTCTCCGGACAGTGTTTTTTCAGATATATGATAGCGCTGGCAAATCTGCTCTGTCAGCTGGTTGGCCAGCAGATAGATATCCTCTTTATGGTCACGCAGGGACGGCATCTCCACCGAAAAGGCTGAGAGCCGGTAATACAGGTCCTGGCGGAACCGACCGGAATCCACCTCGTCCCGCAATTCCGGCCCGGCAATAAAGAGCAGCCGCACATCCACAGGCACCGGAGTAGATGCGCCCACCGGCATAATCTCCCGCCGACGAATGGCATACAGCAGCTTGGCCTGTACATTCATAGGCAAGCCGCCCACTTCGTCCAACAGCAGCGTACCGCCGTCGGCCTCCAGGAAGGAACCGAGTACGCCGCCTTCTCTGCCGAACAGCTGCTCCTCCAGCAGACCCGGCGCCACGGCAGAGCAATCCGTTTGAAGAAAAGGACCGCCCCTGGGCTGCACTTGCTGAATGCTCTTGGCCAACTTCGTCCGCCCTGTGCCCGTCTCGCCGATGATGAAAATATTACAATCCATCTGACTGAGCTTATAGGCTCGCCGCCGGACGGCGCGCATGGCGGCGGAGCTGCCATAGGTCTGCAGAGAGCCTTCTTCCTCCGGCAGGCTGCGCTCGGAGGACTCCCGGTACTTCCGCTCCGCCGCGGCAATGGCTGTGTTGCGCTCCATAATCGTGGTGCGTATGTCCTCAATGTTGCGGAACTTGACGATGATCCCCGCGATCTCCTCCCCATCCCGAATGGGCAGGATGGAGGCCAGCAGGGCAAATCCGTTGATTTCATAGGCAACATCCGAGAAGCCGGGAGCCTGCCCGTCCAGCACCTGCCGCAGGTGCTCCTCGAAAAGCTCGCCCTCAAAAAAATCCTTGAAGTGGTAACCCACCACGCAGATCTCCTGATCCGGGCCCTTTGCAATATAGGTGCTGCCCCGCAGCAAACTACCAAGACCTTCTTTTCGGGCGGAGTAGCCTTTTTCTTCCCAAAACTTCACCTGCCGGGTCCGGTGGTCCAAAATGACCGCCTGACAGATGGAAACAAAATAAGTAATGGAGTATACCTTCTCCCGCACCTCCACGGCAACCTGCTTGTCACCAATGTGTACGGAAATAGGAACGCCCTGAAAGGTTACATCCAGGTGCAGCCCCACGGATTCACCGCCCCGCAGATATTTGTACACAGGCTTGACGCCCGGCCCCTTGTATACGCCCACCGCCGCCAGAATGTCATTCGGCCGCAGGCGCGGATCCCGGATGCCAATCACCGCCAGATCCTCCGGCGTCAGATTGCCGTCATCGGCGCCCATGGCGGTGGTGGCCAGAATCACCAGATCACCCGGCTCCAGCCGACCGGCTGAATGGGCGTACAGGCTGTGGTTAAATAGGCCAAAGCGTTCCTTGGCCTGCTGATTGATATGAGTTACAATCCCCTGTCGATCCATGGTGAACATGGCGTGGGAGGATGAGTCCATGACATTTTGCAGTATATCCATCCTGCATACCTCTTTTCACCCATTTCTGCGGTGTTCGTTCCTCTCTGCCCTGCTGCATTCGCAGTTTGCACAATAATTTTACACGATTACCGCAACGTTTTCAATGGGTATAAAATCAAAGCCCGCCTGGGCGGGCCTTGATTTTATTGCTTTTGCTTACAGGTCACAGGCGCACAGATCCTCGAAGGTTTCCCGCCGAATGGCTACATAGCTCTTGCCGCCGCTGAGCATTACGGTGGCGGGTCGCGGCAGGCGGTTATAGTTGGAGGCCATAGAGTAGTTGTACGCACCGGTGGTACACACTGCCACAGTGTCGCCGCGGCCCACGGAGGCAGGCAGCATCACATGCTCCTGGATAATATCGCCGCTCTCGCAGCAGCGACCCACCACAGAGGCCTCGAAGTCGCACTTCTCATTCATTTTATTAGCCAGCAGGCAGGTATAGTTGGCTTTATACAGCGCATAGCGTGGATTATCCGGCATGCCGCCGTCAATGGAGACATAGTTTTTATAGCCGGGGATCTTCTTCACCGTGCCGCAGGTATACAGAGTCATGCCTGCCGCGCCCACGATGCTGCGGCCGGGCTCCATATGGATCTCAGGCATTTCAATGTTCAGCCGCTTGCAAGCCGCCTGGATGGCTGCTGCCACCTGACTCACCTTGGTGTCCACATCCAGGAAGGGATCACTCTCCACATAGCGGACGCCATAGCCGCCGCCCAGATCCAGCTGCTGCGCCATATAGCCGTGCTTTTCCTTCATAGCGGCAATGAACTCCAGCATAATAACGGCCGCACGCTCAAAAATATCCTCACCGAATACCTGGGAACCCACATGACAGTGGAAGCCCATCAGCTCCACATGGGGCTGCGCCAGCGTGAAGACGGTGATCTCCTCGGCCTGTCCCGTCTCGATGGCGGAGCCGAACTTGCTGTCCACCTTGCCGGTGGCGATGGCCTCGTAGGTGTGGGGGTCGATACCCGGCGTCAGGCGCAGCAGCACCTTCTGCTTGATGCCCCGGCGGCCGGCCTCGGCCTCAATGGACTTGATCTCCTCCACATTGTCCGCTACAAAGTAGCCAATATGGTTATCCATACCGTACACAATATCCCTATCGGTCTTATTGTTGCTGTGGAAGTAGGCGTGGGACAGATCGTAGCCCGCCTGCAGGGCGGTGTAGATCTCGCCTGAGGATACCACATCGATGCCCATGCCCTCCTCCCGCATGATCTCGTAGATGCGCTTGAAGGAGTTGGCCTTGCTGGCATACAGGGGGCGGCTGGAAGGGCCGAAATGCTTCTTGAAGGCATTCTGATACACGCGGCACTGATGGCGGATGTAGTCCTCGTCCAGCAGATATAGCGGTGTGCCGTACTGCTTGGCCAGAGCCACTGTGTCCCGGCCGGCAAAGTGGAGGTGGCCATTGGCTCCGATAGTAATATTCTCACAGATCATAGCGATATCCTTTCTTTCTCCCACTGATTCGATTCTAATGTATGTGTAAGGCTCGCAGCGAGCCGGATATACAAATTTAAGGCTTTTGTTTGTATGTAAGGTGGATAATATGAATGTGTCAATGAAATTGGGCGCAGGGGCTGCGGCTCAACCACACCACAGCCCCCTGCCCATTCTTCCGAGAGCAGAGGAGATACTGAAATAGATTACTCAGCCTTCTCGGCGACAGCAGCTTCCTTCTTCTTGGCCAGAGCCTTTTCCAGCCAATCCTTGCCGTCCGCAAAGCGGGAGACGATGTAGGTCACCACATAGTCGCCGGCAGAGTTGATCATGGTGGCGGGAGGATCGACCAGGTTGCCGATGGCCACCAGAATGGGGAATGCCAGTTCCATCTGATTGGGGAAGAAGATGGAGCAGATGATGTACTCGCCGATGTAGCCACCGCCGGGCACGCCGGACATACCGACGGAGGACAGCACAGCCACCAGAACGATGGGAATCAGCTTGCCCCAGCTCATATCCTGACCGAATACGCCCCAAACAAAGGCGATCTTCAACACGCAGGAGAAGCAGGAGCCGTCCATGTGCATAGTAGCGCCCAGAGGCACGACCATCTCAGCCACGTCCTTGCTGACGCCGGTATCCTCAGCCTCTTCCAGGTTGGTGGGGATGGTAGCGACAGAGGAGCAGGTACCCAAGGAGACCACAGCGGGCTTAGTGATGTGCTTGAACATGGTCTTCACTCCGTGCTTGCCGCCGCCGAACCAGGCGAACAGCGGGAACGCGGTAAAGATGTAGACAAAGCACAGGGGATAGTACACAGCCATGGCACGCCCATAGGAGCCGGCGATCTGGGGACCGTAGTCAGCGACCAAGCCGGCGAAGATGGCGAAGAAGGCCACGGGAGCGTAGTAGGTGATGATCTTGATGAACTTCATCATGACATCGGTCATGCTGCTGAGCCACTTGGCGACCAGGGTCTCAGAGCCGCCCGCCATGTTGGTGGCGAAGCCGAACAGCACGGAGAACACGATCAGGGGCAGCATGGCCTTGCGGGTCAGCAGACCCACGAAGTCGCTGGCGGTGAAGAAGTTGACGATCATGTCGGAGATGGAGGCGTACTCGCCCATTTCCTCAGAGGGGATGTCGTTCCAGGGAACCAGTACCGGGGGGAAGATCTTCATCAGTGCGAACATGATGACAGCAGCGATGGCACCGGTGATGACGAAGGTCGCCACCGTGGTGCCCATGATCTTACCGGCACGCTTCATGCTCTTCATGTTGGCGATGGAGCCCGCAATGGACACGAACACCAGGGGAACCACCACGCAGAACATCATGTTGATGAACACAGTGCCAAGGGGCTTTACGACAGGGGCCACACCGGGGGCCAGCCAGCCCACCAGCGCGCCGATGATCATTGCGCCCAGCATGATGCCAAGGAAAATATAATTCTTGACTACAGCTTTCTTTTCCATTAGTTTTTACTCCTCCTAACTGATTTTGGTTGATTTGATTTGCTCTCTATGTAAAGCATATTGCTTACATACCTTAGTTAAATGGTTGTAATTGGTGTCAGATGGTCAGAGCCTCGTCGGTAATCTCGCCCTTGCAGACGATGTTGGTGGGGCCGGTGAGAAATAGATCGGTGACATGTCCGTTTCCGTCCCGCTCTACGTCAATATACAGGGTACCGCCGGTCATATCCACCCGGACGTTTTTTCCGGAGACCTTGCCCAGCAGCGTCAACACAGTTACCACAGAGCCGGTACCGGTGCCGCAGGCATAGGTGAAGTCCTCCACCCCCCGCTCATAGGTGCGCTCATATACATGATCCGGGCCGATGATCTCGTAAAAGTTCACGTTAGCGCCCTTGGGGAAATCCTTATAGAACCGCAGCTTACGACCCAACCGGAACAGTGTCTGCGTGTCGAAATTCTTCAGATCCTTCATGGGCACTGCCGCGTGGGGGATGCCGGGGTCTCCCAGCTCCACATAGGCGCAATCATAGGTCGCGCCGTCCACCTCCGCCTTGCCATCCAGGCGCATGTTGCAGGGATCGTTGAGCCGCACACGGTACAGCCGGCGATCCACTCGCCAACCAGTGACCATGCCCGCCGTAGTCTCCACCTTCTGCACCTCGCCGGCCAATCCGTTTTCATAGCCATATCGGCAGATGCAGCGGGCACCGTTGCCGCACATCTCTCCCATGGAACCATCGGAATTGAAAAACAGCATCTTGTAGTCGCCGCCGTAGGTGGGCTTTTTCACCACCATGAATCCGTCGGCACCGATGGACATATGCCGCTCACAGACAGTGCGGATGATCTCCGGCCACTTCTCATTGGGTATAGCATCCTGTCGGTCATCCACCACAATAAAGTCGTTGCCGGCACCGTTCATTTTCCAAAACTCCATGGCGTAACGCCCTCCTTTTTGCTTGTAATTGCATTGTACATGTCCTCTATAAGCTTGTCAAATTTTTGTCATAGTCCTATTATTCGGATGCGCCGTCCTAAAATCAGGACTATCGCGCATATTTTATGGCACTTTCCTTCCAAGAGATAGTCTATAGGCAGCCAGCGAGAAGGCTCATTTTTAACCCACTAAACGAAAAAATTTCAAAAATTTTTTTGGGAACGAAAAAAGCCGCTGATTCGTAGTGAAACCAGCGGCTTGATTTGCGGTGTGCTCAGCTGAAAATGGGCAAAAAACTTCATGCCTGAGCACCGCGCCACGGAAATGCGCAAATGCCGGCGCATGAAGTTTTTTTGTGCATCATTTCCGGTTGCCCCACAAGGGCGAGGAAATGGCACATTTCTTATTTTTGCCATGCTTTTGCATGGCAAAAATAACGGTCACACAATCCAAAGGGACTGTGTGACCGTATTTATATCAGTTGTTTTGCCTACGCTGTTTGCGTCAGCTTCTTATTGGCGCTGATCGCGGATGGCAGCCTGCGCGGCAGCCAAACGCGCAATGGGGACTCTAAACGGGCTGCAGGACACATAGTCCAGACCCACCTTGTGGCAGAACTCCACGGAGGAGGGGTCGCCGCCGTGCTCGCCGCAGATGCCCAGATGCAGCTCCGGACGGGTGGCGCGACCCAGCTTGCAGGCCATATCCACCAGCTTGCCCACGCCCACCTGATCCAGACGGGCAAAGGGATCGCTCTCGTAGATCTTGTTGTCGTAGTAGGCAGGCAGGAACTTGCCGGCATCGTCGCGGCTGAAGCCGAAGGTCATCTGGGTCAGGTCGTTGGTGCCGAAGGAGAAGAACTCGGCTTCGGTGGCGATCTGATCGGCGGTCAGCGCGGCGCGGGGGATCTCGATCATGGTGCCCACCAGATACTTCATGTTCATACCGGCGGCGGCCAGCTCCTCGTCAGCGGTCTTGACCACCACGTCCTTGACGAACTTCAGCTCCTTGACCTCGCCCACCAGCGGGATCATGATCTCGGGAACCATGTTCCAGTCGGGGTGCTTCTTCTGGACGTTGATGGCGGCGCGGATGACGGCACGGGTCTGCATGACGGCGATCTCCGGGAAGGTGACGGCCAGACGGCAGCCACGGTGACCCATCATGGGGTTGAACTCGTGCAGGGAGGCGATGATGGCCTTGATGTCGGCCACGGTCTTGCCCATATCCTTGGCCAGCAGCTCGATGTCCGCCTCCTCGGTGGGAACGAACTCGTGCAGAGGAGGATCCAGGAAGCGGATGGTGACGGGGCAGCCCTCCATGGCCTCGTAGATGCCCTCGAAGTCGCCCTGCTGCATGGGCAGCAGCTTGGCCAGAGCCTTCTCGCGCTGCTCCTTGGTGTCGGAGCAGATCATCTCGCGGATGGCGGCGATACGGTCGCCCTCGAAGAACATGTGCTCGGTACGGCACAGGCCGATGCCCTGAGCGCCCAGAGAACGGGCACGGGCAGCGTCGGCGGGGGTGTCGGCGTTGGTGCGCACCTTCAGGCGGCGGAACTTGTCCGCCCACGCCATGATGCGGCCGAAGTCGCCGCCCACATTGGCGTCCACGGTGGGCATAGCGCCGTCGTAGATGCTGCCGGTGGAGCCGTCCAGGCTCAGCCAGTCGCCCTCGTGATAGGTCTTGCCGGCCAGAGTGAACTGCTTGTTGGCCTCGTCCATGTTGATGGCACCGCAGCCGGAGACGCAGCACTTGCCCATGCCGCGGGCCACCACAGCCGCGTGGGAGGTCATGCCGCCGCGGACGGTCAGGATGCCCTGAGCGGCCTTCATGCCCTCGATGTCCTCGGGAGAGGTCTCCAGACGAACCAGAACCACCTTCTCGCCCCGGGCAGCCCACTCCTTGGCGTCCTCGGCGTTGAACACGATCTTGCCGCAGGCAGCGCCGGGGGAGGCGGGCAGCGCCTTGCCCACCGGCTCGGTGGCCTTCAGCGCCTTGGGGTCGAACTGGGGATGCAGCAGGGTATCCAGGTTGCGGGGGTCGATCATGGCCACGGCCTGCTGCTCGGAGATCATGCCCTCGTCCACCAGGTCGCAGGCGATCTTCAGAGCGGCGGGAGCGGTACGCTTACCGTTGCGGCACTGCAGCATGTACAGCTTGCCGTGCTCCACGGTGAACTCCATGTCCTGCATGTCGCGGTAGTGATCCTCCAGAATGTTGCAGACCTTGACGAACTCGTCATAGGCCTCGGGGAACTTCTCGGCCATCTCTGCGATGGGCATGGGGGTACGCACGCCGGCCACCACGTCCTCGCCCTGGGCATTGGTCAGGAACTCGCCCATGAGCTTCTTCTCGCCGGTGGCGGGGTCACGGGTGAAGGCCACGCCGGTGCCGCAGTCGTCGCCCATGTTGCCGAAGGCCATGGACTGGACGTTGACGGCGGTGCCCCAGGAGTAGGGGATGTCGTTGTCGCGGCGATAGACGTTGGCGCGGGGGTTATCCCAGCTGCGGAACACGGCCTTGATAGCGCCGATGAGCTGCTCCTTGGGATCGGTGGGGAAGTCGGAGCCGATCTTGGCCTTGTACTCGGCCTTGAACTGCATGGCCAGCTCCTTCAGATCCTCGGCGGACAGCTCCACGTCCTGGGTCACGCCCTTCTTCTCCTTCATGGCGTCGATCAGCTGCTCGAAATACTTCTTGCCGACCTCCATGACCACGTCGGAATACATCTGGATAAAGCGGCGGTAGCAGTCCCACGCCCAGCGGGGGTTGTTGGACTTCTTGGCGATCACGTCCACCACGTCCTCGTTCAGACCCAGATTCAGGATGGTGTCCATCATGCCGGGCATGGAGGCGCGGGCGCCGGAACGCACGGACACCAGCAGGGGATTCTCCAGATCGCCGAACTTCTTGCCGGTGATCTTCTCCATCTTCTCGATATACTCCATGATCTCCGCCATGATCTCGTCATTGATCTGGCGGCCGTCCTCGTAATACTGGGTGCAGGCCTCGGTGGTGATGGTAAAGCCCTGGGGCACAGGCAGACCGATGTTGGTCATCTCCGCCAGGTTTGCGCCCTTGCCGCCCAGCAGCTCACGCATCTTGGCGTTGCCCTCGGTGAACAGGTAACAATACTTCTTGCTCATGTCAGTTCCTCCGTATATAAATATAAATGTACCAAACGATGAGAACAATTTATTATAGTCATAAAACCGCGGAAAAGCAACCCCGGTTCCACATTTTTTTGCAAAAATTGTTTGGCGTCATATTTTTCCCCTGTACGGAGGGAATCATACTTGCCTGCACCGGCAACCTTGTGATATACTACTACATTGAAATAGTAGGCAAGGGCGTGAGTAAATGGTGCAGCTTCCCGCGGAAAACAGCATACTGGCCGCGGCGGTGCGCCGCGCCGCTGATGAGCACCGGCTCAGTCACGCGGTGATCCTCACCGGGCGGGGCGACCTGACCGCCGCCGCGCGGTTTCTGGCCGCCGCCCATGTGTGCGAGGGTGAGCATAAGCCCTGCCTGACCTGCCGCCACTGCCGCAAGGCGCTGGAGGGCGTACACCCGGACGTGATCTCCGTGCAGGACACGGAGCACAGGGAGCTGACGGTGGAGGCCGTCCGTGCGCTGCGCAAGGACGTGTACATCCGTCCCAACGAGGCGGAGCGGAAGGTGTATATCATCGCCGACTGCCGCCAGCTGAACGAGCGGGATCAGAACGTGCTGCTGAAGATCGTGGAGGAGGGGCCGCCCTACGCCGCGTTCATCTTCTGCGCCGATTCCCCTGCCGCGCTGCTGGAGACGATCCGCTCCCGCTGCGTCATGCTGAAGTACGACGACGGGGCGGAAGCGCCCCTGCGTCCGGACGCGGTGGAGCTGTGCCGGGCGTTCGCCGCGGGGCGGCTGCTGCCGGTGACGGCGTTTCTGGTGGGGCTGGACGCCAAAAAGCCCGTGCCCAAGCGGGAGGAAGTGAGCGCCATGCTGCGGGATTGCTGGCGCACGGCGGCGGAGGCGCTGCTGCTGCGGCGGGGCAAGCCCCGGCCGGAGCCGTCCTGCGCGGAGGAAGCCCGGCGGCTGGCCGACAGGCTCACCGACCGGCAGCTGACGGGGCTGGAGAGCGTACTGCGGCAGTACGCCGGAGAATGTGACTACAACGTGGGCGTAGGCCACGTACTGGGCGGCCTGGCCGCAAAATGGGAGGAACTTTTATGACCGAAGTCATCTCTGTCCGTTTTCGCAACGGATGCAAGGAATACTACTTTGACCCGAAGGGGCTGACCGTTCCCACGGACACGGACGTGATCGTGGAGACGGCGCAGGGACCGGAATTTGCCCGCTGCTCCCAGGGGAACCATCAGGTGGAGGACGGCGCGGTGGTGAAGCCGCTGCGCGGCCTTATCCGCATCGCCACCGACAACGACCGGCACACCGCCGCCTATAACCGGGGACGGGAGAAGGAGGCCTTTGAGGTCTGCAAAAAGAAGATCCAGCAGCACAAGCTGGAGATGAAGCTGGTGCGGGTGGAGTGCAGCTTTGACGGCAGCAAGATCCTGTTCTTCTTCACCGCCGACGGACGGGTGGACTTCCGTGAGCTGGTGAAGGATCTGGCCGGCGTGTTCCGCGCCCGCATCGAGCTGCGGCAGATCGGCGTGCGGGACGAGGCCAAGATGATCGGCGGACTGGGCATCTGCGGACGACCCTTCTGCTGCTCCCAGTTCATGGACGAGTTCCTGCCGGTGTCCATCAAGATGGCCAAGACCCAGAGTCTGAGCCTGAACCCCACCAAGATCTCCGGCACCTGCGGGCGGCTGATGTGCTGCCTGAAATACGAGCAGGACGCCTATGAGGACGCCATCAAGCGCATGCCCAAGAACGACTCCTTCGTGCTGACGCCGGACGGCACCGGCAACGTCAGCGACATCAACGTGCTGAAGGAGACGGTGAACGTCCGGCTAGATGACCGGCCGGAGGGCGCGCGGTGCTACCACAACTGCGAGGTGTGCGTTCTGCGCAACGGCAAGGGCAGCCGCGAGGGGATCGTCGTCCCCGACAAGCGGCCGGAGCGGTATATCGAGCCGATCGCCGAGGAGGAGCTGCCCGCCATCACGCTGGTCAGCGACTTTGACCCGGACGCAGCCGCCGCCGAGGACAGCAAGCGCCGCCGCAGCCGGGGCGGGCGCGGACGCCGCCGCGGAGAGAGCGCCGGAGAGCGCCCGGCGGAGAAGGCCGCCGCGGACAACAAGCCCGCCCGCAGCGAAAAGGCGGACAAGCCCGCCGGAGACAAGCCCAACCGGGAGGGCGGCGGCCGCCGCAGAAGAAGCGGCCGCCGGGGCAGCGGCAGCGGACAGGCTGCGCCTGCCGCAGCGGAGGCCGCACCCAAGAAGCAGGAGCGTCCCGCCGGAGAAGCACCTGCCGGCGAGAAGAAGCGGAACAACAACCGGCGCCGTCCCCGCCGCAGAAGCGGCGGCGGAGGCAAGCCCAACGGCGGAGCGGAGGCGTAAACAGTCATGGGAAAATTTAACGGTCTGCTGCTGGTCAGTGACTTTGACAATACACTGGTCTACACCGAGGAGGCGCTGCAGAAATGCGTGGACATGCCCCCGGTATCGGACAAAAACCGCGCCGCGCTGGAGTATTTCATGGCCAACGGCGGCCTGTTCGCCGTGGCTACCGGCCGCGCCAAGCCCGCCTTTGAAACGGTGGTGGACGGCATTCCCATGAATGCGCCCACTGTGCTGTTCAACGGCGCAGCCATCTACGATTTCTCCCGGAAGAAATATCTGGTGACGGCCTTCCTGCCGGACACCGTCCGGGCGCACATCACCCAGGTGGTGACAGCCATGCCCCGGGTGGCGGTGGAGCTGTATCACGATGACAACACCATCCACGCCCTGAACGCCAACGATGTGACCCGGCGGCACATGCACATCACCCACGCGCCGTCCATTGAGGTGGACACCATGGACGCGGTGCCGTCCCCCATCAGCAAGGCGCTGTTTTCCACGGAGGAGCAGCACCTGAACGACCTGCTGGACTATCTGCGCGCCCAGCCGTGGTACCACGACTATGAGGTGGTGCCCAGCGCCGTGACGCTGGTGGAGCTGACGGCCAAGGGCGCCAACAAGGGCGGCATGGTGCAGCGTCTGGCGCAGCTGCTGAACGTGAAGCGGGAGAACGTGCTCTGCGTGGGCGACCACGCCAACGACATCAGCATGCTCACATGGGCGGGGGAGGGCTATGCCCCGGCCAACGCCATCCCGCTGGTGCTGAACACCCCCGGCGTGCATCACCTGCCCGACTGCCGGGATGATGCCATCGCCGCGCTGGTAGCGGAGCTGGACAAGCGGTTCTGAATAGCGGAAGCAAGCCCCGCCGGGGCTTGCTTTTTTTGCTGCCGGAGACGCCGCCCCCCACGCATCCTGTCATTGCGAGGAGTACCCCAAGGGCACTTGCTTCGCGGCGCGCAGCGACGCGGCAATCCGTTCTCAGCGCGGCACCGCCGCGCTGACGGGACGTCGAGGACGCCGTCCCCTACGGAGCGGTGTACCGCGCCTGTCTGCGGGGTACCCCGAAAAAACTTCTCTTCCCAAACAGCTGATTTTGCCCCTTTAAGGGGTGTTTTTCGGCGTTTTCCCCGGAAAGGGGGCATTGTTCACAATTTAATCCTTGACGTGGAGCGCATTTCAGGGTATTATACTCTTTGTTTGTAACTATTTGTAACTTTTACCATCGCTTAACAAGGGCAAGCACGCCTGACAGCGTGTCTTTCCGGCGCTTTTTGCCCTTTTCGCCTTGGCTTGCGCCAGCAAGCCTGCGGCTCAAAAACCAAAAATCACTCGAAAATCCATCGCTGGCAGGTGCGGAGCAGTTTTGCCGGAGCAGAAATGTGTCCAGACAAGAAAAGACCCGCAGAGAATACTTGCCGTATTGTCAAGGGGCTTGACGCAGTATGGGCGCATTTCTGCCCGTCAAAACCGTGTCTGCCCTTGTCAAGCGATGGTAGGGGCACACCATGACACAGGATCAACAGCAAAAAAACACCGCCCCGCGCGACCCCAACAGGGAGCACATGACCCTGTCGGAGCTGTGGCAGCTGTGGCGTGACAATTTAATGAGCTGGCGGAGCTTCTGCGACGAGCACCACGACCTGTTCACGCTGAACATTCAGGCAGGCGTCCGCCGTTTGGGACAGTGGCTGTCCAACCTGCGCGGCAGCGCGCGGACGTTGGCGGCCGCTAACCGCGACCGGCGCTTCCCGGAGTCGGAATACGGCACGGCGCAGCTTTTCCTGTTTTTCCGCAGCAGTCTGGAGCGCTTCGCCGCCGCGGTGCGGGAGCACTTCTCCGACCGGCGCAAGATCTTCATCCGGCTGGGCGACAAGCGCCGCCACTTCTTTGAGGAGATAAAGCTGCATCCGGCCATCTTCCTGAGCAGCGCGGTGGTCATCGCCGCCGCCGCCACGGTGCTGTCGCTGTACACCCTGGGCGCTGAGGTCAGCTACGACGGGCAGTCGCTGGGCGTGGTATCCTCCCGCCATGCGGCGGAGAAGGTGGTAGCGGAGCTGGAGGACATCACCCGCCAGACCACTGGCGACAGCGCTTACGCCGTGGACACGGCGGAGCTGGCGGTGGAGACGGGCGTCTATCCCCGCAGGGAGCTGCTGTCCCACGATGAGTTCCAGGAGGAGCTGGGCGACGCGCTGGGTCAGGTGGAATACGCCTACGTGCTGTATGTGGACGGCGAGAAGATCGTGGCCACCACCCGTTCCGGCGCGCTGGAGGATCTGCTGGAGCAGCTGAAGCTGGGCTATGAGACGGCGGACACCGTCAACGCCTATTTCGTGGAGGACGTAGAGATCCGGCAGGAGTATGTGGAGTCCTCCTATGTGATGAACCTGGGCTACATCGCCGAGAAGCTCAACGAGACGAAGGAGGGCGAGGTGACGTACACCGTCACCGCCGGCGACAGCTATTACAGCATCGCCGCCGACTATGACATGTCCATGGAGGATCTGATGAAGCTGAACGAGGGCTATGACCCCAAGATCCTCCGGGTGGGCGACGTGCTGACCATCAGCAACGCCGTGCCCTATCTGACGGTGGTGAACGTGGAGCGCCAGCGGTACGTGCAGGATGTGGCCTATCAGGTGGAGTACACCGACGACGCGTCCATGTATCAGGGCGAGTACAAGACCACTTCCCCCGGCGTATACGGCAAGGCGGACATCACCGCCAACGTCACGTACATCAACGGCGAGGAGACGGAGCGGGAGGTGGTGGCCAGCGTCACCCTGTCCCAGCCCGTGACGGAGCAGCAGCTGCGGGGCACCAAGGAGCGCCCCACATGGTATCCCACCGGCAGCTTCAGCTGGCCGTGCAACGGCGTGCTGACCAGTCGGTTCGGCTACCGCAGTCTGCTGGGCAGCACCTACCACAGCGGCATCGATATCGGCAACAGCTACGGCACGTCCATCTACGCCTCCGACGGCGGCACGGTGACGTACTCCGGCTGGATGAGCGGCTACGGATACCTGATCATCATCGACCACGGCAACGGCTATCAGACCTACTACGGTCACAACAGCAGCCTTGTGGCGGCCAAGGGCGAGAAGGTACACAAGGGACAGCTCATCGCCCGGATGGGCTCCACCGGACGCTCTACCGGCAACCACTGCCACTTCGGTATCAAGCTCAACGGCACGTTCCTCAACCCGCTGAACTATCTGTAAGCGCTTCGCACCCCCGCCGCAGGGCGGGGGTGTCGTTTCGGGGTTGCAAAACGCAAAATCTATGGTACAATAAGCTCACCGAGCCATACAGAAGGAATGAGGTGAAGATGATGAAGAAAGTACTGTGCCTGCTGTGCGCGGTGTGCGCTGCCGTCATGAGCCTGTGCATCGCCTGCGCCAGTCCCCTTACCGGCGACACCAGCAACATGGGTCTGTGGATCGCCATGGTGGTGGTAGCCGTCATCGCCGTGGTGGTACTGCTGATCGTGGGCGCCAAAAAGAAGAAAAAGTAAACCGATACGACAAAAGCCCTGTGCCGCATGGCGGCACAGGGCTCAGCTTGTCAAAAAAGTCCGAACGGACTTTTTTGACAAGCTGAGGCAAAATCG
>OLWB01000207.1_pt1 | contig 63664 bp, 76 predicted proteins | sample 1673331 | NCBI WGS metagenome assembly OLWB01 (sample SAMEA3178943, study PRJEB25190) | human gut metagenome | biome: human gut; feature: human-associated habitat; material: faeces | place: Austria | collected 2013
GCAGCAATACGATGTTGCTTATTGAATCGATTTACACAAAACTCTTGACACACCCCCGTGCCCATGAAATCCGGCATGAATTTCATCTAGTAAAGAAAGTTTTCCATCGATGAAAGCATCAATATTATCCTTTACTGATGCCGATGTCGTTTTAAATATTTCAATATCAGCAGATTTAAGCACTTCAGCAGCATTTTCCCCGCAACGAGGAGTAAGCAAAACATTTGCTTTATTATCTACTATCGTCTGCGCAGCCTTAATCCCTGCACCACCTGTACTTGCTGCTGCACTGTTATCAAGAAATACACTTTCCTTAGTATCTACATCATAAATAAGGAAATAGGGAGTGCGTCCAAAGGATACACATACGTTTGAATCCAAACTTTTCTCATCTACCGGAATTGCTATTTTCATAAGAATCCTCCATTCTTTTAACTACTAAATAATTATTGATTGCATTGCGCAATGCACTTACTCCTAAATTTGAGCAATGAACCTTGCTTTCAGGAAGCCCATCTAGAGCTTCGATTATATCCTCTTCTGTAATTCTTAATGCTTCATCCAGGCCTTTTCCTTTTGCCATCACCGATGTCATACTGGACGTTGCAATTGATGCACTGCAGCCAAACACAAGATAACTTATGTTATCCATATGATTGTCTTTCACCTTTATATAAACGGTAAGATAATCTCCGCACGAAGGGTCTCCAAAACTTCCTTCAGCGTCAGCATCTGGCATGCTATGAGCATTTTGAGGGCACATAAAATGTTCAATTACTTTTTCGGAATATATAATTAGTCACCTCGATTCTCATTATCTGTAAAGCATCTGCCACGTCCATGCCTATGACAGCCTCGGCCACATCCATTTCCCAATCCATCACAAAGACGGTATTCGCCTCCCTCAATTATTAACACTTTACCATTCACCAATGATTCAGCTAACTTTCTTCTGGCTTCTACATATATTCCCTGAACGGTAGCACGGGCTATATTCATTTGTTTTGCACACTCTTCCTGAGTAAAACCCTCCAAATCTATAAGCCTTATTGTTTCATATTCATCAACTGTCATGTTTACATGATCTTGATCGTCCAACACTGAATCAAGAGGGCCAAATTTATTACTTTCTGGCAGACAACACACTTTTCTCCATTTCATTGGTCTTGGCATAATCTATCACCCCATTTCTAATCAGAAATAACCAGAGTGTCCTCCAGTTACCTCTAATACCCGTTATAGGAATTTTAATTGTTTATCAATGACTTCGATTCGACTTTGCAGTAATTCTTTTTGTTCTTGAAGGAAGTCTTTATGTGTTTTTGTCACATGTTGATTTATTGCTAAGCCTCTCCCAAATCCACTACCAAAACCTCGTCTGCAAGCAAATCCAAAACCTAATCCAAGTCCAGCACCACGCTTGACTGCATTTTTCCCTGTGCAAAAGCCTAAACCGTGTCCAGTCATTGTTCCAGCACCCATTGGGCCAGTTCCATCTCTTCTAGGCATACCATTCACCTCCTTGTAGTTTATGACATATGCCATTTAATATTATTAGTATACCCCTGTTAATGGCATATGTCAATAACTCTTTAAATTTTATTTTAAAAATATGCTATAAGATTGATATGAACCATCACTTCTATTCAAAAGTTAAATTCTTCTGTCTTTACATCAGGTTATTATTATATATAAAATATTGAAAAACTATTTTTAAGAAACAAAAAGACCCTACTAGCGATTTTGAACTAATAGGGCATTATTTCTTTTTTATATCTTCACATCAATCTCCATCCCAGATTTAAAGGCAACAGTTACTTTCTCATCATGTACCGTAATCTTTTCTATCAGCTTGCGTACTACCTGCTCGTCATACACCTGTATTGTACCTCTCTGCTCGGCAAGGAACTGCTGCATTTCAGCAATTCGCTGTTTCAAACCTTCTCGTTCTGCATTCTCCGCCATTACCTTTTGCTTTCTCTCACGCAAGTGGTCAATCTCATCAGCAAGGTATTCATAATCCTGTCTGGCATTGGCTCGTTTCAGAAGTTCCTGCTGCAGGTCTTCCAGCTTGGCATCAAGGCTTTCTATTGAAGTCTCATCTTCCAAAGCAAGCACCATCGCTATATTTTCTTCTAAGTCGGCAAGCATATCCTCCTTGCCACCGAGTGCCATATTAATTGCCTTTACCACAACGCTCTGTAATTCTTCTTCCTTCACAGTTGGTGCATCACAGCAGTCGGGACCATGCTCCACTCGGTTTACGCATCGCCATACCGTAGAGCGTTTTCCATGATTGTTCCAAGCAACCCTGCGGTAAATCTCCCCGCATTTCGAGCAATAGACAATACTGGAAAGTGCATATTTGCTGCTGTAGACTCGTTTCTTTCGGTTCGCACCGCTATGAAGATTGGACCTTCTGAGCATTTCTTCTTGCACCTGCATATAAAGGTCGCGGGGGATAATCGGTTCATGACTGTTTTCTACATAATACTGCGGAACGATGCCGTTATTTTTCACTCGCTTTTTTGTTAGTACATCCACGGTATAAGTCTTTTGCAAAAGGGCATCACCAATGTACTTTTCATTTCGAAGTATTTTCTTCACTGATTCAGGACGCCACTTTGGTTTTCTGGCACCCGTTAAAATACCATCCTCCATCAAGCCGTCTCCGATTTGCTTTAGGCTTGCACCCTGCAGGTATTCTCGGTAGATTCGTTTGACGATTTCTGCCTCGGCAGGCTCAATGATGAGGTGTCCATCTTCGTCTTTTGTATATCCCATAAAGCGATTATGGTTGACCTGCACCTCTCCCTTCTGAAATCGAAACTGCATCCCCATCTTTACATTTTTGCTTAAGGATTCCGATTCCTGCTGTGCAAGGCTGGCCATGATGGTCAGCAGAACCTCGCCCTTGGAATCCATTGTATTGATGTTTTCCTTTTCAAAAAACACGGGGATGTTCTTTTCCTTCAGCTGTCTTATGTAGCGAAGGCAGTCCAAGGTATTACGGGCAAATCGGCTGATGGACTTGGTAATAATCATATCAATATGGCCTTCCATACACTCGGAAATCATGCGGTTAAACTCCTCACGCTTTTTGGTATTGGTGCCTGAGATACCATCATCTGCGAATATTCCGGCAAATTCCCATTCCTCATTTTTCTGTATAAAATTAGAGTAATGTTCCACCTGTGTATCATAACTGGTAGCCTGCTCATCGCTGTCGGTACTGACACGGCAGTACGCTGCGACTCTGAGCTTCGGCTTTACTTCTTTATTTACTGTGTTTCCCACACGTCTTCGTGCCGGGATAACTGTGATACTCTTATTCAACTATCGCCACCTCACTTTCAATTAAGCTGTAGGCATATTCTGCCTGTTCAAATGGATCTGCAAATTTTCTCTCAACAAACGGCATGGTAAACATTGTATCTGCCATTGGTTTTGGTGCATCCTGCAGTTCTCTGACCCTGCCCAAAGAGGATGCCCTCGACATTCTAATTTCTTCTGCCTTGTCAAAACGCTCTCTGTCGATGACGGCAGGATAATATTCATCTCCAAGGTAATGCGTGTTTCGCAGCATTCTGCCTGCACTGCCATGATAAATCTCAAAGCCTGCATTCTCCGCCGCAGGCTTTAATCCAAGTCCTGCAATGTAGCCGTCAAACAGCTTTCTGACTGCTTCCGCCTGTTTTTCATCGACTTCTGCTTTTCCATTCACAATTTTGTATCCGTAGGGTATATGTGCCATTATCCCACCAACCTTTCCTTTAATTTCAGTCCACACTTCAGTTCAAAGACGATTTTTTCTCTTGAAAGCACGATAATCCCTTCTACATAGGAAAGGAATATCTCATCCGAATATTCCGTCAGCATCTCACTGCCGGATGCAAATTTTATAAGTGTCTCCAAGGCTTCAATCTTTGTCCTGTCACCGCTGACGGAATTTATCATTTGTTTCTTTTCTTCCTGCAAATGCTTTTCTTCCAAAATCAAAGCATTGTTTTCCTTGCTAAAAAGTGCTGGCTCTAATAGTCCGCCTGCCATAAGGCTCGTCAGCACCTGCCTTTTCTCCATATTCTTTTCCAGTTTAGTTTCATATTCCTGTATCTGTAGAAGCCTATCCTTATCATCAAATCCCTGCAGGCTGTGAAGCAGTGGCTTTAATATCATCTGATGGGCAAATATCAGTTTATTCATCATAGTAAGGAACGCCGTCTTTATGCCATCATCCGTAATGTACTTCATGGAACAGGAGTTCCTGTCCTCGATATGATGGGTGCAGCACCAAGCAATGTAACTTCCGCTGGGCTTATAGTGGATTCTTCTTTTAAAGACTCCGCCGCACTCTCCGCACTTGATTCTGCCTGAGAAGCCATAACGATTCTGATAGCGTTCGGTTCGCTCTCCATTGCCTTTTTCCTTGCCACGCTGATTCAGGACCTCATTTGCCTTTTCAAAAATTTCGTGGCTTACAATCGGCTCATGATGATTTTCACACAGATATTTATTTAACTCGCCATCATTGGTGTGGCGGCTAAACTGACTGTCGGTGTAGGTCTTTTGAAAAATAACATCTCCCGTAAACTTCTCATTGCGAATAATCGCATTGATTGCTCCGGGAGTCCATTTTCCGCCTTTCTTGCTTCTCACACCGCTGTCATTCAGTTCCTTTGCAACGGCATGGGTACTTTTCCCGGCAAGCGTATCTTCAAATATCTTTTTGACAACCTCTGCCTGCTCCGGCACAACAATCATTTCTCCGCCGGCATTTTCATAACCATAAGGCGGATAGGAAATAATGTAGGTGCCATTCTGAAAGCGTTTTTGTATTGACCATTTATTGTTTTCAGAAATGGACACCGACTCGCTTTCCGCAAGACTGCTTAATATGGAAAGCATCAATTCACTTTCCATCGTATCCGTGTTAATATTTTCTTTCTCGAAAATCACGGTCACATTTAGCGCCATCAGCTTTCTTACCAGTTCCAAACAGTCTGTTGTATTTCTGCTGAATCGGCTGATGGACTTTGTAATGACCAAGTCCACAAGACCTTTTTCGCAGGAATCAATCAGGGAATTCAGACCGTCACGACACTCCTTTTTGGTGCCAGTAATACCTTCATCAAAAAATACTCCTGCGTACTCCCACTCGCTATTGGATTTGATATAATCCTCATAATGTGCTTTCTGCGTATCAAGGCTGATAAGCTGTTCATCGCTTGCCGTGGACACTCTGCAATAGGCAGCAACACGGGTTTTCGTCTTAACCGATAAGGCATTATTTTCTTCAATTTTTGTTATCCTTTTCATCAACTCACCTCGCTTTCGGTATGGACATATTCCCGTACTAATCGATATATATCAAGTCTTTTATGGCATAATTTCAGCTAAATATGGAGAGAAAGCTTGGCGGTTTCTTTCGCTGATTTTGTTGAATTCATCCACAGAAATCAGGTCCTTATCAAGCAATGCTTTTGTCATTTTCTGTGCCATACAATATTTATAATCACCGCACAGCTGTTCCTCCGTCATGCGTGATTTCATAAGGACAGGTAAACTGTCCGGCTCTGTAATTTTCGTTACTGTTTTATTCTCATCATTCATTAGAAAAGCACCTCCTACCTTATAGCCTTGGCAGGAGGTGCAATCTGACGGTTTCCTAATCTTTTTTATAGAAGCTGCATTCGTATCCATCCGCACGGAGAAGAAGCCCGGAAATCCAATGCGGAGTCCTGCCCATCTGTTCACACACAGCATAAAGGGAAACTCCCATGCTGCACTCGATAATCAGTTCATCATGAACATGACCGCAAACAAAAAAGTGCGACAGCGTTCGCATGGAATGAGCCAAAATATCCCTGCTGATTGCCTGCACGATATTTTCCACGAACTTGGGACCGTAGCTTTCGATGCGTTCCCATTTCTTTGTGCCGCCCATACCTTCATAGGTCACAGCCTCACCGCCGAAACGGTTCTCTCCCATGCGCGGTTTCACATAGGAAAGCCGTCTGCCGCTTGGCAGCTGAATGAACAGCATACCGCTCTGATAGAAAAAGCGGATGCCGTGTGTTTCTGTGGTTACTCTGTTCTTGACCGTATCCTTTACACAGCGGTCAACATCCCACCAGAAACGCACGATATTAGGATTGGCAGCTCTCCACGAATCTACAAGCGGCTGGAGTTCTTCCTCCTCAAGTCCCATATCCAAAGCACCCATCGCTTTCAATGCACCGACCGAACCGCCGTAGCCGAGAGCCAATTCTGCGATTTTACCCTTCTGGCGGAGATGCCCGTTCTCGCCGTGCTTTTCTACAGGTACACCGAACATGGCAGATGCTGATGCACAATAGATGTCCCCGTTATTCTGAAAGACCTCGCTTCGCCAGCTTTCCTTGGCGAGGTACGAAAGCACCCTTGCTTCAATGGCAGAGAAGTCCGCCACCACAAATTTCATCCCGGTCCTCGGCACAAAGGCTGTGCGGATGAGCTGCGACAGAGTATCCGGGATATCATCATATAAAAACTCCATCGCAGCATAATTGCCAGATTCCACAAGACCACGAGCCTGCTTTAAATCCGGCATATGGTTCTGAGGCAGATTTTGAAGCTGTATCATTCTGCCTGCCCATCGCCCGGAACGGTTGGCTCCGTAAAACTGAAACATTCCTCTCGCCCTGCCGTCCTCACAGACTGCATTCTGCATCGCCTGATACTTCTTTACAGAGGACTTGGATAACTGTTGGCGCAGGAGCAGAACCTCCGCCAGTTCCTTGGGAGCCGTTTTCACTGCCTGTGCCACTTCCTTTTTTCCAAGACTGTCCATCTCCAGACCGTTATCCGCAAGCCACTGTTTCATCTGCACCACAGAGTTTGGGTTATCAAGGTCAGTCAGTTCCTGCATTTTTTCTGCCAGCTCCGCTTTGGATTTTGCATCAAAAGCAATAGCGTTCTCCACCACGTCCATATCAAGTGCAATGCCACGGTCATTGATTTCCTGGTCGAGATGGTATTCCTCCCACACAAAATCCGGCACAGGATATTTTTTCAGCCTGTCCTGTATGGACATCTCAACCTCGACATCCCGCTTGTTATAGAACTTGAACAGATTCCACTTTTTCATATCATGCTCCGGCAGATTGCGTGTCCTGCCGCCGTTGACCTTGGTTGGCTTGCAGGGAACACAGAAGTAGCGAATGAGGTCTTTGCCTTCCTTCAGCTTCTGTTCTTCCAGCCCAAGCACTGTGCCGGTCCCGGCAAGGGAAAGCGGCAGTCCCATATATGCCGACCAAACACAAGAGCATTTCCATGCCGCCGGGTCAAGATAATCTCCCACGGTATCCTCATTGATACTGTAACTGCAAAAGCACTGCGGATAGTTTCTTTGCAGCCATACCGAAAGACAGACCCTCTCGAAAGCCGCATTGAATGCCCATTTTGTCACGGTATCATCTGCCAGTGCCGTAATAATGTCCATCGGCAGTTCTTCTCCCTGTGCCAGATCATAAACGATGACCTCACCGCCGTTTACAGATACACCAAACAGCAGGATTTCAAAGTTAGATGACTGGGCATATTTATAGACCCCGCACTTCTGCAAATCCGCATCGCTGTAACTCTCAATATCAATCGAGAGCGTTTGTATTTTTCCCATATTGTCACCGTCCTTACGATAAGCAAGGCGGCGAAGAATCGACCTCCGCCGCCCGCTGTTTACTGATTATTCCTCTGTATCTTCTTTGACTGCTGCCTTTTTCTTTTCCCTGTGCTGCTTCCACTTCTTAAAGCACCAGTGCAAAAACTCCATGACCCAGTACACCAAACTGCCGATACCGAATCCGTACAGCACCGCAAAAATCACAATCACATCAAACTGCTTTGCAAATTCATATAATTCCATCTGTTTACCTCACATTTTCATAATATCTGCAGGAGACAGTTTCCCATCGCCTGCATTGATTGTCACTGTATCTGCTTAAGAAAGAAAATCGTCCTCTGCATCGGTTGCAAAATCATCCTCTGCACGGCTCTTGCCGCCAAGCGGCTCTCCGTCCTTAATCTTTTGGAGATTATTAAGACCACAGGCAATGCCCTTATTGCCGTTGGAGTTGAATGCATAGAAGTTGATGCTGGCACGGCCATACACACCGCTGTATACCTCACTGCGGTCGATGATAGGCTGGCGGTCTGCATCTACGATGCCCGGAGCAGCTGCACTGTTTGCATTGATGAAGTGGCTGTTTGCATAGGCTTCATCATCAGGACGTTCCAAATCGCCATCCCTCATTGGTGTCTTAAGTACGGAAAGAGCAGGTACGGTTTTGCCACTTCCCTTAAGCTTAGATTGACCCTCCTCATAAGCAGATTGAATAGCCACTTTAATTTTATTGACGGTTACTGTATCGTCCTTAGGAATGATAAGGCTCACGCTGAATTTCGGTGCGCCGCCGTTGATGGATTTCGCATCCCATACATTTGCATAAGACCAGCGTGTTTTTACTCCTGTGATTACCTTTGTAGGGTTCGTATAATTTTTTGACATATCATTTGTCCTCCTTAAAATCGTTTGCTGCTGTATTCATAGCCGGACGCTTGTCCGACATCGGTACTAAGGTTGGCTTGCCCTGTGGCTTTTCAATAAAGCCGGAGAGCAGTTCTTCAAATCTTGTCTTGCCGAGCAGTTTGGTCATTGCCGTAATACCCAGAACCTTATGTTCATATGGGTCATATCCGGCATCCTTAACCGTATCCACCACAGCGGTTTCATTGACATATTTCCTGTTGGAGCGTCCTTCGACAATCTTCCAGTCTTTCCACCCCTTGCCGCTGACTGCCTGCTGCAAAGCGTATTCCTTGATATCGCCTGCCCAAGATACCAGTGCATCAACTTTTGAAAGAATGGCCTCTATCTCATCATCTTCAAGGGTGGAAGGCATCTCAAAATCGTAACGCGCAAGTTCAAGGTTGTATTCGGCTCTCTTGCGGCAGGTGGCTTTTACCTTACAGAACTGACAGTGGTCTCCGGCTTTGTATTCACCCTCACCATTTGCCGCCAGCTGTGCTGTTGGACTCAGCACTTCATCCGCCCATTTCAGAAGTTCTTCTTTGGAAATGGTGTATGTGCTGACACTATCCCGCCTTGGCTGGAAGATAGTCATGGTCACCAAATCAATATCGTAGATACCGTCAAACAGCTGTAAGGCTCCCAGTGCATAACACATCATCTGCGGATTCTTTTCTGCATCCACCAAAATTCCGACACCATACTTAAAATCAATGACGGTCAGCGTTTCATCTGCAACAATCACGCAGTCCCCAGTGCCGAAGCCCTGCGGCACCCATTTGGAAAAATCAAGATGCTGTTCAATTAGAACAATAGGGTCTTTGCATTTTTCTTTTGCCACAGCAAGCTGCTCCATCACATACTGGGCATACATATCCGAGCAGTCCGCCATTTCTTCATCGAAGAAAGTAAGATTTTCTGTTGGATCTTTCGATTTCTGCCCCAGTGCTGTTTTCAGTTTGTGTTCGCAAAGACTGTGAGCATCGGTGCCCTGCATTGCAAACTCGCTTGTGGTGTCACCGACCTTAGCACACTGCAATGCCGATGGCGGACACTCCAGCCACCTGTGACTGGAGGATGCTGATAAGACTGCGTGGTCCAGACCGGTCTCTCTTTCACCTACAGTACAATTCACCTTCTGTTTATTGGGCATTCCCAAGTACCTCCACTTCAGCAAGCAGTGCCTTATATTCTGCTGGATTTATCCCGGACAGCTTTTCTGCACCATGCTTTGTAAGGATTGCTTTGACTTCTGCCGTATAGCCTTTGCGGGATTTATCCGCACACACGGCTCTGACATCTTCCAACGTGAGTGCTTTTTCTTCCGGCACTTCAGCTTTTGGCTCCTCGTTGGTTTTCTTCTTAACAGCAGTCTTTTTTACAGGCTGCATTGCGTCCTTTCCACTGCTGAACAAATCAGCCAGTTCTTCGGAAATACGTACCAAGGTTTCGCCGCACTTTTTGAGTTCATCCACGAGCATGGATAATTCGCTTACTTTACTCACGATGTCGCACCTCCTTCCTTAACCGTACAAATGGAAACTTCTTCCACGTTGTCACCGGGTACAAGAATTGTGAGTTTCTGTTTTCTTCCGAGAAAGAAGCATAGAATACGTTCTCGTACACTAATACTACGGCAAGAAAGAATACCATCTGATTTTGCCTTCTTGGATACACTGATTTTCAAATTGTGTTCCATCTTTATCACCTCTTTCCGAGAGTGTTTTTTGACCCTCTACCTAATAGCCTTGAGAAAGTAATGAATCTGACGGTTTTGAAAAAATATAAATAAAAAAAATAAACCCACCAAGAAAATTCATCCTCAGTGGGCATCAAATTATCTATTCTATTTCCTAACTAAAGCATATAGTAAAACCGCTCCAACTCCGTAGGCTACATTCCTCTGATTCTTAATTGCCTGCATTTTTTTCTTCTCCTCGGACGCGTACGTTTTCAAGGATGCGTTGGCACCCTGCAATAAGTCCGTCTGCATCTGTGAGGTTTTCTTCAATACAGTCAGCTCGCTCTGCAGCATTATCGACTGCTGCTTCGCCTTGTTCAATTCCGTCTTGGATATTTCGAGTTCGGTCTTCAGCAGACTCAATTCCTTCTGTGATTTCTCGTTCAGTTGTTTCAGCTGAGCCAAGTTGCTCTCTAACTGATTCAACTCCTGCTCCGTTATCCTGTACTCCGCTGCATAAGAAAAGGCAGGCAAGAATACTAACGATAATAAGAACAATAATGCTGTAAAATACATATTTTTTCTTTTCATCCGACATTTCCACCACCTCAAAACTACTATTTTTAGCCATTTTCCACCATTTGCGGTTATTACCTCACCAAGCGTATTTAATCTTTGTAGGGCAAATACCTGACAGAGCCTTATTTAAAGCCGCTGTAAGCCATTTGTACGAGCCATTTTCTTTAGACTTTCAAATATTTTTTTGCCACCAGGCTGCTTTGCCGCGAATTACTTGACCACCTAGTTTTAGTTCGTCCGTAAGCGGTGCATCCAGTAAATACCACAAATCCCATCGTTCACAAGTTGTTGATGGACCATAGTCATCTTCTTCAGCTGCCTCACAGTGGGTTTTAACATGAGCATAATCAATAGGCAGATCCAGTTCTTCACATAAAACCGCCACAACCTTTGCCACCCCATCGATTTGGTCTTGCGTAGGTGGATAATCGCCAAAGTCTGTATTGTAACCACTATGTGCTTCTGCCCCATAACAGCCTGCCATGCAGATACCAATGGCTCTGCTGTTTCTGTGCCAAGTATGTGCCAAAAGCTCCGTTAAATCCTCTGTGCTGGCATAAATACTTCCATCGGCATCTACGTTAATATGGTAATCATCAAAAAACTGATGGTACCTTCCTGCGCTCCAATGTACATAAATTTTATCAATATAGCCTTTAGCAGCTTGAGCCATTTCTCTTAACTCATCTAAGGTTATTTTTCTCATGCTCCTCATCCTCCTCAAAATTGTCCGGTATTCCATTATTGTTCATATCAATAAAACAGCCTGCTATGAAGGTCATAAACCCTATCATAGCAGGCCCAATCATTTCTTTAATTACCGCCAATAAATCACTCATAACAATCTGCCCATTATGCCATTGGTACAGCCAGGCAATATAATACGTAGCAACCAAAACCACAACAAGCAGAAAATAACCTACAATCACAGTCTTTATTGGCCTGCTCATAGCATTTATTTTCACCTTTACAGTACTAAGAACATTGCCTAAGATTACTTTTGCATTATCAAACACACTTATTCCCCCTTGTAATTTGGCAGTGCTTTTATTTCAGCCATCAGATCGTCTATTACTCCATTGGCACCAAGGTTTTCATAGCTTTCATAACAGGAAACTATGCTGTCCTTAGCGTAAATGGGAATCCACTTCTTTTCAGTTACATAATGGTTATAAACCTGAATGATTCTGTCTCTAAGCAGTGCCTGAAGTCCGGTCTGGATAGCATCCTGACGTTTCTTTCTGGCTCTAAGCTCTGTAAAGATATAGGTTAAAAGCATACCCATCCCGGCACTTAAAATACTTGTTAATATTTCCTTCCCCATATAGTTATCCCCCTATCAGCCTTTCCATATCAATCGCTCTGCCTGTATACCGACAGTTTTGCGCCCCAAAATACACCTTTTCAGTGGGTATATATTTAAAAGACACCGCATTATGTCCATGGCTTACCCTTACACTCTGCCCCGCATGACTTATAAAGACTGGTGTTTTCCAAAAGTCAGAAATAAGAGTTTCAAAGCTTAGCGTCAAAACACCATCATTAATAGCCGCCTTCACATCTTTTATCGTCCAGCTATATTTCCAATCAAGCTCATGGATATAATCCATGGTATAGTGAGCAAAACAGCTAAAATTGTTGGTATCGCTGGGCAGCTCATTCATACCTTTCAGCAAAAATACTTTTATAAAAACATTACTGCCACTTTTATCAATCTGCATAAAGCACCGCTGAGATAGATTAGTCAAAAACTCACTTGGCAGCATATCCAGTACCTGCAGTATTTCCCTAAAGTTATAAAGCACATAGGTATTATCCGTAATGCCATTATTAAGAACTACCGTAGAACTTCCCTCTCGTAAAAGCTCCGTATCAATAATATTCAGTCTGTCATTGTGATAAAAATTAAGTACTTTACCTTCAATATTCAGTTTTATCGTTTCCGCATCATTCTTTCGGTTAACCGCATTCGGAAAAACAAATAAATTCTTAATCGGCATAACTTGCCCCTTTCCACTTTTCGTATTCAGCCTTAAACCAGCTAAAAAGTTCTTTATTGATATAGCATTCAATATCCCTGCTCTTACTTTTAAGGCAGCCGCCACCGCACATAAAATAAACCGGGCAGTATTTGCATTCCGGAAAATTATCATCCAGAACTCTTTGCTGCTCGGCTTTCCAGTTTTTAGTCAACTTTTCATCTCTTATATAAAGGCAGGTAACACTTTCTCCCTTGGTGTTATATTTTTGCAGATTCTTATTAACGCAGTAAGTTTCTCCATAGTCAAAATTTGCTTGGTACCGTTTTAATAATCCTGTAAACATTCCTTCATAGCGAAAGTTACGAACACCGTATTTAAATCGCTGTTCCATAAAACTACCGACCATATTCTTGTACTGTTTTAAGATGTAATCTGCATCTCCAAGGCTTAATGCGTATTTATCATTGGCATCGTTAGTAGCATGAGCAAAATGAGGAAAAAAAGATAACTGCCTGCCAATAATTCTTTCCTTAGCGGCAAAGGATGTAATAATTGATCTTAAATCGGTATGCCCATGATGGAGCGTAGTAGAAACCGCTAATTTTGGATAATCAATAAGCTTAGTAAAGGGGTCAAATCCTCGCTCAGAGTTTTTCCCTCCATCAAAGCTGATACATACTAAAAAATCATGCTTTTTAAAAAATGGCAAATACGCCTCTAAGTTAACGCCATTTGTGCATATAGCAAACTTTGCTTTTGGCAGAGCCGCTACAACCTGCTTTATTTCATCCATGTATAAAGTCGGTTCGCCGCCCATAAATTTGACGGTAAGGTTATCCTGCTTTTTTAACTGCTCCAAAAGATTCGCTGAAAGTCCCGTTTCACGCTCATCTTCTTCTCTGTGGCAGTAGGCACAATTTAGATTGCACTTACTGCCCATATAAATAGTTGCCTGCATTTTAACCCTCCAGGATGAGGTTGTATTCATTCCAAACCTCATACCACTTTCTGCCAAGCTTAAGCTTAAATATACCTGTATGCCCCATAGGATAAAGTCTAAAATTACCTCTGCCATTTTCAAGCTGTACTCTGCGGTTGTTTATAACTCCGCAGCTGCTGTCTATCGTAACATCGTCATCATCAATATCGCGGGTAAGTTCTTCTCCTTCAAAATTACCAGAGTATTTTATAATCTCAAACTCCACATAATCCTTATCCTTCACTAAAGCAATCGGTATTGTAAAATCACCGCTTTGCGGCATTCCTTTCCTGTTGGCCATAAGAATTCTTTCACCAATCTTTAAAGCATAACTGTCCCACAAATGCATCCTAGGGTGATCGCCTGTTACCAAATCATCAGAATTAAAACTTATTACCTCATACTCCTCATCGGCTTCTATTTCAGTATTTTCAGGTCTGCCTTCAAAAACACGGATAATAATATCCCGCTCCGCACCACCAATTACTCCGGTATCAAGCTGCAGTACATCTGCTGTTCCGTAGAGCTGCAAAAGCTCTGCAAAATCAAGTTTTACGCTGACTCCCAGCCTGTTAAGGTCTAAAAACTTAAAATCCGACTTACTCATCTTGCGATAATTTTTAACCTTACCAGGACTAGCGACCAGAGTATAACTGTTATAAGGTCGCAGAGTTTCAATCGTATCCTTGCCATAGCCTGCCGGATATTTAGAAGTTACTTCTGCGGTGACACATAGCTCCTTGATGGTTATTTTTAGTTTATGCTCTGAATCAGACCTCTCGTTAAAACATATCTTAAGCATCGTTATCCTCCAATTTAAAACAGTAATTTCCTGCAAATATAGAATCACAGCCTTCCGCTTTAATTTCATAGGTTATGTATTTTCCCACTGTTTTTTCGGCCTTATCTTTCACCATCCGCATATTGGGCTGGGCCATATAAAAAGATGTTTTTTCGGCTTCTGCAACTTTCTTATTTCCATAAACGGTTTTTAAAATAGCTCCCTTAGACACAATAAGCTTCGGATTTTTACCGAAGGTATATGCCACGCTCACCGATTTGTTTTGAATCTCTTTCACTGCAAAAGCTCGATGAAGCTGGTTCAGCACTTTATCTCCCGGTTTCAATTCTTTAATATCCACAGGTCCTTTATCTGTTAAAATCAAGCCTTGTATAATCATTTTCATCAACCTCCATCATCTCCGCAGTCACAATTACTGCAGTTACAGTTACAATTGCAATTCGTACATTCCGTCTGGCAATACTGACAACGTACCGACTGGCAGCCCTGACAGGTTTGACACCCCTGGCAACTTTGACAGTAAGTGCTTTGGCAATAGCTGGTTTGGCAGGTCTGACAGCAATTCGCCTGGCAGCAGTTGCCTGAAAAACTTGTTTCCAGATTATTTACCGCCGTTCTTAAAAGCATAATATTTGCACTTATCACCTTGGTATATGTCAAGCCACTTAAATTTATAGCGGATGATTTATTGGCATTAGCCGCCATGGCAGTCAATGCTGCTGCCAATTCTGATATGTGCAGTTTTTTTACCGTAATATTACTGTTTAAGGTTGTATCTGTATAAGCCATTTAAGCACTTCACCCCCCATCATCACCGCAGTCACAATTACATTGCATGGACTGACAACTATAGCTTTGACAGCTTTGGCAGGATAAGCTTTGACAACTCTGGCTTTGGCACACGGCACTCTGGCAGGTGGCGCTCTGACAGGTCTGGCAATAAGTACAGTTGCCGCAATTATCAACATTCGCCGCATAGCTTTGCAGCCTATCAATAGCTGTTCTTAGTTCGGTAATATGCACCGGTCTTATTTTTGAGGTATATGAAACTGTTGTCTCCGTAAAGGTTGTTTTAGAAATAGCTCCATTAACCGCCATTTACTTCACCCGCCATCAGCCTGCCGTACTCTTCAAAAACTGAAAGCACCGGCAAAAAGACCGCTTGTTTTAGTCTGCAATAACCCTCCTGCCTTGCCTTAGTTTCTACTAGTTTACATCCCCCTCGGCAAAAGGCTGCTGCCGGACAAGCATTGCATTCTTTTAGGTTTAATTTAGTGTTATCTGATGCCATAACCTTATTTAGGTAAGTAAAATAGTCATCTTCAATAGTACACACCCTGCTGCTGGTGTTATGGCAGGGATACAAATTTCCTTCCAAATCCAAGTTCATAACATCATACCCATTACCGCAGAAGCAGTAGTTTTTATGCAGTCTGCCATCTTCCTCAGCATAGAATCGTTTCAACATACCAAACATTCTATCCACATAAGCAAGATTGGTATAATCCTTCAGTTCTGTTTTACTGCCGCTTAATCTTTTCTCCAGATAAAATTTGCCAAGCTCCAGCATTTCCTGCTCAACTCTTGCGTAATCTACAGCTAATAGTTCTTGCGGCAAATCCCCTGTGTTAAAAATTTCATCAATATTAATGCCCACATGATACCCATGAATTTTATAGTAATCATCGGATATGCTCTGAAAATCCTCTAATATTTGCAATGGATACGCTTTGCTGCTTAAAACAGCGGATAAGCCAAGCTGCTCTATGCAAAGCAAAAGCTTTCTTTTTTCTTTACCTGCAAATACATCATATCCACGGGTTTCCAGCACATTTCTTCCGTCCCATGAAATAGTTACAGGCATTTTATTGGCATTAAAAAAGGTCACCATATCCTCGGTGACCGCCTTCCCATTTGTAATAACTGAAAACCAACAGTATTCATTTGTTTTTTCTACTACCGTCTTAATGTTTGCAAAATATAATAACGGTTCTCCGCCGTAAAACTGGATATGCAGTTTCTGTCCTTTTGGCAGTTCATCAGCGCATTCTTTCAAGAAGTCATATATGACAGGATTAATTTTCTCTGTCAGCTGCCGATTTACCAAAGGATGCTGCAAACAATAACGGCAGTTCATATTACAACTATTACCCAACATTAAAAACACTGTATGTATCCTTCGCTTTAAAAATCTCCCCATCACTGCCTCCTGACCATTATCTTTACTCGTCTTACATTTTGAAAGCTGTCGCTTGCTACGATTCTTCCTACAACACTATCTTCCTTATCGCCTTCAGTAAAGGCTCTGCCAACTCCGGGTATTTCTGATGGAACAACCTTCATTCCAGCAATAGCAGTACCATAAAACTTAACGTGCACTCTTCCTGCTAAAGCTACAGGGATATAGTTTTGAATTACTTTACCAATATCCACATTGCCATTTTCATCTGTTTCTCCACCAATTATTTGGGCATATTCATCACTATGGACGCCAACCACCATAATCGACTTATCTGTTGCCTTTTCGTAGCATTCTTTGCCACCATCAGCCAAAGCAATAATATCTCCCGTTTCTGTTTCTCCTCCTCTGGGGAAAAATTCAGCATAGTCGTTATAATAGGCGTTTACTACTTTAGCTGCCGTTAAAGTTCCGGCTATAGTCACATTGCCGCTAGTATCTTGAACAACATAATTGCTATCATTGGTGAGCTGACTTGTTTTATTTGGAATAGTAGGTTTATTTAAAAGATCACTATAACTGCCCGTGGAAGCAACCGTGGCAAGTTTAGTAATGCCACCTGTCATTTCGGCTTTCGTAGCATAGGTACTTACAATATTATTTCCATCTACGTCCTGTACCGCTTTAGTGGCACTTACTGCATTAGCAGTTTTATCTAATTTTTCTGCAATAAGATTTGTTATGGTAGTCGCAAAATTGGGGTCATTTCCTAAGGCAGCAGCTAGTTCCTTGAGGGTATCCAAAGTTCCGGGAGCAGATGCTACGAGTGCAGCAATTGCTGTCTGGACAAAAGAAGTACTCGCAATAATCTGTGAGCTGTTTCCCTGAGCCGCCGTAGGCACTTTAGGTGATCCCGTAAAAGAAGGGGAAGCAAGATCCGCTTTTAAAGGCAAATCCACGGTTTCCAGTTTTTCTAAACTTGAAGCTGCATTTTCAGCACTCTGTCTGGCTGACGTTTCGCTGTTTGCTGAGTTCTTTTCAGATATAGCCGCAGCGTTAGCACTATCACTGCTCGCCTTAGCAGATGAGTCAGCATTTAAAGCACTATTAGAAGAGGCTATCGCTGACTTTGATGCGTTATTAGCATATTCTTTAGATAAGGATGACCAGCTTTTAGCTGATTTTACATCTGTTATGCCGTCCGGATCTGCATCGCTTTCTGCCCACTGCCTGGCCACATCTGCCCAGTTCTTAGCAGAACGTGTTTCGCTTCCTGTCGGTGGCTCGTTGCTTTCTGCCCAGGCTTCAGCAAGATTTTTACTTTCTTTAGCACTTTCAGCATACTCAAAAGCTTTATCTGCGTATTCTTTGGCAACCTCTGCACCATATTCGCCTACCTCAAGTGCCTTACCTTCTGCATTATTAAACGCACTGACCTCTATTTCAATCGACATTATGAGCCACCCCCTTAATCATAAAATACGCTGACCAGATAAGCGTTGTAATCTTTTGAGTGTTTCTGTTAATAATGGCAATATCATAAACATAGGTATCCGGAGCCAGACTATCTAACTCTCCTAAGGTAATTGGCAGGTCAATATAGGTTTTCCCTGCATTATAGACATCCTTCTGAAATACCACATCCGTTGAATTTGAAGTTGCTTTAACTGAAAAGCGGAATTTATCATCAGAGGTGAGCGTGTAGTCTTTAAACTTAAACCTTATGGTATAAGTATCATACTGGGATACCTCAACATTAAAATTACTATCTATTGAAATCAAAACACATCACCGCCTTCACATATCATCGCCGCAGTCACAATTGCAGTTGTAATAATTTGTACCCTTTATAAATTCCAATGTCTGACTGCGATTAATTAAATGCTGGATTACTTCTCTTAATGTGTACGTCCCAGCAGGAAGTCCCCGGTGCTGCTTTACTCTTACATAGCCAGAACTTAAATTACCTCCTCCGGAACTTTCTGAAGCGTCATAGCTGACTGCAGTTCCTGAAAGCTTTACATCCCGTTCCGATTGGGTACTTGTCGTTACTGACAATTCCAACATATCCTGCAGCCGTTCATCCACCACTGTTCCTGTACCGTTATAGCTCACATAAATGATTTTCCCTGCATCCGCTGCATTAAAAAGAAGTGTTCCTGTATTCCAGTCTGCAGCTCCATGAGCTATTGTATTGTAGTCCGGCCAGTATTGACTTTGAGAGGGAGTTGCAGCAACCTCTGTAAGTATTACCCCTCCGCTGAAAGCTACAGCAAGAGTGCTGGGGTCTGTTTTCTGTGGTACTTCGTTAAGCCTTACCGTATAAGGACTTTGATTAGGCACTTGATGCTGCTCTCCATTTATTCTTTTTACATTCAGCACATTTAAAAATGGGTCTAATCTGTAATCTTTTATAGCCACTGTTTACCTCCTTAAAGTGCAGTCAGTTGTTTAATGGCTGATGCCTGCGACTGTTCTATATTCTTTGCACTCCGTTCAATGTCTGACAAATATTTTTCTAAAGCAAAAATCGGCTCTCCAAGCTCTACATCTGCAGCAATACCACCTGATGCAGATATGGTATATTTGACTTTGGTTATAGGATACTCATGGGTAGCACCTGAAAGCGTCCTTATTTGAGCCTTGCCTGTAGTAGTCATATGCCTTACATTAAAAGTTCCATCAACCAACGGATATTCTAAACGTACTCCTGTCAGCTTGGCTGATTTAATCGGGTCTTTATACTGCCTAATCTGGTTTTCTCCCCATCTAACCGCATCTGCTACTTCATAAGCGGAAGGAAGCGTCCAAATTTCATCTCTCCTGCCATACTCGGCAATACTTGCATCATCTTTAACCACGCACAGCCACTGCTCACCCTCGTCATCAATATTACCGCCTTTGATTCGTGCCCAATTAACAATTTTCTCCACATTCCAGGAGGGTACATATTTATTAAGATGTTTACCGACTGTAAGCCTTGCTTCTTCATTAATACCTGTTTCTCTTGGCATAAAATACAAGCTTCGGTATTCATCTATCCCGTAAACATAATTCACAGCAAAATCTGCCAGGTCAGACAACGCCTCTTTAACCGTAACTCCGTCAAAAACCAGCTTTGTTATGGTATACCCAGCATCTGCTATCTTGCTGGCGTTATAAATAGTTCCATGTGTTTTTTCAGCTTTTATGGCAATATCTCTTACAATTGCCCCTGGGTCCATATTTTCATAGGTTTCAAAAAGCACCAGTTTTTCCAATCGATTATAGTAGCCATGGGCCGTAAATTTATATTCCGTTTCCGTTGAACCTTCCACTGGTCTTGTGATGATATAACCGGAATACCAGGGCAGTTCATCTCCAAATAAATGAATGTCTATTCTTTGCATATAATTAAGCTCACTGTTAGAAGGCAATACCTTAAAGAGTAGTTCACAGGACCCGCAGCCGGTAGAACCTATTTCAAATGTTACCTTGCTTAAGGAGTTTTTCTCACTGCCGCTGCCAAAAAAGGCTGTCCTTGTACCGTCAGCAGCATATGCAATAACCGTATACTGACCGGAATAATACTTCTTAGTTTCGCCTCTGCCGGCTTCCGCTACATTTCCTTTGGTAGTGCCAGCAAAGATAAACCGACCGAAGATACTTTTGCCAAAAGTAAAATTCATATAAACCACCTATTGGTATAAGTAATTTCAATACGGCCTGCTCCTCCTGTATAGAAAAAGCTGTTTTTCCCTGGTATAGCCTCTAAAAATTGTCCGTTAAAGGTATTTATGCTGTTGGCCGTATTTCTCCATACCGTTCCATCCTTACTGTTTATAACTGTAAAAGCAGGAGCAATGAGCAGTGCGTCCGAAAGCTTAAACTGTTCTTTCGTTTCTTTATGCCATATCGTAACATCCGCCATTTTATTTTTAGGTATAAATTTAAAGGTAAGAGGTGTTGCAACACTTCCTAAATTATGGAGTACCATTTTCGCTTGATAAGCTTCGGACGGGAAGTCATAAGTTACAAGGCTTTCCTGTCCCTCATACCTAAAGGGATCTGCTAATAAAAGACTTACCGTGATATGACTCCATCTTTGCTTAAAGCCATTCTCATATTCATGGGTTATTTTACTGATGCCTGCAACATTAAAACAGCGGTCAGACCTGCCGCAGTAAAGCTTATAATCCTTTTGAGCAAAATAGCGATAGGCCCTGTTTAATTGTTCATCATGAGAAAATTCATCCGCGGCAAGCATAGAAAATTTCACTTTAATAGTATGGCCTTTAATCATGCCGTCCCCTATAGCATCACCGCCATGTGAAAAGGTTCTGTCTTCTATTTTGCTGTTAAAATCATAACTTCCGGCATCAGATAGTGACCAGGCTGACGGAAGCACATATTCATGACCATCTTTTAAGATTTTAAGCTTATCTCCGTTATCTTCACGTTCCGGAAAATTCATCTCATACACCCCTTAATCCAGCAGCGACCATATTGGTCAGGCCTTCAAACAAATCATCCACATCAGCTGCATCATTAATATCGCCATAAATATTTTGCGTAACTGTACTGTTTCTGCTGCTTCCTGCTTCTACAATACCTTCAGCGATATTGTTAAATACAGCCCTGTTTAGAGGCAATGCTACCTCACTATCTGCTCCTTCACCAATAATGCCTAAAGTTGGTCCCGTAAAATATCCACCCTTAGCATAAGCGCCTACCTCAATATTACTGCCGGAGGTCTTTGCTCCGCCGCTTATTCCTGAAATGGCTGCTATAGATGCTCCCATTGCGGCTGCTGTTGTAAGTGATGTAGTAACCATACCCAAAGCTCTGGCCGCTGAACCTGGATGCACTGTTTCATAAGCTACTGCGGCAGGTGCCCATACAGCAAGTTCTGCTGCTGCCTGCGCTGTGCTGGCAGCCTGTTCTTTTTTCTGCAAATTCTGCCCCATAACATGGGATACAATCATCCCCGCAGCCTGCTTGGCAAAATACTGGGCAATAACCTTAATCATGCTCTTGCCCAAATCAGCAAAGGCATCTTTGGCACTTTTTGCATTCGTTAAAATACTGGTAAAAGCATCTTCCAAACCGTTCAAAGCCGTACTGTAAAGTCCCGCTGCAACCTGTGCCATCGTCATATGAGCCGCTAAAAAAGCCTCTTTATAGGTATCTAGCATTGTTTTCTGTGCTTCCATATCATTTAAACGAATAGCGGCTTCTTCAGTTAAAACCTCCTGCAGCCTGGCAAGATCATTCGTCTTATATGCCTCATCAATATTAGCCTGAATATCTTTGCACTGAGCATGATACTCTGCCCTCGTATCCTCATAAACTTTATCTTCAGCAAGCTTATCCTTAAGCATTTGTTTATGAAAGTCCAGCTCCCCTGTTTCAGTTTCCGTAAAAGCTATGTTTCGTTCTTTTAGAGCTGCGATAAAGACGTCCTTTTCAGTCTGGTTAAGGCCAATAAAGGTGTTGGATAATTTAGTCCAGCGTTCTTCAATACCGCTTACCGTCTTTTCATATTCTAACTGCATCTGCATAAGTTCTGCAGCCGCTGCATCTGAATTAAATACAGTGCCTGCTTTTAAGGATTCAAAAGATGCATCGTGAATACTGTTTTGTATTTCCTGTGCTTTTTTAGCTTCTTCACAGAGAGAATTAATGTGCTTTTGAGCATATAACTCACTAAGACGCTGTTTATCTCTTTCGTAGTTTTCATTGGCAGACTTAGACTTTTCAAGTTCAGCTGTTTCTTCCTTATACCAACGGTCTACAAGCTGAGATTTGGTATTAAAAGTACGTACCCATTCGTCTTCAATCGTTTTAGATGTACTGGCAGCTTTATCTGAAAGATTATCTTCTCTTGAATCTGTGCCTCTTCCTCCGCTGGAATCAACGGAACCGACTGACGGAATTTCGCCGCTACCACTGCCTTTAAAATTGCTGAAATCCGGCATTTTCCATTCTTTTTTTGGTGTGCTTACTGCACTTTTACTTCCATTTTCTTCATTTTCTCTGCCAACACTATTTAGAGCTGCATTGGTTTCAAATATTTTAGAAATAAGACCGGATAGCCAGCTGACTGCATTCGAAACAAAATTAGAAATAGTGGATAGACCACTTGATGCCCAGGCGGGTAAAACACTATCCGCCATATTTCCTAAAACAGATGCTATGGCATTTAAGGCTGAGCCGATGGCATTCACCATCCATTCAAAAACACTGCAAATGCCTTCAATTACGCTGCTTACCGCAGTAAAGAGAAGTGCTGCCCCATTAATCAAACAGCCAAAATATAAAAGAACTCCTTCAATAACAACTGCTGCTATTGCACCAAAAGCTACAAATAGCGGTTTTAGAGCATTTAAAACACTGCTTAGCAAACTTCCTACAGCAGAAAAAGCTGACTGCAAAGCACTTCCTGCTTTAGTTAAAAGCTCCGTCTTTACACCCATGAGTCCAAATACATCGGCTGCACTCATGCCGCTTGACCACAAGGCATATAAACCTGAAGCAATTACGGTAATTGCTGCTATAAAAGGAGCCGCAGCTGTTACTGCAGCACCGATTCCTGCTACAAAAGGTGCTGCCATCGCAAGTGCCGCAGCTCCGGCGGCATACATGGCAGGAATCGCTACTGCGGTTAAAGCTGTACCAAAGGCCACAATTGCCACTTGTACTTCCGGTGGTATACAGTTCATAATAGCTTCTCTGATGCCTCCATTTTGCAGGTTTTCTGCAAAGCGGCTCAGCCACTCACCAATAGAGCTGAACAGTTCAGGCAAATTAAGTGCTTCGGCTATAGCAAGACCAGCCTGCGAAGCGACCTGCCCTAAGCCATCCATAAGGTTAGACCAAGTGCCTAGTATAGTACCGCTTTGCTGCTCCATCATGCCGCCATAACGGCCTTCCATGCCTCCGACAAGTGCATCCAGTGCCATTTGGCTGTCCACCATACTCTTAGTAACCATATCCTGTGCAGTTGCCACATCTGTACCAAGCTTATCCGCCAAAAGCTGCCAGGCAGGAATACCAAGTTCTGTAATCTGCATCATTTCCTGGCTGGCAAGTTTTCCCTTAGCAGCAATCTGACCTAAAGCAATCGTCAGGCGATTAACACCGTCCTGCCCTGCACCAACTCCTGCGGCTGCATCACCTACGGCAGTCAGAGTTGGAATAATCTGTTCTGCCGTAAAGCCAAAAGCCAGAAACTTCTGACTTGCTTTTGTAACATCGTTAAATTCAAAAGGTGTATGTGCCGCAAAGCTCTGCAGTTCTTTTACAAAGGCACCTGCACGTTCAGCACTGCCCAGCATATTAGTCATGGCAACCTGAACGTTTTGGAGTTCACCACCTGCTTTAACAGCATATACACCTAAAGCACTCAAAGCTGCACCAAGGCCTTCTAAAACAGTAACCGCCTTACCGGATAAATTCATGCCTTCAGAGCCAAAAGCGGATTTAAGCTGTCTTTTTGTTGCTGCTATCTCTTTTCTTAAATCAGAAGAATCTGCCCCTATTTTTACTAATAACTCTGCTACCGTTGACACTCGTCCGCCTCCTTCCTTTTAGCATAAAACTCCCTAAAGAAGTTATCCCGTTCTAATTCTTTCTCACCTGTTGTTTTCTTAGGCAAAAATGGTTTCATAAGCTTTTCCGGGGTTATTCCCTTAGTCTGCGTGGCCATAAGATTTGCCGTAAAGTATGAAGCTGTCCAAAGATTGGTCATTCTTCTTTTTTCATACCCTTCAGCTAGTTTCACTAGTTCCATCGGTGTAAGTTCATAAAATTCCTTTGGCTTTAAGGCGAGAGGTCCATAAGCCACACTCTCTGCCCACTTCAGCCACGCAAAAAAAGAAGGGACTATCTGCCCTTCCTTGCGTTTTTTCTTTCTGCTGTTAATTCCTCACTTGCCGAATCCGTCATTTCTTCCGGAAACAGTTTGTAATATACGGCCTTACCTAAAATGCCGGACCCTGCAATACATTTAACCACGGGAATCTGAATATCTGTTTCAAGTTCTATGCCCTCCTCCACTAATTCCTGCATTTTCTCGGCATACCACTGCGGTGTACGCATTTTATGATGACGAAGTGCCACACTTAAAATGATAGTGAGCATTCCTAAATCAAGACTTTGGTTTTTGATGATGTCCCCGGCAGGCTTTCCCGTCATGCGTTCAATATCTATAAGCCTGCCGATATTTAAAAACATATACTCATTTTCGCCAAACAACGGAAACTCAACCTTCTTCATTTACCGTACCTCCAGTTTTTAGATCAGATAATGGACCAGCCCCGGAAAGCGTTCCTTTTAAGGTAGCTACATCATCGTGGGGCGTAGAAAGACTGCACTCTGTTAAAGAGGCCCACCCCATCAGATAGCTTTGATCTGGATATTCAAACTTAATATTTACCTGCTTATTATTTAAAAAAGCAGCTTCAAGAAATTTTGCTCCGGTATCTCCGGCAAGATAAACACTTTCTAAGTCAATAGACCAGCTTCTAAGTCCAGGAAGCGTTGCTTTCCAGCCACCGCTTGTTTTATCCGAAGCATCTATTTCATCTGCCTTGCGGGATAAATCACCGCTTCTCTGACCACCTACTAAGGTCCAGGTAGGTGCTGCTTCGGTAGTTCCTGTATTTACATACAAAAGATAATCTTTACCTGCCGTTGCCTTACTGGTACTGACAGGCTCAGCAAATACTGTATATGCCATTAATCTTCACTCCTTCTCATGTTCTGTACTAATATTACTAAACTGATCACTCCATTGTAGCCTGTTTCTTCCTCCGGATAAGCCTCAAAGAAATCCACCTGCTGCCGAATGGCTGTAAATTCATCTTCACTTAAATCTATCTGCTTGGTCTGCAAAAGGCTAATTACCCGGTTAGCAATACTGTTTATTTCAAACTTGCCTTTATAGGTAGACCAGATATTAAGCTGCACCGTTACTTCCACTATATCCTCGTACTTTGTGCCTGCCTCTTTACAATTAAATGCACCAAGCGTCATAAAAGGCAGTTTTGCCGTTTCCGGCACATAATCATAAACAGGCACTTTTTCATGTGCTCTAAGATACGCAATAAGAGCTTTCTGCAGTGCATTTAATGGTATACGTTTCACTTATTAAGCACCTTCTTCATACTGGACACTATCTTAAGTTCTTCTGCTTCAAAGCTTGGCTCGATAAAAGGCCTGCCTTTTCTGGCTGGTATTTTGGCACTTTTTCTGAAGATAACTTCCCCTCCTGCCGCAACGGTTAAAGCTTTTTTGTTTTTAGGGCGAACAATATGTGCCTTAGCACCAAATTCCACAATATGTGCATAAGGCGTTTTAGCCCTGACTGTTCCTTCTGGCTTACGTCTGTCGAACCCGGATTTTATGGACTTTTTAAGTTTTCCAGTTCTTTGGCTTACCTTCTGCCTTGCACCTCTGGCAATATTTTTCGTACCATCCTGCAGTGCATTTTCAATACCAAGGCGTGTTTTACCATCCCAGGCACTAATACCGTTCAACGCTTTTGTTAAATCATTACTGGTAACCTTCGCATAAAACTTCATTACACACCCTTCTCATATTCAACTATTTCTATGAAGGTGCTGTCCTTATAGAATCTCTCTACCGATACAATCTCATATTCCCTGCCCTGCCATAAAATATGCCAGCCCTTCTTGAGGTTAAGATAGGTACGTGTTTTCAGCATCACGTTATTAACGGCATTCGGAGTATCAAAAACCTGCTTGCCGGTATATTTGGACTCTTTAACTTCAACCCACAGTCCTGTCTCTTTTTCATACACAGTACCGTAGCCGCCATAACCATCACTTGTCAGCACAGGCCTTAAGACCTCAACACGCTGATTTAATTTTGCAATCCGCACTAAAATTCGCCCCTTCTTTCTGCAAAAAATAAAGAACGCAGGGTGAGCATGAGCTGCCTGTAATCTGCTTCTTCCCTGTGTTCATAAAAATAGGCAGCCGTATACATAATAGCCGTTTTGGCATTAGCTGCCATATCTAAAGCATTGGCATCACCTCTTACTACATCCATACATACTTTCTCAGCAGATTCCAATAAATGAGTAATAAGCTTATCCTCCTCATCTGAATCCACTCTGAGATACAGCTTCATTTCTTCTAATCTCACAAGCAAAATGCTCACCTACTTGTCCTTAAATTTCTATCTTTTATTCGCCGCTGTCAGCCTTCAGCTTTAAAACCTGCACGGCTTCCGGCAAAATAAGCTTTCCGTCTACACGCTCCTTAGCAAGATAAGCTACCATGCCGTTTCCTGCAAACAGTTCTCTAAGTTCAGAGAAAGAACGTACCCCACGATCACCGATGTTGTAATAGCTATAGTCACCAAAAGCAATAGCCGTAGTTGGTGCAAAAGCCGATGTATGTACTGCATAACCTAAAATTCTGTCCGGCTCACCTGCCTGATACGAAGGCTGCCACATATAGGCTCCATTATTATCTTTAAGCTTACGTAAAGCAGATAAGGTTTGGTCATTTAAAATAAAAGCTGCAGATTTTCTGTAAGGACGTTTTAAGGCATAAACCAAAGACAACATATCGTCTGCCTTAATTGCAGCGGTCAAAGTATCTGTTACTTCAGCACCGCCTGCAGCAGCCAAAAGTCCAAGAGGTTTACCTACCCCATCACCGTTTAAGAAGGCATCTTCTTCCGCATTGGCCAGTGCCTTGCCAAACTGGTCTAAAATATAGTTTTCAAGGTTAAAGGCATTATCATAGAGGAGTTCTTCAGTTACCTTAATAGCCACATGAAGCTTATGTGCATCTAAGAGAATCTGCTTAAAGGTTGCATCGCCAAAGGAAATAGCTCCGCCTTCTTCAATCCATGCCGCAGCTGGTTTAGTGGCTGCAATATTGATTTTGTGTTCACCGCTGGTAGTAATTGTCGTAGCAAGCTTACGCATAATGTTCTCTTCAGATAAGGTATCGATTAAGCGGCTGTCATATTCCTCTGGCACAAGGTAGCCGCCATCTGCATCCACGCCTTCCTGCAGGACATTACTTACACGTTTGAAGTTGGATCGGAAAGCATCCAGCATGGCGGTTTTATACGCATTAGATGCTCTGCCAGTCTTTTCTTTCATCGAAATATCTGTCTGTGGTTTAGCAGTAATGGGTGTATTCACCGCTTTAGCAAGTTCTTTATCAAAAGCCTCCTGTTTTTCCATTCTTTGAATTTCCTTGCCCAGACTGTTGATGTCTTCCATCATACGATTATAGGTCTGGTCATCTTCAGCACTCAGGGTTCCTTTTTCCGTACGCTGATTTTCCAAAAAGGCCTTGGTTGCCTCCCATGCCTTGGCTCTTTTCTCTCTTAATTCGTTAATATTCATTGTGTATTTCCTCCCTTAAATATGATCCTTTAATAAATTTAACTTCTTCATGCATTCTTCTACCGAACGCTCTTGAATAATGGGTTCTGTCTTAATGCGACATTTTTCAGTAACCTTAGTAAAAAAAGAATTTGTTACTGCTGCCTTAGAATACATCACAGAAACATCCGGTTGGTCTAAAGCTGCACTTTCAGCATTTCTTTTTAAGATACCGTCTGCAAATCCAAGTTCCACTGCTTTATTCGCATTCATCCAGCTTTCCTCATCCATAAGGTGTGCCAGTTTTACTCTGGCAAGTCCCGTCTTAATTTCATAAGCATTAATAATGCTCTCTTTAACCTCAGAGAGCATTGCCATAGCTTTTTGAAATTCAGCTTTATCTCCAGCGGCAATCGTTGACGGATTATGAATCATAAGCATAGATACCGGACTCATTAAAACCTTACTGCCTGCCATTGCAATAACCGAGGCCGCACTTGCGGCAATGCCATCAATTTTCACCGTGATATTGCCCTTGTAATTCATCAGCATATTGTAAATCTGAGCCGCAGCTACGCAGTCACCGCCAGGACTGTTAATCCAGATGGTTACGTCACTTTTATCTGCCATAAGCTCCTGTTCAAACAGCTTTGGGGTAACATCATCGTCATACCATGACTCCTCAGCTATCGTTCCGTTTAAAAATAAAGTGCGCTCCAAAATAGGTTCATTATCTTTGTTTTTGATGGTTTTGTTCTTCCACTTCCAAAACTTCTTCATTCTTTTCCTCCGTTTCCTTAGATTGCTTTGCCGCAAAAATCCCTGCATCGGCAAGCTTGGTCATATTGCCGTTAATAAGATACAAATCTCCGCCTTCTTTTTTAGAGATGCGGTCAAGGTTCTCCAGCTGTCTGATGTCATTTGCGCTCATCCAGCCATTCTGTCTGGCAGTGGCATAGCCATTCATGCGGCTTTCGTAATCGCCCCTTAAAAGACCATCCACATTAAATTTAATGAAATACTGCTCCTTCTCCGTTTTAGATAAAAGAGACCGCACCATTGCCTGCTCCCATCTGACAAGCCAAGGCTCTAATGTATATTTAACAAATTCCAAACTCTGCTGCTCTATATTAGAAAAGCTCGATTTTTCAAGGTCACCAACCATGTGAGGCGGTACCCTAAAAATTCGAGCTATCTCATTGATTTGAAATTTTCTTGTTTCTAAAAACTGCGCTTGTTCCGGCGATATACCTATAGGTGTGTACTTCATACCCTCTTCTAAAACTGCTATGCGGTGCGCATTGCTGCTTCCTTGATAGACTGCATTCCAGCTTTCTCTTACTTTGGCAGGGTCTTTAACAATACCCGGATGCTCTAAAATTCCTCCCGGTGTTGCGCCGTTAGCAAAGAACTTAGCACCATATTCCTCGCAGGCAATTGCCATTCCAACAGCATTCTTTGCCATTGCAATAGGACTATACCCGACAAGTCCATCAAAGCCAAGTCCCGGAATATGCAGCACATCTGATGGCTGAAGAATGACTATGTTATCTCGGCTCAGCTTGGCTTCATCCTTACCTCTCCAATATTGGTAGTAAAGCCGTCCTTTATTGTCCCGGTCAACTGTCATACGGTTTGGCATCAAGGGATAAAGTGCAATAACCTCGCCCTTGCCGTTTCTTATAATCTGCGAGTAGGCATTGCCCCACAGCAAAAGGTGTGTCATAAGCGTTTCCCTAAAGACAAAGGATGTCATTTCTGGGTTCGGCTCATCATGCAAGAGAAAATATAGCGGATTATCCACTGCCTTTTCCTTGCCACCGCTGTCCGTATAGCGATACAAGTGAAGCGGCAGTCCTGCAATGGACTCCGATAAAATCCTCACGCAGGCATATACAGCTGTCATCTGCATGGCAGACCGTTCATTGACAGGCTTTCCTGCCGTAGAACCACCGAATAAAAATCGGTAGGCACTGCCAGATGTACTGTCGGTCACAGGCTTATCCCTCGACCGAAACAGTCCCGATAGTATTCCCATAAGCATTCACGCTCCTTCCTAAAATGGGCATAAGAAAAGCACCTACCGTTTCCGACAGATGCTTTAACTAATCTTTTCTAATTTCGCTTGGGCGGATTTTCCAAAACAAAATACGTCATACTCGATATGGAAACCCCGTTTTTTTCAAATCTTCCGAACCCCCAAACTTTATCAGGTCTTAACATTAGTAGGTTGAAAACAATAAGACCAAAGAACATACCAGACAGTACCTTGTTTCTTCCACAGGCATAATAGAGGGGTTCAAAAACTGTGTCCGTCCAATCGTTGCCCGGTAACCATCCCGCCGTGTTGATATCACTCTCATCAATTTTTTCGTTTATGGCTTCAATTACCTTATAGTAGTCTTCATCAGACAGATAATTTTTCCATTTATCAAAGTCTTTTTTGTGTGGTAGTTTATCCACATACCTACCCGTATCAACCGAATATAACATTCGCACAACCTCCCTTATAGCTTTTTATACCACATGACATTTGAAGAATCTTTTCCAGTAGCTTTGACATTTGTTATCACACCTGCGGCTACTCGATTGTAGTATGTTTTGCCAAGATTAAGCTTTATGCCCTTGCTCATCGTCCACTCTACACCAAATAATGCTTTAATATTAAAAGGCATTCCAGTATCAAGACTTTCTACTTTACGGATTAACTCCCTGTAATAAGTTCCAAAATCATCTCCCTGTAAGACTTCGCTCTTGATGTATAAGGGAACAGTTAATCCATGATTATTGGCTTCAGTTTGCAATTGCTCGTATTCCTTTTCCGTGAAAAGTAGTTGTACATTAATTTTTTTCATTGTATTGACCTCCAGTTTTATATTTTTATTCTGCTGAATATTATTATTCATCAGAACAATCTTCTTGTCAATACTCATTTGCATAAATATAATATTGTTTTTTAGATGAACAAAATTCCTCGCTCATCATAAACCGATGCACCGCTGTCGGCACCGCACCGAATGGCTCTGTCCAATCCCATAATCGTAGCAATGGCACCATCAATCTTCTCTGTGGATTTTTCCTTGTCTGCCTTGATGTTTCCAGCAGGGTCTGTACGAATAAAGATATTATCCATCATCCACCGAAGAACCGGATGACCGCTATGCGCCAAACGCTGCTCCAGTGTCAGCTTCATTAATTCTTTAGTTGGAGGACTCATATCCTTAAAGCCTTGGCCAAATGGCACTACAGTAAATCCCATTCCCTCCAAATTCTGCACCATCTGCACCGCACCCCATCGGTCAAAGGCAATTTCACGAATATTATATTTCTCACCTAACTGCTCAATAAATTTCTCAATATATCCATAATGCACGACATTGCCTTCCGTAGTCTGTAAATATCCCTGCCGTTCCCACACATCATAAGGAACATGGTCGCGTTTAACTCTAAGGCCTAATGTTTCCTCCGGTATCCAAAAATACGGCAGAATGCTGTATTTATCATCTTCATCTTCTGGTGGAAACACCAATACAAATGCTGTAATATCTGTGGTACTGGAAAGATCAAGACCACCATAGCAGACTCTTCCCTTTAAGCTTTCTTCATCTGTAGCAAAGGAGCAGGCATCCCATTTATCCATTGGCATCCAACGAATTGCCTGCTTTACCCATTGATTAAGCCTAAGCTGACGAAACGAGTTTTCTTCTCCCGGATTTTGTTTGGCAGATTCACAGGCAGCTTTTACCTTATCTATGCCAACCGTAATATCTAAAGAGGGATTAGCTTTCTTCCACACCTTAGGATCTGTCCAGTCATCTGTTTCTTTCGCACCGTATATTACCGGATAAAACGTACTGTCATGTTTTCTACCATCTAAAATATCCCCCGCTTTCTGATGAGTTTCATAACAGATAGAATGTGTATCCGTTCCGGCTGTTGTTATCAAAAAATATAAAGGCTGCATACGTGCATCACCGGAGCCCTTGGTCATAACATCAAATAGTTTTCGATTAGGCTGAGTATGCAGTTCGTCAAACACAACGCCATGAATATTAAAACCATGCTTACTGTAGGCTTCAGCTGATAATACCTGATAAAAGCTGTTTGTCGGCTGGTAAATTATTCGTTTCTGTGATGCTAGTATCTTTACTCTTTTATTTAGTGCAGGACACATACGCACCATATCGGCTGCAACCTCAAAAACGATTGATGCCTGCTGGCGGTCAGCTGCACAGCCATAAACTTCAGCTCGTTCTTCACCATCACCGCAAGTAAGGAGTAATGCCACAGCAGCCGCAAGTTCACTCTTACCCTGTTTTTTAGGTATTTCAATATAGGCTGTATTGAATTGCCTATACCCATTAGGCTTTAAAGTACCAAATACATCACGAATTATTTGTTCCTGCCAATCAATGAGTTCAAAAGGCTTACCTGCCCAGGTTCCTTTAGTATGGCATAAGCATTCGACAAAATTGACTGCATAATCTGCAGCAGCCTTACTATAAACGGAAGTTTTATCTTTGAATTTTGTGGACTTATATTTCTTCAACTTTCTCAAATGCTCACTCCCAATTAAGGCATAAAAATAACCGCTTAAAATCGGCTGTACTAGGAATAGAGCCTCCTGGCTCCGTTCCTTTTTTGTTTAATTATTTTCTTTTAAGATAATCGCTAAGGCAAGCTCTGCTCCTTCGCTTTCCGGTTCTACGTCCCAACCTCGGTCATAGTTTACTACAATCTCACCATCATGCTTAATCATTACCTTGGAAACCCTACCTCCTTCAATACCGTATTCACTGCCTTCCTCGTAAACCTTGGCTTGGTATTTGTAAACCTTTCCTCTGATTAAAATTGCTCCTTCTTTCCACATGGTGCCTGCCTCCTTTTGTTTTTGTACTACATATATCACTCTAAAGGCTCATGATAGCAAGTTATTTCTGTACAATAAAGCATATCTTTTATTGCTCTCCTGTAAGGATAAATCTTATATATTCCTTACTATGTTCTTCAAGAAAGATTACCAATTCGTAGTAGCCAAGCTCGTTAGCAAGATATTGAACCATATTAGTATCAAACATATTGGTGCGGCCGCTGTCACGAATAGAAAGTATCTGCTTTTTAATCGTTTCAGTCATTGTCACCGTCCCCAATCTTTACCGCTAGGTCTTCACCGTAAACAACATTAAGACCGCTGCCATTGTCCCAATCCACCATCAATGAAGCGGTATCATCCACCCCAGTAACAGTCCCAAGCGTTCCAAGAGGCGGTGCTTGGCAGTCATCCATTCTCACCAGTTCTACCCTTGTTCCTGCAGGGTATTCTCTGCGTACTTTCTCAACAATTTCTTTATTCGGAAATCTCATCGCTATTCATCTCCTTTTTCGCACCGCTCTTAAAGGCACTGCTGCCGTTAAGGTTCTTCAGCAGAATTTTACGGTCAGTTTTATAAATTTCTCCTATAAACCCCAATCGAAGAAGGAAACAGCGGAAAGCATATTTTTCATTGGGGACTTCCTTTTCCGTGCTGGAGATGCGTTTATGTTCTCGGCTCATTTTGCAGAGGGCAGAAATGAAATCCGTATAAGCTTTGACGGTATCAGCAGCCAAGCCGTCTGAAAACCAAGGGAAGGAAATCTTATCTGCATCAATAATGATGGGAAGTTCGCTGATGCCCAGTGCCTTTTTGATAAGGCTGCTCTTGGATTCCAGAAGATTGGTAAGGTTGCCTGCAAGCACCGCATTTAATGGCATTGCCACTGTCAACCCCGCAGTTTCGTTTTTAAGTTTTTTTCCCGTAGTCCCGTATGCAGCCAATGGCTCTTTACTAGCGATTTCCGGCTGTGGTTCATCATATGCGGAACTCTCGCAGTGAAAGCCTTTTTGTTCAAGCTGTTCTAGCACCTGCTCGATTTCTTCGCTGTTTGCCATGTCGTTAAAGGTAAGATTTCCTTCTTTGGTTACTGTGAAATAGTCCACTGCATAAGCATAAGTTGGTGTTTTCTGATAAACCGCTTTGGCTCCAGTAATTTCTTCTAATGCCTTTACAAATGGTTTTCTGTCGGTGATGTTGTAAATAACTTTCATTTTGTAAGTACCTCCTTTTCTTCGGTACTACATATATCACTCTAAAAGGAATAAATAGCAAGCTAATTATGTAGAAACTTTTAAGTTATTTTCCATCGCCGCTGACCTCCAAATCCTCAAAGCGGATGGTCTTTCCATCACGGATGACCGATACAGTATCTGCAGAGCCGACCTGCTCAATATAACGCTTTACTATAACATCACAGTATTTTTCATCTAGCTCAATGGTATGACAGATTCTGCCTAACTGTTCGCAGGCAATCAAAGTGCTACCGCTGCCGCCAAACGGATCTATCAAGACCTCATCTTTGATACAATGCCCGTATGTGCTTTTAGCCCGGAAACCGCGCTGTTTCTGGGCTTTTCTGCGTTTCAGGGCATAAAGCGGGAGCGCGTTTCCGGCCCTGTATTCGTATGCTGCTGCGGTTGCTGTAGTCAAAAGCGACACCCCCAATCTGCAATCGTTAAAAAGTATGGCTATCGTTGAAAGGTTTAATCATCCTGATATTCCGCCAGTGCATCTGTATCCAATGCTTTAATTTCAAAAGTCTTCCGAGTCGATACACAGAAGTTATACTCGATCATCAGATTGGCAAGACGCTCTCCGTCTATCAGTATGATATGGTGCGTATGCGCGTAATTCTTAGCCTTTTGTGAAAATCTCGCAGTTGTAACAAAAAGTCCATCGCCTTTCTTGCCTGCTATCGCTCCTACAAAGCTCTGAATATCCGGCTGGCTCACAACCTTATCTACTGCCCACTCCTTCGCCTGCATATAGATAAGGGAAAATCCGAGCTTATCCTCCATGATGATCCCATCGATTCCGTCATCCCCTGATGCTACAGTTGCATGGCTGCCAAAGTCCGCCTTTCCGTAGCCCATCTTCAGCAGAAGGTCAACAACGAACTTTTCGAACGTATATGGCGGTATTTTTAACACTTCACTAAGCAGATCTGATGCAAGGCTGTCATTGATTTCCTTGTATGCGTCCTCCAGCTGATCATCAGGTGTGAGGTCTGATGGCTTTGGAACTTCTGACGCGGGGTTAGAATCATCGAGCGGTTCAGGCGCAGACGCAAAATCCACAAAGGAAGGAAATTGCTCCAGATACTTGGAGTCTATTTTCTCCGGATTATCCGCAACGACTTGTTTTCCAGCATTCGTAATAACAATTGTGGCACGGGCCGGGCTATCGAGAAGTCCGGCTTTTTTCAGATAGGTTTTTGCCCATCCGACTCTATTCTTGAACACTGTCTGTCTTCCGCTTGGAAGCATTTCAGCAAGATCATCTGAGGACAGATTCAGCTGTTCAGCCAAAAGAGCTGTGACATTCTTCATCTTGTAGGTCTCGCCATCGCTGACTGCAATAAGCAATGGCTTCATCAATTCATCGTATTTTGGCACTGCCATAATCGGTCCTCCTTATTCCTTCTTCCCGTATTGCGCCTTTGGCTCCGCCACCATACCCATATCATACGTTTCATTCACATACTGGTTCAGCCTGTCTGAATAAGCACTGACGCGTTCTCCCATGTCGTTGCTATCGGCCCACAGCTCGCACTGCGTCATCACGGTCTGGACGGCGTCGTCCATACCTTCCGGCGGATACTTATGATGTTTAAGCAGTCGCTTAATAAGCATTCTCATCTTAGCACGGGCAGAATCTCGTTTCTGCCAGTCGATCGTTCTATTCTTTCGGAGCGTATCTGCCAATTCCTTTGTTATAGCAATCAATTCTTCATTCTCATAGAAGTCCTTGATGGCCTGCGGTTTGGTCAGAGCATCATAGAAGGCTAGCTCATCAGCGGTAAGCCCGAGTTTTTCACCCTCTTTCTGCGCCGCCTGAATTTGCTTTGCAAGATTCAGCATTTCCTCAATTATCTGCTCATTCGTAAGCATTCCATTGAGATACTGGTTCATCGCTTTCTGCAAGATCTCACTAAATTTTTCTGATTTGACAACATTCGTGTGTTTGTACACAACCACCTGCTCAGTGATAAGCTTTTTAAGAAGCTCCACTGCAAGGTTTTTCTCTTTCATGTTTGCGATTTCCTGAAGGAAATTCGGATCAAAGAGTGAGAAATCGCTGTTGGCATCTTGGAAGAGGTTAATTACACCATCGCTGTGAATGCTGGCCTTCAGGAGATTATTGATTCGCGCATTCATTTCCGGCAAAGAGATCTTCTTCCCTTCCCCCTGATTCACGAGACGATTTACCAGCACACGGACAGATTCAAAGAACGCAGCTTCAATCCGTTCGTCCTTTGCTGCAAGGGACGAACAGAGAGACAGAGCCTGCTTGAGCATAAGGGCTTCCTTGAGAAACGTATCCCGGTCATCTTCCTTACCCACAGCAACGATGAAGTTCACCGCACCACTGATAGCTCTCGAGCGGGCGAGATTGCTGCCATGAATAAAGTCAGAATAGTCATAACCATAGAACAGATCACGGCAAACGGACAGCTTCTCCTGGAACTTCGGATATGCGACCTTCGCCACATCGGTATCACCATAGTTCTTCCGGTCACGTGCCGTGTAATCGTTCATAGCCTCTTTGAGCGCCGATGCAATGCCAACGTAGTCGACGATCAAACCACCCTCTTTGTCTTTGAAGACGCGATTGACACGGGCAATAGCCTGCATCAGGTTATAGCCTTTCATCGGCTTATAGATATACATGGCAATGGAATGGGCAGAGGCTCAGAGAAACACGCGCAAGCGCCGCTGCCGCATTCCGGCATCAGACGGAACTACTAGAGTTTGTCGTGACCGTAGCTGCTACGGTTGCCCGATGGCAAGTGAAGACCACATCACTTCAGAGACAGTCTCTTTGGATGCGATCATGGAGAACTCCAATAAGAAAGCAGCTATCGGGGATGTAACCAGTGCAGAAGCCATGAAGAATCTTGAAGAGGAAGAATTCATTGCATTTCTGGAACAGCATTACCCTAAATGCGCTAAGGTTTATAAGAAAGACAAGGTTAGTTTCACAACTGCTGAGATCGCAGACAGCCTTGGCCTGTCGGATAGAATGATTCGTTATTACAAGAACAAAATAGACGAACTGCACAAGCAGTTCGCCGCAGAATAACAGCCAGAGAGCGGTTCAGGATCACCTGCACCGCTCTCTTTTTTACTCTTTTATAATGATCTTTCTTTGAATGATGGCAGCGATCTGCCGCAGGCTCAAATTGCTTTCCCGTCGTCTCAACTTCTGAAAAATAGCCTTCCTACAGTCTCAACCCCCAAAAATAGCAAAACCACAGTCTCGCCATCCAAAAATCCATCAAAATAGCCTTTCCATAGTCACGCCAGAGCAATATTCTCATTTCTCCGGACAGAAAAAGTGGCACCCGCCTCTCTCTTCAGAAAGACAGATGCCGCAGAAATAACTTAAACACGGGCTTTTATGGTCCTTTCTTATTTTGTTCTCGTTAGTAGAGCCACTGTCTCCACGTGAGTGGTCTGTGGGAACATGTCCACGGGCTGGACGGACTGGAGTTTGTAGCCTAAGCGGCCCAAGATCTCTGCGTCGCGGGCGAAGGTGGCGGGGTTGCAGGAGACGTAGACGATGCGGGCGGGTTGCATGCCTGCGGCGGCTTTGAGAACGTCTTCGCTGCATCCGGCTCTGACGGGGTCCATGACGATGACGTCGGGGCGAAGGCCTTCTTCGTAGAGTTTCGGCATGAGGAGGCCTGCGTCGGCGGCGTGGAATTCGGCGTTTTCTATATGGTTGAATGCGGCATTTTTCTTAGCGTCTTCGATGGCTTCCCTGACGATTTCGATGCCGATGACGCGGCGTGCTTTTTTCGCAAGGCAGAGGGAAATGGTGCCTGTGCCGCAGTAGGCGTCGATGACGGTTTCCCCGCCTTTGAGGTCAGCGGCATCCAAGGCTTTCTGGTAGAGGACTTCTGCCTGGGCCTTGTGGACCTGGAAGAAGGAAAATGGCGATACTTCGAAGGCAATGCCGCAGAGGGATGCGGTGAGAGTCTTTCTTCCCCAGATGTGGTGGATTTCCGGTCCTAAGATGACGTTGCGTTTCTTATTCTGGACATCGTGGTAAAGAGAAACGACTTCGGGGAGGGCTTTCTGGATTTCTTCAGCCCAGAGGTCCTTCTTCGGCAGGTTTTCGGTGGCGGTCACGATGACGGCCATGACTTCCCCATTATCGCCGACACGCCCCATGACGTGGCGGACGCAGCCTTTTCTGGATCTCTCATTGTAGCCGGTAATGCCATGGCGGATCATGAAATCTTCCGCAAAGCGGAGAAGGCGGTTGTTTTCCTCTTCCTGAATGAGGCATTCCTGAATCGGGACGATCTGGTGCGTGCCCTGGCGGTAGTAGCCAAGAACGGGGCCGCCTGTCACCTGTCCGACAGGGACGGCCATTTTATTTCGGTAATTCCATTCATGCGGCGCGCCAAGAATCGGAAGGACGACGTCTTCGCTTGCCTTGCCGATGCGGACCATGACGTCCTTCACGCGGCGTTCCTTCGCTGCCAGCTGGCCCTCGTAGGTCAGATGGGAAATCTGGCATCCTCCGCAGGAATCATAGACCGGGCACTGGGGCACCGTACGGTAGGGAGACGGCTTCTCGACGGAAATGAGTTTCCCGGAAGCGTACGATTTCTTGATCAGGATGATCCTCGCCTTCACCGTCTCTCCAGGAAGAGCTCCCGGAACGAAGACAGTAAAATTCTCCGCCGATCCGATGCCTTCGCCATGGACACCAAGATCGCGGATCTCGATCGTATACGTCGCGTTTAATGTGAGTGGGGTATTTTTAGTAGACATAACAAGCTCCTTTGCTCCTCCCATTATACCATGGAGGGTGATGGGAAAATGAGAATATCCAAGAGCCTCGGGCCTTTCATGCATAGTAAAAGAGTGGCATCGCGCCACTCTTTTTTAAATTATTTCACTTGCCCATAGTAGGCATGGGGTCCGTGTTTTCTTTCGTAGTGTTTTTCCAGGATGTAGTTCTGTATCCTTGCATCCGGCGAGAGAAGAAATGTCTTGAGGGCCATTTCTGCGACTGTTTCCAGGACGACTGCATGGTATGCAGCTTCTTTAACATCTTTCCCCCATGTGAACGGGCCATGGTTTCTGACGAGTACGCCGGGCGTGGATTTAGGATCAATCTTGAGATCACGGAAGGTTTCAGCGATCACTTTTCCCGTATTTCTTTCGTAGTCGTCTTCCACTTCTTCTTTCGTGAGGGGTCTGGTACAGGGAACGGGTCCGTAGAAATAGTCTGCATGGGTCGTGCCAATAGGGATGATCGGCCTTCCGGCCTGTGCGAAGGCTGCGGCGTGAATGGAATGGGTGTGGACGACTCCGCCGATTTCCGGGAAGTTCTTGTACAGTTCAATGTGGGTCCTGGTATCTGAGGATGGTCTCAGATTTCCTTCCACCACTTCGCCTTCAAGGTTCACGACGACCATATCGGAAGCTTTCAGGTATTCATACGGTACGCCGGACGGTTTGATGACGATGAGGTTTCTTTCCCTGTCGATTCCGCTCGCGTTCCCCCCTGTATAAAGCACGACATGATGACGGGGAAGTTCTAGATTTGCCTCCAGCACTTCTTCTTTCAGTTCTTCTAACATCCAGGCAGCTCCTTTCCCAAGGTCTGTTGAAGCTTATTTGTCTTCAATCACCCATGCTTCTTCCGCTTTGAACGTGACATAGGCGTCACCGCTGAGAAGCGTTTTCCCTGGATCGAACATGTCTACAATCCATTCCTTGTCCAATTCATCCTTGACGAAGTAGCGCACTTTTTCGCCCAGGAACATGCGGTTTACGATAGAGGTCTTGATATTGACCTTCCCCTCCGCTTTTTCCAGGGAGATCTTTATGCTTTCCGGACGGACGGATGCGACGTACCTGGCACCCGGGGTAACGGGATTGGTGGAATGGAATACGGTATTTCCATAAGCCACGTCGTTATTCCCTTTTCCTTCTACGGAAATGAGATTGGTTGTGCCGATGAAATCAGCGACGAACTGTGTCTTCGGTTCGAAATAGATTTCCTGCGGCGTGCCGACCTGATGGACTTCGCCGTCTTTCAGTACGACGACGGCATCCGACATGGAAAGGGCTTCTGACTGGTCATGTGTTACGTAAATAACGGAGAGTCCCATTTTCTGCTGGATGGTTCTTAATTCGACACGGACGCTTTCGCGGAGCTTCGCATCCAGATTGGAAAGCGGTTCATCGAGAAGAAGGACGTCCGGTTTCATGACAAGTGCTCTTGCGACAGCGACACGCTGCTGCTGGCCGCCGGACATCTGGTTCGGGAAACGTTTTTCCATCCCTTTGAGCTGCATGAGTTCCAGTGCATCTTCCACGCGCTTGATCATTTCATCTTTGGGAACCTTTTTGACTTTCAGCCCGTAAGATACGTTGTCAAAAAGGTTCATATGAGGGAAGAGCGCATATTCCTGGAATACCATGGATGTATTTCTTCCATAAGGAGGAATCCTTTCGACGTTCTTTCCGTTCAGGAGGATTTCCCCTTCATCGGGTTCATAAAATCCTGCAATCATGCGGAGGAGTGTCGTCTTGCCACAGCCGGATGGTCCCAGAAAGGTAATGAAATGGCCTCTTTCAAAGGACAGATTGACATTCTTGATCACATGGCTTTTCCCGAAATATTTATTGATATTCTTTAACTGCAATACATAGTCTGCCATACTTTATTCCCGCTTTCTTTACAGATCAAAGATATTGATTTTATCTCTTAAGATGAGCTTCACGATACCAAAAGTTGCATAAATGACAAGCATAATCCCTACTGCCGTGGCGCTCGCTGTAGGAAGGAATCCCTGATTTGCCAGACTCATGATATTGATGGATGCCAGGTTCCATTCCGGGGAAACCAGGAAAATAACAGTTGACAGCGTATTCATGGATCGCATGAAAGCATAAACGAAACTGACGGATAAGGAATTTTTCAGCATAGGAAGGACGATTTTGCGGAATGTGGTGAAACTGTTCGCGCCCAGGTTGGTCGATGCTTCTTCCAGCGAGCCCTCGATCTGCTTCAGCCCTGCTACCGCCTGCCTGTATCCGACAGGAAGCTGTCGAAGGGCCATACCGAGGATAATGATGCCGAGCGTACCCGTCATGGCCAGCGGTCCGTCGTTAAAGGCAAGGATCAATGCCAGGCCGATGAATGTACCTGGAAGGGATACCGGAAGCATGGCAAGGAAATCTATGATCGTTCTTCCGGGGAATTTCTTGCGGATGGTAAGAAAGGCAAGCGCAATGCCCAGAACTGTCGTGATGGCAGCTGTCGATATGGAAGCCACCCAGGAATTGATCATGACATGGGAGTGGATGACGCCTTCCTTGAAATATTCGAGCGTAAACGTGTAGTCATACCCGAATGCAACGGTAAAGGCAAAGAGGAATACGACTCCGATGATCATTAAGATCCCGAGGCTGAGCAGCATGGAGAATGCAAAGAGAAGCCATTTTGCAAGCGGCCCCGTGGTGACGCGGATCAGCCCTGCGACAGGTTTCCCCGTAACGGTTACGTAAGAATTCTTTTCCAGATAGTACCTCTGGATGAAGAATACGATCAGTGTCGGAATGACAAGGAAAACAGAAAGCGTGGCGCCCATGGGAAGATCCCAGGCTCCTGTGACCTGTGTATAGGCTTCTGTCGCCAGTACCTGATAATTTCCTCCGACGAGCATCGGGTTGCCGAAGTCTGCCAGAGAGTTGATGGCTACCAGAAGAAATGCACTGGCAATGCCCGGGGTTGCCAGCCTCAATGTGACAGTCCTGAAAAGATACCAGCCTCTTGCCCCCAGGTTCTGTGCAGCCAGTTCAAGATTCGGGCTGATGCTCTTAAGCACCCCTGAAATCGTGATATAGGCCAGAGGGAAGAATGCAACAGTCTGCGCCACCCACAGGCCGAATGGGCCGTACAGGTCTACCTTCAGATGAAGGAGGTTCCAGGTGATAAATCCGCGCCTGCCGAAAAGCATGATAAAGGCAAGGCCCGTCACGACAGACGGCGCCATCGTAGGAAGGAGAGCCACTACCTGAAAGAACCGCTTGCATGGCATATCCGTATAATGGATGCCGTATGCAAAGAGAAACCCGAGGATGATGGCACTGAATGTTGCTACGAAGGAAGAATACAGCGTATGCGCGAAGGCAAGGACGAATTCTTCTTCTGTCAGCGCACAGATCCAGTCACTTCCGTCCGGGACCAGCAGTATTTTCACAAATGGATAAATGATAAAAACAGCAAACAGCAAAAATACAACGGATATGCTGATAAGGAGCGGCGGCTCCCTTAAGAGGGCCTTGAATTCCGCCATTCCTCCTGTATGTTCATGCCCTATATCTTTTTTGCTCATAGTGACTCCTTACAATGATTTAAGAAATCTATTGTAGAACAATAATGCCTCCGCCAGAAAGGCAGAGGCATCATCTGAACCAATTTAATTTGCGAAGAATTCGTCGCAATTCTTCTGCTTATCTGCACCGGCCTTGATCAGGTCATATTCCTTGAAGAGTGGGAGCTCTTTCAGAGGCTTCATACCTTCTGGCGGAGCTACATCAGGGTTGCATGCGATACCATGGGTGGATTTTACCATGATTTCGCCAGCTTCTTTCGTCAGTACAAAGTCGATAAATGCTTTAGCTACATCAGCATCAGCAGCGCCTTTGATCAGGCCAACAGGGCAGACCGTCCAGCCGGAATTATTGTAAATCGTGCTGTGGATCTTCTGTCCCTTTGCGCTGACCAGATTCTGGTCAGAAACAAAGTTGACGCAGATCAGGTATTCTCCGGCACCTGTCTTCTGTGCTGGTGTAAATCCGGAAGGAGTGAACTGTGCTACCTGGCCTTTCAGTGCTTTCAAATAGGTCCAGCCTTTTTCTTCGCCCATGGACTGAAGAACGGAGCTGATGAATGTATTGCCTGTTCCGGATTTTCTCGGATCTGGCATAATGACTTCGCCCTTGAATTCCGGTTTCAGAAGATCATCCAGTGTTTCAGGAGCCTTGACGCCCTTTGGTTCAAATTCTTCTTTGAAACGTTTTTCGTTATAGCCGACGGACAGAGCTTCCAGGTATGTGCCATACCAGTATCCATCCTTATCCTGATACTGCGGAAGAATCATCTTCGCATTCGGTGACTTATAAGCTGACAGAAGTCCGTCAGAAGCTGCCTTTGCGTGAGCATCTGCTGTGCCGCCCAGCCATACATCCGCTTTCGGTGAATCCTTTTCAGCCTGAATACGAGCTAATGCTTCACCAGTTGGCAGGCGGATAAAGCTTACATCAGCACCGGTCTTCTTCTTGAATGCGTCCGACAGTTCCTTTGCCGTATCTTCATGGAAAGAAACATACATAACCAGTTTCTTACCCTTGAAATTCTGTGCCGCATTGGCCGATTTTGCTGCATCCCCAGAAGATGAGCCGCCGCAGCCTGCCATTAACAGAGCTGCACCTGCTAACATACCTGCAACTATAGCCTTCCACTTCATTCCACGCATCTCCTTCCAAATATATATTACCTTTACAAACGTCTTACGTATTCTTTACACATTTTAGCACACAATTAAGTTGAATTATATACTAATTATGGCTATTTGCTATTTAAGTATCGTATATTAGGTTATTTAGCACTTAGACTCATACATACCGTTCAATATATGCATAATAGATCCGTTTGATTCTCATTATTGGTATACTATTTATTGGAAAATAGTACCGCCATCATTTTCAATGCTTGATATGTTTGCAAAAGGCATCTTACCTCCTTTCCAAATTCGCACCTCGAGGCTATTGTATAATATTTATATTAGAACTTTAATCCAACACAAAGAATAAAGAAATGGCTTTCATTTCACATCTTCCATGGCAAGGTTAAGGGCATCTCTTGATTTTTATCGGTGCTGGTAAAATTTAGCAGCCAGCAAAGATCTAAAGGGGGAAACCGTAATGAAAATTGATGTAACGCTTGAAATCACACCTAAAATGGTACAGGATGCACAGGGGCATGATAAGAAATCTTTATCTGGACATTTGGGAACTCATTTTGATGTAATGAATAAGGAATTTCCTTTAGAGTATACCCAGAGAAGAGGAATCGTATTTGATGTCAGCGGGATCAAAGACAGGGATATCGGTGTCTTTGATATGGATCTGGAGAAAGTTCCCGCGGATTCATTTGTCATGTTTTACTCAGGATTCATTGAGGAGGAAGGCTACGGAAGTGCAAGGTATTTCAAGGAGCATCCGCAGCTGTCTGATGAATTGATTGAGAAATTTGTCGATCTTCATATTTCATTGATCGGCGTGGATTTTGCGGGGATCAGGCGCGGCCGCGAGCATCCTGTCAAGGATCAGTACTGTGCTGATCATGGTGTCTTCATCATTGAAAACATGTGTAATTTAAAAGAACTGCTAAATAAAGATGTAATAATGAATACGTACCCTATGCGTTACCAAGGCATGACCGGACTGCCCTGCAGGGTAGTTGCAGAGACGATGTAACTAAAAAGGACCTCTTTCGGGGTCCTTTTTGAATGTCTTATTTAGTTTCCTTATTTTACATTTCCCATTTCGGGTCTGCGTTGAGTGCTCTGGCTACGCCGATGAGGTCGGCTTTGCCTTCACGGAGAAAGAGGTCGGCTTCTTTCTTTGTTGTGATGCCGCCTGCTACGAGGATCGGGGTGAATACGCATTTCTTGACGGCTTCGGACATGTCGGTGAAGAAGCCTGGTTCTGCGTGGCCCGGTCTGAAGATCTGGCAGGTGCCGCCGGAGAGGTTCAGGAGGTCGATGTGTTCTCTTTCGAGGAGTTTGGCTGCTGCGCATGCGTCTTCGATGGTGCTGCCGCCTTCTTTGTAGTCGCAGCCTCCCAAGCGTACGGAGACGATGAAGTTCTTATTGGCTTTGGCTTTGATGCCTCGGATGATTTCGAGGGTAAAGCGGAGGCGGTTGGTGATGGTCTGCGGTCCGTATTCGTCGTCTCTGTGGTTGGTGATCGGCGAGTAGAACTGGTTCAGGAGGTAAGCGTGTGCGCAGTGGATTTCTACGCCGTCATAGCCGGCTTCCTGGACGCGGAGGGCTGCTGCGATGTATTTCTGTTCCAGGTCGTGGATTTCATCGACGGTGAGGGCTCTTGCCTGGTCTCTGGTCCATTTGATGTCAGAGGCGGAGACGAGATCCATGCCTGTGTAGAGTTTGCGTGTATTGGCGCCTGCGTGATTGATCTGCGCGAGGAGGCAGATGTCGGGGCGCACGTTGCGGATGGATTTCACCATGGCTTTCTGTGCGTCGATGACGGAGTCGTCGGCAAAGGAAATCTGGTGCGGGTCTGCTTTGCCCTGTGGATCGACGTAGCTGTGCTCAGTGATGATCATGCCGACGTTCGGGTTTGCTGCGATGGCGCAGTAGTGCTGCGTGATTTTTTCGTTCGGCTTGCCGCCGTCTGAGCTTTCGGTCGCGAGCGGCGGGAACACGAGACGTGTGGAGAGTTTCTTTCCTGCGAGAATAAATGGTTTTTCAATCATGTGAACAGTCCTTTCCGGCTTTTGCCTTCAAAATGAGAATTTACATGAAATATTCCAAAATGTATCTCGTTTATTAGATACATAAACCCAAAAATAGACGGCAGGATTCCCTGCCGTCTTTATTATACCTTATAATGACCGGTTATAACGAGTTACGGATGAACTCTGACAATCGGCTGATGTTCCTTTCGTTGCGGCGGTAGTATGTCCACTTGCCGAAACGGCGCGATTCCAAAAGACCTGCTCTCTGCATCATATCAAGATAATGCGAGATGGTCGACTGGGAAATCTGAGTCTTTTCGCAGATCGATCCAACACAGACACTTCTGTCAAAACGGTCTCCCTCCGGCACATGGAGTCCCTGGGGTGGAAAGTTATTCTGCGGTTCCTTCAGCCACTTTATGATGTTTAGCCGTATAGGGTTCGATAGAGCCTTGAAGATTTCTAATTCATTCATGTCTTAATTATATATTGGGAATTTATAATCTGTCAATATTTGATTTATAAATACAAATGGGCATATTCGAAAGATTTCTTTATACTGGATTTTACTCGATATTATCGGATAGAAATTTATAGGCATGGCAAAACAAAAATATTTAGAATTATTAAAATTACAATTCACTCGCAACTATAAGTCATTACTTTTTCTCAATAAGCATGAGGAAAAGAGATAGGTGGAGGATGAGATAAAAGCGTATGGGCGGAGAGCGGCAGGTTAAGAAAACCGTAAAACCTCGCGTTGCTCGTGGAGATGATGTTTCAGGCGCATGCGCGCCAGCTCCCCCTACGGGGCGAGCTCTGACACCCTTAAACCAAGGCTTCGCCTTGGGGAAAATCAAAACCATACAATCGGACTTCGTCCGAAAAACTGCACTCCTTTCTGTCACTCCGTGACATCCTTCCTCGCTGAGGCAGGTCTCAAGAGGAATAAAGAAAAAGTTTCAAATCTGATTTGTTTTTGACCTTTCGTACCCCATCCCCTACCATACTCCCTTCCCCGTCTGGGAAGGTCAACACCACTTATTTGCTTCGCAAAGGGAAAAGAAAAACCAAACAACCTCACTCCGCTCGCAGAACCTTTTTAGATTTTAAAACTCAATGAATAATCAACCCTATCCGCCCGGCCTTTTTAGAAACTGCACATTTAAAAACCATACAACCGGCTTGCAGCCCAGGAAATGAACTTCATTCGTCGCCTTCAGTGACACCTTCCTCTACGAGGCAAGGTCAAACACCCTTAAACCTCGCGTTGCTCGTGGAAAACCTTACGACCTCGCTGCGCTCGTAGAAATAAAAATCCCCGCTCAGGACTGGCGAGCGAAGTGAGTTCCCATTTCTCCACGCAAAAAAGCGCTCCCTTTCGGGAACGCTCTGATTTCCATTGGTGCGCTTGGGGGGATTTGAACCCCCGACACACGGTTTAGGAAACCGCTGCTCTATCCAGCTGAGCTACAAACGCATTAGTATTATTTTACAAAATGATGGTGTCTTTTTCAAGTACGACTAAAACAGATCTTTCAGCTTGGAGAAGATGCCCTTTTTCTTTTCGGGTTTTCTTCTTAAAACAGGCTCTTCTTTCTTCTCTGGCACGGGCTCGCGGCTTGGCGGCGGGGCGGACTGGCCCGGCTTGAAGGGCGGGGGCGCGGTGAAGGTAGGCATCCTTAAGACCGGCGGGGCCATGAAATTTGGTTTCACGACGGGCGGGTGGTAGGATCTGGGCCTGGCTTCGCTTCTTCCGTACGGTACGTAGTGGTACGACTTGGCGGAGGGATCCGGGGTATTTCTCTGAACGATGTACCTGGCTCCATTGAAGTCGATGCCGCGGAGGCGTTCGAGGAGCATGGAGGCCATGACCTGCGGCGAGAAATACGAGAATGGCAGTCTCGGCGCCATGCGGGCGATGGAGGAAAGGAAGGATGTCTTCACTTCGTCCATGGAGTAGTGGAGATCTTTCCGGATTTCATCCATCAGGAGGATCATGCCCTTCTGCGTGGGGAAAAGGTTCTCGTACGGGACGAGGTTGTTTTTGTTTCCCATGCCGGACATGTCCATGAAGAAGACAAGGTACAGGTACGGCAGGGCTTCTTCGTTGTCTTTGATACGCAGGTAGAAATTCGCGACAGTGTAGTACATGTTGCGGAGCTTCGACCATTCGCCGGCCATGATGTAGAGGGAAATTTTCTGCTGGAAGGCGCGGTAAAGGATGTCCCGGGCGGTATATGGTTCACCGCGCTGGGCGAGGGTATTCTGCGATTCGCCGATTTCCCCTTCGGTCAGGCCGTAATTCTCACGGACGTTCAGGACGTAGGCCATGTGATGCCCGATTTCCGCCTTGCCTTCCTTGGTGAGGACGTAAATCTTCGGCACGCCGTGGGCATAGTCGGACTCGGGAATCTGGGAAATGACGCGCCCGGTGAGCTCGGCATGCGAGCCTTCGCCGGAGAGACCGTAACGCTTCAGGAAATCCGAGAGTGCTTTGTCCGGCAGCATGCTGACCGTCTCCTGCGGCCGGCTGTAGCGGATCCAGCCATTCTCATACAAAAGCCCGATCCGGTCATTGGCGTCCTGGCCGTAAATCTTCAGCTTGTACGGCGGTATCTTATGATGCACCGGCTTGCCGTCGAAGTAGTCGAGTATCAAAATGTCCCTGATCGATAAAGCCATCGCAGCGCCTCCTTTCCCATATATTCCGCCTTCCGCGGTCTTTCGTAAACTTTTCCATTCTTAAGTATAATACAGAAGTGATTTTTTGGGAATTGGGAGAAATATATTATTCTATATATATTTCTATTATATAAAGGAAATAGGGAATAAGAGAGGAAATCAGGACTCAGCACATCGCAGTAATACAGCCGTTCTTGCCAATGCGGAACTCGCGATGCTCGTCATTCCTGAGTCCTGATTTTCCTTATATTTCCTTCTCCAGAAATTCCTGTGCTTCGGAGAGGTTCTTGAAAATCCCGTAGGCGATGGGGATGAGGTCATCAGTGACGGGCATGAGGTCAGGAACCATGATCGTTCTCATGCCCGCTTTGACGCCGGCGCGAACGCCATTGGGGCTGTCCTCGAAGACGTAGCAGTCTCTGGGATCGACACCAAGGCGGCTGGCCGCCAGAAGAAATACATCTGGCTCGGGCTTGCCATGCTCGACTTCATCGCCCCCTGCAATGGCATCGAAGGCATCACGAAGCCCCGTCTGGTGCAGATTTCCTTCGATCCTTGTAATGCGGCTGCTGCTTCCCATGGCAATTTTATACCCATGCTCGCGGAAGAAATGAAGGATTTCCCTGCAGCCCGGCTTCTCCGGCACATACCGGGCAAAAATCTTATCCACACGGCGGCGGCATTCGTTCTGGATCACTTGTCCGTCAGATACATGGTAGTACTTTTCAATGACGCCATTCATCACGGCACCATTCGTCCCGCAGATTTCATATTTGAAAGAATCCGGAAGCACCAGGCCCATCTCGCCCGCGATCTCATTCCAGATCCTCTGGAAAATAAACTCCGTATCAAAAAGAGTCCCGTCCATATCAAAAATAACAGCTTTTATACTAACGCACCTCCTGCGCTCGATTTTTTAAAAAGACTTTGCTTAACATTCCTTAATTATATAGAAAATGGGGAAAGAATAGAAATAGAGGAATGAAATAATAAGGGAAATTTGATTACAAGTTCGCTTCGATTTGAAAAATCAACGCTCAGGAATGGCGAGCGGAGCGAGACTATAGCTGTCCCCGTCAGGGGAAAGTGGCGCGCATGCGCCGAAAGGGGTTGATTACCAACGGACGAAGTCCGGTTGTGAAGGTTTTGATTTTCCCACGCAAAAAAGCTCTCTTCATAAGGAGCTTTTTTGCGATTTTTATGTTTTTTTCCTTGCGTTCTGTTTTTTCTTGTTTTATGGTTTTATCTTTTTTCCCTTCACACTCTCGCCGCCATGTGGAAGACGGGGAGGATGACGGAGAATACGACGATGGCGGTCATGCCGCCTACTAATAGGAGCATGGCGGGTTCTAAGATGGCGCGGAAGCGGCTGGCTTTTCTTTCTGCCTCTCTTTCCATGAGGCCGGCGGCTTTCATGAGGAAGTCCGGGAGTTCGCCGCTTTCCATGCCGATCCTTGTAAGCTGGTAGAAGATGGGCAGGGAGAAGCCGCTTTTCTTGAGGCTTTCGGCGAAGTCGTTTCCTTTGGTGACTTCTTCCTTGACGGCTTCGAGGGCTCTTTCTGCTTCGCGGTTTCCTATGGTATCCTTGCAGTCTTCAAGGGCGTCGCCCAGGGTCCTTCCGCTTTCAAGGAAAGCAGAGAGTGTAGCTGCGAAGCGGATGAGGAGGAGGCGTTTGCAGAAGCGGGAGCGGTAGAGGATTTCGTCTATTTTCTCTCTTCCTTTTTCTGTCTTCAAGGAAATACCAAGACCGAGGGCCGAGAGAAGCGGCAGAAGGAAGAGGAAGCGTCCTGTTTCCTGAAGAAATTTCCCGGCGGCCAGAGCAATCCTCGCGCCGGCAGGAAGGGTGATCTGCAGGGAGGCGAAGAGTGTCTCGAAGGTGGGGAGGATGAATGTCAGGATGGTGAGAAGGACGGTCAGTGCGAAGAAAAGGACAAAGCAGGGATAGGCAAGGGCGCTTACCGCTTTTCTTTTGAATTCTGCTTTCTTCCGGTAGTGCTCGGCGATGCGGTCGAGTTCTTCGGGGAGCGTGCCTGTCATTTCTCCGACCTGAATCAAGGCGGTAAAGAAGCGGGGAAAGGCGCCTGATTCATCGAGCGTTTCCCAGAGGGTCCTTCCTTCCATGACAGTCTCGCGGGCGCGTGAGAGGATAGGTTTCTCGTGTTTTTTCGCCTGTTCTTCAAGGAGGGCCAGGGTAGCCGTGATGGTGAGGCCTGCTTTGAGGAGGGCGCTCCATTCGCTGGCAAGGACGGAGAGTGTCTCGTCTCCGGAGAATGGTTTCCTTTTCAGGAAGCTGCGTCTTTCTTTCTTTTCCGATGCCTCTTTTGTCAGGGAGATAATAGAAAAGCCGCGAAGGCGGAGTGCATTCGCGGCATCCCCGCCAGAGCTGGCACTGATGGTGCCTTCTTCCATAGCTCCTTCGGTATTGAAGACTTTGTAGAGGTATGTTTCCATATGTATCTTGTGTCGGCTTTACGCCGGGAATCATTCGAGGGTTTTCAGGAGTTTTTCTCTGTCTTTTTCGGAGATATTCTTCAGGCCGTACGCTGCCTGCTTCAGGGTGCGCATGTTCTGGAGGCCCATTTCCATGTACGACGGGATCTGCTCGTCCTTGCCTTCCCGGATGAGGTGGGAAACGGCGGGGACGTTCGTCAGGATTTCGCGCATGAGGAAGGTTTCCTTGCCCGGCCGGCAGAGGCGCTGCGTGAGGACGTGCTGCAGGCAGGAGGAAAGGATGCTCCGGATTTCGTTTTCCCTCGTGGAAGGAAATGCGTGGATGATGCGCGTGCATGCGTCTTTGGCACGTGTGGTGTGGAGGGTGGCAAAGACGAGGTGGCCTGTCTCGGCCGCGGTCAGGGCAGCTTCGATGGTGGCGGCGTCGCGCATTTCTCCCACAGCGATGATGTCGGGGTCCTCCCTTAGGGACTCGATGACGCCTTCGGCAAAGCTCGGCGTGTCTTCTCCGATTTCCCTCTGGTGGACGAGGGCTTTGTCAGAGGAAATGACGTATTCGACGGGGTCTTCGAGGGTGACGATATGGCAGGGGCGCTTGGCCACGGCTGTCAGGAGAATGTGCGCGAGCGTCGTGCTCTTGCCGCTTCCCGAGGGGCCTGTGATGAGGACAAGGCCGTGCTCAAGGGCAGAGAGTTTGTCCAAGAAAGCCTTGTCGGGGTCGGCAGGGAGTGCGGAGAGCTCGGGCAGGACGCGGATCGCGGCGGCCGGTTTCCCTCCGCTCTTGTAAATATGGAGGCGGAAGCGGGTATTTCCCAGGGAAAAGGCAGTATCGAGCGCGCCTTCTTTTTTGTATGCAGTCATTCTGTCTTCATTGACGTAGGACGTGAAAAGCGCCGTGAAGAAATCTTCTCCAGCCGTCTCGCGAAGCTTTTTCAGCGCGCCGCCTGCGCGGATCATCAGCGGTTCATCCTGCGTGGCGTGCACATCCGTCAGATTCGGATACGTCTGCATGAGTTTTTCTATATCCAATTTGCTCAGTCCTCTCCCGCGATGACCTGGGAGGCTGATCTTGCTGAAATCCAGCCTTTCCGGAGCTCGCGAAGCGCCGCCGCGCCCATATCGGGCTGGCCCTGCGCTCTCATTCTTTCCTGCAGTTTGTCGGCCGAGAAGCCCCCGCGGATGATCTGCCGCTCTTCCCGTCCGATTTCAATCATTTCAAAGGCGCCGATTCGCCCTGCGATGCCGCTCCCATGGCATTCCTCGCAGCCTTCTGCATCCATGACCGTCTCTCCCAGAAATTCCTGCGGGAGGGAAAGGTCGGCGAATTTTTCCTCCGTCAGCGTGACTTTCCTTTTGCAATGCGGGCAGAGGCGCCCGGGGATGCGCTGGGAAATAATCAGGGAGAGCGAATCCGCCAGAAGGTAGGGAGCGATACCCATGTCCATCAAACGGAGCGGCGCGGACGCTGCATTCACCGTGTGAAGCGTCGACAGGACGAGGTGTCCCGTCAGCGCGGCATGTACGGCGATTTCCGCCGTCTCCCTGTCGCGGATTTCCCCGACCATCAGAATATCCGGATCCTGGCGGACGATCGAGCGGAGGCCTTTTTCGAAGGTGAGCCCTGCTTTTTTATTCACCTGCATCTGCGTCACGCCCTCGATCCGGTACTCCACGGGATCCTCGATCGAGATGATATTCACCGAAGGGTCATTCAGGAGCCGGAGCGCCGCATAGAGCGTCGACGTCTTTCCCGAACCGGTCGGCCCGGTCGTGAGAATCATCCCTGATTTCCTTCTAAGGCACTTCATGAAAAGCTTTTCCTGGACCTCCATCATCCCGAGATGGTTATTCTCTATGAAATCTACCTTCCCGGAGAGAATGCGGATGACGATCGTCTCGCCGTAGAGGGAGGGCAGCGTGGAAATGCGGAAATCATAGGAAACGCCGTCCACGGTTTCCGAATACGACCCGTCCTGCGGCAGCCGGCTCTCGGCGATGTCCATGCTCCCGACGACCTTGGCGCGCACGGATATCGGCTTCTTCATCGCAAGCATCATCGTGAAGCGGTCGTACAGAATCCCATCCCGCCTGAAACGCACGCGGATGAAAGACTCCTGCGGCTCGATATGCACATCACTTACGCGCTCGCGGACCGCCGTGGTAAGGATCCGCCGCAGAGCCGCCTCCGCCGTCGGCGCACGCACTTCTTCCATAAGAACCTCCGAATAAGAATTACCAGAAAACCGAAAGGAAGGAAAATATATAACCAAGGCACAGCTCTGGAAAATCAAGCCTATTCTTAGAAACTGCACCTTTTGAAAACCATACAACCAGGGCACAGCCTTGGAGAAATCAACCCTATCCGCCCCTTTTTAGAAACTGCACCCCTTTCGCCCTTCGGGCACTTCCCTCCGTTGGGGGCAGCTTGCGATGAGAAATGAAAAATCAATGGTTTTGTTTTGAACTTATATAGGCACCTTCCCCGTCTGGGAAGGCGAGTCAAAGAAATTTCCTATATTATAACAAATATTAAGGAAAAAATCGCCGAGGGGCGGTCATGTGCGGATTTCCTCCCTTCTCCTGCGCCTTGGAGCAATTTTGTAAAAATAATTTTACACCCCCTTGCATTTTTGCTTTCCGTTTGTTATTATATTTAAGTCATATGGTTGAGAAAACCTGAGACACAGGGGCATAGCGCAATTGATAGAGCAACGGTCTCCAAAACCGTAGGTTGGGGGTTTGAGTCCCTCTGCCCCTGCCAGTTTGGCCCAATAGCTCAGCTGGATAGAGCACTTGACTACGAATCAAGGTGTCGGGAGTTCGAATCTCTCTTGGGTCACCAGCAATGAAGACAGCGGATTCCGCTGTCTTTTTTCGTGCGCAAAAAAGGATTTTTCTTTTTCCTGCATTCCATAAAAAACATGTATGCTGAAAAGCAAGAAATAGGACAATTTCCATCTTATGTCCATGGATTGACCTCTCTATAAAGACTATAATAGATATAGAAAGATAATGCCATATAGTACTATTCCATTTTTTATAGAAAGGGGAGGTCAGACTTATGAAAGAGATTCCATCATTTTTCAAAAAGCCGGATCCGATTACGGATATTGCGGATACGAAGGAGTACGACATCGTCGTCATCGGCGCAGGTTCTCCGGGCGTTCCGTGTGCTTTGAAGGCAGCGGAGCTGGGCGCGAAGGTCGCCATTCTCCAGAAGGAAAAGGAAGCGGCTGCGTGCGGAAACTTCGGCGCAGGCATCCTGACGGACAAGAGCGATCCTGTCGACGTGGAAAAGTGCGTTTCCATGCTCGAAGCTGCTTCCGGCCACAGGGCCAAGAGGGAGCTTCTCGATATGTGGGCCAAGAAATCCGGCGAGGCCGTTCTCTGGACGATTGAAAAGGGCAAGGAAGCAGGCGCCCAGGTCGTCGATATGGGAACGAATGCCCATGCAGGACTCCTGAAGAGAACCGGCTGGCATATCGAATTCACGACCTGCGTCTTCGGGCCGAAACCATACGACACCGGCGCTGCCATGAAGGCCATGTGCAAACTGGCTGAGAAGAAGGGCGTCGACATTTTCTACGAAACCCCGGCTGTCATGCTCGATCAGGGCGCAGACGGCAGAGTGACAGGCGTCATCGGCGAGCATGAAGGAAAACACATCCTCTTCAAAGCCAGGAAAGGCGTCGTCGTTGCCACAGGCGACTATGCGAATGATAAGTCCATGATGGACTACTACCTCCCGGATATGACGAACTTCGCCCTGAAGAGAACAGGCAGAAGCGGCGACGGCCACAAGATGATCGTCTGGGCAGGCGGCCGCATGGAAAACGTCGGCCACACCAAGATGGCCCACGACATGGATTCCGGCCCGACCTCCCTTATGAGCGCCCCGTACCTGCGCGTGAAACTGAACGGCAAACGCTTCTGCGATGAAACCGTCGGCATGGAACTCATGAACTGCTACCTCACCTTCGCCGAAGACAGCGGCCACTACTGCCAGATCTTCGACTCCCGCTACGTAGACCAGGCCAAGAAAATCGGCATGACCGTCGACGATCCCGAATCCCTCAAGAACTGGATGCCGGAAGAAGACTCCGAACACAAAGGCGTCATGAAAGACCTCATCGACACCTACAAAGCAGACACCCTCGAAGAACTCGCCAAAAAGCTCCGCATCAAAGACATCCCTGCTTTCCTTGAAACTGTCAAACACTACAACGAAATGGCCAAAGCAGGAAAAGATACAGAAATGGGCGTCCCGGCAGAAAAACTCTGCCCCGTCGAAGTCGGACCGTTCTACGGCGTACACCGCCACATCCGCTTCACCGTAGGCTGCTCCGGCGTCGTCATCAACGAAAAGATGCAGTGCCTGGATAAAGACGACAACCCGATCCCGGGCCTCTACGCCGCAGGCAACCTCGCCGGCAACTTCTACGGCAGCATCGACTACCCGCTCGACATCTTCGGCCTCAACCTCGGCCATAACTACACCGAAGGCTACGTCATCGCCAAAGAAATCATGGGGAAAGAATAAGTAAGGAAATAAGGAAAAAGATATAAGGTATAAAAAAGAAACCGCTTCGGGTTGAGCGGTTTCTTTTTTGTTGGATTTTTTATTTTCCTTGAAGAGTGGTTGTTGCAATTTTTGCAACAGTTGCTTCCTTCGATAGCTCACCCTCATCAAAAATATTTTTCAAATGCCTGCTGATCGTCGATTTGCTGACACCAAACAACTCCGCCATAGCCTTCTGCGATAGCCAGACAGACTCATCCTTGACGATAGCATTGACAGAGACATCCTCATCCGACGAACGATAAACAAGAAAAGAAAAATTGCTCATAAGCCCCCTAGGGAAAGCGCTGATTTTACACGTAACGATTAACCATTTTCTTACATCTTACCATATTCAGGGGAAAGAGCTGGGAATGGATGCTTTTCCAAATAAAAAAATCAGGACCCCCATCCGAAAATGAGAGTCCTGCAAAACGTTGCCGTTTTTCCTTGTACAGATATTTTACAAGATTAGAAAAATATATGCAATGGGATAAAATCAGTCAATTAGGATTAGAATATTTCATTGCCCTCAAAACTCATATGAATTGGTTTCATATTGTCATTGCAATCAAATTGAACCTTGAAATTTGAACGAATCATTGCTCCAAAACTATTTTGAGAGTCTACCGTTCCAATAATGGTTCCAATACCATTTAATTTAAAGTATCTGAATGTTTTATAATCAAATTCAGCTGTTGTTGGAGCCTTTAATACCTTTTTGACCATTTCTTTGGCTTGTCTTTCCATTTGATTTTCTTCACTAACACTTAATACATAATCGCTAGGTTGATGTACGGCTTGTCCATCTTTATACATAATGATTTCTTTTAATTTAATAGTTTCGACTTTATTATCTTTGTCTAAAAATAAATGTGTATAACCTTTCTCCGGTGTATAACCACCTTTCGCAGTAACATTTAAAGAATACATGCCTTTTTCATCTTTAGTTGCATCTGTTACTGATTCAACACCAATAGAATTCAATGCTGCTTCAATATTTTTTGCATCGTCAACAGAAATCCCAAACTTTTTACAGAAAACATTTTAGAAGCATATTCTTTATCTGCTCTACTCATTTCAGATATTCCACTTTGTTGCGATAACATCGCATCATCTGGTGTAGCTTTAACCATTAAAAACAGAGACACAAAACACATCGCCAGGTAAAATAAACAAATTTGTTTTCTTTTCAACTCTGGTCTTTTTCCAAATGTTCCCCATTTAGGTTTTATGATAGATATTAAAAGCATTATCACACAGAAGAGAAAGAGTAAGAAAGCTAGAATAATCATTATTTTCAACCCCTTAAAAGATAAACAAAATATCATTTCTATACATTTTTAAATATAAGATAACTTTTTTTAAAATTGCAAATCGAAATTAAACACTTTCTAAATCCGCCAGTTTATACACTTCTTCAATAAATGCCTCTTAAAATTCGCCAATATGAATTTTAAGAGGCCTTTTATATAATACAATGATATTAATTATATAAGTGTTTTTTCTTTCCACTTCCCCTCACCATCAAAAAATCCCGCTCTTTTTTCAAAGAGCGGGAAAATTTTTTTATTTTCTCCGGATTTTTCCTATACCTTTTTTCGATTATCTATATAGGACTACTGGAAGCGGGAGGCTTCGGCTTTGGCGAGCTGGTCGCAGAGTTCGTTGTACTGTGCGCCGGCGTGGCCTTTTGTCCATTCGAAGGAAAGGGCGTGGGAGGTGAGGAAGGCGTCTATTCCTTTCCAGAGGTCCTGGTTCAGGACGGGGGTGCCTTTGGTTGTGATCCAGCCGTTTCTTTTCCAGTTGTTCAGCCATCTCTGGGTGATGGCTCTCTGGAGGTACTTGCTGTCGGTGCAGAAGGTGATTTGTCTTCTCTTGCCGTCCTGGCTGATCCATTTGAGGGCTTCGTAGGCAGCGCGGAGTTCCATTCTGTTGTTGGTGGTGCCTGGTTCGCCGCCGGTCAGGTGGAGGAAGGCTTCTCCTTCTTCTGTGAGGAATACGGCAGCGAAGCCTCCGGGGCCGTCCGGGTTGGAGCGGCAGGAGCCGTCGGTGTAGATGGTGAGGGTATCAGGGACTCTGAAGCCGGCTTTCAAGGCTGGTCCGAGTTTCTTGGCTTTGGCCGGGAATGTCTTTTCTGCTTCTGCGATGTCCTTGGCTCCTTTTGCCGAGGATTTCGCCGCAGCGGGTGCTCCGGAAGAAGCAGCCGTGCCGGCGGGTTTTACGATTTTCGGTGCTTCTTTGACGGGTTTTCCGTACCATGCTTCGGCATCTTCCTTGGTGACGAAGCCTTTGTAAACGGCGCCGTTGAAACCCTGGACTTCTTTCTTGCAGTCGTCCCAGGTGTAGTAGACGCCGGGGTTCCTGCCGCGTTTGACGACGTAGTATTTCTTTTTCTGTCTTGTATTGCCCAAGGCTATTTTCACGCTTCTTTCTTCTGCTTTTTTATCGAGCTTCAGGGTCCCGTCTTCGATCATTTTCCAGAAGCAGTAGATGGTCGCTTTCGTGTCGGCGAGGCTGTCGTGCCAGCCTTCTCCGTCGTAGCCGTAGTGTTTGGCGCACGTGATGAGTTTCTGCCAGCGGATGTTTCCTGTGAAGGGATCGCGTTCGCCGTATTTTTCGGAGAAGGGGGGCATGATGTCGATGTAGATGGTTTTCTTTGGATCGGGCAGGGTAAGGCCGCTCTGGAGGAGCATCTGCACGTCGAAGGGAAGGTTGTATCCGACGATGGTCTCTGCATTGCCGAGCATTTCCTGGATTTCTTCCTTATGGTCGAGGATGAAGGGACATTTGCTGACCATGGCAGGGGAGATGTGGTTCACTTTCTCGGCTTCGGGCCATGACGAGTTTTTCTTCGGACGGAAATATTGATTCATCCGCACAGCGCCTTCGCCGTCAATGACGGAGAGCTGCAGGATCTCGGCATTGGGGCCGACTCCGGTGGTTTCCGTGTCCAGTGCGAGTATTCTGTCTTTATCCATTTTTTCCTCCTTGCTTGCGGAGTTATTCTCTCCACTCCGCTTCCTTCCTGTAAGCGCCGCCGTCAGCGGGTACTTCAAGGTTTTTGTCATGACGGAGGCGGCGGTTCAGGATGGTCCTGATTTTCTTTCCGTTCTTTTTCTTGTCTTCCGGGAGTTCTTCTTCCCATTGTTTCCCGATTTTTTCTTTTTCGTACATCTTGCGAGCGTACTGGCTCAGCCTGTCTTCCCGGGTGACTTTCTGTGGACGTTTCATGACTTCTTTCCTTTCGCTGACTTATCTCCCGCAGCAGTTTGTGACTCGGAGGGGAGGCATTCACTGCCAGTATAACAGCTTTCTTACTGCTTTGTAAATTTATACCTTAATAAGTAGGGAAATCGCTTGCAGCAGCGGGATTTTTCGGACTTTTGCGACTAAATGTTCGCCTTAGGAGGCACAATTTATGGTACTGTCATATTCTTTTTTCTCTATATCTTGTGAATGTACAAGGGAGCCGATAGATGATAGAATAAAGTTATTCACAAGGTTAATCACTTTTGCACAGAGTTGTTTAAGTGCATTTTCCTTCGATAATATCGAATTGATCGGACTTTTATTTCTTGATTTATTCACCAGAATTCACATTTTTTTCACAAGGTTAATCACAACTGTCAACATATGAGGTTTTTATATGGATCTATTTTCACTCTGGGAGGATTTAGTTACTTATATTAAGTCGAATGATTCCGAGTATTCAGAAATGTTTGAACTCCACTTGTACCCTGTCTCACTTTCAGGCTCGGTACTGACGATTTCTACGGACCACACACTGCCGAAGTACCAGGTCGCATGGCTGGCCAATGTGTATTCCAGAAAACTGGAGAGTTACATTCTTAAAACGAAGAATCAGCAGATCACAATACAAGTAGATAACTACCGTCCTCCAAAAATAACGCCGAATGACGGCCCGGGTCCCGTTTCCGCCCATGCTCCTGCCAAGGATATGGAAAGGGAAAAGGCCCGCAATGTTGTCCCGACTGCTCCTTCTCCGGCACCGTTCCCCGAAGGGGGCATCCCTTCGCCATTTCCGGAAGGGAATGAGCCTGCTCCCGTGATGGAAAGCAAGGCAGCCGATCCGTTCCCGGAAGAAGCAGCGCCTCCGGATTTCACAAATCTGAAGCCGAAGTCGGCCGACGAGGTCGCTCTTCCGAGCATCCAGGATGTCGCTCAGGGCTCCCTTTTCGAAGAACCGAAGAAGCCGGAAGCGAAAAAAGCGAAGGTTTTCCAGTCAAATCCCATCAATGAGGAGTACACGTTCGAGACATTCGTCCACGGCGGGTGCAATGACGTAGCGTATTCGGCGGCCCTGGCCGTCGCACAGGCTGCGGTCAATCCAAAGCTGACGGATACAAATATGAATCCGCTCTTCATTTACGGCCCATCCGGCCTTGGCAAGACGCATCTTCTGCATGCGATCTGCAATTACATCCATGAATACAAGCCGGAGCTTTCCGTTCTTTTCGTGTCCAGTGAAACGTTCACGAATGAGCTGATCGATGCCATCCAGCGCCATGCGACGAATGACTTCCGCCAGAAGTACAGAAATCCGGACTTCCTTCTGATCGACGATGTCCAGTTCTTCGGCTCGAGGGACTCGACGAAGATGGAAATCTTCAACACGTTCAATGAGCTCTTCGACAAGAAGAAGAACATCATCATGACGAGCGACCGTACGCCATCGGATATTGAAAAGCTCGAAGACCGCCTGCAGAGCCGTTTCTCGAGCGGCCTTGTCGCTCCGATTTCCCCGCCTGACTATGAAATCTGCAGTATCATCCTGAAGAACCGCGCTGAAAAGCAGGGTATCAATCTGCCGGATGAAGTCGTCGATTACATTGCAAGCCACATCAATACGAATGTCCGTGAGCTGGAAGGCGCTTTCAACAGCCTGGTCATGATAGCCCGCATCAAAGAGAAGCCGATCACACTGCCTTTTGCCATGGAAGCACTGAAAGACAAGATCCCGCTCGACGGCGGCAATACGCTGACGGTCGATATCATCATCGACAAAGTCTGCGACCGCTACGGCGTGACGAAGGAACAGGTCCTCAGCAATGCGCGTCCGAAAAAATATGTCGTTCCAAGACAGATTTCCATGTACCTGGCCAGAAACCTGATCCCGGGCATTTCTTTCCCGGCACTCCGTGACAAGTTCAAAAGAAAGGATCACACGACAGTCGTCTATGCCTGCGAACGCGTGGAAAAGGAAATCAAACGCGATCAGAGCACGAAGGCCGTCATCGATGAACTTACCAAGCAGCTGAAAAGGTAAGAGCTGCCTCTATATAAAGTATTGTGAAGAAACACGGGTCGCAGAGGGTAAAAAACAGTGCATAAACTGTGGATAAATCCAGACCCCCGGAAATCTGTGAAATGTGTGAAGAAGAAAAAAAGTTATTCACCGGGTTTTCACAAAGGCTCAAAATCGATAAAATCTAGATAGTCACAAAGTTATTCACTTATTCACAGCGTACTACTACGCCTGCTACTACTCTCTTATATTATTAGTCATATTTATTAAGGAGCTGCCATGAAGGTCACATTCAACAAAAACGAGCTGACGAGCGCCCTCGACCGAGTCCAGCGCGCAGCACAGACAAAAATCAATTCCAACACCAACAATGGCTTTTTCATTTCTGCTGCCAATGGCATTGTCGAATTCCAGGCAAACGATTACACAATCGGCATAAAAACGACCTGCAGCGCAGACATTTTTGAAGACGGCGTTGCAGTCATTGCTGCGCCCCAGCTGCAGAGTACACTTCGCAGGATGCCATCAGGGGATATCGTCATGGAAATGGGTAAAGGAGAAAATACCGTTTCCTTTAAGAGCGGATCCTACTTCTCGAAGTTCCCTGTCAGGAATTCCCAGGATTTCCCGGAAGTCGAGGAAATGGAGCATCAGAATCATGCAGTCATCCGCTGCAAGGATTTCGCTGACATGGTCAGCCTCGTCCAGTTTGCAGCAGCCACTGATAAACAGAAGCCTTTCTTTACAGGCGTACTTTTTGAAATCCATGATTCTCTCTTCGCCATGGCCGCTACCAACACGCACCGCCTGGCTACCAAGGAAATCTCCCTGGATGAACCGGCCACAGCCGCTGGCAGAATCATCGTTCCTGCCGGCATCCTTTCCGACGTCATCCGCCTTTTGCCGGACGGGGAAGAGGAAAAGATGGAAATTTCCTGGTCCAAGAACCATGTCGCATTCACCATCGGCAGCACGTACTTTATCAGCAACCTGATCAACGGCGAATATCCGGAATACCAGAGAGTCATCCCGCAGTCCTTTGATGCCCATGCGGAACTGAATCTCCACGACTTTGCCGAAGCCGTCCGCTTTGTCAGCCCGATTTCCCGCGATGTGAACTACAATACGATCAATTTCCATTTCAAGCAGGGCGTGCTCGAAGTCTTCGAAGAAGATCCGGAAATCGGACGCTCCGATACGTCGATCCCCGTCAAGCTTGAAGGCGATGATATCGACATCACATTCAACTGCAGTTATATAGAGGATATATTGAAGCATTCCAAGGGCGAAACAATCACGCTGCATCTCCTGAAGAGCGGCCCGATGCTCGTGGAACAGCAGGACGACAAGACATACCGCTACGTCGTCACCCCGATGAGAGGAAGAAACTAATGGAAGAAATACAGATTTACGGAGACTTCATCCAGCTTGACCAGTTCCTGAAAAAGACGGACCGGATCAGCTCGGGCGGGGAGACCGGAGCCTACCTTGAAGCGCACAAGATCACACTGAACGGAAAGAAGGTCACCGAAAAGAGAAAGAAGCTTCGCGCCGGAGACATGCTCAAGATCGACGGCGACGAATACAAGCTGACCGGAGCCTAGCCATGAAGTGCGTGAAATTCCGGCTGATCCAGATCCGCAATATGGAGGATACGACCATCCTGCCGGATGAAGGACTCACTATCTTCACGGGCGAAAACGGCAGCGGGAAGACGAACCTGATCGAGGCGGTCTATTACGCCTCCATAGGGAAATCCTTCCGCACGGGAAACGACAACGAAATGATCCGGCTGGGGGACGAGGAAGGCACCATCCTCCTCGACTTCACCATCCGCGACGTCTCGCATACCATCAAAGTGAAACTGACGAGGAACCAGGGCAAGAAAATCTTCTTTAACGACAACCCTGTCCGTAAAAAAGACCTCATGGGCCTCTTCCGCACCGTCATCTTCACCCCTGACGAACTCCAGCTCATCAAAGGCGCCCCCGTTTTCAGGAGGCGCTTCCTTGATATGGAAATCTCCCAGGTCTCCCCGCGCTACTATGCCGAACTCCTCCGCTACACCAGAGCCGTCCAGCAAAGAAACGCAGCCTTCAGGAACGCCAGGATGACAGGCATCATCCCGGATACCGACATCTGGGACGAACAGATCGGGAAATGCGCCGCCTACATCGTGAGGAAACGCCTTGAAACCTTGAAAAAGATGAACGGTACCGTCCCCGATATGGAATCCGCCCTTACAGGAAACAGGGAAAACCTCGAAATCCGCTACAAACAAGCCGGATCCGACGAGCCGAGATTCGACGAAGAATGGTTCCTCGAACGCCTCGCTGCCTACCACGAAGAAGACGCCAAATTCTGCCACACCTCCGTAGGCCCGCACAGAGACGACCTTACCTTCTTCATGAACGGCATGGACATCTCCATCTACGGCTCCCAGGGCCAGCAGCGGACAGCCATCCTCGCCATGAAACTCTCCGAGATGGAATATATCAAAGAAGAAACCAACGAATACCCCGTCCTCCTTTTGGACGACATCGGAAGCGAGCTGGACAGCAAAAGAAGAAAAGCCCTCATGAACTTCCTCGAAACAAGAAATATACAGACCATGGTCACAGGCACCGACGTGCCCTTCGACCATAAGGCGAAGATTATCGAAGTGGGGAAGGAATGAGGGAAAGATAGAAGAGTATAAGGGTACGAAAAAAGGACTCATCGAGAGTCCTTTTTTCGTTGTCAGACTACGCTGACGACACCAGAAAACCGCGATAAAAACGCGTGGAACTTCACCCCTTTCACCAGCGTCAGTATCAAGGATAGTCTGGATCCACCCCGACGGGCAGGTTAAAACCTTTCGTACCGACGAGTTCCGATATTATAAATGAAAACTGTAAAACGCTCATTCGATATTATCCAGGGGGTGCGGATATTTTTTTGGACCATTCTGGTAGTACTTACATTATCCCTAAGC
>OLWB01000212.1_pt1 | contig 62634 bp, 60 predicted proteins | sample 1673331 | NCBI WGS metagenome assembly OLWB01 (sample SAMEA3178943, study PRJEB25190) | human gut metagenome | biome: human gut; feature: human-associated habitat; material: faeces | place: Austria | collected 2013
GACGGTCGAGTTGCTTGATGCGCGACTGCACCTGGTTCGATTTGGTCGGCTTGTAACGGAAGCGTTCGATGAAATCCTCGGTCTGTTCGATCATCTTTTGCTGGTTCACGTAGGCCGCCATCTGCTGCTCGCGTCGTTCGCGCCGCAGCTCGACGTACCGGCTGTACGGCACGCGGTAGTCGTACACCTTGCCGAGCGATATTTCGATCGTCCGCGTGGTGACGTTATCGAGGAATGCGCGGTCGTGCGAAATCAGCACGACCGCGCCGTTGTACTCCTTCAGGTAGTTTTCGAGCCATCCGATGCTCTCGATGTCGAGGTGATTCGTGGGTTCGTCGAGCAGGAATACCGACGGCCGGCGAAGCAGCAGCTTCGCCAGTTCGATGCGCATCCGCCATCCGCCGCTGAACTCGCTGGTCGCCCGTCCGAAGTCGCTTCGTTGGAAGCCCAGTCCGAGCAGCGTCTTTTCGACCTCCTCCTCGCGGTTCATCCCGCCGAGAATGTGAAAGCGGTCGGTCGCATCGTTCAACCGGTGCAGCAGCTTTTCGTACCCCTCGCTTTCGTAGTCCGTCCGCTCGGCGATCTCTCGGTTCAGTTGCTCGATTTCGCGTTCGAGTCCGATCACTTCCGAAAAGGCCGATTCGGTTTCGGCGAACAGCGTGGTCGTGTCGGCCACCTTCATCTGTTGCGGCAGGTAGCCTACCGTGCAGTCGCCGTTGCGCGAAACGGTTCCCGACGAGGGCGGCTGTTCTCCGATCAGCACTTTCAGCATCGTCGATTTTCCCGCTCCGTTCTTGCCCACCAGACCGATCCGGTCTTTGGCATTGATCAGGAACGATACCTCCCTGAACAGATCCCAACCCCCGAAGCTGACCGTAAGATTGTCTACCGATATCATCGTTTGTCTATACGTTCAACAGTTTGTGGATTGTCTCTTCCGGATCCGGGCTGGCGAATACCGTGCTTCCGGCAACCAGTACTTCGCATCCGGCGGCATACACCTCGGCGGCGTTATCCAGCGTGATTCCGCCGTCGATCTCGATCATCGCCTGCGACCCGCAGCGGTCCATCTCCCGACGCAGTTCGGCCACTTTCTCGGTCGATCCCTCGATGAACGACTGTCCGCCGAAGCCCGGTTCGACGCTCATGATCAGCACCAGATCCAGTTCATTGAGATAGGGTACGATTGCCGACACCGGCGTTTTCGGCTTGATCGAAACGCCGGCTTTGACGCCCGCCTTTTTGATCGTCGCGATCGCGCCGTGCAGGTCGTCGGTCGCTTCGAGGTGGATCGTGACGATGTCCGCGCCGGCCTTGGCGAAGCGTTCGATGTATTTTTCCGGATTGACGATCATCAGGTGCGTGTCGAGCACCTTTTTCGTTCCTTTGCGGATCGGCGGCATCAGCGGAAATCCGAACGAAATGTTCGGCACGAATACGCCGTCCATCACGTCGATGTGCACCCATTCCGCTTCGCTGCGGTCGAGCATCGCGATGTCGTCGGCCAAATGTCCGAAGTCCGCCGAGAGCACCGAAGGGGATATGATTCTTTTCATGTTTTCTGAAGTTTTGGTTTTGTAAATGTCAAATTTGTACAAAGGTAATGATTTTATAGCTATTTTTGTTCTGCGGCCGGCGTTGCCGGCTAAATTTAAAGGACAGGAGAATGATCGAAGCGGGTTTGTTGTTCATCGGATTGGTTGCGGGAATCGCTGCGGCGGCGTTGGCTTTCCGGCCGGCGTTCAGGCGGTATGCGCGGACGGAAGAGGCGTTGAAAGCGGATAACGAAGCCAAAAACGCACAGTTGATCGACCTGAACCGCCAGGCCGCCGAACGGGCGGCCCGTTCGGCGGCCCTCGAGGAGAAATTGCTCTATCAGCAGGCCGAAGCCGAGCGCGAGCGCGCCCGCCGCACCGAAGAGATCGCCGCGCTGCAAGAGCAGCAGCGTCTCGCTTTTAAAAATCTGGCTAACGACATTCTGGAGGAGAAGAGCCGGCAGTTCAAGCAGAGTAACCGGGAATCGCTGGAGTCGTTGCTGAAGCCGTTCCGGGAAAATATCGAAGGATTCCGCAAACGGGTCGACGAAGTGTACGACAAAGAGGCGCAGCAGCGTTTCTCGCTGAAAGAGGAGATTCGCAGCCTGAACGAGATGAACCGCCGGATGTCCGAGGAGGCCAACAACCTGACGCGTGCGCTGAAGGGCAATTTGAAAGTGCAGGGCGATTGGGGCGAAATGATTCTCGAAACGATCCTCGATAGTTCGCACTTGGTCAAGGGGATTCATTATTTTACGCAGGAGAACCTCAAAGACGCTGCGGGCAACAACCTGCGTCCGGACGTGATCCTGAACCTGCCCGACCGCAAGCAGATCGTCGTCGACTCGAAAGTGTCGCTGACGGCTTATGTCGCCTATACCGAAAGCGCCGATCCGGACGAAGCGTCGCGCGCGGTGAAGAATCACCTGCGGTCGGTGCGCAGTCATATCGACGAGCTGGGCAGCAAGCGTTACCAGGCGCTCGTAGACTCGCCGGATTTCGTTATCATGTTCGTGCCGAACGAGCCGGCGTTCTTGCTGGCGATGCAGTACGACCCGACGCTGTGGAGCGACGCTTATAATAAAAAGGTGATCGTCAGCAGTCCGACGAACCTGTTCGCGCTGCTGAAATTGGTCGACGACCTGTGGAAGCGGGACAAGCAGAACAAGAATGCGATCGCGATCGCCACCGAAGGGGCGAATCTGTACGACAAATTCGTCGGTTTCGCCGAGACGCTGACCGATCTGGGGCGCAGCGTTTCGGCTGCCGGGGAGAAATACGAACGGGCGATCAAACAATTGAAAACCGGCAGCGGCAACCTGATCCGGCGTACCGAGCGGTTGCGTGAGCTGGGGGTGAAAGCCACCAAAGACCTGCCTGCGCAGCTGTCCGATTACGACGATGGGGACCCGTTGCCGGGGGCGCAGGACGGCCGCTCGGAGCTTCAGGTTGAAAAAAATAACGGTATCGGTTAAATTTTTCTTGTTTTTTCCCGTTTTTGTCGTACATTTGCACAGTTAAAAAATAAAGTATAACAAGCTAATCAGTTCAGAGGGACGATGAATCAGCTTTCGCTTTTTTGGGGTTATTATTTTTACTTCTACTTTTTTACCAAAAGCGGACTGGGGTTGCGTTGCCGATAGCGAAGATAAGTGCTTGTGCGAAAAATAATAAAAATCCCGGTCCGTAAGGAGCCGGGATTTTTTGTCGATACGGAAGATGTAAAAGAGACAGGAAGATGAACGGAAAGATGAAAGTGGCCATACAGGGTTACGAGGGGAGTTTCCACCACATTGTCGCCGAACGGTATTGGGGCGAAGGGATCGAGATCGTGCCGTGCCCGACATTCCGCGAAGTGGCTCGCCAGGTCGAAAGCGGCGACTCGGACTGCGGCGTGATGGCGATTGAGAACTCGATCGCCGGCAGCATCCTGCCGAATCTCGGCATCCTGCATAACAGCCGCCTGCAGGCGGTCGGCGAGTATTACCTGCATATCAGGCAGAACCTGATGGCGCTGCCCGGCGTGCGGTTGGAAGATATCGAAGAGGTGCACTCGCATCCGATGGCGTTGTTGCAGTGCGTCGATTTCCTCGATCCGCACGGCTGGAAGCTGGTCGAAACCGAAGACACCGCGCTCAGCGCCCGCCGGATCGCCGAACGGGGCACGCGCAACGCCGCCGCGATCGCCGGCGAACTGGCGGCCCGGCTGTTCGGACTCGAAATTTTGGCTCCCGACATCCATACGATCAAGAACAACTGCACCCGCTTTATGATTCTGCGCCCCGACCACCAGCCGATCGACGAAAAGGCCGATAAGGCGTCGCTGTGCCTGATGACCGACCACCGGCAGGGATCGCTGCTGCAAGTGCTGCGGGCGATGGAGGATTCGTCGATCAACATGACCAAGCTGCAATCGTCGCCGATCCCGAGCGAACCGTGGCACTATATGTTCCATATCGACATGGAATTCGCGTCGATGGACGATTATAACGAAGTGATCGAACGTATGCGCCGCGCGAGCCGCGAGCTGCACGTATACGGCGTTTACCGCAGAGGAGAACATTCGTAAATTTTAAAATAGCAAAAAATGAATCCGATCAAAGTGGAACTGGCCGAACGGCTGGGCAGCGTCGAGGAGTACTACTTCTCGAAGAAGCTGCGTGAGATCGACGAGATGCGGGCCGCCGGACGCGAGGTAATCAACCTCGGCATCGGAAGTCCCGATCAGCCTCCCCATCCGGAGGTGGTGGCCACGCTTGCCGCTGAAGCGGCCAAACCTGGGAATCACGGTTATCAACCCTATAAAGGCGCCGCCGTGCTGCGCAACGCATTCGCCGCTTGGTATCGGGATCGTTACGGCGTAACGCTCGATCCTGTGAGCGAGATCCTGCCGCTGATCGGCTCGAAAGAGGGGATCATGCACGTTTGCATGACCTACCTGGACAAGGGCGATAAAGTGCTGGTGCCGAATCCCGGTTATCCGACTTACCGCTCGGCGGCTACGATTGCCGGCGGGGTCTGCGTCGATTACAAATTACGCGAGGCGACCGGCTGGATGCCCGATTTCGACGAGATCGAACGGCAGGGGATACAGGGCGTCAAAATGATGATCGTCAATTATCCGCACATGCCGACCGGGGCGATACCCCAAGAGGGTTTGTTTCAGAAACTGGTGGATTTCGCGAAAAAGCATAACATCCTGCTGCTGCATGACAACCCGTACAGTTTCTTGCGTAACCCGCGTCCGGCGAGCCTGCTTGCGGCCGACGGGGCGATGGATGTGGCCATCGAACTGAACTCGCTGAGCAAAAGCCACAGCATGGCCGGTTGGCGTATCGGGATGATCGGAGCGGCGAAACAGCGGATCGACGAGATCATCCGATTCAAGAGCAATATGGATTCCGGAATGTTTTACCCGATGCAGGCGGCTGCGGCCAAAGCGTTGAGCCTCGGCGACGACTGGTACCGTTCGATCAACAAGTTGTACGGCAGCCGCGAAGCGAAAGCCTATGAAATCCTGAACCAGATCGGGTGTTCGTACGATGCGGGCCAGGCCGGTCTGTTCGTCTGGGGACGCCTGCCGGAGGGCGCGGGCGACTGTTACGAGTTTTCGGATAAAATACTGAACGGCTGCGGCGTCTTCCTGACGCCGGGCGGTATTTTCGGTTCGGAAGGGAACCGGTACGTCCGGATCAGCCTTTGCGCGACGGAAGAGTTGTTGCAGCGTTCGATCGATAAAATCAAGACATTGCTATGAAGGCGGCGGTAATAGGTATCGGGTTGATCGGGGGATCGTTCGCACTGACCCTGAAAGATAAAGGCATTTGCGAGGAAGTGATCGGAGTGGATAATTCCGAGCGCAACCGCGCCAAGGCGGTCGAATTGGGACTGGTCGATCGCACGCTTCCGCTGGACGAAGCGATTCCGGCTGCCGATCTGATCGTGCTGGCCACGCCGGTAGATTCGATTCCGCTGCTGGCCGTGAAGGTGCTGAACAAGGTCGACCGGCAGGTGGTGATCGACATGGGATCGACCAAACAGGAGCTTTGCGAGGTGATCGCCCAGCATCCCAGGCGCGGGCGCTTCGTAGCGACCCACCCAATGTGGGGTACCGAGTACAGCGGCCCGGAAGCGGCCGTTCACGATGGATTCGAAGGACGTACGGTGGTGCTTTGCGACGGTGCGGAGAGCGATCCGGACGCATTGAAACTGGTCGAGGATATCTACCGGAAAATCGGAATGCCGATTAAATACATGAGTTCCGAGGAGCAAGATACGCATACGGCTTACGTCAGCCACATTTCGCACATCACGTCGTTCGCGCTTGCGCTGACCGTGCTTGAGAAGGAGCGCGAAGAGGAACATATCTTCGATCTGGCGGGCGGCGGTTTCGAGAGTACGGTGCGTTTGGCGAAAAGTTCGCCGGAAACCTGGGCTCCGATTTTCATGCAAAATAAATATAATGTGCTCGACGTGCTGCGCGAGCATATCCATCAGTTGCAGATTTTCCGGCGCCTGCTCGAAAAGGACGACACCGAAGGACTGAAACAGATGATGCAGCGCGCGAACCGGATCAACCGGATTATAAAATAGGGCGTCCGGCGCCCGTTCGCCGGAATGAAAACAGAAAACGTAAAAAACATAAGGATATGAAACCGTTTGATATCAAAGCGAAACGTCCCTTGATTATCTCCGGCCCGTGCAGCGCGGAGACGGAGGAACAGACACTCGAGACTTGTCGGCAAATCGCTGCGACCGGCCTGGTCGACGTACTGCGCGCCGGCATCTGGAAACCCCGGACGAAGCCCGGTTCGTTCGAAGGAGTGGGCCTCAAAGGTCTGGCGTGGATGAGTAAGGCCCGCGAACTGACCGGCCTGCCGATCGGAACCGAAGTGGCCACGTCGAAACACGTCGAGGCCGCCCTCGAATTCGGGGTGGATGTGATCTGGGTGGGGGCCCGTACGACGGTCAATCCGTTCAGCGTGCAGGATATTGCCGATGCGCTGAAAGGGGCCGACGTGACGGTGCTGATCAAAAACCCGATGAATCCCGACATCGAACTGTGGAGCGGGGCGATAGCCCGGATGCAGAATGCCGGAATCACCAAGCTCGGCCTGATCCATCGCGGTTTTTCGGCCTACGGAGCCTCGCTGTACCGCAACAATCCGATGTGGCATCTGGCTATCGAAATGCGGAGCCGTTTCCCGGAACTGCCGATGATCTGCGATCCGTCGCATATCTGCGGCTGCCGGACGTATCTGCAGGAGGTTGCGCAGAAGAGCGCCGACCTCGATTACGACGGGCTGATCATCGAAAGCCATATCTGTCCGGACAAGGCGTGGAGCGACGCTTCGCAGCAGGTTACCCCGGACGGGTTGAAGGAGTTGCTGGGTAAGATCGTATGGCGTCGTTCGACGACCGACAGCCCGGATTACCAGCAGGCATTGGCGAAACTGCGCAGCCAGATCGACCAGATCGACGCCGAAATTTTCGAATTGATCAGCAAGCGGATGCGGGTGGCCGAGCAGATCGGACTCGTCAAACGCGACAACAACGTGACGATCCTGCAGGGCGGCCGATGGCAGAGCATCGTAGACCGCGTGGTTTCGCAGGCTCCGAAGTTGGGCGTCAGCACCGAATTCCTGAAAACGGTGCTCGAAGCGATCCACCTCGAAAGCATCAACCGCCAGAATATGGTGATGAACCGGTAAATTGCCGGAATCCGGTCGTGACGGGGCGTTCGGCATACGGTCGGACGCCCCGTCGCGTTCTGGGTGGAAATAATATTGTGTTATCGTGTTTGTATTCAGGATAATGACTTGTGAGATCGGCGATGCGTCAGACAGGAAGGATCTTCCGCGTCATGTATAAATATTCGTTATTTTCACGGTTTTTATTTTCCCTCGCCGCAATTTTTACATAACTTTAAAAACTTTATCGTAGATCCCGAATTTGAACGATTATGTTGAGAAATCCGATTATCGGCCAGTATGTAGAAGCGTTGACCGATCCGTTTCGTATTTTCAGGACGCTGGGGGAGGTTGTCCCCGAGCGGGATGCATACGGAGAACCGTTGTTCTGGTCGGGGAATTATTCGGTGATTTTCAAAGTCCGCTGCGCGGACGGAAAATATTACGCCCTGAAATGTTATACGCGCCTGCCGCGTCATGCCGCTGCGGTCTATGCGTCGCTCGGCGGCGGAACGGTTCCTTATTTGGTGCCGGCCCGTTTCCTGCCGGACGAGATTTATCTGTGCGAGCACTCGGGCGGAGGAGCTTATTATCCGGTAACTTTGATGGAGTGGGTCGAAGGCGAGTCGCTTGGCGGCCGGTTGGCTCGACTGTGCCGTAACGGCGACCGTACGGGGCTCAAGGAATTGGCCCGGGCGTTCGACCGGATGGCGCTGTGGCTGTTGGAATCGGATTTCGCGCACGGCGATCTGAAACAGGACAATCTGATGGTCGATCGGCAGGGGCGGTTGCGGCTGATCGATTACGACGGAGCCTATATCGGAGAACTGGCCGGACGGAAGGCAGAAGTCATCGGCTCGCCGGCTTACCAGCATCCGTCGCGCGATGCGGATTTTTTCGGGAAGGCGATCGACGATTATCCGATCGCCCTGATTAGCCTGAGCCTGCATGCGCTGGCACTCGATCCGTCGCTTTTCGGGCGTTATCACGACGGGGAGAATATTATTTTCGACGCTGCCGAGGTGAATCGGGGGAAGTCGGCCCTTTTCGACCGACTGATGCGGGAGTGGGCGCGCTGCGGCGCGTCGGCTTTGGTCGTTCTGGGCGGCTGGATGCAGCATCCGACGCCGGAAGTGAACGGATTGCCTGGGTTGTTGAGGGATTTATCGGGCAATGTGCCGGACGGATTGTCGGACGGGATCGAGATAGTCGACGACGAAAACCCGCGTTGCGCCGTATTTCGCTGCGACGGGCGGTTCGGGTACGCCGATTTGCAGGATCGGCGCATCCTGTTGCAGAACATCTATCTCGACGCGAAACCTTTCCGTGAAGGATTGGCCGTCGTGCGTCTCGAAGAGGGGTTTTGGATGATCGACCCTCGGGGACATTGTCGGATCGATTGCCGCGATTACCGGAGCGTGGAACCGTTGAGCGAAGGCCTGGCCCTGGTTTCTGACGGGAGCCTGTACGGTTTTATCGACCGGGAGGGCAGACGGGCGATCCCGCTGCGGTACGTGTTCGCAACCAGTTTCCGGGAAGGGCTGGCCGCCGTGCGGATCGGGGATAAATTCGGATATATCGACGTGTCGGGCGAGCTGGCGGGGCCGCCGGTTTTCGACTATGCCGGTTGTTTTCGGAACGGTCGTGCGCGGGTCGAAAAAAACGGAGAATCGTTTTTTATCGGGCGTTTCGATCGAAAGTGGCAGATTCGGGTCTGAAATGATCGCTACGGTTTGTTTATCCGGACAGGAATTGTAATTTTGTTAGAGCCTTAGCTAAATCGCAATTCTATGTATTCAGCCAGAATCAGCCGGAACTCTCCGGCAGCTTTCATTATCCTGATCGATCAGTCCGGATCGATGGCCGAAACGGTGGTAATCGATCGTAAAGAAGTTGTCAAAGCCAAAGCGGTGGCTTTTATCGTCAATATGCTGATCGCCGAGCTGCTCAACCGCAGCAGGCGGGAAGAGGGGTACCGCGATTATTTCGATATCGCCGTACTGGGGTATCACGGAGACGAGGTTGCTTCCCTGTGGAAGAACCCGAATAGAATGTTTATGCGTCCCAACGATTTGATAGGAAACGAACTGTCTCGCGTGCCCGTTCAACGGGAGCGCCGGTTGCCCGACGGCAGTACCGTCGTATCGTCGGTTTGCCAGAAGATCTGGGTGGAGCCTTATGCGGGCGGAAAGACGCCGATGTATCATGCGCTGACCGAGTGTTACCGGCTTTGCAAAGCGTGGTGCGGCGCGAAGGCGCACCGGAAGAGTTATCCGCCGACGATCTTCAACATTACCGACGGGGAGTCGTCCGACGGGGACGATTTCAAGTTGCAGGAGATCGCCGACAGTATCAAAGGACTCTCTACCGAGGACGGTGCTGCGCTGCTGATCAACATCCATATCTCTTCCGATGCGGAGCGTTCGCCCGTGTTGTTTCCCGAATCGAAAAAAGAGCTTCCCGATCAGCGTTACGCCCGGTTGCTGTACGATATGTCCAGTGAAATGCCGGCAATCTATAACGAAAGCATCGTCCAGCTGCGGGGACGCGACGGGGAGCGTTTCAGGGGGATCAGTTACAACGCGGCGATGACCGATCTGGTCAGTATGATGAATATCGGCTCCGTAAGTGCGAACCTTTTATTCTAAAACCTATGGCTTTATCGATATATAATTTGATTGAATCCGTTTGCAATCCGGCGGGCCGTTTCAAAACGTTGCGGGAGATCGGGGTAAAGACGGACGAAAAGGGCGATCCCGTTTTTTCATATTCGGGAACGACGATCAGTTTCTCGGTCGTGTGGAAGGGCAGGAGCTACCTGCTGAAATGTTCGCTGCGCGAGGAGCAGGAGAATACGTTGTCGTGGCGGCGGATTGCCGCCTATCTCCAGAGGATACGTTCCTCGTTTCTGGTCGGTTATTATTATCTGAGCGGAGAAATGCTGGTTTTCAACGACCGGGGAGCTGCCGGTTACATCGACGTGGTGTTGATGGAATATCCCGATCATATGCAGCCGTTGGATGAGTTTCTCGAAAAGGCCTGCATGGAGGGCGACAAGGAACGTATCCGTAAATTACTGACGGAATTTTGCCAGATGGCCGTGTGGCTGATCAACGACAACCTGGTTCACGGGGCGATCCGCGCATCGAACGTGATGATCGACAAGGATTGTTCGGTGCATCTGGTCAATTACGAGTACATGCAGATGCCGCGATCGGACGCTCCGGATTACGAATCGATTCGGGACGCCGACAACGTGATGGTAGCCAACCTGGCGTTGGGTATAAAAGCGGTTGCATCCGATCCGGCCGCTTTCCGGTATTTGAGGGGCAATGCGATATTCCGGTTTCCCGTGGTGCGTTCGCCCCTGCTTCCGATGTTTGCCGATGTCGCCAGGGAGGCGGGATGCGAACCGGTGTTGCGGATCGTCGAAATGCTTTCGTGCAGCAATCATACGTTGCACGGTCGTTTGGCGTTGAGCGAAGCGTTGCGGAAATTGTCAGGCGACCGTACGGAACTGGGTGTCGATTTGTCGGTAAAACTGGCGAACGAACGGAGACCGTCCGCTGCGGAGCCGGACGACAGCGATGCCCGGCGGGAGGAGTACCTGCTGAACCGTACGCAGCTTCAGTCGTTTTATTGTTGGGTCGGGCCGGTTTGCGAATCGTTGATCTGCGTCCGCAAGGGCGATCTGTGGGGTTATGTGGATTGTTCCGGGAATGAAGCGCTTCCATTGCGTTACGAGTGGGCGAGCGATTTCATGGAGGGGCGCGCCGAGGTCATGCGCAACGGTTGTTACGGGTTAATCGACAAAACCGGAAAGGAGATCCTGCCGGCGATTTACGAATTGGTCGAATGGAACAGCGAGCGCGGAATCGCCAAAGTCGCTTGCGACGGGCTTTTCGGATTATGCGACCGCGACGGGAAAGAGTTGGTTCCGTTTATTTACCGTTGGATGGGCGGCACCGAGAACGATTTGATTCTGGTCTTTTCCGAAAAACATTACGGTTATATCCGTCAGGACGGGACGGCCGTTATCCCGTTTCGTTATGACGATGCTTATGACTTTAAGGATGGAACGGCATTGGTCGTGCGCGGCGGGAAAAGTTACAAGATCGACATGCAAGGCCGTGAGGAGGAGACGACCGAAGAGTAGGCCGCGGGCATAAGGTACTGAAAATAAAAAGCGGGCGTGTCGACAGACACGCCCGCTTTTTCAGGTACTCGGTCATTTATTTCACCAGGCGCATTTCTTCGATCAGGCCGGAGGCGCCGGCGTACCGGTCGATGATCCAGAGAACGAAGCGGATATCGACGCAGACGGTCCTCGCATATTCGGGATGGAAATAGATGTCGCCGGACATCGATTCGCGGTTGCCGTCGAAAGCCAGCCCTACGAGGTTGCCCCGGCCGTTGAGAACGGGGCTGCCCGAGTTCCCTCCGGTGATGTCGTTATTGGTGATGAAGTCCGTGTAAAGGACTCCCTTTTCGCCCCATCTGCCCCAGTCTTTGGCCCGGATCAGCGAGAACATCTTGTCGTCCACCCGAAATTCGAAATCTTTCGGGTCGTTTTTTTCGAGGTATCCGTCTACCGTCGTGCGGAAGTCGTATTTTACCGCGTCGTACGGGCTGATCGACTCTACGTTGCCGAACGTGATCCGCATCGTGGAGTTGGCGTCCGGGTATTGCGGGAGCCCTTTCGATTCCCGCATCCGGTACAGCACTTTGGCGTACAGGGATTCGGTTTTGTCGACGTCGGTTTCCGCCTCTTCTTCGGCGTTGCGGACTCCGTCGCTGAACGTCATCGTCGAAACCGAAGCGGCGAGAGCTACCAGCGGATCTTGCATGATCTGGTCGGCCGTGCGCGGGGTTTCGAAGTATTCGCAGAGTTTTTCGAGGGTGGCGCACGCGCTGTTACGGAACGCGTAGTCGGCGATCGCTTCGGCATTGCCGTCGTAGCGGGTATAAACCTGTTGCAGATAGTCGCCCCACATCTGCGGCGGTACGTTGTCCGTGAATAGTTTCAGCATGGCGGCGAAAATCTCCTGATCGGTGGCCGGATCGTAGGCCGCGTACATTTTTTTCGTCAGGTTCAGCGCGTAGGCGAACGCTTTGTCTGTGACCCGCACGCTGTCGATCTTCTCTTTCCGCATCCGGTTGACCATCGACGCTACTCGGAAACCGGTCATCAGCGCGTCGCTCGGGCTGATCCAGGCCTCCTGGAAGTAGTTTTTCCGGCGGACGGCCTCCGCACGGGCCGCATACCCTTTTTTCAGGTCGGCCAGAACGCGGCCGTATTCGGTCTGCCGTTCGGGCGTTTCCGCGATCCACCGTTGCAGTTCGGTTTCTTCCGCTTCGCGGATGCCGGCGACGTCGTAACGACGCAGGCAGATGTTCTCCCAGGTCGCGTAATCGGCGTAATTGCTGAGGTTGAAATATTTGTCGCTGTACAACAGGCGTACTTTCGGATCGGCTTCCATGTGCTTTTTGATGATCTCCATCCGCTCGTGCCGCGCCCGGATCACGACCGGGTTGACGACCTGCTGTTTTTCGGCGACGGCGAACGACGACATGTACCGGTTGGTACGTCCCGGGAAGCCCAGCACCATCGTATAGTCTCCTTCGTGGACGCCGCCCGTCGATATGTCGAGCACTTTCGCCGGTTTGATCGGAACGTTGCCTTTCGAATACGGGGCGGGCTTTCCGTCTTTGTCGCCGTATACGCGGTATAGGGCGAAATCGCCTTTGTGCTGCGGCCATCCCCAGTTGTCCTGGTTGCCTCCGAACGCTCCGATCTTTTCGGGCGGAGCCCCGACGAGCCGGACGTCCTTATAGACTTCGTAATAGAACAGCAGGTATTTTTCCCCGCGCCACATCGAAGCGCAGGAGACTTCGTAGGGAGTGTCCTTCCCGTATTTCTTTTCGATTGCGCCGTATATCTTCCGGGTGCCGAATACGCCGAATTTTCCTTCCCGGATCATGCTGTCGCGCATTTCCACCGCTTCGTCGGTAACGTCGGCGATCCGGCGCAGGAACATCACCGTTTTGCCTTTGACCGGGAGTTCGTCCTGTTCGGTCGCCGCCCAGAATCCGTTTTCAAGGTAGTTGTTTTCCGGGGTGCTCAGATCGTGTATGTCGCCGTAAGCTACGTGGTGGTTCGTGATGACCAGGCCCCGGTCGGAAATCACGCTTCCGGTTCCCATCCCGTAGTCCACCGCTACGATCGCGCCGCTGAGTGCGGTACCCCGCTCGTTGTAGATCTCGCCCGGTTTCAGCTTCAATCCCTTTTTTTTCATTTGGGGATAGATCGAACTTTCGAACAGGTTCACCAGCCACATCCCTTCGTCGGCCATGGCCGACGCGGGAGCCAGCAGCGCCAACAGGGCGTAAATCAAGATTTTTTTCATCGGTTTTCTCTATTTTTAAACGGGAGAGTCTGCGAAGACTCTCCCGTCCGTATCGGTTACTCGGCCGGAGCTCCGGGAGATTCCGGAACTGTACGCCCTTCGTTTTTGAACTTGAGTTTGGGTTCCTCCTCCTTTGTCGAACCGTCCGTGTATTTGATCGTCCATTTCGGAGCGTTGAAAAGTTCGGTCCAGATTTTGGCGTCGTCCCACATCCCGGTAACGTAAGTGATTCGCAGTACGGGGGTGGTGTCTTTCAGTTGCACGTCGATGCGCAGGATGCCTTCCTGCGTCGAAAGGAAACTCTTGAAATAAGGAAATCCCTTTTTAATCAGCGTTTTTTCGATCGCCGGGTATTCAACTTCGTAAACCGCCGTTTCGTAATTCCGGCCGTCGAGTTTTTTCATATTGTCGAGGAACTTGCCCGACATCGCCGCCGTAGGCTTGAACATCAGCTCGACGAATTCACGACTCGAAATTCGGTCTCCGTTGCGTTCGTACGAAACGAGTTTGTAATCCACCGGGAACCAACGCACTTTGCCGCCCGCCGCAAGCATGTGCGTCTGTTCGACTTCGATCGAGTCTTTCAACAGTTTTTCGGAAAGTTCGGCCGACGGGTCGGCGTAAAGTTTTACGGTCACCGGGCACGAATATTCGGCGTCGAAGCCGTAAATCCCCGGGATCTGTTTCAGGATATTCCCGAAATAGACCATATCCATCCGGTCGAACAGCTTGTCGACCCCGAGGGTCAATACCTCTACCGAATCGACCTGCGGTTCGGGATTCGAGAATTTCATGATGGTTGGGATGAAAATGACCTCGCGTATTTTGTCTTCGTTGGTCTGGGCCGGGTCGTACGAGATTACTACCGCATGGCGCTTGACGAATGTTTTGACGCCGTACACACCGGGCACTTTCTGCATTTTGGCGGAGAAGGCCTTCGAACTGCCGTAACATTTGATCGAGGTGAGCCCTTCCATTTCGAATGTCTTCATCTCTCCGACCTGTTCGGTATTGCCCCACCGTTCGTCGATCGTAGGCAATTCCCACTGGTTCCCCAGGATCAGCGCGAGTACGAACAGCACGATCGTCAGTATGCCGGGCAACCAGCGCAGCGACTTTTTGCCGCCGACCTGCAGGGAGCTTTTCGGACAACTCGATACGCAATCGCCGCACAGCGTGCAGTCGATGTGCCGGACGGTTTTCAGCTCCTTCAGATCGATGTGATAGGGACATTTTTTCGTACAGGAGCCGCAGCCGTTGCAGCTCTCCGCGTCGCGGACGATGCGCAGCAACGGGAATACTTTGCTACGCAGGTAGATCATTTCGTACAGGTAGCCGATCAAGCAGGCTGCGCCCAGCGCCCATACCCATGCCGACGGAAGCCCGGCCCATCCGAGCAGCCAGAACAGCAGGAGGAGCCCCACGAACGTGATCGTGAATTTGAAAATATTGCTCAGCGCTCCGAGCGGGCAGATGTATTTGCACCAGAACATTTTGATGAAGAAACTGCCGAGGAACAGCAGCACGATCGAGATGCTGGTCATCCAGGCCGTGATTTCACCCTTGAAACCGGTCGCCATTGCGTAGTAAGGGTCGAAATTCTTGCAGAACAACTCGCTCGAAGAGACCGACATGTAGAATACCACGAACAGCAATCCGTATTTGACGATCCGCAATCCCCGATCGGCGATGCCGCCCGGTTTCAGGTCGAAGTTCATTTTCAGCTTGCGGCCGCCTTTGCCGAGGTATTCCCCGATTGTCCCCAGCGGACACAGATAACCGCAGAATAGCTTGCTGAACAGGATGACGCCCACGGCCAGTACGACTCCCATCATGATCTGCGCCATCGACATGCTGCATGCCAGCGAATTGTTATGCAGGTAACTGCCGATAGCCTGCAAGCCTCCGAACGGGCAGTAGGCTTCCGGATCGGCGCGTTGTTCTCCGAAAAAGATCCCATAGAGAATAAATGCCACGATCGCCAGCAGCGTGCCGCCTTGCAGCGAAAGTTTCAGCCAGTTGCGTTTTTTTGATTTCATTGATCGAATTTATTAGAATATAAAAAGTGCAATCCCTGCCACAAACATAAAGATTCTTGCGAAGAATTACAACGGAAGCGTTATGAATCGCCGTAAAAACGCCCTTTTCCGGTCCGACCGGGGGATCAGTAGGCGGCGAGATCGATCTTCGTCGGCTGCCAGCGTCCGCCCGTCAGTTGCATGACCGTATCGATGCCGGCTTCTTGCAGTGCAGCGAGCGCTTCCCGGCGGCCGCTGTCGATCGTTTGGGGCAGGTGGGCGTCCGAATTGACGAGCACGGGAATGCGCAACTCCCGCAGCAGCCGGAAGTGCGATCTGTTCGGGAAAAATACGCCGCCGGCGCCGGCATGGTATTTTTTCGTGTTGATTTCGACCATTGCGCCGTGCCGCGCGATCGTTTCGAAATATTCCCTGATTTTCTGCCGGTACCATGGCTGTTCCGCAATGTCGGGCTGGCATCGGGAGGCATTGTAGACGATCTTGTCGGCATGTCCCACGAAGTCGAATCCTCCGGTCGAGACCATCCGCATCAGTTTGTCGAAATAGTCCGTAACCAGCTTGCGCAGGTCGTCGCCGAAATGAAGGCGCAGGTTTTCTGCAAACGTCTCCGCGTCGGTGTCTATATCGACATATTTCCCACGGGACTCGATCAGGTGCACCGATCCGATCCGGTAGTCCAGCGGCAGTTTCTGAAAGTAGTCCGAAGCCGGATTGCTCTGTTCGTTCAGGTAGTCGATTTCGAGTCCGGCGTACAGTTCGATCCGATCCGCGTATGCGGCTTTCAGCCGGTCGATTTCCGCAAGGTAGGCCGCCATCCGTTCCGCTTCCAGCGTCCAGCGGGCCGGGAAAGGGAGCGGTGCGTGCGACGAGATTCCGTAAGCGGCGAATCCTTGCCGCACGGCCTCCTCGACGAAATCCTCCATCGGAGCTTTCCCGTCGCAGAACGAGCAATGGCTGTGGTAGTTGGTGCGGTTGTTCGGTCTGTCGGTAGTCATGTGCGGGTTACTGTTTTTGTTTGAAAAGGCGGCGCTGTCCGAGGTTTACCGAGAAAAGCACTTTTTGCTGCCAACCCCATTTCCTGCCGTCGTAATGGTGCACCGATGCCACGCGCAACTTCATGATTTCGGTATGTACCGGCTGCCAGTAGATTTCCAGCCGGTCGTAGATGTTATGCCGGGTGCGGTACCACGGCTCGCCCCAATAGAGTCCCGGGCCGTAATCGAGCGACGGGTCGGCCATGTAGTAGGGCATCAGATCCTTGCCGGCGTACAGCGTGTTGAAGATCCCGAAATTCCATTTCTGCACTTTCAGCTCGATCTGTACGCCGCCGGGCGTGACGTAGTCGCCGACGTATTTGCGGTCGTTCTGGAACGCCTGGAGCCACCCGGCTTGCAGCGACAGTTCCTGCATACCCGTTTTTCCGCTCAGGTCGATCCCTACGTGCGGATGCAGCAGTACGTTGTCCACTACGCCGTCGTCGAGGTAGGTGCCCGCATGGTGGTACATCGACAGGTGGTAACCGGCATAGAAAAGCCCGTGGCGGATGCGGCCTGCCGAGAAAAGTAGGAATTTTTCGCGTTTTTCGTTAGTTATCATGCTGTTCCAGTCGCATCCGAATTCGACGTAACCCTTTTCGCCGACGTATTGCAGCAGCAATCCGGTCAGATTCGGGTCGTAATATTTCACCGAATCGCTGAAAAAGGCGCTGGGGTAGTCCCCGATCACTTTACGGCGCGGAACCACGCCGGCGAACGCCTTGAATTTCGGGGCGTTGTATTGGTAGTAGCCGAAAATCTCGTTATCGGTCTGGAACGGTTTCGCTCCGAAGTTCGCCAGCAGATCGATCCCCATCATCAGCGAATGACGTTCCGCCCACCGGATACCCAGTTCGGGTGCGATGCGGGCTCCGAATAGCGTTTGCGGCCAGTTGATTTCGCTTTTGTATTCGCGGTTGTCGAAAAAGAAGTCGAACGACGCTCCCCATACCACTTCCTGGGCCATGGATTTGGGTGCGGTCAGCAACAGGGCGGCCAGAGCCGTCATCAGTAATCTGAGTGTAGATTTGATCATCGGGTTATTGTTTTTAGTGGATTTTATCGTCGTTTGAGAACCGAATTCTGCAAATATACGGGATAATCCCGAAGAACGAATCGTGTCGACGGGTAAATTGTTGTGAAGCGTCTGCCGGAACGTTCTGTGCGGGGATTGAAAAATCCGGAAGGACGTTCGTGTCGCGCAAGGAATTATGGATTTCGTTTTTTGGAGAAGTTAAATAAAAATTCTACTTTTGGGGCGGAAAATCCGGTTCCGTAGCTCAGTTGGATAGAGCAACAGCCTTCTAAGCTGTGGGTCGCGCGTTCGAACCGCGCCGGAATCACTTTTTAAATAAAGCCGTGTAAATCAAATTTTTATAATTGATTTATACGGCTTTTTTATATGTGATAATTAAGTTTTTTAATGTGTTTTTCGGGTGAAAACGTTCGCAAATGTTCGCATTTGTTTACATTTGTTCGCAAACAAAGTGCAAATCCAGTGCAAATATGGCTTCCCTGAAATACTATCTTGATACGCGACGGGCAAAACAGGATAACAAATATCCGCTGAAAATAAAAGTGTCGTTGAATTCCCGGAATGGGTTTATGATAAATTTGAAAGTATCGCTTTGGGAAGATCAATGGAACGGAATCGAGATCACGAACCATCCGAATAAAAAACCGTTGAATTCTTATATCAAGAGAAAATACGCTGACGTTGAAGATGCTTTGTATCGATTGGAATTGAGCGGAGATATATATCGATTGTCCCCGCGGGAAGTGAAGGAGCGACTCGAACATATATCCGGACTCAAAGAAAAATCTTTTTACACATTTAAAGATCATTTTCGTCGGTTTATTGATCTGAAGGAGAAACCTGGAACCAAAGGCATTTACCAACTGACGCTTAATAAGATTGAGCAATACGATGACCGAATGTTACATTTTCAGGAAATAAATGTACCCTGGTTGAAAGGTTTCGAACATTTTCTTAAAGAGCAGGAGATCTCTACGAATACAATCAATTTACATTTTCGTAATATACGGGCAGTTTTTAACGATGCGATCAATGAAGAGAAGACCGAACTTAATTGTTATCCGTTTCGGAAGTTCAAATTGAAAACGGAGCCGACCCGCAAACGTTCTCTGACCGTTGAGCAGCTTCGGGATATCCGGGATTGGCCTTGTGAGCCGCACGAAAAACAGTATATCGATATGTTCATGTTGATCTTTTACCTGCGGGGTATAAATCTGATCGATTTGGCCCACCTGAAGGAAATTGTGAACGGCCGCGTCGAATATCGCCGGGCTAAGACAGGGCGTTTGTATTCGGTCAAGATCGAGCCGGAAGCAATGGAAATAATCAATCGTTACCGGGGTAAAAATTACGTTGTGAATATTTTGGATCGGTACAAAGATCACCGTAACTATATCCATCGGATCAATAAGAATTTGAAAGAATTCGGAACAACTACCGTCGGACGTCGGGGTAAAAAAGAGAAAAAAGGAGCATTTCCGGAATTGTCGACCTATTGGGCGCGCCATACCTGGGCCACTATTGCCGCCGCACTGGATATTCCAAAAGAAACGATCGCTGCATCTTTGGGACACGGTGAAACCACTGTTACTGATATTTATATCGATTTCGACCAGAAAAAAGTTGATGAGGCAAATCGCAAAGTAATAGATTATGTTTCAGAGATAAAAAGAAGCAAATAAGGATTTATTGGATTTCTGATTTTTCAATAAGAACAAAAAAGGAACGTAGAATCGTGTTTTTTGTCTGAAAAATGATTACTTTAGTCTAACTCTTTGGCAGGAGTGTTTACTTGTTAGGTCGACATGGTACATTTGTGTACTATGCATGTGTTTCATTTACTTATGTAAAGAGGCCATCGCTCATGGATTGCACAATCTAACAATGCAACCACTCCTGCCAGAGATAAAGAGCGATGGCCTTTTTTTAATCCCTTGACAATTATGAGATTATGGAAAAAGAGGTCCTTATGGTTGCTTGCGACAATCTGGACGATACAGAATTAGACGTTATAGCAGAACTTGAACTCGAACGTAAAATGTATGAGAACATCGAAAAACTATTTGATGCCTGCTGGGAATCATGCAAATCAATGCCATCCTGAGCCGCGCAAACACGTTGGTTAATCCCTTATCCAAAATAAAACCCCGGCATTTATTTGTCGGGGTTTTCTTTGTCATTAACGGCCGGTTGAGATGGTTTATTGTCGAGCGGGCCGGAGGCACTTTCGTATTGCCATAATTTTTTTTGGAGTTCCGTTATCTCACGATCTTTCTTTTCAATGATTTCGTGTAATGTCTGAGGTGATATAGCTTCTCCTCGTTTGAACATATTCAAAAAACGATCGAGCATCGCTTTCTCGATCTCCTCGTCTGTGAATCCGGAAAACATATTTCTGATTCCTCTGCGCGATGCGGGTATTTCTATTGCTCGGTAACTGTCATCAATTATTTTACCCTTTCCCCATTGTGTCAGAATCGTGTTGTTATCCGATGCTACAAGAGGTTGTTTGTTGGGTGTTTCGTAGGTGTGACTGTTCTTTGGAATGTCTTTGAAAAGAAGCGAATGAGCATCGACATTAAAGATATTGACTAACTTTTCCACTATATCGAAATCCGGAGTGCTTACTCCTTTTTCGTAATTAGATATCGTATCTACATTGACGCCTAATTTGCCGGCTAACTGGGATTGAGTCAATCCCTTGTTTTTTCGTAATGTATGAATATTATCGCCGATCGAAGCCAATTTTACCGATATCGCTGATGCTTCGTTGTTCTCGATAAGCATTTCCCCTTTTCCGGTAAGAAGCCAGGACGGATTTATATCCGGATATACTAATAGAATTTGTTCTAAATTATCGGATCTTATGCTTTTGCCTTGTTTGAATGATTTATTTAACGATGCATTTGACATTCCAATACTACGTTCGAATGCCGATATAGTAATGCCTTTACTATCAATATATTGTTTTAATCTGTCTATGATCATTGGAATAGATGTAGAATTTAGTCTGTTTTTTATTTGTTATTTAGAAATGAATCTACTATGTTTGTGATACAACAGTAGTGCGTACCTGCACAAATGTAGCGAAATGCGAGTGAAATGCAAATACGCAATTACGTATGTCTTATCAAAATAAGTATCGATGAAGCCGGAAATTAAAAACAGGATCAGACAAAATCGCAAATGGTTGTCTCAGAAAGAAGCGGCCGCCTATCTGGAAATGCACGTTTCGACTTTGATTCGTCACCGGGATGCGGGCGAGATTGCTTATTGCTTTCGTAGAAAACGTCCTATCTACAACATTGATGAATTGGATCGGTTCAATCGACCAAAGGAACTACATGAATTGGCATAGATAAAACGAATCAGTGGGGACAATGAGAAAGAATTTTAGAGACAGATATGATAATCTTCCGGCTATTAGACAGCGGAAGGTACGCGAGGAAGTGATGGGAAAACTCGGATACAAATACCGCACGTCGTTCTATACCTTGTTGAACCGTCGGCTCAAACGGGAAACAGAGCAGCAGTTGAAAGCAATCCGGACAGCGCTGAACCGTCAGGAAAAAGCAAAATAATCTACGATTAAAATACTTTGCCATGATTGAAAAATTAACGCCGTTCGAATATGAGGTTGCCCAGCTTGCGGCTCTCGGAGTGACACAGAAGGAAAGCGCTTTCGCATTGGGTGTTAATCGAATCAAGGTTAACAACACGATGCGGAACGTGCATCGGAAACTCGGTACGGACGAACACACTTTGCCGTGCGTGTTTCTCGGGGAAAAGCATCACATTCCTAATATTACTGAACCGTTATCGCATTATGATTTTTTCCGGCCTCCGGTTGCGGTGCGTGTCGGCGCTGTCGTTATGATCGCCTTAGTGCTGTCGCTGGAATTTTTCAATATGAATGCTTTGCGTGTCCGTCGTGCCGCTCGTATTCGGGAAGTGGAGACTGAATATGTATTTGACTTCGCATCCTGATCCATTAAATCAGATATCATAATATGTACGCCGATATTGACAAAGACGGAAAGATCAGCCTTCACGACATGGATCCGGCGGAAGCCGAACTGATCCAAACCGCCGCGATCCGTTTGGCCGAAGAAACCAATTCCAACGCCTCTACGCTCCGGAAGGTGGCGATGGAGATCGACAAAGTTTTAGTGAAAGCATCCAAAATATAAAAGCTAATATGATTATTTATGAAAAAAATTCGATTAACAATCAAACGCGAAGTGTCTCTGGATATTGAATTCGACGACACGAAACTTAATCAGGAATGGGTAACGAATTGGGCGCATTATATATCCTATCTTAACAAGGAACCCGATGGATTCTCTTATGCCACTGTGCCGGAAGATATTCCGGATGAGTCGATCCCTTTTTTCAATTTGGCCGAGCAGGTAGGGTATGCAGTGGTTGTGAATCAGGACGACCATGTCGAGGGCATTCAGTTTTATCCGACATGCTACAAAGGAATCAATCCTAAACGCGATGCGGAAACCGCGGTGTTCTATAAAATTACAGAAGACGATACGGAATACGAATTCGATTTTGATAATAGCCAGTATAAGTAACCGCCTCCGGGCAAATAGGAAAGGAAAATGAGCCTACAAACTAAAATTGACTATTCCATAGCCTTACTTCGCAAAGCCGAGCCGCTGGCACTCGAAATGTCGCCTGACGGGTTTCATTTGGCGTTTTCAGGTGGGAAGGACAGCCAGACCTTGTACCACTTGGCGAAGATGGCCGGAGTCAGATTCATGGCTCACATGCAAATAACGACGCTCGACCCGCCGGAGTTGATGCACTTTGTCCGGACACATTACCCAGACATAGAATTACACCGCCCCGAGATCAATTTTTACAAACTGATTGTAAAGAAAAAGATGTTGCCGCTACGCCAAGCCCGGTATTGCTGTGCTTACCTGAAAGAACAAGCCGGAGCAGGAACCGTCACCCTGATCGGCATACGAGCCGCCGAGAGTGCGAGACGGGCCAAACGTAATGAACTGGAAACCTCCGACCGTGCATACAGTGGAAGTTTAGACCAATTCAACCGGGACAAAGAACAGTACCATCAATGCGTTAGCGGCAAGGATAAGATTATGCTATCACCGATTTTCAAATGGACGGACGCCGATGTATGGAACTTCATCCGCGGTAATGGAATAGAATACTGCAAACTTTATGATGAAGGATTTCACCGGATCGGCTGCATATTCTGCCCGATGGTCTCGCGTAAAATAAAGGCATTGGAGCGCAATCGTTATCCCGGTGTGGAGAAAGCGATTAAACGAAGTATTCAAAATATTATCGATGAGAATGGATACGGGAATGAATACCATGCAACGGCAGATGAAATTTTTGATTGGTGGGTATCAAACACCTCCGCAAGAAAGTATTTCGGGATGATCCGGAATCAGAGGAATATTGAGTTCTAACCGCCTCCGGGCATAACATTATAAGCTATGATTTTAAGATTTAGAGAAGGTTCCGCGCTTCATGCCGAATTAAAGCGGATGAACGATGTGCGCGAAGCCACGTATAAAGAGGCATGCGACATTATCGAGGAGTTGGTCGGCGAGCGACCGGAAGGATTCGGATACTGCTGGGGCGGGGGCTCCGCCTGTGCATGGAGTCCGTGCATGGTCGCATTTAAAGACGGTTTTGTTCCCGATCCCAAATTGATGTCGGAAAATCCGGAAGCGTCGAACCGTGAGCATAAAGCATACAAAGTACTTAGAACCACCAAAAAAGGCCGGGAGACATCGGATAAATTCAAGAAATTCCACAATTCCCTCACCTCTAAAGGTCTGGAAGAACTGGGGCTGCCTATGCACGCAGAGAGTCGGTATTTCTATTTCATGCCCAGCAAAGATGAAGCCGGGTACTACCTCACGGTTAGCAATAGTATAGTCGATGTGCTGAAAAAGAACGTCGATATCACGATTGAATTACAGGGATGATTATCAATACAATTAAACCGAAACCGATGACAATCTTACCGCCCATCTGCCGGGCATTGGCAATGGGACTGAATGAAGAATTTAAGAAAACCAAAACCAGCCTTCGGGCGCAAAACCAAACAGATATGACAAAAGACGATTTGATTAAACAGGTAGTTGCCGGAACGGGGCTGCCGAAGGACGAAGTCCGTGAAGTGATCGAGGTCACAATGGAACGTATCAAGGATTCGATGAAGCAGGGTAAGAACATCTATTTGCGCGGGTTCGGGTCGTTTGTCCGCGTAAAACGCGCGCCCAAGATCGCCCGCGACATATCGCGCGGAACGCCGATCCGGATCCAGGAACGCACGGTCGTAAAATTCCGGCCTGCCGCCGTTTTCAGTAAGATGGTTAAAAATTAATCACTTCCGCCCTTGCGGAATCCCCGTAAGGGCGGATAAACGCTATCACAATGAACATAGAACGCATTGTAGATTTTTCCACGAAAATAACCGAGTCGGTGATGAAGTTGCTCGCATACGATGATAAGGGCAATGTCGAAATCGATATCAAGACCAGCCCCGAAGATCTGGACGATTTTTTTGCGGCGCTCGCACTTTCCTGTACGACTATTCATAACAAAATATTGGACGTTCAGAAAAATAATCTCGAGGTCAATCATTTGCTCAATTCCGAGGTGATGAAATTCGCTATCCAGTTAGAACTGGAGAATAAATAGTCTCTCGTTTGATTAGGTTCATTTCCACCCCCTGCCTGCCGGGAGGCCCGCAGGGATTTTTAACGATTTACAACTCTGGATTAAAAAGCTGTGTCAGTTGAATAAAAGTTAAATAACTCAAAATCTTAGTCTTATGAATTTGTTGGAATTTAAGGGTAAAATCATACCCTATAAACGAGAAAACGGATCTTATTTGATTGCCATAAAACCTATATGTGAGGCACTTGGGGTTAGTTACAAATGGCAACTCGAACGGCTGAAGGAACATAGGATTTTTGGAGCTGTATACCGGACTTCCGGTATACAGGTGCCCGGAGATCAGTTAAGAGAAATGGCATGTTTGCCGGAAGAATATATTTATGGCTGGTTGCTCTCTATCAATAGCGACAGCGAAGAGTTGATCGCATATCAGCGGGAATGCAATCACGTTCTTTTCCAGCATTTTCGCGGAACGATTACGCGCAGAGCGGAATTGTATCAGCAGCTTGCGAAGAGCAAAATGGAAATTGCCGAACTGGACAATAAGCTGAAAGACAACGAAGATTTTCAAAGACGTGAGGCAGTCAAAATGCAGGTGGCTCGACTTTGGAAAAACATCAAGGAAACTTCTGACGACGAACAGGAGCTATCCTCATAATAAACCGTATCCTCTAAAAATGTCATTAATGTATAAACCAACAAAATCATTTATCATGGAAACTAAACTTATTGCAAAAGTCAACAACGTGGATATCATTGCCACAAGTGATGAACAATTAGTTGCTATCAAGCCTATTTGCGAGGCATTGGGTATTGATTACAAAGTACAATGGCAGAAGATTAAAGATGACGAAGAATTATCGTCAGCTATGGTTCTCAGCACCACAACTGGAGCAGACGGTAAACAATATGAGATGTGTTGTCTGCCTATCCGATATATTTTCGGCTGGCTCTTTACCATTAATCCCAAAAACGTAAAGCCGGAAGCGCGACAATCCGTTCGCACTTATCGAAAGGCGTGTTACAATGCCCTGTACGATTATTTTTTCAAACAGCCGATGAAGCAATTGGAACAGAATCAGATTGAAATATCCCTTCTCGAACAGTTATCCGAATACAGCCAACAAAAGGAGACGCTCAATAAATCGATCACAGATATAAAACGAAAATTGGAGAAGCTGAGGGAAGAGCGCCTTAAACCCGATCCCGCTTTATTCTAAAATTTATCCGATACAAATTTTGTAGAAATTCGGAAAAAATGTATGTTTGTAGCGCACTATATATCTCGAAGGCGGAGTAATCTGCCTGTTGTAGCGGGCATTTTTTATGCCTTGGCGCTACATATTTACGGCTTCGTACCCCCGTGTCGGTGCTTAATGGCCCGGCTGCCTTCGAGGTGTAGTGCAACGGGAAAGGCGGAGCCGTTTTTTATTTCCGCCCAGCAAACATTTTCAGTTATGCACAAAACCTCGAAAAAATGTTTGAACGGGAAAGGTATATCCCTTTCAGACGATCTAAAAGTCTGGCGAAAGGCTCTCACTCTTTTGCCGCAAACGAAACCTACACAATTTCCATCCGCAACCCTGAGACGCATCGATCGAATATTCGACCGAGGGATGCGTATGCTTCAGACTGCGACCGATCAGGCTATGGAAAAAGTCGAATCTTCTGACGAAAACAATCCGAAACCATGAACTTACTGAAACTTTGGACAGACCATTGTAACGCGCTCGAGAAGGCCCGCCGGCAGATCGAACAGTTGTCGGAACAGGTTCCGGCCACCGGCCCGGGCAAGCGCGGCCGCGACGCGGTGCTCAAAGCGTGGCGGGAGGTGACTGCCACGAGCGATGCGATCGACGACGTCGTGACCGAATCCGTTCAGCCGTTGCCGGTGTCGTTTCCGTGGCGCGACCGCGAATTCACCCAGCACTGGCAGCTCTATAAAGACTACCTGCAGGAGCAGCACGGAATCGTTATGCGCAGCCGGATGGAACAGGCCCGCCTAAAGGCGATCCTTAAATATTCCGGAGAAAACCGCGAGACCTTCGTCCGGACGATCGACTTCTATATGGCGTTCGGCACCTCGGGCATCTTTCAGGTCAATTTCGAATCAACTTTAAAAACCGATGAAAATGGAAAACAACAACCGCAAAAAATCATACTCCAAACAAATTGGCAATGACTGCCCGGCGGGACTCGTTCCCCCGCACGACATCAAACTGGAACAGGCCGTGCTCGGCGCGATGTTGCTCGAAAGCGACCTGTACGCAGAACTGGCCGGAATACTTACCCCCGACACGTTTTACGATCCGCGCCACGCGGCGCTGTTCGCCGCCATCCGGAGCGTGGCGACGGCGAATCGTCCGGTAGATCTCTACACGGTCACGACGGTACTGCGCGAGGGCAAATCGCTGGACGCCGCCGGCGGGATCGCGTATATAACGGAGTGCTCGACGCGCGTCGGCAGCGGCGCACATGCCCTGTATCACGCCCAGATCCTGCGCCAACTGTTTATTATGCGGACGATGATCGCCGAACTGAATACGCTGTCCGGGAAGTGCTACGACGGCGATTTCGACGGCATGATGTCGGAGTATGCCGCGACGACGGGCCGGATCGATTCGCTGTTCGCCGGCAGCGGAGCCGAAAAACACATCCGCGAAATTCTCAAACGCCACGGCCAGGTGGTCGACGATCGGATCGTCCGGGCCAACCAGGGAGGTATCCAGGGGATCACCTACGGCCTGAGCCGTCTCGACCGGATAACCAACGGCGCGCAGCGCGGCCAACTGGTGATCGTGGCCGCGCGGCCGGCGATGGGAAAGACGGCGCTCGCACTGAAATTCGCCATGTCCGCGGCGAAGGATAACCGCCATGTGACAATCGCCAACCTGGAAATGTCGGACATATCGCTGACCGACCGCCTGGTAAGCACTTACGCCGGCGTGGACAGCCAGCGGCTCAAATCGGGCCGTATGGACGCCCGCGACCTGAAAGCCTACCAGCAAGCCGTCCGCGACCTGGAAAGGCTCAATATCTCGATCTACGACACCCCGAACACGACGTTCAGCCGCATAGCGGCGATGGCCCGCGCAAAGCATCGCAAGGGAGAACTCGAAGAACTTATTATCGACTACCTGCAGCTTGTCGAAACCGACACCGACGGCAGAAACTACCGCAACAACCGCGAGCGGGAAGTGGCCTATATTTCGCGCGGACTGAAATCCCTGGCGATCGAACTGCAAATCCCGGTTATTTTACTGTGCCAACTGAACCGCGCTGCGGAAAGCCGCGCCGACAAGCAACCGCAACTGTACGACCTGCGCGAATCGGGCGGTATCGAACAGGACGCCGACCTGGTGCTGATGCCGTTCCGCCCGGCATACTACAAAGACTCCGGAGCCGAGTTTTACGACGACAAGGGCCAGCTGTTGCCGGACGATATGGGCTTGCTCTTTATCCGTAAACACCGCGACGGCGCGACCGGGCAGGTGCCGTTCCGCTATACTCCCGACCTATCGACGATCGAGGACTACGAGACGATCCCGGCCAACGATGAACCTAAAGGACTGTTTAAGCTATGAGGGTACAACGCAAAGTACAGCAATTATCTTTCGGCGCCGGCGCGCCGTCCGACAAGATCACCCCGGTGATGGATTTTTTGAAGGAGAATTACCAGATCGAGGTGAACCGCTACGATCCGAATCAGATCCGAATCCGGAGCCTGAAGAAAAATTACCGGTTCCCGGTGTCGCTCGACGATATTTCGATCCACATGATGCAGTTCGGCATCCAGCATACGAGGTCGATGATCCGGATGCTTCTGTTATCACCGAACCAGATGAAGACATACGACCCGATCACGGAGTATTTCGACAGGGTGGGGAAGCTGGAAATAACCGAATCGCATATCGATAAGCTGATCGCGCACCTTCGGGTGCGCGAATTCGGCGATCGGCCGGAAGGGGAATACCAGAAGCGCGCGGCGTATTATATCCGCAAATGGCTCGTCGCTGCGGCGGCCTGCGCGACGGGAACCTATGCTAATGAGGTTGCGCTGGTATTCGTCAGCGAGACCGAAGGCAACGGCAAGACGACGCTTGCCCGGTTCCTGTGCCCACCGGCACTGTCGGAGATGCTCGTTGCCAGTAGGCGTGATAAGACGGTTTTCGACTTAGAGCAGGCGATGGTGAGAAACTTTTTTATTCTTTATGATGAAATGTACGGATTGACATCTTCCTCGGCGGAGGGTTTCAAGACGGTGATGTCGGCCGGCCAATTGGCCGTGCGATTCAAAGGCGAGCTGTGTTCGGTACCGCGCCGGCGTATCGCGTCGGTGATCGGTACGACCAATAACCGGATGGGAAATAACTCCGGCTTTTTATATCCGGCGATCGGCACGCGGCGGTTTATCTGCATCCACCTCGACAGCATCGACTTCGATTATATGGGGGCCGTCGATATCGACCGGGTCTGGGCCGAAGCGATCCAACTGAGCCGGCAAGCCGACTACAATTACCGTCTGACGCAGGCAGACTACGACGACCTGGACGAAGCGAATCAGCGATACATCGTCGACACGCCGGCCAGCAATTTACTTCAACAGGTGTACATGCTGCCGGACGGCACCGATCCGGATTCGGAGCGATGGATGACGACGACGGAAATCATCAATGAGCTGCGGCGGCTACGGTTGATAAAGTCGGATATCTCGAGATATATCAATCCTAAGCTGGTCGGGGCCGCCATGCGCGCTCTTCGATTCGAACGGAAAAAGATTTACGGAAATGGCGAACGGCTGTATAAATATCATGTGAAAACAATAATTTTCGATGAATAAGACGCGTATAATCAGGTGTTTATCTATATATTTTAAAGATAGATATATATTTTTTAACGTTTTAAAAATTTAATTCAAAATGATCTTACCACCTTACCACCATTTTGTAATTTATTGATATATAGTTTATTAAAGGTAGTAAGTTGACAATACCACTAACTTACCACTTTTAAGGGGTAAGATGGGATATTACCATAAATTTTCGTTGATTGTCAGGGTGTTAATTGTGTGTACAAGGTGGTAATATCGAAGGCGAATAAAAAAATAAAAGTGTAAAAAAACGGATGTTTTTCCGGTATTTTACCCGATTTCGACGGATTTTCGCCGGGCGGGTTCCGGTCATTTGAAAACGGGATGTCGAACATAAATTTGAATACGATGGAAGTACTCATTACAATCAAGGATTCGATTCTGCGCAGCTACCTCGGCGGGCTGTTCGAACGGCGCGACGACGGGTACGCGGTGAACACGGATACGATCACCGGCGCGGTGATCTGCTCGCTGGTATCGGCGGCCGATTATCCGCGCATGGAAGAGTCCGACGCGACGTCCGTGCGGTTTTACCTGCCGCACTCGCGCTATACGGACTCGATGCGTAACCGCTACCTGTACGTGACGCGGGAAGCCGAGGCGAAAATCAACCTCGTGCTCCGCAAAGAGTTCGACGTTAATTTCACGTCGTTCCTTACCGAGTCGCGCATCCAGGGCTTCCGGTTGAAAGATATTATTTCGATTTTTATCGTCAAGAACAACATGGATATTTTCGACGGCGATATCGAAACGCTCAAAAAACGGTATTACCGCAAGGAGATCCAGGACTTGAAAAACCTCGAAAAAAAGTTGCGTCAGAAGGCCTATTCGATTTCAAAACTGGCCCGGCGAACCGTAATGGATAATATAATTATTTGATTATTAACTTTTTAATTGAAATTGCGTCCGAAATTCGACGTTTTTTGGATTTTTGGACGCACCGCTGAAGGTATCATGGGAAATTACTCGTATATAACGGAAATTTCGTTTATTCCGCCGCATGCTTCGGGGCGGGATGTTCCGCCCGAGAATGTGCCGCTGGTAAGAGGATCGGCCAGCTACGAATGCAAAGGGGCGTTTACCGATCACGGAAAACAGTACAAGACGAAACTTACATTCAAGATCGCGCGGATCACGACCGAAAACCGGAACCTCGTAAACCGGTTGCGATTCGCCGAGTCGGTGACGATCGTCGACGCCAGCGGGGCGAAGACGACTATCGGCAGCAAATCCGTTCGTCTGTCCGTCACCGATGAGGAGGAGATCGCCGGCACCCCCGGCGGATTCCGCGGTTACAATATTACCGTGGAATGGACGTCGCCCGTTCCATACGCCGCGCAGTCCTTTATATAGGTATCTTCGGGGCGTACCTTGCAATAGTAAAAATCTATTGCAATGATTCGCAACTATCATATCATTCGTTCGATTCTATCCGAGCCGTGGCTTATCTCCGCCGAGGAGGTGAGCCGGCTCGGTTTTTTGATTTCGGGCGTATTCAACCGGCAGTTGGCTTTCGAACCGGTCACGCGCGAAGATATGGCGCAGGTGGCCTATGTCCGGTCTGCCGGCGTCGACCCTTCGGGGAAGGTTCGAAATGTCGGCGTTGTGAATATCACCGGCGTACTGACCAAGTACGATCCGGAGTGCGCCTACGGAATGGAATCGTATGGACGGATGATCCGGGGGTTCGACCGGAATCCGGATATCGCGGCCCTCGTGCTGCGGCTCGATTCTCCCGGCGGCACGGTGGCCGGCGTCGAAGAGCTGTATAACGACGTCAAGTCGATTTCGAAACCTACCGTAGCGTTCGTTTCGGATATGGCATGTTCGGCGGCTTACTGGCTTGCGTGCGCCTGCGACACGATCATAGCCAATAACACGACGGCCCAGGTCGGCAGTATCGGCGCATACTGCCAGTATATGGACGTATCCGGATATTTCGCCGCCCAGGGCATCAAGATACACGAGATCGAGGCCCCGCAGTCGACCCATAAGTTGAAAGAGAAACACGAAATCCAAGTCGGGCATTACGATATGACCAAAAAGCGGCTCGAGGTCATTGCCGATAAATTTCAGCAGACCGTGCGGAGCAGCCGGCCGTCGGCGACGGACGATCAGTTGACGGGCCTGGTCTACGACGCCCGGGATGTCGTCGGTACGCTGGTGGACGGTATCGAGTCGTTCGACGAAGCGGTGCTGCGTGCGGCAAGTATGGCAAGCGATAACCAATCAAATACCTCTATGTCAAAAGTCAATTACCCATTGCTGGCGTCAGCCGCCGGCGTGCCCTCGTTCGAAACGGCCGACGGGCACATTTCCCTGAGCGCAGAAATGGCCGCTCAGGTGGAAGCAGCGCTCGGAAAGATTCCGGCGCAGGATCCTCCCCGCGACGACCGGGATAGCGCGTCCGCCGATCTGAATACCCGCATCGTAGCGCTGGAGAAGGCGCTGCAGGAAAAAGAGACCCGGATCGCCGCGCTGGAAAAAGCGCCCGGAGACGCCGGCGCGGCAGTTTCCCCGGAAGCGGATCCCGGAGATAAAGCGACAGTGTGGGATACCGGGATAGCCGAATTCTCCGCGGCCTTTCAGTCCGCATCTAAATTCATTCACGATTAAACTTCAAACACATGGCAAATTACGATGAATTGACCGCCCGACTGTACGAGTCCGGTCACAAATACCGCAAGGAGCTGCTCGCTATGCCGCTGGCGCAACTGAATACGCTTCTGCCGCACATGACCCTGCGGCTGGGCGTCCGCGGGAAAGAAAGCGTCGGAGAACTCGACACCGACGCCGAACTGCGTCCGTTTACCGGCGAAAAGAATGCGACCGACGCAACGGATATTCAGTTGCGGACGCTGGAAACTTTTCACGGCAGCGTCGTCAAGGAGTTCATTCCTTCGCATCTGTCGTCGACCGTTTACGGCAATGCCGTGTCGACGACCCCGACCGAGACGGATATCGTCCGGGCGATCGCGATGCTGATGGCGCAGAAAGCGTCGAACAAACTCCGGACGAACCTTTTCACGGCGGTTCGCAAACCCACTGGGACGACGACGGCCGACCTGTTCGACGGCTTCGCAACGATCATCGGCAAGGAAAAAACGGCCGGCAACCTCTCTTCCGCAAAAGGGAACCTGACCGCTATCGGCGAGCTGACCCGCGCGAATATCGTCGACAAGTTGATGGAGTACTACCAGGACGCCACCTGCGAGGAACTGCAGGAACAGAATACGAAAATGTGGCTGCCTACCAATCTGTATAACCTTTACATGAAGGGTTATCAGGACGATTTCGGTTCGTCCCCGTTCAACCGGGAATACAAAAAGACGTTCCTGGAAGGAACCGACGACCGTTGCGAGCTGGTTCCCTTCTCCGGTCTTCGCGGTACCGGCTTGACGCTGATTACCGTTAAACGAAACATGCTGATCGGCGCGGATCAGATGAGCGACGCCGAAAACGTCCGCATCCGCCCGTGCGACAATCCGTTCACCGTTCAGTTCGTGATGGAACTTTATTTCGGCGTTCAGATCGAATCCCTCAGCAAGCAGGTGCTCAACGTCGGTGAATTCACCCTGCCTTCGGGTGCGGTCACCGATCCGTCCGAAGAGCCGGGAAGTAAGGAAGATCCGGAAGGTACGGAAACGGGAGCATAATTCGAACCATTAAAAAAACAGGAAAATATGGCAACACGCACACTTAGCAATCTGGTCTGGCCGGACGGCCAGTCCAACCCGTCGGGGATGAAGTCGATCGCGTACTTCATGTTCAAGCGCGACATCAAATCGTGGCCGAAGATTCCGGCGTCGCCGGCTTCGGCGGCCGAGGCCGTCACGTATGACGGCGATTTCGAAATGCAGGAGGGCAAAAAAGCGATTTCGATCTATTCGACGCAGGGAGTGGGGAAGGTGGAATTCGAATCCACCGGTGAGAAAGACTGCAAGATGTTCAATAACAAGCTGACGCTTTCGTATCCGGATATGAACGACGAATCGGTCGATTTCTGCAACAGCCTGGTCAATTCGAACGGCGTTTTCATCGTGCCGTATTATGTGGCGGGCGGGAAGCTGGCCTATGTGGTGATCGGCGGCGAGAATTTCGACGCGGAGATTTCTCCGAAAGGCACTTCCGGAGACAAAGCCGGATCGGCAAAGGGCCTGACGTTGGAGGTAACCGCTCCGGACGCCCTGTGCCTGCCGCGTTATACCGGGATCATCGAACTTTCGGACGGCACGCTGAACTGCGAAACCGGCGTATTCACGGCGACGCCTTCTACGCCGTCGGGAGGCGAGTAACGAGTGAAATTATTGTTTAACCGGAGGGGAGCGATCCCCTCTTTTTATATCGAATTATGACAATCGAAGAGTGGTTGACCCGGGGCGGATCCTTCGACGAAGGTCTGGCCCTTTTTCAGCGATCGAACCGAAACCGGCATGTCCTGCGTTACCTGGCCCGTAAGCGCGATATGGATAAGCTGCGGTATGAATTGGAGAAAATACGGAAGATACGCGGAGACGGGCGCGTGCCGGCTTCCCGGCCGGTCGCCGCAGCGGAACCGACGGCAGAGCGGCCCGATCCGGACGACGGACTTCCCGAAAAAAAAACGTTGGATTACCGGACGCTTCCCGATGCGATCAAGCCCGCGTACCGCAAAACCGTCGAGATCTACCGCGCGATGCGGTCGCTGCACGAGAAGATGAAGCTCGTGAAGAGCGATTCGCAGCGGGAACAGGTTCGCGACCGGCTGCTGACGCTCGATAAGGAACGCGCTGCGATGTGGGAGATTATCGACCGGTGGCGGCAGGATGGCGTTTTGCCGAATCCGCCGGAAGACGAACTATTGCCGTCCGATCCGAAATCGGTCGCCGCCGCCCGTGTGTCGATCACGCGCAATCTGGCCTTGCTGGAAAAGACGACCGAACAGAAACGGATCGACGCCCTGGTGGAGCGTTTGCGGCGTCCTGTGGCGATCGTAAAGGCTTCCGGCGGTACGTTCACCGACAAGGCCGGAATTCTTTCGAAATACGGGCTTATCTGAGCGATTCGGCTTTTCGTTTCGTCCTTTATACCTCCGCATCGCGGGGGTATTTTTGGTTAAAAATCAGACCATGTCGAAACCGAGTACGCTCGATAAATTCCGCGATCGTCTTTTCGACGATATCGACCGGTTGGAACTGACTGACCGGGAACGGTCGCAATTGATGCGGTACCGCGCGATTTTCGTGCTGAAACTCGAAAATCCGCATATCACCAATGCGAACGTCGTCAAATTTCTCAACAAGAAATTCGGGATCCGCTCGATCGCCCAGGCATACCGCGACATCGCGGCTACCGAAACGATGCTCGGTAAAGTGCGGACGTCGGAAAAACAATGGATCCGCTACCTGGTCACCGAAACGCTCAAGGAGGCCATCGACAAGGCGCGCAGAAAAGGCGATCTGAAAAATATGGTCGCCGCGGCCGATAAGCTCGGCAAATACAGCCGGCTCGATCAGGAAGACCCGCAGCCGCTTCCCTACGAGGATATCGTACCGTCGCCGATCGAATACCTGAACGATCCGTCGATTCTCGGTCTTCCGACGCCTAAAGAGGGCGCGCGGGCCTATATCGAACGGATCAAGCGTAAATATGTCGACGTTCAGGACGTCGAATACGAAGATGTGAAGCGTGGAGAATAGGAAACTATACATGAACGATCCGCAGTTGGAGTGTTACCATGTGGCGGCGCATACGTCGGTTTTCGTGGCCGGTCGCCGCCTCGGGAAGACGCACGGCGTAGTGGCCCCGTGGATGCTCCGCAATACGCAGCACATGCCCGGTTCTGCGCTCGGCGTGGTTTGCGCCACGTTCCAGCAGGCGCTGACGCGCACGCTGCCGGGAACCCTCGCTGCGCTGGAAGATATGGGATACCGGCGGGATCTGCACTACTACGTCGGAGTCCGGCCTCCGAAAAGCGCGGGATTTGCGAAACCGGTGCGGGAACCGATTTCATACGATCGCGTGGTCGCCTGGTACGACGGGACGGTATGGTACTTGATTTCGCAGGACGTGCCCGGTTCGGCGAACTCCCTGACGTTGCAGGGCGTGATGGGCGACGAAGCGAAATTTTTGAACTTCGAAAAGCTCAAGGACGAAGTATTTCCGGCCAACGGGGGATTCCGCGGGCCGTGGGCCGACTGTCCCTGGCTCAATTCGATGCTGTTCGTGTCGGATATGCCGACGTCGAAAAAAGGGTCTTGGTTCCTCAATTACGAAGATCAGGCGACGCCCGAAGTCGTCGAGGCGATCAAGATGTGTCTGGCCGAAATCTGGAAATTATCCAATCAGCCGCAGAATACCTACGCCGACAAGATGCTGGCGCACTACCGCAAAACCCTGGCGGCGCTCCGCAGCGCGGCCGTGTATTACCGGGAATGCTCGACGATCGAAAACGTGCTGCTGCTCGGTGAAAAGTACATTCGCCAGATGAAGCGCGATCTGCCGCCGATGGTGTTCCTGACCTCGATCCTGTGCATCAAGCCGGGACGGTTGAAAGACGGATTTTACCCGTCCCTTACGGATTCCCTGCTTTATACGGCTTACGATAACGCTTATCTGGAACTGATCGGATACGACTTCCGGCGGGCGCAGTCGGAAGACTGCCGGCAGGACGGCGATCTGCAGCCCGGCAAACCGATCTGTATCGCGTTCGACTACAACGCGAATATCAACTGGATGGTGTGCGGCCAGCCGTCGAACAAGGATAACGGTATGCTGACGCTCAAATCGTTTTACGTCAAATACGATCGCAAACTGCGCGAGCTGGTCGACGACTTTTGCGAGTATTACAAGTATCATAACCGGCGCGAAGTGGTGTACTACTTCGATTCCACGGCCATCGGGTCGAACTATGCCGTCGACAAGAAAGACTTTGCCGCGACGATATGCGATCAGTTCGCGGCGAACGGCTGGCGCGTCGACCGCAAGTACATCGGGGTGCCGATGCGTCACAGCGACAAATATCACATGATCGACGAAGCGATGCGCGGACAGGACGGGTATCTGCGGCCGCGGTTCAACCAGCATAACAACGAGGCGCTGCTGATCGCGATGCGCTCGAGCGGCGTCCGGATCGGGCCGAACGGATTCGAAAAGGATAAGCGCGGGGAAAAGTACGCCGAAACCGAAGAGGATCGTATGGAATACCGGACGGACGGCACCGACGCCTGGGATACGCTGTTTATCGGCATGAATAAATTCCCATACGCCGCCTCGTCGAATTTCGGAGGCGTGGCGATTCGGGATATAAGATAAAAAGCCTTCGACGCTTTCTCATAAAGAACGGGTTTCTCAGTCGCTAAAAAGGAAACACCCCCGCGCCGAAGGCTAAGTTGCCGGCGGGTGTTTCCTTTTTAGCATAACAAAGATAACCTAAATTTTTAAACATGACAGACAAAAATCATTCGGAGGTATATCTTTTATCTCCTCTCCCTTTCCAGGGACAAAAACGCGCATTCGTCAAACAATTTCGCGAGGCGCTGACGGAATACGTTTCGGCCAAACCGATTCACACCGTCGTGGATTTGTTCGGAGGCAGCGGACTGCTGTCGCATACGGCCAAACGGATGTATCCCGGCCTGAATGTTATTTACAACGATTACGATGATTTTCATGTCCGCATCGAAAACATCCCCCGGACGAATGAGATATTTGCCCGGATAAGGCCCATACTCAAAGGGACTCCGGACAAAACGCGCCTTTCGGATAAATTGAAGGGCGAAATCCTGAAAGTAATTCGGGAATACGACGAAGCCGGTTTTGTGGATTATATCACTCTTTCGGCTTCGTTACTGTTTTCCAGTCATTACGTTACAAATTGGACCGAGTTGGAAAAGGAATCGTTTTACAACCGGGTGCGTCAAACGCCGGTCTGTGCGGACGGATACCTCGACGGGCTGGTGATTGTAAAGCACGATTATTTTAAACTGTTTTCGCTTTACAAACATGATCCCGGGGTGTTGTTTCTGGTCGATCCGCCGTATCTGTCGACCGATATCAAGTCCTACCGGTCGGTCGAATACTGGCGTATCCGGGATTATATGAACGTGCTGTTGGTTCTTAAATCGAATTATATATTTTTCACTTCGGAAAAGAGCCAGCTTGTCGATTTATGCGAATGGCTTGCCGATAATCCGGATTTTAAGAATCCTTTCCGGAATGCGGTTTTGAAGACGACCAGGAATCGGGTAAATTATTCGGCCTCATACCAGGATATGATGCTGTACAACATCGGCAAGTGATTTATCCGTCCATTCTCGTTTAAATTTTTCGAAAAATCCGAATCCCACGGGATTGACTGCCGCGGATTCGGATTTTTTTCTCCGTGTTTGCAAGAGAACCCCGCGTCGCCCTCCGTGGCCATCGTAATTACGATCGGCACGTCACGTAATATGCTTAGTGTGTATTCTGTTGGTTTTTAGGTTAAAATGGACTAAAAACACTCCGGCGTGATAAAAGTGCCTGAAATCGCCCGAAAAGGCCGAAGGAACGCAGCGTAATTACAGTGTCGAGGTATTGCCGCCGAAGACTGGCGGCCGGCGGCCTCCGCCGGCGCTGTCCTTTGTCCGCGGCCGCCGATTCGTAACATTGTATCCAAATCGAAAGACAGATGCATATATCCGAATTACAAAAAGCGACCGAACGCGGGGAGTTCTCGATGCGTTTCGTGGCGGCCGACGGCGAAGTGGTCCGCATTCCCCGCTGCGTATGCACCTCGTACCACTCGAAAGGGCGGACGATGAACGTTAAGTCGTGCGAATCGGGCGAGATCCGCAAGGTGGTGCGGATAACGATTATCGAAATCAACGATGAGGAGGTTTATTTATGAAAGGTTTACAGTTTATCACGCAGCAGGTCGCCTATGCGCCCGAAGTGCAGGCCGTATTCGCGATGGCCGGCAGCAGCGCCGCGGATATCTTCGACAGCACCGATACGCCGGTGGTTATCGACGGGAAAAGGATCGCCCCGTGGGGGCCGGACAACGACCTGCCGAATAAGATCATGGAGAAGATCCGGGCCAACGACGTCGTATCGCCGAACCTGTTGTTCAATGTCCAGACGGGTTACGCCCAGGGGATCAAACCGATGCGGCGTATCCGGGAAGGCGATAAGGTGTATTACGTCGAGGCATACGACGACCGGATCGAAGAGTTCTTCGAAAACAACGACGTCGACGGGTTCTTTCTCGAGCAGGTTTCCGATATGATGACCTTTTTTAACGTCTTCCCCGAAATCATTTTGAGTAAGGACGGTAAGCGGATTACGGGCCTGCGGCACCTGGAAGCGATTTACAGCCGCTGGGGTGCGATGACGGGGAACGACAAGGAAATCCAGCGGCATTATTACGCCGAATGGCAGGCCGGATCCCCGAAGAACGGCCGGTTGGACGTGACCCGGGTGCTGAGCCGTTACAATACGGTCGACCACCTGCGGGGCCTGATGGCGTCGGGGTGCCGGGATCGCCGTTTCGTCCTGCAGGTTTCGATGCCGACGCCTGGGCGGACATACTACGCTTTCCCATACTGGTGGTCCATTTTCCGAAGCGGGTGGTACGACCTGTCGAAAATGTTGCCGGCCTTCAAAAAGGCACTGCTTACCAATCACCTGTCGGTGCGGTACATCGTGTATATCTCCGATGAGTTCTGGGTCGAAGTGTTCCACCGCGAGAACGTCGACGACGCCGACGAAGAGAAGAAAAAGGAGGTGATGGATCGGGAAATCGGGCGGATCATGGAATTCCTGTCCGGGAACAACGCCAAAGGCGGCGGTCTTATCTCGACCAAAAAAAACGTGCCGCTGGGCGGTTCGAAGCCTTTCGAAGACAGGTTCGTTCAGATCGAGGTGCTCAAACCGGGCATCGAAGGCGGGGAGTTTATCGAGGACGCCGAAGAAGCGAGCAACATGATTTCATACGCGATGGGAGTGCATCCGAATCTCAATGGCGCTACGCCGGGGAAAAGCAAGGGATCGCTCGGCGGATCCGACAAACGGGAACTGTTCAATATCAAACAGGCGATGATGCGCCCCTTCCGCGACCGGTTGCTCAAACCGCTGACGCTGATTAAACGGTATAACGGATGGGATAAGGACGTCGTCTTTGCGGTGCCCGAACACATTTTTACGACGCTGGACGAAAGTAAAACCGGAACAAAAACACGCGACAACGCATGATAGAGGATATCGCAACACTGAAAAAACTGATCCCTACCGTGGTGGGGACTTCGATCGAAAAGTACCGCCAGCCGATCGCCGACGCGCAAAATTGGTTCGCCGCCCGGATCGCTGGGCCCGCCCTGATGTCCGAAATCGTGCGAATGGGCGAAGATTCCGAGCCGGGGGAACTGTTCCTTCGCGCGCGCCTGGCGGTCGCCTGTAAAGCCTATCTGACGGCTATTCCGAAACTGGACGTGCTTGAGACGAACAACGGGTTCGCGGTGGTAAGCGACCAGACGCTGGCCCCCGCTTCCCGGGATCGGGTGAAAGCGCTGACCGACTCGTTTTCGTCGAGCCTGAAAGACGCGCTGGGGCTGTTTTACGAATACGTCGAGGATAGTCCCGAATACCGTCCGATGTGGCTGACGGCTCCCGGCTGTACGATTATGACGGATAGCTATCTGCCGACGCTCCGGGAGTTCCGTAAGTACGGAGCCTGGACGGGAGGATACGAATCGTTTGTGAACTTACAAGCGGACGTCCGGGCCGTCATCCTGAAATTCATCGAGCCGAAGATCTCGCGGGCGCTGTCGGATAAAATCGTTTCGGAAATCCAGCGCGATGCGCTGTCCGATGCGAACGCCCGGATCGTCGGCGATCTGCGCTATGCGCTTGCGGGTTATTACAGGGGCGACCGGGCGCTGGGATACGCTTCCCTTTGCCGGGTGCGGGAAGTGCTCGAGGAATCGCCGGACGATTATCCGGAATTCCGGGACTCGGATATCTACCGGCGACTCGTCGCCTCGCGGGAGAACCAGAAAAAAACATCTTCGATATTGCCGATTATATGAAAAAGAACAGAAAAAAAGGGTGGCTCAGGGAACTGAACCTGACGTTGCCGACCGGCTGGGGCAAACTGAACGCGGATCAGGTGATGCGCGTGGCCTATTATCTTTCGCAGCGGATCACGGAACCGGAATACCTGGTTCGTCTCGGACTCGAATTTGCAGGTCTCAAACCGCGCGGTTCGCAACAGCGCGACGGCGAGATCCGCTACACGTATTACCACCGCTGTCACGGAAACGTGCTGCTTACGGCCGAACAGGTGGCGTCGATCGCCTATGCGCTGGAATGGACGACCAAAGATCCCGAACCGATGGCGGCCCCGAATCTCGACGGCTACGCGACTCCGGACAGCCGCATGTACGGCGTTACGCTGGAACAGTTCATTACGGCCGATACCGCTTACGGGGCCTATGTCCGCACGCAGGACGCGCTTGCCCTGCGCACGTTCGTCGTATCGCTTTATACGCGGCGGCGGGGATTCGATCCGGATCGTTTGCCGCGGGAAGCCGCGCGGATCGCGCGCCTGCCCGAATACCAGATGCAGGCCGTGCTGCTCTGGTTCTCGGGCGCGAAGCGCTACCTGCAGAAAAAATACCCGTATGTTTTTTCGACCGATGAAACGGGCGCGCCCGTAACGCCGGGCGACGAGCTGATGCTGGGTATGCTGTCGAGCCTGAACGACGGCCGTATCGCGGACAACGAAAAGATCCGGCAGGCGGATGTGCACGAAGTGCTTTACGAACTGAACCTGAAGATCAAAAACAGTAAAAAAGGATAATGGGGATGTTTAACGCCTATAAATATATCGACGGACTGGCTTCGGCGCAGGGATGGCCGAAGGTCTACCGCGTGACGGGATTGTCGCGGATGGAGGAGTTGGTCGCCGACGTGCGCGAAACGGAATTTCCGTGCGTTGCCGTCGAGATCGGAGCCGACGGCGGTTTGAATATGACTACCGGGCTTACGAACCGGGGATTTTATACGTTCTATGCGATAGACCGTCTGGAATCGGCGAACGACATGGAGCGCCTGGAAAAGATATTCGCTGCGACGTTCGATACGGGGATGGCGATCCTGGCGCGAATGAAACGGGATTCGCACGACCTCGGCGACCCGTGTTACGGATTTTGTCCGGACGAGGTCAGTTACTCGCGGATCGTCACCGCCGGGATGCAGGCTTGCGGCTACGCCTTCAATATCGTGATAAACCGGGACTATGAATGAAATGTCGATCCGCCATGACGTCGAAAGCTGGGCCGGAAACGTGATTTCGCAATGGGAGCGTAAAATGGATGCGCTCGGTATCGGGGAAACCGGAAAACTGCTCGGCAGCTTCCAGCAGCATGTATATTGGGCCTCGATGGGGGATCTCGACCGGATCACCTTCCTTTTCGAATATTACGGCAAGTTCGTCGAGTGGGGCGTCGGCGGCAGGGTGAACATCGATAACCGCGATACGTTGATCGCCGCGGGCCGCACCAAGCGCCGCAAAAAGCCCTGGATGACTCCCGTGTTTTTCGCCGAAGTGGATAAATTGTGCGAAATGCTTGCCCGCAGCATGCAGCGGCAGGTGGCTACGATGATCGTAAAAAAGGCCGTCGAGCACAATCGTATCGACGATTCCACCATGCGGATATGATCCGTATCTACCTGCGTTTTTTTGAAAAAAAGCTATAAAAATTCTGTTTTACGAAACATTGTTTTGTAAAATAGAATTTTTTGTATATATTTGCATTGTAAACAAAGACAAAATGAGAATATTTACCGAGCAAGTTTTAAAGGAGTATTCGGAAAATCATCCCGAGGCGAAAGTCGCTTTGCAGGATTGGGTTCAAAAAGTAAAAAGAAGCGAATGGACTTGTTTTGCGGATATGAAAAATACCTTCAACAGCGTTGATAATGTAGGAAATCAGCACTATGTTTTCAATATCAAAGGAAATGATTTTCGTCTTGTGGCTGTTGTGAAGTTTACGATAAGATTTGTGTATATCCGTTTTGTAGGCACGCACAAGGAATACGATAAAATTGATTGTAGAAACATTTAAAAGTTAAGGATATGACAAAGATCGAAAATGAAGCCCAATATAAATGGGCGGTGGCAAGAGTCGAAGAACTGTTGCCGCTCGTGGATGACGACACTCCGCGCGACGATCGTAACCTGATCGAATTGGAATTGCTTTCCAATCTGGTGGCGGATTACTCAGAGGAACATTTTGCGATCGGCAGTCCGTCACTTGCCGACGTGATAAAATTGCGGATGTATGAAATGCACCTCACGCAAAAGAATCTTGCCGCGATATTGGACGTCAGTCCGTCGCGTGTCAGTGCGATTATTTCCGGGCGTAGCGAGCCGACCTACAAAATGGCAAGAGAGATCAGCCAGAAACTCAATATCGACGCGAGTATCGTGTTAGGGGTTTGCTGACGCTGTATTGTTATGAAAAAGATCACGGCAATTATTGGAATCGCATCCGACGGCGGATATAGCGTATATTGCGAAGATGAAATGTTTGCGGGGATGGGAGATACCCTCGAAGCTGCGAAAAAGGATATGGAGGAAGCGATGTTTTTCTTTAGGGACGTGTGCAAAGAAGAGGGATATTCGTATCCGGAATGGCTGGACGGCGAGTATGAGATCGAATATAAATTCGATCCGGTCAGTAGTGTTGTTTGACGATTGCGCTTACAACGTGCTGGGCCGTCCTTTGGGACGGCCTTTTTTTGTGTTAAATGGTGATATTTAACGGAATATATTTCTATATTTGTTTCCAATAATTTATAACATAATAAAAAAATACATATATGATGATTATCTTAATTGTAATTATTCTTGCGGCCGTAGTAGGAGCATTTTCTACTCGTTTTAAGAATGTAGAACCTACAACGGGTCAAATTCCCCCTTCGAAGCCATCAGGCGAAACGGGAACGACTATGTCGAAAAAAACTGTGGAAGTGCCAGCCTTTTCGAGACCCGTATCTGAAATCGCTGATTTTTTTGAAGAAAATAATCAAATCGAGTATATTGAAGCATATATAAAATATTTATATGACTTTAGGGTAGACGTACCTTTAGAAGTGGTCGAGTATATTTATTCATTTTGGAAAAAACAAATAAGATATAAAAGAGGTTGGAGGTATTTGCCGAATTATGAACAGACTCCGATAATAGAAAATTGTTTGGCTGGATATAATATTGCTGTTATCGGGGAGACAAACGCCGAAATCTTGGAGTCAATAATAAATAAAGTAGGAGGGAAATATACTGGGGCGCAATATGATTCGGATACAAATATTATAATCATACATTTTAAGTTTCAGAAACTTGAAATTGAGGGAATGGAAAAATATAAAGGTGCTCGTTTCAAGATAATGTCTGAACAAAAGTTTTTAGACCTGTTGCGTGAGAAGGCATTGATATACATGATTAGTAAGAAAAAGCCTTCCGTTTCTGTTAATTTGTGCGCGGGGAATGAACTGCGGCAGTCGGTATCTCGAAAAGTATCTCGTAACGACAGTAATAATATTATAAAAGATTTTATCGCTATCGACTTTGAAACGGCAACCGGGAACCGAAATTCGGCTTGCTCATTGGCCGCCGTTAAGGTGGTTAACGGAGTTATTACCGAATCCCATTCGTGGCTTTTCCAGCCGCCCGATAACGATTATACCGCAAGAAATACCGGCATACATGGCATCACCCCGGAAATGACCGAACGTCTCGGAAATATTACGGATATATATGACCATATCGTGAGTTTACTGTCCGGTCAGAATGTAGTGGCTCATAATGCACCGTTTGACAAAAGCGTTTTGGAGGAATCGTTTGCATATTATGGTCTTGAACTGCCGGATATACTTCAGTTTTTCGACACGTGTAAGATGGGCGGAGGTAAAACCTTGTCGGAATGTTGTGCGGAATATGAAATACCGCTCCGTCATCATGACGCGTTAAGCGATGCGACAGCATGTGCGCAGGTTTTTATGCGTTTATCTGGCATAAAGTCCGATAAAAAAGAAAAATCGAATATACATTATGGGGATAAAGATCGAAGAATATCGTCCGAAACGCTGGCTTCGCCGGATCTGTCTACGGTCGAAAATAAAGATACCGTTTTTTATGCGAAAAAAGTGGTTATAACCGGCACTTTCGAACGTTATCCTGTGCGTGAACGGTTGGCGGTTATGCTGAAAGGGTACGGCGCGGATATTCAAACTTCTATTTCAAGAAGAACGGACATCGTGGTCAAAGGAGAAGGCGCAGGCCCTGCCAAAATGAAAAAAATAAAAGAGATAAACGAGGCGGGGGGACATATATGCGTAATGGATGAAGATATGCTTTACAAATGTATAGATGAAATTGTAAAATAATTTTGTGATTCCGAATGTATTTCGTACATTTGTAATGCTAAATCATTTTATATGCGGGTGAAGAGATTTGCCCACGTTGTCGGAGGGCATTTTTTATGCCTACGGTGATACATATTAGGCGGTTGCCTTTCCCGATCTTTTTTCGGCTTTGCCCGTATATGAGATGGTTTAGCGACACGGGAAACGGCAGCCGTCTTTTTTCTGCCTAATGCTAAACCATCTCATTATGGAACCACAAATCGACATCTTTTGGCTGTTAGTCGCAGGAGTCGTGACTGCAGTCGTGCGGGGTCTCTACCGCCGCATTCGTTACGCATGCCTTAAGCGCCGTCGTCGGCGCGCCGACCGTCCGGTCGCGGTACTTCACTATTTGTCCCACCCTTTAATGCAGCGGTAATATGGGACGTAAGACAACGACTCCGGCCAGGCCGCACGTAACGGCACTGCCGGATAACGATGTATCCGAACAGTTGAAAGCGCTGTCGGGAACGCTGAAGTTTCCCGATGTCGCGCATGATCTTGTCGCCGACGTTTCGAATGTGATATTGCAATTGCGGGCGTTGGATAATTTGATGTACGATTTCTTTAATAAGTACGAAGAGACGTTCTCCCTTCTGATAAACGAATCGGATCGTGTTCATGACAGTTTTTGGAAGACTATCCGCAGCGTATCGAGATTATATTACCAGGCGCTTTTTGAAAGCGATATAGAATATTAGCGCCGCCCCTTTCCAAGAAAGCCGCTCACATGACCGTGAGCGGCTTTTTTTGTGTCCTTTCCACCCGTTTTCGGCACTGTACTTTGGCTGAAAATACAGTGCGATGTCAGGAAAAGGAGCATACAATGTAACCGTAAGCGCTAATACGGCAGAGGCGAAACAAAAGCTGAAGGATCTCGGGGAACAGTTGGACGAATTCAGCCGCAAGAAGCGGGAAGCCCTGAAAGCCGGCAACCTGGAATTATCCAAATCGTTAGGCAAAGAGATTTCCGTCATCCGGAAAGATATGGCGCAATGGAAAAAACAGACATTAGACGTCGAACAAGTCCTGCAAAATATAAACAAGGTTCCGCTCAATCAAATTCAATCGGCCTTACGGAGTTTGCGTAAGGATATGATGGCTCTCGACCGGGATTCCGATGAGTATTACGATACTTTGTTCAAAATCCGTCGGCTCGAAACCCAGGTAGGTCAGCCGTCCGGTAAGTCTTCCGGCAAAAACAATATGTGGGCCTACTATCTCGGCGGCGGCGCTGTCGTTGCGTCGCTCGAAAGATTGGCCAGCCGTGCGGTGAATGCCTACCAGCGTCTCGACGACAAAATGGCCGATGTGCAAAAGACAACCGATCTATCCAAAGAAGGCGTTATCGAACTGGATAAGGAGTTGCAGAAAATCGACACCCGGTCTTCACGGGAAGAATTGCTCGATATGGCGCGTATCGGCGGGAAACTGGGTATCGAGGGTCAGGAAAACCTGGCCGGTTTCGTGCGTGTGGCCGATAAACTGAAGGTCGCTCTTTCGGAAGATCTGGGCGGCAATGTCGAGGAGACGATCCGCCAGGTGGGTAAACTGGTCGGCGTTTTCGACGTGGATAAAGAATTGGGAATCGAACGCGGGCTGGAGGCCGTCGGTTCGACGATCAACGAGCTCGGCGCGTCTTCGACGGCGAACGAAGCCTATATCGTGGATTTCACGAACCGCGTGGCCGGTGTGGCTGCGGGGGCGGATATAGCCATCCCGAAGGTGATGGGAATCGCGTCGACGATGGATATTCTCGCGCAAACGGCCGAAGTCAGCGGAACGACTTACGGTCAGGTTATGACCGGGATGCAGAAGCGTACCGAGGAGTATGCCCGGATCGCCGGGATGAGCCTGCAGGAGTTCCGCGAACTGCTCGACCAGGATCAGAACGAGGCATTTATCCGCGTGATGGAGGGACTCGGAAAAATGGACTCCGAAAACCGGGTCAAGGCGCTGTCCACGCTTAAACTTGAAGGACAGCGCGCCACGCAGGTGCTCGGAGCGCTTGCCGATAAAACCGACCTGTTGCGCGAACAGCAGGCCCTTGCGAACGAAGCGTTCGAAGAAGCTACGTCTTTGCAGAATGAGTTCAATGTCAAAAACGAGTCGGCCGCGGCGCTCATAGAAAAACGCCGGAAAGTAATGGATCAGGCGATGACCGATATGGGTGAAAAACTGTTCCCTCTATGGTCGGAAGCCATCGGATTGTCGGGACATCTTTTGCAGGCCCTTTCCAGTATTTTAGGCGTAGGTTCCCGGTATATATGGACGATCGTTTCGTTGACCGCTACGATCGTCGCCTACAATGCCGTCCGGAAATTACAGATTTTTTACAGCCGCGAGCATCGCGCGGCGATGGTGCGCGAACTGGCTACGATGACTTCGAGTACGGCGGCTACCAAATTGCTGGCAGCCGCGAAACTGTTGCTTGCCGGTAACGTCCGGGCGGCCGGTACCGCATTTAAAATGTTCTGGGCGTCGGTCGGGCCTCTGAGTTGGATCGTCACGATCGTAGGCGGTATTGCAACGGCATTTTCATTATTCAATAGCCGGGTTCGGGAAACCGGAAAGTCGATTAAGGACCTGAACGATATCAACAAAGCGGGAAGCGACGCCTATATCGAAGAGAAGACGCATCTTGAAAGATTGCTTGAAACGGCCCGGGATAAAAACGCGAGCGATCAGCAGCGGCTCAAAGCGATCGAAGACCTGAAAAATGCGCTTCCCGATGGGATCAAGCTGATTAATGAAGAGACCATTGCCAACGGGGAGGCTGCGAAATCGATCGAAAAATATTGCGAAGCCATGCGCCTACGGGCGAAGATAGATGCCGGATATGAACGCTTGAAGGAGATCGAAAAAGAAACTCAGGCCGCTCTCGATGACGGTAGTGCGGGCAAGACGACGTTCTGGCAAAAAGCGAAAGCATGGTTAGACCCAGGTTTTTTTGGAGGTTTTTTCGGTTTAAATTATGGTGAAAATATAAGTGCTTATGAAGTCGACAACCGTAATAAATTCATAGAAAACCAGTCCGCCCGAAAAACTAAAATTGCGGAGGACATGGGAAAAGAGAAGCGGAAGTATAATAAATTAGTAGGATCGGATCAGACCCAGCAGACGCAACAGAATCTATCGTCATTGCCGTCCGATAACAATAAAAAGTCCTGGACGCTCGACCAGGACGAAGGGTTTATGCAGGGAAAACTCGCCCTGCAGCAAAAGCGTATCGCCGGGGAACTGTCGTCCGAAGACGAGTACAACCGTCAGTTGCAGGTATTGGAAATAGAGTCGTTGGAGGCCCGTATCGCTTCCGGAAAGGAATCCGGGGATCGTCTGCTGAAATTGCAGAATGACCTTGCCGAGAAAAAATACCGGCAGACGAAGTCGGAACAGGATCGCATCGACAAGCTGATCGCGGCCAGCCTGGAAGGACGTTCCGTATCGGACGGCAAGGGACTGATGGACGCCGAAAAGAACGCCTACGACAAAAGGCTGAAGGATCTAGGTCTGTTCGGTAAAAGCCGCGAGCAGATGACCGCCCAGGAACAGGCGGCGTCGCTGAACCTCGAGCAGCAACACCTGAAAAAGCTGCAACAAATCTATGTCGACGCCGAAACCAAGAAGATCCAGGATCAGGCGGCCGCGGCCGAACGCAGCCTGAACCAAACCAAGCAGGCGCATAACCAGGAGCTTGCCGCGGCCGATACCTTCGAAGCGAAAAAGGCGCTCGTCGACAAATACCAACTCGGTTCGGTCAGAACCAGCCGCGAGGCCGACCGCCTGCTTCGGCAGTATTACGCCAGCGAGGAAGAAAAGGAAGCCCGCGAACATTACGAAAAACTGATCGAGGAATACACGAAATTCCTGGAAGAGTCAAAAAATATCCAGGCAAACGGTTTTTCGCTCGGATCTCTGAATGAGGAGGAGACCGAGCGCGTACAGCAATTGATCGACGAACTGAATAAAAAACTGGCGGAGCTGAAGGGTACGAACCCGGTAAATGATGATAAAGGGGCGGAATCGCGGGTCGATATTTTGGGATACACCCATGAGCAATGGGATGAATTCTTTGAAAATATTGAGGCAGGGAAAGATAAGTTAGGTACATGGCAAGTGGCCCTGCAGTTGATCGGCCGGACGTTCGGTGAGATCAGCAACCTGATGTCCGCCGCCGAGAACCGGGAATTCCGGGCCTACGAAAAGACAGCGAAAAAGAAGAAAAAAGTCCTCGACGACCGCCTGAAGAAAGGACTCATATCGCAGGAAGCGTATAATACGGCCGTCGAGCGGATCGATGAAGAGACGGATCGGAAAAAAGAGGAACTGGAACGGAAGCAGGCTATCCGCGAACGGTCGTTGTCTGTATTCCAGACCCTCGTCAATACCGCGGTTGCCGTAACCGCCGCCTTGGGATCCAAACCGTGGGGGCCGTGGAATATCGCGCTGGCGTCCATGGTGGGAGCTCTCGGGGCCGTTCAGACGGCGGCGGTACTGGCGGCTCCGCTTCCCGGAGCGGAAGACGGCGGATATATCGACGTGGTTCGTTCGCAGGACGGCAAGCTCTTCCGGGCGAAGCGGGATCCCGACCGCCGGGGATATATAGGCGGCACGAGCGTCATCGTGTCGGAAGACGGTACCGAATTCGTTGCTTCGGCGGCCGCGGTACGCAATCCGACGATCCGTCCGGTACTGGACATTATCGACGTCGCCACCCGGAACGGTTCGGTCGATACGATCAACCTGCCCGCCGTGATCGGCGCGACGCTTCCCGGCCGCGCATCGGGCGGTTATTTGGGCAGCGCTTCGACGACGGCCGCGTTCGGCTATCCCGATCTTTCCCTGGGACAGTTGGACGGCGTGCTGCAGCGCAATGCCGAGGTAATGCAGAAAATGCTCGACCGGCTCGACCGACCGATCGCCGCCTATACGCGTAAATATGGCCCCGGCGGTCTTTTCGACGCCATTCGTCGCGATAAATCCATTCGAAAAACTTTGTAGTCATGTTGCAGATTTTTGTAAACGATCGACAGGTCGACCTGTTCGACGACACCGAAGTGGCTATCACGTTGGATCAGCCGATGCTTTCGACCGATCATGTGCCCGTTCCGTATTCCACGGATATCGAACTTCCGGTGACTTCGCGTAACCGGACGATATTCGGTTTTGTCGACCGTCACGGTCGAAGCGCCGCGTTCGAAACGTTTCCGGCCCGTATCCTGTTCGGCGGCGTCTCGATTACTTCCGGGGAGATCAAAGTCAGCGAGACCGGCGAAACGATCACCGCCGGTTATAACGGCGTCGTCATCCCTGAGCATATCGACCGGATGGCCTACCGGCAGGATCTCGGCCGCGTCAGTTTGGGTAAAGTGGAGATCGACGACGATTTGAACATCGGCAAAGCGGTCTGGCAGGCGTGTAACAATTATTATAAAGCGCTGACGAATCAGACGTATCCGGATATGATCGCTGCGCCGGTCGCCATCGACGCGCGGGAAGCCTGGGAGATATCCTATGTAAGCCCGGACTTCGGGCCTTTGACAAAACAGATGTCGGCGGCCGAATGGATCAACAAGTTCGACGGGGGCAACGGATGCTATCTGCCCGAAAAGGGCTACCATGCGGATCGTCTCAGTCAGATTTTGCCGGCGTTCCGGGTAGGGTGGTTGTTCGACCGGCTACTCGACGGAAGGTGCAAAAAGAACGTTTTCAACGAGGGGGAATGGCGGCGGCTGATGCTGTTTTCGTTGTGGCACCGGCATTACAATCCGGAAAGCGACGCGCCCGTTTACGACATCGATATTCGGTTCAACGCCTCGCTGACCTTCGCCGATTTTATGCCGGACAAAAAGGCGAACGAAATTCTGACGGAACTGCTGAAATTGCCCTGCGCGTCGCTGTACGCGAAAGGGGACGCTTTTTACGTCGAGTTCAACCGCGATATTCTCGCCCGGAAGACTTTCACCGATTGGACGGATAAGGTGGACGGCCCGTTGACGATTTCCGAACAGGAACCGCAGCGGTACGTCTACGGATACAGCCGGGAGGACGATGAAATTTCCGTCGAGTTGATGCCGACCGGGGTCGCGTCCGCGCAGCAAATCGCGTCGCTCGACCCGACGTCGCAGCTCGAGCCGGGAACCTACGAGATATCCTGTACCGGGCAGGTCATCGAACGGGTCGCGGCGGAAGATGCGACGGGAATCGGATTCAACGTATTGCGACAGTCGATGAACCCGCAGCAGGATAAGGATCCGGACGACGCCCGTTCGGACTTTGAAATGACTTTCGGCGGCAGTGTGCCGAAAACGAATATCTGCCTGCAGGAAAGTACGGCGGACAATACGCAGGGACACCGGTGGTACTATGCCCCGCAGGTCGACGAAGCGCAGACCGAACGTCCCGACGATCTCGCGGTAGGGCTTTATTACGGTTGGGGTACGGAAATCTGCTGGAACAGCAAAAACCTGCGCGATTATCCGTATATGAGTCATTGCAACTACGACGGCTATGGCAACCGCCTGGGGGATCTCTCCCTGTCTTTCACGGCCGATGACGGTCTGGACGCCTACCATCGCGATTTTCGGGCCTGGATCGAAAAACCGAAAAAGGTGGTTAAATGCAATGTCCGCCTGAATGCCGTCGACCTGCATAATCTCGACTTGCGCGACAAGGTGATGATAAATAACCGGCTTTATTACATAAATTCGATCACGATCACGCTGCGTCCGCATACGATCGAACCGTCGGAAGCGGAACTGATCGATGTTTAAAATTGTCCTTTCGTCCGCATGGCCTTGCTTTACTTTCGCTGTTGTAAATACGAACAACGATGACAGTAACCCAGGCACCCGCGACCTATAATTTCTCCGGCAACCTTCCGGATCTGATCGTCAGTACGACCGACCCGTTTGACTTTACGCTTTCGCAGGCCGGTAAAACGATCGTTTCGGAGAACTATCATCCGTCGTCGGACGGTCGGGTGGTGATTAATTTGCGTAATATTCTCGAGCACTTGGTCGAAAGTCCCGGTATCGATCAACCTTCTTTCGCTATTCCGTACTATACCTATACTGTCGGAGAATTATCCGGTAGTTTCTACTGCGTTCGCGGGGGGCACGGGGCCGCGGTATCCGCCGAAGCGTTTCTGAAGGGAAACTTTTTGACCTGGCAGCCCCAAACCCGGCGCACGTTGTACCACACCCCGCACCGGCTGCGTTATGCTGCGCTGAATGTCTGCGAATGCAAGGTGAAAGGCTATTTCGCCGACGGTACGTCGGAAACCACGACCCTGTTCCTCGGAACGACAGCCGGTACGATTTATACGTTCGACGTCTCTTTCGGTACGGTGCGCGGGAAATTCGACGCGCAACCCACCTATTACGATATATGGATGGAAGACGCCTCCGGCAAAGCGCTGACGTGGACGCAGCGTTATATGCTGGTCGATTATCTGCCGGGGACGAACGACTATTTCACGTTCGAAAACTCGCTGGGCGGCTTCGATACGATCCGGTTCTCGGGCGATCGCAAAGAGATCAACAAGCTGGAAAGCGTTAACGCCGAATTCAACGAAGAGACGATCGAATACGACATCGACCGCACCCGGTCGTGGAAGAAATATACCGGATATATCACCGACGAACAGACGCGGATGTGGGTTCTCGACTTTTTCAACAGCAACAACCGCTATCACCTGTGCGACGGCGTGTTCAGGCGCATCTACGTATCGGAGCCTAAAGTCGAAGACGTAGCCGGGGAAGCGGCCGGTTACGAATTTACCTTTGCATATTCGCGGCAAAGCAAGTATATCAATATTCCGCGGGTGGAAACGCCCGAATTACTCGAGATCACCGACCCGTCGGCCGAAGTTTTTTTTTTAGCTCCCCGTCTTAATCAGTTCCAGGCGGCCGATCCCGACGCTTCCGAGATACTGATCCCGGTACAGACTCCGGCGTCGGATAAATGGTTGGCGCTGGCGCTTTCCACCCTGATCGGGAAGGTCGGCGGCGGTTCCGGCCCGACCGATGAATATCTGCTGAAAAAAGTCTGGAACGAGGCTTTCTCGCTGGAAACGGCCGAAGGGGAACGAATTCTGAAGGCGCTGTTGCCTGTGGTAGCCAGGTTGATGTACGTCGAGAATCTACTCGCGGAACGGGCCGACGTGACCGATCTGACGGCTTTCGATGTGGACGCCGGTTCGGTTCGTGCGGACTCCGGCGACATCGCTTCGCTGACCTCCGAAAACATCGAGACCGCAATCCTAAAAGTTCTCGACAAGATCATCGCTAAAGACCAGACGCTGTCCGGGAAGATCTCGTCGGCCGACTTTCTGTCCGGGCTGCTGGGCTACGGCTGGCTCATCGACAGCGCGGGCCGCGCCGAAATGCACTCGCTAACCCTTCGGGAATCGTTGGACGTGCCCAAACTGCGTTACAACCGGGTTCAGGTCATCGGTTCCGAAATGTGGGTGACCGAAGGCGGCGCGATATCGGACGTACAGTCTTCCGGCAGTCAATACGTCGTCACGCTGAAGCTGGAAGAAGGCGACTTGAACCCGTTTCGCCCGGCCGACATCCTGAAGGGCATTTACCATACCGGCGCGGGGTTCCAGACGGTGATGCTGCGCGTCGACGCGGTATCCGACGACGGCGCGATGACCGTTACCCCGAGGTATCCGCAACTACTTCCGCAGAAGTTTATGGACGTCGCCCGCATCGGCAACTTCACCGACAAAGAGCGCCAACGCAGTATCCTGATCTCGTCGAAAGAGGGCCGTATCCTGATCCTGGGAGACGTCGACGGCTGGGACGTCCAGCCCCGGATGGTCAAGATGATTTTCGGGGACACGTCCGGATTCATCCACCCCGAATTCGGCGATATGTCGGGTTATAACGCTTTTCTGGAAAACATCCTGATGACCGGCCGGATCTACCAGAAGTCCGCCGACGGACAAACGGTGAAACCTGTGCCGGTCAACAAGGGGGCATGGGAACCGGGTTCTTACTATTATTACGACGAAGTGACCCGTAACGGCTGCCTGTGGCTGTGCACGGCCGATTCGACCACGGCGGAGCCGGCCGAAGGATCGCCGGACTGGATCAAACGGGTGGATAAAGGGGCCGATGGAGCAAAAGGCGACAAGGGGGATAAGGGCGACAAAGGCGATCAAGGTTTACGGGGATTGCAGGGAGAAAAAGGTGACCGGGGTATTCAAGGAGAAAAAGGAGCCGACGGCCTCACATCCTATTTTCACATCAAATATTCTCCCGTAGAGAATCCTACTGCGGCCCAGATGACCGAAGAACCGGACGTTTACATCGGCACGTATGTGGACTATACGCCTGCCGATAGCGACGATCCGTCGAAATACGCATGGATGCGGTTTCAAGGGCTGCAAGGGGACGCCGGCGAAAAAGGTATCCCCGGCGTAAACGGAGCCGATGGGAAAACCTCGTTTTTGCATATCAAATATTCGGACGACGGCCAGACGTTTACAGCCAATAACGGCGAAACTCCGGGCGCATGGATCGGACAGTATGCCGATTTCACGGAGGCCGACAGCAACGTATTTTCGAGATACGCTTGGACGAAAATAAAAGGCGATAAGGGCGATAAAGGGGACAAAGGCGATCCCGGAAAAGACGGTATCCAGGGAACCCCCGGCGCAATCCTTCGTTCCCGCGGCGTATGGAAGCCATCGGAAGTGTATATCCGGTCTGCCGAGTTTATCGATTGGGTCGTATATGGGGCGCAGAAATACCGCTATGTGGTCAAATCCGGCGTCGCTACCGTTCCTGCCGGTATTCTACCTACGAACACCGCCTACTGGACGGCCTTCAACGAAATGGAACCGGTGGCCGCGCCGATGTTCCTCGGTGAAACGGCCTCTTTCGATGTGGTCGGATCGCAGGCGATCCGTGTGCTGGAGGATGATTCGTCCGAATACGGGTGGATGCTGACCGGCGGGAAGATCTTGCATACCCGGACGGGGCTGGCGCTGAATGCGAGCGGGAAAATCGAAGCCCCCGACGGATTGGCTATCGAAATGTCCGGAAAAAGTTTGGAGGAATGGACGCAGCAGAAAGCCGACGCCGCGAAGCAGGCCGCCATCGACGCCGCTGCTGCGGATGCGGCCGATAAGGTGAATGCCGTACGGATCGGCGGAGTGAATATTCTGAACGGCACAAAAAATTTTTCCGATCATTGGAGCGGAGAAGGGCAAATTCTGTCTGAACAATATTTAGGTCTAAACGTCGTATACTGTAAAGTTCCGACTTCCGCCGATTATGCAGAAGTTCGCCAGCAGGTGAATGTACCGTTCACGCCATCGGAAGAATATACTCTTAGTTTTTGGGCCAAAGGGGAGGGCTATGTCCACACCTACTGCCATCCTGTAATTAGTCAAAGAATTATAGCTACCAACGGAGATGCCTCCGTCGGTTCCGCTGTCGATACTCGTATGAGGTATGTTCTGACTTCGGAATGGAAGCGTTTTTTCGTAACATTCCTAACTTTGGGAACTGTCAGTCCGAGCGGAGATAACAGAGTATTATTTAGAATTCATTCAGGAAACAATGAGGTGTATTTGTGTGGAGTCAAGCTGGAGCAGGGCAATAAGGCTACGGCGTACTCCATATCTGACAATGACCAGAAGGAGTACTCGGACAAAGCCCTGGACGCCTTGGCCGATATCGCCAACGACGATAAGCTGACCCCTAATGAGAAACAGGACGCCAAACGGGAATGGGAGATCATCCAGGGCGAGAAACCGATCCTCACAGCCCAGGCCGATACGATCCAACTGAGCACCGCCGATTATCTGAACGTCTACAATGCCCTGAGCGCATACATCACGCCGTTGCTGGCGGATATGACGACGACCTCGACGATCACCGGGTCGGTTTTCAATGCGAGATTCAAAACGTACTACGATGCGAAGACGACGTTGCTGAAAAATATTCAGTACTATTCGTCCGGGCAGTTCCGGATCACTACGATCGACGCTACGGCGCTCGATCCGGATACTTATTATCCGGTAACATTCACTTTATACAGTGCTACAGATTATAAAGCGACTTTTGATATCGGAACCGTATTAGGCGCGAGCGGGAAGCCTTCCTGGGCCACCCATGCGCAGGGATTCTCATGCAATTGCGCCTGGGAGTCGAACGGGAACCGCTGGGGCACGCTACCCGTCAAAAGGTATATCCATTCCTTTGCTTACAGCTTTGCAGGGAGTACGCCCGTCGGCAGCATCGGACAGGTGATAGAGGTATCGATGGAATACATATACGTTCGCGGCGGCGGCAGGTACACGGTGCGTACCTCCGGCGTCCCTTTCATTGAATTGCATCCTTCCGGTTATCATTGGAATTACGGAAGTTCATCCGGCAATCTTCCCACCCGGACGTCGATAGAAACGCCGGTCGTGGATGTGGAAGCGGCCAAGACGACGGCGCAGTCGGCCCTGGGCGCGGCAAACGCCCTTTCGACGACGGTTACGGGCCTGAAAAACTTCACGGACTCGGCCTTTGCCGACGGGGTCGTCACCCGCAGCGAGGCGGCCGCCATCGGCAAGCTGACCAACCAGGTCGCCGAGACCGCCGAATCCGTGAAGGCGCAGTACTACAACCGGTACAACCATGCGGATCTGAACGAGACCGGCAAGCGGAATCTCGCTGCGAAGTACGCGCTTTTCGACGCCGCGAAAGCCGCCCTTCTGACCTCGATCACGACGGCCATCGCCGACGGCATTGCGACGGCGGCCGAGCAGGCGGACGTGGATACGAAGCACAACGCGTTCAATTCGGCCCTGTCCGACCTGAACGTCGCCTTCGGGGTCGCCGACGAAGCGATCCGGGACGCGATCCGGGCCTATGCGGACAGTGCCGTCGGTACGGGACAGAATGCCGTTGCCAAAAATATCGGCTTCTCGTCCTATGAGGATATGACGGCGAAGGCCGAGGCCGGGCAGCATATCATAAAAGGCGGTCGGATCAATGCGGATTTGATCGAAACGGCTACGCTGATCGCGGAGAACCTTATAACCAAGCCCGCATCGGACTCCGATCAGCGACGGATCGAGATACGCCGCGAAACCAATGCGCTGACGGCCTACGATTCGGCCGGAAACACGGTGCTGCTGGTCAAAGGGGATACCGTCGACGACGTGAACACGCTGATTAACCCGGCGGCCGTGTCGCTGTCGTCGGACTTCACGCCGCGGTCGTTCAGTTGGTCGGCGACTTCGGAACTGGAGAAATACGAGTCGGCCGTTTGCGCGGAACTGGCCGTGACGTCGGCCGGGTTTTACAAAATCTCGATCCCGGACATTCGGGCCGAACACCTGACGCATTGCGCCGCCGGTGCGTATTCTTACGGGCGGATGGATTTCGTCCTGACGACTTCGGACGCCTCGGACGTTCTGGCGCAGATTCCGGTTGCCAAAGGCAATGCCGAGAACTGGATAACGCATGTCCGGGCGGGGACGTACACCGTATATGCCAAATCGAGGCTGTACCTGCGGGTGCGCTTTTACGGACGGCTGGAAGGTTACGCGTCGGCGCTGGCCTCCGAGTCGATGAATGTGAAGCTCTATACCGCCGGCCAGAAGGTGACCTGCACCGGATCGACCGACAGCGCGATGCGGACGTCGCTGTTTGCGAACGGCCTGGCGGCCACATACAGCAACCAGGAGTATTTCGTGGTGTTCAAGGGTGGTACGGGGATTCCGTACATCATGGGCCGGGGGGATGCGCGCCTGCTGTCGAAGTCGGGCAAGTACGGTCTCCGTCTGACGGACAGCGGGGTGCTGGCTACGTCGAACAGTACGAACGATAACAATTGGGGCGCGCTGATGCACGGGCTGGTCGCCTGGGGCATAGTCAACACCGGAACCGGAACGATCGCAAAGTATTGGACGTCTCCGGCCGGGAATATCACCGCCCTTACCGCTGCGGCGGGCGGGACGGGCTATGTCACGATCACCATGTTCGGCAGCGGCTTCACATCGACGTCCTCGTATGTGGTTAAACCATACCCTAACAATACGGACGACCGGATCGTGTATGCCTCGGTACAAAATAAAAAGACCACGTCGTTCAAGATCGGAACCGGAGACGGGGCCGGGTCGGTCGCTACGGATGTCGTGTTCTTCATATTCAATCTGAATACTTACAAATACTAATTGTTCAACCCTTTAAAAAACTGAATTATGTACACATCGAATCTTCAAACAGCAAGGTACAACGTAGAAGACGCCGCGGGCGGAATGACCGTCACCGGAACGTACTCCGTCAGGGGCGACAGAAGTCTCGACGAAGTCAACATCAACGCCATCGGCGAAGGAGGGGCCGCGAAAGGCGCGCTGATCGTCAACTCCGACGGATATACGTCCGTAACGACCATGCCCGGCGGAGATCCCGCGGAGATCGGGAGCATACTGCTCGATACGCTGGGTAAAATTCGGGCGGAGTTAACGCCTGTCGAAAAACAGTAAACGCCGGTCGGTTATGCAGGAACGAAACATTTTTAACGGGGCGGCTGCCTCCGGGTTACTGGCTACGTTCTGGGAGTTTTACCGCCCCCTGTGGCCTTTTCTCATACTGGCGGTAGTGTTGGTGCTTGTCGATCTGAATTTCGGCATTGCGGCGGCAAAAAAGCGTATGGCCGATGCGATCGGCAAAGGCAAGCATTACGATCCCATCCGTTTTTCACGGGCGGGTCGCCGTACGCTCAATAAAATGACCGACTATATATGCTGGGTGACGCTGGCCGGACTGTTCGGCCAGGCGTTCGGCGATATTCTCGGCGTTCCTGCGCTGCCGGCCATTATCCTGTTGGTAATCTACGTGCTCGAACTGAGCAGTTGTTTCAGCAATTATTTCGAAGCGCGGGGAATCGACAAAAGGGTAAATCTGTGGAAGTTTTTCAGTAAGAAAATGGATATAATCGAAGTCGAAGACACGAAACCCAAAAACAATGGAAACTATGAGTAAACATTTTTCAGATTCGGAATTTAAGAAGTGCGTTCCTTCCTGCTCGATCGGCGACATGAACGCGAACACGCTGGCGCGGCTCGATACGGCCCGCGACCTGGCCGGGATTCCTTTTGTTCTCAATTCCGCATACCGATCCCCGGCGCACGACCGGTCGAAAGGGCGCAGCGGTACCGGCGCGCATACGCTGGGCCGGGCGGTCGATATCCGGTGCAATACGGACGGAAACCGGTTTAGGATCATTCAAGCCCTGATGAAAGCCGGATTCCGGAGGATCGGCATTGCGAAAACGTATATCCATGCCGACGATTCGCCGAACCATACCCAAAATGTCACCTGGTTATATTGACGCCATGAAAAGACTTGTTCTGTTCATTATCGCTTTGTGTATCGTGGGCTGCGCGTCTACGCGTAAAGCGTCGTCCTCGGTCGAGAAAAAGACCGAGGATAAAACGGAATTGGATGTGATGCGGCAGAAGACGAAGGATTCCGCCGGCCGCACGGAGACCAGAACGGAAACCGATACCGATCAGCGGGAACAGCGCGAGGTGATCGTTCGGGAATACGATCCGGATAAACCCATAGATAGGGAAACCGGCACTCCGCCGCTGGTACGGGAGACGACCGTCCGCACCCAGCGTAAAAAGACGGAAGAGAAGCGCGAAACCGCTCGAACGGAAAGCGAAGTTTGCGAGTCGGATTCCCTGGTTGATAGAACGAAAAACGACGTACTGACACAGGAAAACACGTCGGAAAAGGTCAAGACGAAAAGATCGACGCCCTGGTGGGTGTATGCGTGTGGAGTAGGGGGAATTGGTATTTTGATTTATATTGTTCGGCGGAAATTATTACGTTAGTAAAAGTGCAAATAAAGTGCAAAATATCATTGTTATTTTGTAAATGTCTTATTTATTTGCGTTTATATTTGTTAATTTTACTCCTTCTAAGCTGTGGGTCGCGCGTTCGAACCGCGCCGGAATCACCGAGTTAATTGACGGGTTGCAGTGGAACTGCAACCCGTTTTTTATGAATACGCGTACGATTTTCACGCGATTTTCCGATTCTTCGTTTTTTTCAAAAAACGGTTTATTCCGGCCGGATGTCCGGTTCGGCAATGTTGCGCCGAGGGGCACACTCCGGGCGATGCAGTGCTGGAAATCAATACGGAGTCCCGATATTCAGGTATGCCGTCCGGTTTTTTACTGGATATTGGGGATTGTCGTCTCTTTGCGGGCGCTCTAATTTTGCAGCGATTAAAAAGCTGTAAATGAAAAACATCTATCCCATTCTTATTTTATCTGTTTGTTGCAGCGTTTGGGCGCGCCCGGTATGCTCGCAAAAACTTACGGCCGATTCGGCAGCCCGTAAAACGCCGTTCGAGTGGAACTTCAAAAAGTATCGTGTCGGCGGATACGGGGAAATCTTGTTCCAATACATGACTTACGGAACGAACCGGTATACGAATCCGGTCGGGGCGACGCGGGATAACCGCGCCGAGGTGTCGTTGCCCCGGGCCGTCTTTGCATTCGATTATCACTTCGGCAAAGGGTGGTACCTGGGTACCGAGGTTGAGTTCGAGCACGGCGGAACCGGTGCGACCAAGGAAATCGAGTACAATAAAGAGGGCGGCGAGATCGAAACCGAGATCGAAAAAGGCGGTGAAGTGGCTCTGGAACAGCTTCATATCACGAAACATTTTTCGAATGCGTTCAACCTGCGGATCGGCCATATGATCGTACCGGTGGGGTTGACGAACTCGCACCATGAGCCGACTCTCTTTTTCGGGACGGTGCGGCCCGAGAGCGAAACTTCGTTGCTGCCATCGACTTGGCACGAGACCGGCGTTTCCGTACTCGGTTATCTGGGGGACTTCCGTTACGAGGTGATGCTCGTCAGCGGACTCGACCCGAACGGTTTCTCGTCGGAGAATTGGGTCGGAAGCGGACGGCAGAAGATTTTCGAGATTTCGAAAATGACCAATCCGGCCGTTGCGGCGCGGGTCGAATATTCCGGCGTGCGCAACCTCCGGCTGGCCGTGTCGGGTTACTGCGGCAATACGGCGAAAAACTCGTCGAAACCTTATGCGATGACCGGCGTGAAAGGAACGGTGGCGATCGGTTCGTTCGATGCGCAGTACGTGGGACGCAACCTGATCGCGCGGGGTAATTTCCTGTACGGAACCGTTTCGGATTCCAAGGCGATTTACGATATCAACCGCAAGTATTTCAATAGCACGGGTTATCCGATCACGCCGTTCGGTAAGGCTGCCATGGCTTACGGCGCCGAGGTCGGATACGACGTGCTCTCTTTTGCCCGCACGAACAACCGCCTGTTTCCTTTCGTGCGTTACGAATACTACAATACCGGTCAGAAGATCGAGCGGGGAGCGCAGGAGTTGCCGCGTTACAAACGCGATGTGTTTACCGTAGGGCTCAACTATTTTCCGATCCGCGACTTGGTCATCAAATTCGACTACTCGTACCGCCGGATCGGCGGCGACCGGTACAACAGCGAAGATACGTTTGGTCTGACGGTGGCTTATTCAGGGTGGTTTTGCTCCAAATAAATGAATATCAAACTTTTAATTTTAAATAATCATGTACGGAATGAAAACGAAATGGATGGGTGCGGCTTTGCTGGCCGCACTGATCGGAGCGACGGGATGCAGTAAAAATGAAGACGGCGGCGACGGTGGCGACGGCGGCGGAGGCAGTAACGCTTCCAAACTGGAGAGTTATGCGATGACGCCCGAGTGGATCAACTACGCGACGGCCGTGTCGTCGGAACTGCTCGACGACTGTGTCGGCCTGTGGGCTGCGTGGAACGGTCCGACGGGGATTCCGGACGAAGACTGGGAACGGATCGGCCGCGACTTTTTCAGCAAAAATACGGTTGTCGGCGCGAACGGTTACGCCGAGTACATGAGAACGGCCGATGCGGGCAATGCTAAATTCACCAGCGGAGTCGATGCGATCCGGACGATTCTCGTCGACGGTTTCGCCAACATTTCGAACGAAGTCGGCTCCTCGAAGATCGGTAATCCGAACACGTTGGCCAAAGACGGCAAAACGGCGGAAGCCGTGTTGCAGGTTGAATCGTGGTATAGCTGGAACTCGATCACCGACTATTCGGACAACATCATCAGTATCAAAAACGGATACGCCGGCCGGATCGGCGCGATCGGGGACGCAGCCCATGCGAACAGTATTTCGGCCTATGTCAAGAGCCGGAATGCCGACTTGGACGCACGGATGACCGCGGCGATCGACGGAGCTTACAATGCGATCAAAAGTATGCAGTCGCCTTTCCGTAATAATCTGACCGGAACGAAGGTGGATGCCGCGATCGAGGCTTGCGCCGATCTGACCGAACTGACCGAGGGCGAGCTTGCCGCCGATGCCGCACAGGCAGGGCAAAATGCCGCAGACAGTGATACACCCCTGCTCGCGCGGCAGGAGGCCGACTCCCCTGCCGAAGCGCCGCAAAGCGTCCCGCTTTTGTGGGTGCTGCCTACGGTTTTGCTGCTGCTCGTCTTGGCCTTGGCACTTCTGCGCCGTGCAAGGCGCACACCTTTGCAGACCGTACAGGCAGAATTTTGTGCGCTCCATCGCAAGATGAGGCGCTGCGGGCTGGCGGCGGAGGTGTCCTCTGACGAAGCGGCATTTGCGGAATTTCTGCAAACGCATTGCCCGCAGACGGACCGCGAAACCGTGCAGCACCTGCTGGATGCCGTACAGGCGGCACAGTTTGCGCCCGATCCATGCACCACCGAAACCGCGCAGGAGATACAGACCCTGTGCCGTAAATTACGCAAAAAAATGTGCAGACGAACGGTGTGAGGGCTGTGCAAGGGGAAGCTTTACGCAAGAAATAATTGATGATTCGGCAAAAAACGATTATGATAATGGTAAATACATATCGGAGATGA
>OLWB01000213.1_pt1 | contig 62211 bp, 58 predicted proteins | sample 1673331 | NCBI WGS metagenome assembly OLWB01 (sample SAMEA3178943, study PRJEB25190) | human gut metagenome | biome: human gut; feature: human-associated habitat; material: faeces | place: Austria | collected 2013
GCGTGACGTAGGCCATGATAAAGCCAAGACCGTTCAGGATCGCCCAGGTGATTGCAATGCGTTTGAGCCATGCACGCGATTCCTCGACGGTCCGGCCGCTGCGGGAAAAGTTCATCATCAGAAGCGCGACAGACGCGGTGACGATGGCAGCGATGGTGGAGATGAGAAGAATTTGCTGGTAAACGTCCTTCATGATCTCCGTCGCCTTTTCCCAGATCGTCGTGGCCGAAGCCGGCTGGGTCAGAAGCGGTAAGATACTGACGCCGAGCCATGCGGCGTAGAGCCAGCGCCCGGAACTTTTCCTCGGCGGCGGAAGCTGCGGCAAGTTGTTGGATGTGTTCAAAGATGCTCCTCCTTTTCTTTTCCTGATGCAAAAAGCAGACGCCCGGTACAGGCGTCTGCTCGCAACAAGATTCAGTTTTATATGCTTTTGAGCATCTTCAGTATAGCATATCTGGATTTGCGCCGAAAGAGCAAAAGTGTGCCAGTACTAGGCTGATACTGTGCCAAGCTAGATTGCGCAAAGAAGATTATTCAGTAATTGGTTTGCTAACTGAGACTAATATTATGATAATTTTGTATAAATCGATTACATCAACTCTAGGCCTCTGCACATTTTTTTAAAGAATATTCTTGTGTATTTACTATTCGCTTAAAGTCGAGTATACTAAAATTATAGCCAATAACCAGCTGGATCCTATTTGATTGGAGGAACATTATGACATGGGAAAATGACAAAAATGAAACAGCTACACAAATATATTCATTTATTGCTGACTTTGATGAAAAAATATATGCCAATGAAGAACGAAGGGAGGATTCGCTAATTCAACAAGCAGCACATATGCAGACAGCATTTTCATTTGTTTCTGCTGCGCTGTTTATGGTTGCGGCAATTATAATTGATAATCGCGGTAGAATCAGCTTAGAATTTCTCTTAGTAGCATTTTCATCAATATCTGCCGTACTCCTCAGTAGTCTATTTTGCGCGACACAAGCACAAAAACGCTATAAGCGAACATCATTTCCCAACGCACGACAGCTTCAAAGACTCATTGAAAACCAGCATGGGAACTTTTGCTCAGATGCACAGCGACATAAATATGTTGTAAAGACATACTCAGAAATTCATGAATCGCTTTGCAACGTTAATGAAAGCCGAGTCAAGTGGATTAAAGTCTCCATGATTTCTTTTTATGTAGCACTAGGCTTATGTGTTTGCTGGTTTGTTGCGGCAATAGTAGTACTGATTGTTAGAAAAGGTGGTTAGAGATGAATAACAGACGATGCCCTAAAAGAGTACCTGTAGTTAAAATTAAGCCGCATGAAACGCAAGAAAAAACATTAGAAAATAAACCACTAAAAGAAATTCAAAATGCGCCTGAAAATCCGTTGTTAGGTGTGACGACAAGTGAGCCACTAATTCGGACTATCAATTTTGAATTTAACAAAAAGAAAAAAGATAATGCGCATTAAGTTGTACATTGTCCTTAACGGCCCAATATAGTATAAGCAATGCCTGAAAATCTTTGTTCCCAAAGATTTTCAGGCAAAAAGTAGCTTTTTCAAAAAAATCAGAGAGTAATTGTGTAGAGCCACAAATTGGAGACTTCTATCGATGTATGAACTCGACTTGCTTTAGGGAATGGATACGAGACCTTTACTATCTGAGGATTCCGTAACGCAAACATGCATGCACCTAATGCCATGGGTTTGCTACCCAAAACACATATATCTAATAATTTATCAGTATTGCTGTCTTTGATTTCTACTAGGGTATTATATGCCGAAAAAGGATTATTAGCCTGAGCATAACGTACGCAATTCAATCCAATTGTACTTATTAATTCGTAATTATGTGCTAAGCTAATATCCTTTAGTTTTGGGTAGTAGGCAGGGAAACCATTTATAGCAATTACATCAGAATGTTCTTTGCGTTCGTGGATATATTTTGAAATTAACCGTTCAAATCCCAAAAAGCAGACCAACACTACATCACGCGAAACTGCTGATGTGAAATACTCTGAAAGGGGGGTATATTCTCGCTCGACGACATCTTCTTCATATGCAAAATACAGTCCATTAAAGTAGTTGTAATACCCTGGTTCTGCATAAACTACATTAATCGTTTCAATTTTTAGGAACTCCTTGAATACATAAAAAATCCTAAAAATATCTGGAACACTAATGCTCGTAATATCAATGAAGACTTTTGAACTGGACGAGAAATCTGCCTTACTAATATATTCACAGTCATAACCATCGGTATTACATGGTATATATTCTACATTTGGATAACTATTCAACTTGTAATATTCGGAATACTCTGAAGACTTTGGCATGGGACGAGTCTTTGCATAGTCAAGAATGACAATTCTATCAATTGTAATACAATTGGTAAGAAATTTCTCAAAAACAGCATAGCATCGCTTATCCACAGAGGCTGCCATGATGAGAACATCAATATGTGTTTCGCTTGGAAGAGAATCTAGTTTTTCCATAATAATTAGGTTGTCTTGATCTCTCATTTTATACCTCGAACATTGACATTTGATTCGGATCGACGCAGTTCTCGCTGCTGATACTTTTAACGCTAGGGAGGTGGGCGTTTTTTTGCGTTTTCTCCTTCCAATTTTTGATTTTTTCAGGCTCCCAAGATTCTTTCAAAAGACTCTCAAATAGTGCAGTTGGCATAACAAAATTATAGCCGCCGCGAGTACGGAAAGATATTCCAAATATTGGGGAGAACATTCGATTCAAATAATATAATGTTCCTTTACGACGACCAATACTAATGCTTTGAATGCGGGGGCGTTTTATGATTACTCCCCATTTAATTAAACTGTTACGAACTTCTTTTAGTAGAGGTCGGCTTTCAATTTCAATTTCATTTTCAAACGCAAATTGATTTGTCTCTGGATATTTAGCATAAATATCTCTGTGCAACAGTTTAAAAAGGCCACCAATATTCATTGCGAAACTATACATTTCTGTACCATACTCGCTGCAGAGCCGAATCTTATCCATTTGCTCAATTGCAGTATTCTCTGCGCCTCGTGCCTGTAAAACAATTGGGATTACAGGTATTAAAGCTGCGTTCGCATAATAAGTTTCATCTAAAAGGTAAAATACATTGCGGCATAGACTGATAAAGTCATTGACGGCTCCAGACGATAAATATGCAAAGGTGTTAAAACTATAGTATTTTTTGTTTTGCGCATATAGCCCAAGAAGAATATACATCATCTGTGATCTATACTTATCGGAGTAATCCAACTTATACTTTCGGGCAAGTTCTATTGCTTCCGAATCCCCACTTTCTTTATAGCGCCCGTCAATGTACCCTTGCATTGCAAGACGCACTTTTTCAGCTGAAATTCCACGCAATACCCAAACAATGTTCAGCATTTCCATTAGGGGCGATGATGCACAACTAATCGTGTCTATAATCTGTGTATATTCGCTTGGGGAGACTCTTTTTTTGAGAATTTCAAAATGTCTTTTTGAATTATTCTTTGTAAGCGCACGAGCTTCTTCGTCTAAATTTTCCTTGGTTCCTAACAGAACTTGAATATCTGTTAGCCCATTGTTTGCAAAATAGTCTATGCTCATTAATCTTCGATTTGCAATTTCGCGGATAAAAGATTTATAGTTTGTCATTTTCTGTGACTGAAGAACATAAAGCAAAAAATCACGGTCTATTTGGAGAAATTCTGCTCCAATATTTGTTTCTAGCGTTTGAATTCCTCTAGGGCGCACACCAATTCTGTATGTGACGTTAGAGGTGTGATCTACTTGTTTTAACAGCGTGTTGAGTATTTGCTGATATTCTCCTGCATTTTCGTATTCATCAATAATTACTAAGAATCGAACATTAGCCAACTCAGGGACAATTTGACCGATGCATTTACATATCTGAGAAATGTAGTTCTTTCCATCAATAAGTTCCTGAAGTGCTTCTTCTGCACTATTCATATATCTTGACTTGCGAACCCACGCATCTACTTTTTGAATTTTTAATTTAATAGCAGAACTCAATGTTTGTAAGTTTTCTGCACCTGTGCATAAAATGCTATTTATAGCCGCAATGATACTCCCTATAGTCTTGCTATCAAGAGCTTTTTCTTTTTCAAAATCTAAAAAGATTCTAAGCAGTTCATCCAATACATACATTTCAAAATAATATAAAAAAAGCTGTTCTCGCCCGTTTTTAGAGCAGTTTAAGAATCTGAATAAAGTTCCAAAATCATCTTTATATCTAAAGTATATCCCCAGGCTTCCTGATTGTTTTAGGGCATCTAGAATTCTAACACGGCTTGGGCTACTCTGAGATGAATGCAAAAGTTCTTTTTGGCAAAAATATGAAATATACTTCAAGATCATTGTTTTTCCGGAGCCACGAGGACCTTCGATAATAATAGGGGTCGCACTCGTAGTTAGTGTATGGTAGTCGATTGCATAGCAATCAAACGGATTGCACCAGTACTGAAACACCTCTTTAAAACTCATATCTCGAGAAGTACACTCAACGAAAGGATTACCAATATTGCTCATCTGAAATACAAACCCCCTCAATACCATATACTTTTCCATATCGAACAAACGCAGGACTCCAGTTTGGCGATTTACACCAGAAAATCGGCAATGTATTATCAGGCGTGTTATAGTAGAATCCAAATAGATGTTGCCCGTCTGCAAATCCAAGTGGATGGCTTTTCATGTACGCTTCCGCAGCTGAAAGTTCATGACTTACTATTTCTGTGCCGTAATAATTACATAGCTTAAATGCAAGATCCTTCAGTTGCAGACAATCAGGATTTGAAAAAACAGAAGACCTGTCCGAAAAAAGATTTGTTCTTGAGTCTAAAAGACTAACATACAAAGGGACAATCTGTGAGGCCGCTTTCTTTAAGTTGTTGATAGCTATAGGAGTGGCAAAGAAAGTCATCAATGTTGTCTGAATATTGTTTACGGGTAGACGCCCGACATAGTCAATTGCTTGGGAGCCAGAGAGTGTAACATCGTCGATTAATACAATATCGTCAATATTTCCATCTGAGAGTTTTGTACTCCAGTCTATGGGCTGGTTGAAAACTCTTTTTGGCAAAGCATTGGCCGTACGGAAATTATATAAAATTAATGCCCCGCTTTCACTTGGATTCCCTAATGGAAGGAAAATCGTACGTGTCAAAATCCTTTGAATTTTAGTCTGGACGTCTTCACTTGATCTCTGGTAATATTCTTCTTGGAGTTTTCTATGTATGAACTTGCGATAAATAATCTTACAGAGTTCTCGGACCTCGGTATCTGTGTAATATGTGAAGTTCAATAATAGCCAAGCAGCAATAGTTTGTTCGACCACTGCATTTCCTAGAGCGGCACCGTCGAAATTCTTAAGCCATCGGTCTAACGAAGATTCCGTAATATAATTCTTCCATGCAACAATGGATGTCTGAATAATATGATTCCTCAGTTCGGCTAAATCGATTGTACTAAGTATATTTTGAACATCCATATTCTCTCTCCTTAACACTCTCGCTATATCTCTAAAGAACTGCCGCTGTATCAAATCTACCGATAGATGATTGGACATAGCTTTGATTGATTTCAATACTTAACCATCTGCGTAGCGTGGATTCAGCAACGTACCCTGTTGTGTTGCTCCCTGCGAATGGGTCAAGAACTAAATCGTTTGCATCAGTTAAGAATTTAATAAAAAAAAGTGGGATTTCTTTTGGCATCCTAGCAGGGTGTATTTCTAGTTCATGCTCTTTGCAGTATTCAATATATCTATCTTTTGCTGTTGTGTTAGAGGCAATAATAACATTAGATGGAATAGCACCTCCATTATCATTTAAAAAAGAGGAGTTCCCGATGTTATATTCTGAGGGGCGTTTACCAGCGTTGTATTTTCCACTTTTTATTAGCTTCTTCATTTGCAAACTGTATGCTTCCAGCACATTACGATTGTCTGCTTTTGGGTTTGGTGTCGATGATAACCACCAAAGCCTTGTAAACGAATCCTTAACGCGGATTCGCTTTTTATTTACCCACTCAACAGGGGCAGGCAATTTTGCTGGGTTAAAATAAATGAATTCTTGACATAAGAAGAATTCACCGCGTTTTTTAAATTCCAAAAGTGCCTCCAATGGTAATGTCGAATGAGTGGGAGTTCCGCTATTCCATGCATTTCCTAACTCCATAACGATAGAACCATCCGGAGTCAAATAATCTTTAAAAAATGGACCTAAATTGGCAAACCATTCAAGATATTCATCACCTGTCATATTCCCGTATTTTTTTGCCCTGTTTAATGGAAAAGGAGGAGATGTAAAAATTAGGTTAACTTTCCCTTTTAATATCTCAAGGTCATTTGCCAAAATTTCTTGGCAGTTACCTGTGTACATTCTTCCTAGATTTGTAGTATATATCATCGAGAAATCCACCATTTTCCATTTTCTTTGCGTTGTATTATTAAATTAGTCACAGCTAAAGAGACCTCCGTAAATCAATGTTCCGATAGAGGTTTATATCATCTGGAGATATGTACCTTTGACATTTGCGCTATACTATTAATCGGCGAACCGGGGATTTAAAGCGAAATGGTTTAAACATACAGAACTACATTTTTATGCACATTTGTGAAGCGCTTTGTGTAGTCAAAATTATACTCATTATCACCTTATTTTATTAAATATAACATAGATTACGATATGCCGCAAGTCGTATCTGCTTCATTCGGAGAAGAAGATTGCATAGAACAATACATCATGGATGAGAGAACAAAGAGAGTGTGGGGAACAGACCGATGCCGGTCAAAACTACTTTGTTATGTCGCCCTATCAAGTTGTATTGTTCAGAGGATTGAGATATTCAGCCGCCAAAATGTGGCGCAGATAGTATGATAATGGTAGATACAAAAAATGAGATGATTCACCGCAAAATAAAACGGAGGAATACAAATGAAAGTGGACAGCAAATCTAATAAACTGACGGTAAGATTCAGCACAGGAATGTTGATGAGAGTCGAATCAGAAGAAACGTTTGAAAAGTGACATCGAGAGAAGAAACTCGCGTTTGGCTACGCGACGAACTGGGGAGATTACACCAAAGGTGGAAGGTATGTTATTGAAATCATATTCACTGTGTCCTGCGACAAGAAAGAATACATGAATCATGTATAATGATGTGCAAAATTTTTGACCGATGACAAGTGAGGGCATTTCGAAAAAGGATATGCCCTCATTTTTGCCGTTACGAGCACTATATCAGTGCTACACTTTGAAAAAGCAACTTATTTAATTTGTATTGATATAGGCTAATATCAAAACAGCAAAAGCTATACTTCTAAGCTGCCTAAATAGTCGATTGCCTCATATACAGTTGAAAATGTCAAACACTTTTGGCAGAGCCAGCGGTTACGTTCATCTGTGTCCTCTATACCGGAAAGTCCGTCCTGCAGCAAGTTTGATACAGTTCTTTTGGCGTTCGTGACTGCCGTGAGATAGGCGCGGGCGATTTTAGCGGTTATAGCAGTGTCACCCTTTTTATAGAGCGGTTCCTTGGAGAGTAGCCGATTTATAACACGAGTTTTGTCGGCAACAGTCTGAATTGGCGGGGCGTACATCTCATAATGCAACATGAGCCAGTATTCAATACAGCCAGTTGTCATCAGCAAGCGAACCTTAATATTGGGATCCTTGCGCAAGGATCGTAAGCGGTTGATAATTTTCAGTCTGGATTCCCATGCACCAATGTCTTTGGTTTCTACATCAAAGAAAAACCAGACTTCGTCTGTGACTTCTGCATAGTCCCGATATTTTGTATCCTTCTTGTATTTACTGTCTGCAACATCAAAAAGGCCGGTGGCTTTTGGGCGATGGATCGATGCAACGTCCTTGAATTCTTTCCTGAGAAAGTCTGTGTAAGCCTGTTCGCTTTCGCCCTCACAAAAAACGACAATATACGGCTTTGCGGGCTTTGTTGAACGAGACATCACTCCACCTCCTCGATTTCAATGTCTGGCGTAGCGCCATATTTTCCAACCAGATAACCTTTACGAATATTTTCGGTCGTCCGCGTGGAAAATTCGCTGATGCTATATAATTCGGAGGTTCCATCTTTATCGCGCTTATCCGCAAAGTAAAGCTGATCTTTGCGGAGCAGTTCCAAATTCATCAACTCTGTATTGTGCGTTGTAAAAACAATCTGAGCGCCATTGGGATTTGATGTGCTACTCTGGAATTTTGCGATGATATAATTCATCAGCATAGGATGAAGCTCACGTTCCAGCTCATCTACAAGAAGAATGCCGCCAGTCTGTAAAGCAGACTCAATGGCCGGAGCCAAAGCCATCAGTTTCCTGGTTCCATCGGATTCGTCCGAGAGCTCCAGCAGATAGGAGGCGGTTTGCCCGTCGCGGTTCTCACCCTGATGGCTTGCCTTTGCACTGACGGCACCCATTTTCAAGCGCGCTTCTCCTGCAGCGGAGTTTTCCGACAAGGCGTGCATAAACTGCACCAACGCCGCCTTTATTCCAATTGGCAGATTTGAGGGGAGCGCGGTATCATCTTTGAGTTCTTTACTGTCAAATTCAAATTGCATATCCTGAATTCCGAAATCAGCTGCCTTGGCATAATCTGAAATTGCCTTCAGCATATTTTTGTCCTCAGAATACTCCAAGAGCTGCTTCGGAATGTCTGAATAGTCACGGGAGAAGAATATCTGATCGCGGAACCAGCGCATAGCTGCGATGCAGGGGGCGTCATTCATCGTACAGGCTACCGAAAAGAACAGCTGATTTTCAGCAACCATTTCACCAATCATTTTACGTTTGGATTGATCCTCTGTAAACGAAAACTCTTGCCCAGTTCTGTTGAAAATCAGTGCGCGCTGCTTCTTCGGAGCATGATAGAGATATTCGGAAATAATTTTCTTCCGCGTAGCAGAAAAACCATACCAATATTTAATGCCATTGATGGTATATTCAAAATCAAACGAAGTGGGTTCATCCTTTGAGTAGTCGTTCAACGCAAAGGGATTCACAGGAATCGTGGAGCTTTCATGCTGCGTCCGCTGAGCATTGCGGATAAATTGTACGGCCAACCAAAAAGCCCGGATTACATTGCTTTTGCCACCGCCATTTTTCCCGTAAATCGCAATAGCTGGGAGCAGCTTGGTCGTAGAAGACCACGGAATCAGACTCTTCTTGAAAGAACCCAGGCCGGTTGCCGCCATAGACAATACCGCTTCATCGCGGAAAGAACGATAATTCTTAAAACGAAATTCTATCAGCATAAAATCACCTCTAGTAATAACTGATTGTAGTATACCACGCGATAAAATGATATACAACAGAAAAAATCAAAATAATTGATTTTTTTATTCTAATTTCAATACAAGGACGGCGATTCTACAAATGCCTTTATAGCGTGGAACGACTTCACTGCTAAAGCACAGCGAATTTCACGGTGACTTTCTTGATAATTCATCTTGCTGGTGATACAGTGAAGGTGGGGGTGAACGGTATGGTCAATATTGCAGAAGAATATATGGGTTTTGTTGATGAGGTGAATGATGCCAAACTATTGGCGTTGGCATCTGAACGCATGGCAATGGCGGATTCCAGTCAATTTGTCCCAGCAGAGCGCCTCTACGAAGAACTTGGCATCACGCAGGATGACCTGGACACAGTTGGTGACGTAGATATTGAATGAATTGAGGGCCGGAAAAATGTTTGATTGCGCCGAGCGGGAAGATTATTCCTACTCGGCGCGTTGCACTATTGACCGCAAAACTCCCGCACGATCCCCGCGCTATTCTGCGCGGTATATCTCCACAGCACCGAACTGAGTACCTCGACGGCTTCTTTGCGCTTCCGGTGATACATCCGGGTGCTGATGTCGCGGATGTGCGGGCGGAAATGGTCGATGATCTCCTCAACGTTCTGCAACTCCTGCGGGGCGTGGTAAATCACGCCCAGACAGGCGTATATTTCATATATCTTGAACCAATTATTGCGTTTTTTCGAGACTATCAACATCTAACAGAAAATCGTAGATATTCATTGTCAGGATGCCGTTTTCATCGTAAAACGCGGGCACAATGTCCTTCGTTACAATGATTTTCTTGAACGAATCGTCAATTTTTCGGAACGGTCTGACCTCCTGCGCTCGTTTGGCTTCGTCAGGCAGCGAATATGCAGACTGGATATAGTAGCGCAGTGAGCCCATGTTGCATACGAAATCGACTTCAAGCTGTTTCCTGACAATCTTACCGTTCGCATCCCTTTCAGCAACCGGAACCACGCCCACATCGACATTGTATCCCCGCATCCGAAGCTCGTTATAAATCACGTTCTCCATCGAATGTGTCTGCTCAAATTGCCGGAAATTGATACGCGCATTGCGCAGCCCTAAATCGGAAAAGTAGTATTTTCGCGGTGTTTCAATATAATTACGCCCCTTGATGTCATATCGCTGCGTAGATTCAATTAAGAACGAATCTTCCAAATAACCCAGGTATTTGCGGATAGTAGTCGCCGTGATTTTAGACTTTTTAACAGTCTTGAATGTGTTGCTGAGCTTTTCCGGGTTGGTCAGCGAGCCGATGGAGGATGACAAGATATTGAGTAAATCCTCCAGTTCACCAATGTTGCGGATTTTATTTCTTTTTTCAATGTCACGGATGTAGATTTCATCGAAAAGGCTCTGCAGCGCTGCGCTTTTCTCATTTGCTCCATTGCGCAGGACAACCAGCGGGATACCACCATACAGCATATATTCCGACAGGCCAGTGTATTTGTCCCCAGAATAGGCGGTCATAAATTCCGCAAAACTCAAGGGGTACATACGGATTTCGTCTCCACGGCCAGCAAATTCCGTAATAATGTCTTTGGATAGAAATTTAGCGTTGCTGCCGGTCACATAGACATCCATGTTTTCTTTGCGCAAGTACCCGTTTAAGACAGCTTCAAAGCAGTCCAGCAGTTGAACTTCGTCCAGCAGAAGATAGTACATCTGGTTGTCCACTACTTTTGAACGAATATATGCCATGAATTTTTCTGGGTCAACGCGCTTTTTGCTCTTTTCCAGCTTGATTAGGTTCTCTCCAATCATCAGCAGATCGTCCGCCGAGTCGAATGCAAACTTGACGATGTGGTCATCCGATACGCCGTATGCTTTGAGGTGGTTGTAAAAGAGCGTATTGAGCAAATAGGACTTGCCGCACCGCCGAATACCAGTAACCACTTTTATTAGACCATTGTGTTTTCGTGCGATGAGCTTGTCGAGATATAAATCACGTTTAATTTCCATAACATCCTCCAATATAGAAGCGATTTTTGCAACTATGCACATTTTTCGCTTCTATTATAGCGATTCCCCGTGTCGAATGCAAGCACTATCATAGATACAGAAGCGGTTTTTGCAACAATGCACATTTTTCACTTCTAAATATGACGTTGCACTCGACTTGGTTAGCGTTATCCACAGTACTTTCCATTTGTCGATTGGGAATGAGCATCAGCAATAGTCTCTCAATAAACGATTTACGGGCAAGGCACATTTTCGGGTGCACTGCCCGCAAATATTCAATTCACTGCAAAAACTCCCTCACGATACCCGCGCTATCCTGCGCCGTATATCCCCACAGCACTGAACTGAGCACCTCGACGGCCTCTTTGCGCTTCCGGTAATACGTCCTAGTGCTGATGTCGCGGATATGCGGGCGGAGCTGGTCGATGATCTCCTCGACGTTCTGAAGCTCCTGCGGGGAGAGGTAGGCATAATAGAGCAGCCAGTAAAATTCCTCGCCGTTCTTGTGCTTGGCGCGCATGAGGTCCACGGCGCTGTCCACAAGGCAGAGCATTTTATGGCTCTGCTCGATACACTTCGCCTGATGTTCCAGCTCCGTGCCGGAGAGATCCGCGCCGGCCAGATAGACGGATTCCAGAAAATCCTCGATTGTTTTGCCATAGTCGATCCGGAACCGATTCCGAACCTGCCGCACGGAGACCTCCAGACTCCAGACAACATCGCGGTATTTCCGCAGCAGCGTCCAGGTATCGTGATAGTGCGGATCTTCGGTCACGTCTGCCGTGGGCAGTTTATTCTTCGCCATTGTCGTTCGCTCCTTTCCGCCAGATCGTAAGTTCAAAATACCGTGTCTGCGTGCTGCCGCAGGAGAGCATCAGCCCCAGCCGAAGATCCTCTGCTTCGTGCTCCCATAAGACTCCGACGCAATCGGATAAGGGATATAACCTATACTGGAATCGGGGGCAGGTCGTGCAGCAAACGCCCTGTGTTTTCAAGAGCTTCAGGACTTCGGCAATCAGAATCTCCGTGTGCGATTTTGAAACGCTGATCGAGTAATCTGATGCGCAGTCCGGCTGCGCCATATCCTGTGCACAGTCCTGTACGCGGATGCAGAGGTTCAGTGCCATTGCAACTTCTGCTTTGTCAACCATGACATCGGAAATCTGGAACATGGTGGACAGATAGTTCTGCAAATAGATCGCCGTTCCGCTGCGGCCGGGGAACGAGAATGTCTTGATGTATTCCAGCCGCGCGAATTTGCCGAGGATACGTCCGGCGGTCGCCTTGGACACGCCCCAGCGCTTGCCCAGTTCTGCATAGGAAACGAGCGGGCTGCCGGTGCCGTTTCGCAGATAGACGACAGGACCAGCCTCAGAACCAGCGACCTGATGGTCATTGTAGATCGCGTTCAGCCAGAGATCGAGCAGCGCGTCCATCTCGGAGCATTTCCCAAGGCTGAGCAGCCGCGACGCTGCGCTCATGGGCAGGAAGAAGAATCCGGAATCCTTCTGGCACGGGCAGTTATAATCCAGCACGGTGTTATAGCGCGGCCAGTCGAGGATACGGTACTGTACAAGCTGTCCGCGGCCGATCAGGTCGTATTCGATGAAGTGATGCCGCTGGAGAGAATCAAGCTGCCGCAAAAGCTGATGGTTTGTGCGCGCACGGAACCACGTCCGCAGTTCCCGCAGCGGGCAGATCCACTGACCGGGATGCACGATGTAACTGATGCCGTCGTACCGATGATAGGACGTGCGGAAGTTTGCATAGCAGCAAAGCACCGCATAATGAAAAAGCCCGGAGCACCCGTTTGTACGGATGCTCCGGTCTGCAATCAGACTCTGTATGAATTGTCGGTAGATGCGGCATTTGGGGTAATCTACGATTTGCTTGATTTCAAGTTTGTAATCGGTCATAGGGCAAAATCCTTTCTGAATGAGACGATGGAAATGGTCTTGCAAGTGACGAAAAATAGAATTATAATTATCTTATAAAAGGGGAGTGCGGAAACCAAATCCTGTGAAGGGAAGGGCGATGATAAGCGTACCTGCTATGCGGAAAATTGCCTTAAAATTTTCCCTTATTTTTTCCCTTATGAGATTGGTTAACCGCGGTTAGGGGTGGTTAAAACGCCCTTAAAAAGTTCGCATATACATAGAAAAATGCTGCAAAATGCAAACTTTAGCTATGAGTATCAATCCCCGTTGGCAGTTCAAGTCCTTGTGCCCCTGCCAGCAGATAGCCAGTAATTGTTTCAATTACTGGCTATTTTCTTTTGCATTTTGTTTTATGCATTAGAAAGTTTAAGAAAAGGATTGCATCCGCATGGCGCTTTTCTGCCGCTTTTCTGTGTGTCATGCCCGTGGTCAACTGTATTGTATTTGGATACCATGGCAAGTTTGTAAATTTGCAATTCTATGCAAGCGTATCAGCTTAGCATTACACGAGCAGCACTTACAGGTGGCGCTGAAACTGCAAGCTGAAAAAGCGGAGATCATAGCTCCCAGCTGAGTCTTCTTAGCCGGGAGCTGTTTTTCGTCTAAATTACAGAAAAAGCGCCGGACGTCCGGAGAAAGACACGGACGTCCGGTGACGCGGAAACAATGCGGTTATCTTACGCTGGAATCGGGCTGCGCGGGAACAAATTCCAGTTTGAGCTTCATCCCCATCCCCGCGGCAAGGCGCTTGAGCGTGCGAAGCGACGGATTTGCGGTTCCGCTTTCGAGCTTGCTGATGTTTGTCTGGTGAATGCCCGTGACATCCGCCAGCTGCTCCTGCGTCAGATGGTTTTCCTCGCGCCCTTCAATGATGGCACGGACGATCTGTTCCTCCGGCTCCAGGGCATCCCACGGCGTTGCGAACGCCGGCTCCTGTCTCTTTTTCAGCATCGCGTCGTTCAGACTTAGCATCGTGTCAGGGAGCTCCTTTCATCGTTTCGTTTCTTCTTCGCGTGCCGCCGGTTCTTCCAGCAGCCCGGCAAATGCCCGGTACGGGCTTTCGGCACACGAGAAAACAGTCGCCTGCTTCGCATGCGCGTCCAGCTGCTTCTTTGCCGCCTCCGCCGGAATGATCGTCCCCGCGCCTGCGACGCAGCCGCCCGGGCACGCCATGCCCTCGAGTAAATACCCGTCGAACTTTCCTGCCTTTGCAAGCGTTAGAAGCCGCCGGCACTCGCGAAGACCGTCGGCGCGCTGAATTTTGACTTCCATGTCCGGCTGCGTGCGGCGCAGAACTTCTTCTACTGCCGCAGCGACGCCGCCTGCTGCAGCAAAGCCCCGCCCGAGCCCGGATGCATCATGCAGATCATCCGTGTCGGGCAGCTGTGAAAAATCGATAGCCTTCGCCTCGAAAATGCCCATCAGCTCTTCATAGGTCAGGACGAAATCCACGTCGCTTCGCAGCTCCTGCTGCATCGCTTCGAGCTTTTTTGCCGCACACGGACCAATGAACACGACCTTGCTGCCCGGGTGGGTGTGCTTGACAAGCCTTGCCGTGTAGATCATCGGCGTATAGGTCATAGAAATATTGCCGGATTCGTCGGGAAACAGCCTGCGCGCCATCATGCGCCACGACGGGCAGCACGAGGTTGCCAGAAATTTTTGCTGCGCGGGCACCTTTTCTACAAAATCTCTCGCTTCTTCGATTGCGCACACGTCCGCGCCCGCCGCGACCTCGACCACGTCGGAAAAGCCGAGCTGCTTCATTGCCGCGACAAATTTCGGCACGGTCACGTTCTTTCCAAACTGCCCCACAAAAGACGGCGCGACGATGGCAACGACGGTGTTTCCTTCCGCAATGGAGCGGACAACCTGAAAAATCTGGCTCTTATCGACGATGGCTCCAAATGGGCAGCTCACAAGGCACTGCCCGCAGGAAACGCAGCGATCATAATCAATCCGCGCCTTGCCGTTTTCGTCAAGCCCGATGGCGTCCATGCCGCACGCCGCCTGACAGGGGCGTTCGATGAACGCGATGGCGTGGTAGGAGCAGGCGCTCGCGCACTTGCCGCAGCGGATGCAGATGGTTTCGTCAATAACGCTCTTGCCGTTTGCAAAGGAAATCGCGCCCTTGGGGCACACGCTCTGGCACGACGCTGCCAGACAGCCCTGACAGATATTGGTCACGCTGTAGCGCTTCGTCGGACAGGCATGACAGGCGTAGGGAATGATATTGACCAGCGGCGGCTCGTAGTATTGCTCTGCGATGGCGGCGTGATCCATTCCTTCGGTGAGAAGCGTCCGCGTCTGCACGGGCTGAAGCGATAGTCCCATCGCCAGGCGCACGCGCTCGCCCGCGATGGCGCGCTCCAGAAAGACCGACTCCCGGTGTAGGGGGCTGTCGCCGGGGACAATGCGGTATGGGATATCCTCCATCTGGCTGCAATCGCCGGAATATGCCATTCGGGCGACCTCCGCAAAGACGGTTTTTCGGATATCGGTGATCAGGGAAGGGATGCCGCGCATAAGAAAAAGACCTCCGGGGCGTAAATAGTTTTGGAGTGCCGGGCGTCCGGTAAGAGGGGTACGGACGCCCGGCGGGAGGATGGGCGGATTGGGACCGCCGTTAGAAAGAGAGGCAGGGATGAAACTATCATCCCACCTGTGCAGGGGTTGCATGCATATAAAAACAAAAATCCGCGCAGCCAGCATGACCGCACAGAAACGAAGCCCTGACCCGGATCGGGAAAGGAACGCAGCATTTCGGTCCCGGTCGTGGCAGGACGCAGGGCAGCTCTCGGAAGACCTGACTTATTCTGACCAAGCAGACATCACAGTGACCGACTCGCGGAGCTTCTCACCCCATTCCACCTGCAAGCACATGGCTTGCGCGAACTACCCAATATTCATTTTTTATTATTATAGCATAGAAGCGCACAATTGCCAATACCATTTTCTAATACTATATGCTGAATTTTGCATAGCTGTATCTGAAAAACGAAATAATATGCGCCGCTTCTTTTCTGCGCCTCGCTCATAGAATGCTGCGTGCATCGCCTCGCTGCTGCAAAATACTTCGCTGGTGCCCATGCAGGAGACGATGCGCCAACCCGATCGCCAGAGCGTGTTCACTCCACCTTCTGCTCCATGAGATACAATCCCGCGCGGGACTGGATGCGTTCAGCAGTGGTCTTTTCGTCAATCGCGCCATCGAGATACGCTGCCATCTCCTCTTCGATGATCTGTTCGATGGGCTCGGTCGGATAATCTAGCTTTTGCGCATGATCGACGAGCGTATAAAATGTATCAATATCCTCCTGCGTGACTGTTTCCTCTGCCAGAAGCTGCGCAAACTGCTCCTGTAACACCGTATCGCTGACCGGCAGATAATTTACGCTCTGCTGATAGGCGCTTGATAGCAGGTAGCTCAAAAACGCCCACGCGCCTGCTTTCTGTTCACTCTGGCTGTTGATGGAAAGCAGACTGCCAAACTCCAGCTGGCAGCCGCCATCCTGGTCGCTGGGGTATGCATAATACACATATTGCTTCAGCTCCGGATACAGGTAGCGTCCCGGCTGATAGACAATGCTGTCCGCGGACAAAATGACGTAGTAATACAGAAGACCGTCGCGGATATCCGCAACATCAAGGTTTTTCGGCAGCGTGTCCAGCGCCGCCTTTTGCCGCCGCAGAAGCGCAAGCTGCGCATAGAACGACTCGCACTGGAAATTGCATGTTCCCTGCGCCGCATCCACATAGTCGATCGCGCAGCGCGCAGCCATCTGCGAGGAATAATCCAGATTGAACGCAAACGGATACAGTTCTTCGCCGCCCTGCTCACTCGCCCGCAAAACCGTCTCTGGCTTATTGTCGGAAAGCAGTTCCGGGTTGGCGGCGTAGGTCAAAATGTTATATCCAGACGGCAGGCGGTAGATACCGCCGTTTTTCTGCATCTGCCGCAAAACGCTGGGACGAATACGGAACGCCTGATTCGATGCACCATCCTGGAACGAGACGGCTTCTTTCTTTCCGTCCGGAACACCAGCCTGCCGGTTCTTATCACAGAACACGGCATTGCCACAACAAAACCTTCCGCAGGCGAACACGGCTATGGGCTGCCCGGCGTCTGCCGGATACTGGAGCGCCTTCACGCGGAGTACGTATACGATTACAAGGACGGCTGGTTTCAGTTCACCGCCGAAATTCCCGGAAAATAAGAAAACAGCAGACAAAAAGCGCCCTGCCGCGTGCTGCAAGAGCAAACGGCAGGGCGTTTTGTTTTTGGTCATTTGCGCTGGATTATCGCGCGCCGAGCTTGCTGCATGCTTCGATGATGCAGTCGATGCCGAGCAGCAGCAGATAGAAGCCGATGACGAGGTTCATCGACAGGAACGTCACCTGCGGCGTCAGGAGCATCGAAATGCCGAGCAGGATGCCGAGGATGTTGACGATCAGTTCGATCACATAGAACGCGGTACCCGCGATGAAGCGCACGACCGACAGGTGCGTGAGCCTGGAGATGCAGTGCGCGATGAACCAGAGCGGGAAGAACAGCCCGATTGCCCAGCGCCCGGCACCCGGATGGACCATCAGAACGAGTCCGGCCATCACGCCGAGAACGCCCGTGACGAGTGATACCGTCGGAGCAAAGCCGATGTGGCGCTCCATTTTGCAGTAGAACACAATGTCGGCAATGCCGGTTACAAACGCGGCGACGCCGTAGACCACAATCAGGGTTGTGAGATAATCGACGGGTCTGAAAAAGCTGTAAATGCCGAGTGCCGACAGCAAGATACCGATGATCAGCTCCAGCCAGCCATAGGAAGAACGCTGTCTCATTGTTTTTCCGCCTCCGTTTCCTGCTTCAGAACATGCATAAACTCTTCACCGGTGATGGTTTCCTTTTCATAGAGGTATTTTGCCAGCGCATCGAGCGCCTTGCGGTTGTCCTTGAGAATCTGAATTGCCTTTTCGTGCTGGCTCTTGACGAGCGAGACGACCATTTTGTCGATCTCCTGCTGTGTGGCAGTGGAACAGGCAAGAGACGTATCGCCGCCGAGATACTGGTTGTTGACGGTTTCCAGCGCGACCATGTCGAACTCCTCACTCATGCCGTAGCGGGTGATCATGGCGCGTGCCAGCTTCGTCGCCTGCTCGATATCGTTCGACGCGCCCGTCGTTATTTCGCCGAAGACGACCTCTTCTGCCGCTCTGCCGCCCGTGAAGGTGCAGATCTTGTTTGCCAGCTCGTCTTTCGACATCAGATACTTGTCGCCGGTCTCGACCTGCATCGTGTAGCCGAGCGCGCCGGAGGTTCTGGGGATGATCGTGATTTTCTGCACGGGCGCGGAGTGCGACTGCATCGCGGCGACCAGCGCGTGACCGATCTCGTGGTATGCAACCGTCTTCTTTTCCTGATCGGACAGCACGGCGTTCTTTTTCTGGTAGCCCGCGATGACGACCTCGATGGATTCTTCCAGATCTGCCTCCGTGACCACGGTCCGGTTGTTGCGCACGGCGCGAAGCGCGGCCTCGTTAATCATATTGGCAAGCTCTGCACCGGATGCGCCGGACGCCATACGCGCGATCGTATGGAAATTGACATCGTCGGCAGTTTTGATTTTTTTCGCGTGAACCTTGAGAATTGCCTCGCGTCCGGCAAGGTCGGGAAGCTCGACTGGCACGCGCCGGTCAAATCTGCCGGGGCGCGTGAGCGCCGGGTCCAGAGATTCGGGACGGTTCGTCGCGGCGAGAATGATGACGCCATTGTTATCGTCAAAGCCGTCCATTTCAGTCAGCAGCTGGTTTAAGGTCTGCTCACGCTCGTCGTTGGAAGATAACTGATTGTCGCGCTTTTTGCCGATGGCATCGATTTCATCGATGAAGACGATGCAGGGCGCCTTTTCTTTTGCCTGCTTGAAGAGATCTCTTACCTTGCTCGCACCCATGCCGACGAACATCTCGACGAACTCCGAGCCGGAGATCGAGAAGAACGGCACGTTTGCCTCGCCGGCAACCGCCTTTGCAAGCATCGTTTTGCCGGTTCCCGGAGGGCCAACTAACAAAACGCCCTTCGGCATGGATGCACCGACATCGGTGTATTTCTGCGGGTTGTGGAGATAATCGACGATTTCGGCAAGCGATTCCTTCGCCTCATCCTCGCCGGCAACGTCGTCAAAGCGGATGCCCTTGGTGGACTGCACGTAGATCTTTGCATTTGATTTTCCCATGCCGCCGAACATCAGCGAGTCCTTGCCGCCCATCTGCTCGCGCAGCTTCTTTGCCATATACTGCCCGAGTCCGATGAAAATCAGCATCGGCAGAAGACCGGTGATGAGAAGACTCAGAAGCGGCGAGGTCGACGCATCGACGTCCTTGGAAAATTTCGCACCCGATTCATACAGCCGTTCGGTAAGGTTCGGGTCGTCCATGACGTTTGTCTGATAGACGTTCTTTTCGTCCTTGTCGGTAAAGACGATCTGCTGGTCTTCGACCTGCACCTGCCCGATGTTCTTGCTTTCGGTCATGGACATGAACGTGCCATAGTCCACCTCCGTGACCTCCTGCTTCAGAAGCAGCGGGGTGATAACGAGATTGAAGACGAGCAGCACCAGAAGCACAACGCCATAGTAATAGATCAGCGGCTTCTTGGGGCTTTTGACTTCCTTCATGTGGGTTCCTCCTTTATGGACTCCGGTCTTTGCCATAGATCATACTTGCAATCTGCAACCTGATACGATATGATAGGCAAAACCGGCAAATTGACAAAATGTGAGGGGGTTGTTTGTGAAAAGTGTTGAAATGCAATCAAAGCTCAAGCTGATGGCATCGCTGTGCATTTTCGGTACGATCAGCCTGTTCGTGCGCAACATCGCGCTCGGCTCCGGGCTGATTGCGCTGTCGAGAGGCTTGCTCGGAACGGTGTTTCTGCTGCTATTTCTTGCCGTGCGCCGTCAGAACCTGGATCTTCCTGCCATCCGGAAAAACCTCGGAATTCTGCTGCTCTCCGGCGGCATCATGGGGCTCAACTGGGCGCTGCTGTTTGAGGCGTACCGGTACACGACGGTTGCCGTGGCAACGCTCTGCTATTACATGCAGCCGGTATTCCTGACGCTGGCAGCGGCAGTGCTTCTCGGCGAAAAGCTGAGTGTCAAAAAGGGAATCTGCATTCTTGCCGCGCTCTGCGGCATGATTCTGATCTCAGGCGTCATCGGCGGGGGAATCCCGGAAGCGCGGGAGCTGACCGGCATTGGGCTGGGGCTCGGCGCTGCCTGCCTGTATGCAGGCGTCATCCTCTGCAACAAAAAGCTCAAGGAGATCGGCGCCTACGATAAAACGATTGTCCAGCTGCTCGCTGCGGCGCTCGTGATGGTGCCCTACTGCGCGCTTACGGGCGAGCGCTTCACGGCGGAAACCTTCCAGCCAGTGTCGCTTGCCTGCCTGCTGGTTCTCGGCATGTTCCACACGGGCTTTGCTTACGCCCTGTACTTTGGCAGCATGAAGGCGCTGCGCGCGCAGACGATTGCAATTTTCAGCTACATTGACCCCGTGATTGCGATTCTTCTTTCCGTGACCGTTCTGCACGAGCCGTTCAGCATTCTGAGTGCCGTCGGCTCAGTCCTGATTCTCGGCGCGGCATTCGTCAGCGAAAAAACCTGAGAAACCTCGTAGAGTTTTGCGCCCGCAGGCGCAAAATAAAATAGAAATCATTTTATCCGGCGGCTTTGCCGACCGGAAAAATACCTATCGCCTCGCAAGTGTGGAATTTTGCGCCATTGGCGCAAAATTATGCGCGCAGTCGAGGCGTATCCTTTTCCGAAAGGCTTGATTCAAGTCTTTCGGAAGCGAAGTTCCCAGAATGCAACCGCGCTTGCCGCTGCGACGTTGAGAGAATCCACGCCGTGCCCCATGGGGATACGGACGGTGTAGTCGCAGGCGGCGATAGTAGAGGCGGCAAGCCCGTCTCCCTCTGCGCCGAGGACAATGGCAAGCTTCGGAAGATCGGAAAGCCTGCTGTCTCCCAGCGCAATTGAATCGTCGCGCAGCGCCATCGCACAGGTGGAAAAGCCTGCGCGATGCAGAAGCGACCAGTCGTCCAGCACAGCCCATGGAATCTGGAACACGGTGCCCATGCTCACGCGCACCGCGCGCCGGGTCAGCGGGTCGCAGCACGTGGAGGTAAGCAGCACTGCGTCCATGCCCAGCGCCGCCGCCGAGCGGAAGATCGCTCCGATGTTTGTCGCGTCTACCACGCCCTCCAGAACCGCAACGCGGCGCGCATCCTTTAAAACGTCTGCAGGTGCCCGCAAAGCGGGGCGGCGCATCGCGCACAGAACACCCCGCGTGAGCGTATAGCCGGTGAGACCGGCGAGGATATCCCGATCTGCCGTATAGACCGGAATGTCCGGAAAGCGGGCGAGAAGGGGCGCAGCATCGCCTCCTATGTGGCGCTGCTCCATGAGAAACGAGACGGGGGACAGCCCGGCGTCCAGCGCAGTCTGGATCACCTTCGGGCTTTCGGCGATGAAGACGCCCTTTTCCGGCTCCAGCCGATTTCGCAGCTGCGCCTGCGTGAGCCTTGCGTAGACATCCAGCTCGGGCGCGTCCAGGGAGGAAAGAACTTGAATATTTGCCATATACCTGCTCCTGATCCATAGATTAACTGTATCATACAGGAGACGCGGATAAAAATCAAGCGTCCTGCCGCTTTGCTTCCTGCTCCAGCGCCGTCATGGATTTGCGGAACTGGTGCGAGAACAAAATGGCGGTAAACGTGACAGCGATCACGTCCGCAACCGGCTCCGCCATATAAACGCCCATGACCTGATTGGAAACAAGCTGCGGCATGAGATAAATGAGCGGAATGAGCAGCACGAACTTGCGGACGACTGCCACAATAATCGAGCAGGGGGCGTTTCCCAGCGAAACAAACGTCATCTGGCAGGCAATCTGGATGCCGAAGAGCACCAGCACGCCGCAGTAAATCCGAAGCGCCTTCGCCGCGAAGACGATGAGGTCTTCATTAGGTGTGAAGATCGAGGCAAAGATCTGCGGGAAGAGCTGGATACAGCCCCAGAGAACGGTCGAGTAAACCAGAGACGAGGTAAGAAGCAGCCGGAACGCCTGCTTCACGCGGGCGGCATTTTTTGCGCCGTAGTTGTAGCTCAGAACCGGCTGCGCGCCCTGTGCTAAGCCCTGCAGCGGGAGCATCGCAAACTGCATGACGCTCGTCAGGATGGTCATTGCGCCGACCGCGATGTCGCCGCCGTATTTGAGCAGGGAAGTGTTGAAGCAGACGGAAATGACGCTCTCGCTTGCCTGCATGATGAAAGAGGCTGCGCCCAGCGCCACGCAGGGAAGAAAATATTGCGGGCGCAGGCGGATATTCTCGTTTTTGAGCCGCAGCAGCGTCTTTTTTCCGCGCAGGAACGTGCAGACCCAGACGCACGACACGCCCTGTGAAAGAATGGTTGCCAAAGCGGCGCCTTTGACTCCCATGTGGAATACGAAGATGAACAGCGGGTCCAGGACGATGTTGCACACCGCGCCGATCAGAACGGTCAGCATGCCGGTTTTTGCAAAGCCCTGCGCGGTAATGAAGGCGTTCATGCCGAGCGTCAGCTGGACGAAGATCGTGCCGATGGCATAGATGTTCATGTAGCTGACGGCGTAGTCAATGGTATTTTCGCTTGCGCCGAAGGCAAGCAGCAGCGGGCGGTTCCAGATCAGAAGCACAGCCGTCAGAACGAGCGAGACGAGAATTTGCAGCGTAAAGCAGCTGCCGAGCGTCTTTTCTGCCGACTCGTGGTCGTTCTTGCCCATGAAGATCGACGCACGCGGTGCGCCGCCGGTGCTGATGAGCGCGGCAAACGCCGAGACGATCATGATAATCGGCAGGCACACGCCGACGCCGGTCAGCGCAAGAGAGCCGTCCCCGGGCATGTGCCCGATGTAGATGCGGTCGACGATGTTGTAGAGCATGTTGACCAGCTGCGCAATGACCGTCGGCACGGAGAGCTTGAGAAGCAATTTCCCGACCGGCTCGGTGCCTAAAAATGTTTTGTCCTGATTCATATTGATCATACCTTCCTGTTTTCTGCGCCGGGATTATTCCATGCCAGTGGCGGCGCGCTCGAGATTCTGCGAGATGGTTTCCATACAGCGGGCAAAGCACGAAAGCTCCTCGGGGCTCAGCCCCTGCGCAAGCGTCTGGGCAAAACGCTCCTGCATCTGCCGTCCGCGCGCGATGATGCTCGATGCCTTCTCGGTCGGTTCCAGATGAAGCTTGCGCCGGTCGCCGGGGACGCTTTTGCGCTCGAGAAACCCCAGCGTGACGAGCGTGTCGACGTGCAGCGAGACAATGCCGGGCTTGAGCCGCCGCATGGTGCAGATGTCCTTTGCGGTGCGGTTTTCCGGGTTGTTCGCGAGAAACAGCAGAATCTCAGCCGCCGTCTGCGGGATTGCAAACTCGCGGCTGAGCGGCTGCATGGCGGCGCTGTAGGCGTCCATGAAACGCTTGGCATGGACGTGGAGCTTTGCCGCGGTCAGAAAATTCTCCATGCAAACTGCCTCCAAAACTAGAATGTTCAATTTTGAACAATTCAATTATAATCAAAAATGCGGCACTGTCAAGATGTGTGCGCAAAAAAATCCGCCCGGTTTTTTCCAGACGGATTTGCGTTATTTTTTTGCGTTGATGACAAGAAGAATGCCTGCGCCGCAGGAGATATGCGCCGCGCCCTCCCATTCGTTGCTGACACCGATGGGGAAGCTGTTTGTGACCAGCGCGCCGTGCAGCGGATATTTGACGCCGGTGATGCAGACGTTTTCCACACGGTCCGTCAGCGCCAGTACGGAAAGAGAATAGCCCTCGCAGGGGGGAAGGGCAATTGCGCCGTTGGAGATCAGATGCAGCCGTGCCTCGCGCCCATAAAGCGACGCCTTCGCGCCATGTCGGCAGGCAAAAGACAGACTCTGGATGTTTCCCAGCAGATGGTCCAGTCTGCCGCCCAGCGCGCAGTAGAGCCGGATCTCCGCAAAGCCCTCGGATACAGCCCAGCGCACCGCTGCCATCGTATCGGTGTCGTCCTTTTCTACCGGCAGGTCCAGCACCGGCACATCTGCCGGCAGCGCGCCGCGGTAGGAATCAAAATCGCCGACGAGCAGATCCGGACGAATGCCGGCATTTCGCGCGTAGACGTAGCCCCGGTCGCAGGCGATGATGAAATCGGCGGCTTCGATGCCGCAGAGCGTGTCCTCCTGCCCGCCGGAAATGATGGCGCAAAACTGTTTCATAGTGCCTCCCAAAGAAGAAGGACCGCCCGAAGGCGGTCCCAGGGTGCGTTTATTGTACCATAACCGGGTGCAAAATCAAGCTTCGTCCGAGAGAATTTCGCCCTCAATGGAGATTGTCACCACGCGCAGGGGCAGCTCTTTTCCGCTTTCGGCAATTGCCTTCTTTGCTGCGAATTCCAACCCGCCGCAGCAGGGGACCTCCATGCGAAGCAGCGTCACGGAGGAAATGTCGTTCTGCGCAAAAATCGCGCCGAGCTTTTGACTGTAGTCGACGGCATCGAGCTTCGGGCAGCCGATCAGTGTAATTTTTCCGCGCATGAAATTCTCGTGAATCGAAGCGTAGGCATAGGCGGTGCAGTCGGCGGCAAGCAGCAGCTCGCAGCCTGCAAAATACGGCGCGTTCACGGGCGCAAGCTTGATCTGGCAGGGCCACTGCGCCAGCCGCGACGGGCGCTTCTGCGCGGGCTCCGGCGCGTCCTGCGCTTGCTGCATCTGCCGGATTCTTGCGCCGGGGCAGCCGCCGTGTGCCGCCTTGCGCGCCTTTGCTGCCTGAACTGCAGCTTCGTTATAGGGCGCGGCTTCACGTTCGACGAAGGTAATTGCGTTCATCGGACATGCCGGCAGGCAGTCGCCGAGCCCGTCGCAGTAGTCGTCGCGCATCAGCTTTGCTTTTCCGTTTACGATGGCAATGGCGCCCTCATGGCAGGCGGTTGCGCACGCGCCGCAGCCATTGCAGAGAGTTTCGTCGATCTGGATGATTCTTCGTTTCATCAAAACCACTCCGTTTCCTTTGTTCTGGCGTCAGTATAGCAGAGGCAGGCAAACAAGTCCGTTGCAGTTCCAACAAACCGCGCGGAAATATTTGCAAAAACCCGGCGCGCCGGATGGACACGCCGGGAAGAAGCTGTGTGCAGGACCAATCAGTCCTCGCGGAAGATGATGCCGTTTTCGTCGGCTTTTTCAATGACGGCAAGCGCGTGGTAGTTGACGCCCATGTTGCGCAGCCGGTCGCCGCCGCCCTGGAACCCCTTTTCAATCGCGATGCCGACACCGACAAGCTCTGCGCCCGCCTGCTCAACCAGCTCGCAAAGACCGCGGACCGCTTCGCCGTTTGCCATGAAGTCGTCGAGAATCAGCACATGGTTGTCGCTGGTCAGCCATTCCTTGGAGAGAATCTGCGTGACCTTTTTCTTATAGGTGTAGGAATAGATCTCGCTCTGGTAAAGACCGCCTTCGATGTTGTCGCTCTTTGCCTTCTTGGCAAAGACCATCGGAAGACCATACCGGTAGGCACAGATCGCAGCGAGCGCGATGCCGCTTGCTTCGGCAGTGAGAATGAGATCGACCTTCGACAGATCGAACAGCTTTGCAAACTCGTCGGCAATGTCTGCCATCAGCTTGCAGTCGATCCGGTGGTTCAGAAACCCGTCGACTTTCACGATATTGCCGGGCAAAACCTTGCCTTCCTTTAAGATCCGCTCCTTAAGCTCCTGCATAACAAACCTCCTGAAATCATAAAAATGGCGGCAAGAGACGCTGCTCCTGCTGCCAATTCACAAAGCCGCGGGAAAGCTGCGCCCACCTGCGGCAATCGTCCAATAGTCGCAGCTCCGGCGCTGCGGTAGAAACATCCGGGCCATGTATCCGGACCTATATTGGCAACAAACCTTATGAAATGCAAAGACCGCCGGGGGCGGACAGTGCGAACTTGTTTGTACACTGATGCTATCATTTCTGACCGCTTTCGTCAAGAGGCGAAACGGGAAAAAACAAGACAAAAATTCGGCAAAAACGAAATAGCTATGCGGCGAAATGACGTATCACGGAAAAAAGTGGAGCCGGAAAGGGCTCCACTGCGCGGCGTTATTTATAGCACTCGGGACGAAGAATGCCGATGTAGGGAAGATTGCGGTAATAGTTGGCATAGTCCAGCCCGTAGCCGACGACGAACTCGTCCGGAATCTCAAAGCCGCAGATGTCGGTCTTGAGGCTCTTGTCGTGGCAGGTCGCCTTGTCGAGGAAGGAGACAGTCGTGATGGACGCGGGCTTTCTCGCCGAAAGCAGTTCCTTGAGATAGTGCATGGTAAGACCCGAGTCGATGATGTCTTCGACGATCACGACGTCGCGGCCGGTGATGTTGTTATCCAGGTCCTTGATCAGCCGCACGACGCCCGTGGACTGCGCGCCTGCACCGTAGCTCGAGACGGAAATGAAGTCCATGTCGATGGCGCAGTTCATGCAGCGGCACAGATCAATGTAGAAAAACGACGCGCCCTTTAAGACGCACACCAGCACCGGGCGCTTGTCCCCCAGACGCCGGGTCAGCTCCGCGCCGATTTCCTCGACGCGCGCGGCAATTGCCTTTTCGGTATAAATAACCCGTTCGATATCCTGTTCCGCAGATCGGATGAGCATGAGAAACCTCCTGAAAAATGTTCTGGACATTCGCAGATATTATCATTATAATCAAAAAATAGAGATAAGTAAAATAGATATACGTAATTTTGAGTATTAGAATTTCTAATGACGGAGGAAATCACGATGGCAGTCAAGCTGGAGCTCTACCGCGTTTTTCATGAGGTGGCGCGCATGGGAAATATCTCTGCCGCCGCGCAGAACCTGTTTATTTCGCAGTCCGCGGTCAGCCAGTCGATCAAGCAATTGGAAGAGCAGCTGCAGGTGCGGCTCTTTTCGCGCAGCACGAAGGGCGTGTATTTAACCAGCGAGGGAAAGCTCCTGCAGGAGTATATTTCCCACGCGCTGGGGCTGATTCAGAGCGGGGAGGAGAAGCTGGCGCAGTCGCGGCAGCTTTTGACGGGAGAGTTGATCATTGGGGCCAGCGACACGGTGACGAAGACGTATCTTCTGTCCCGGCTTGAGGCATTCCACCGCGACTATCCGGACATCCGTATCCGGATTTTGAACGGCACGAGCCACATGGTGCTCGATTATCTGCATGCCGGACAGGTGGACATCGCCTTTGCCAGCGACGATCAGGACCCGGCAGTCTACGATGTGCGCCACTGTGTGGACACGCACACGATCTTTGTCGCCGCGCCGGATTACCCGTGCGATTTTTTGCATGCGTACTCGATGGAGGAGATTGCGGCGTTCCCGCTGATTCTGCTGGAGCGCAAGGCAAGCTCGCGGCTGTATCTCGAGCAGTATTTCCAGCAGCACGGCGTGACAATTCAGCCGGAAATCGAGCTGGGGTCCCACAACCTGCTGATTTCCCTTGCCCGAATCGGACTGGGCGTTGCCTGCGTGACGGAGGAGTTTTCCCAGTCGGGGCTCGGCAGGGGCGTCATTTTGCCGCTGCGGACCGACTTTACCATTCCGCCGCGCGCGGTCACGATGTGTACGCTGCAGGGCGTGACGCCGACGTCGGCGGCAAAGCGCTTCATGGACTTCATTTCCGAGAGTAACAAAATGGCATATGACTCCGGTCATTCGTACCATTTTACAAACGGATAAAAGCAAAAACGCCCCGGCAGGCTGGACGGTCCAGTCTGCCGGGGATTTGTTATATCAATACATTTTCGCGCCTGCGGGGATGTGCGCATCCAACATCAGAAGATGGAGCTTTTCCACGCCTTCCTCGTGGTGGACAGCCGAAATGAGCATACCGCAGGAATCGATACCCATCATGGGTCTGGGCGGCAGATTCGTGATGGCGACGCAGGTCTTGCCGACGAGTTCTTCCGGTTCGTAGTATTCGTGGATCCCGGAAAGGATGACTCTGTCGGTGCCGGTACCGTCGTCCAGCACGAATTTCAGGAGCTTCTTGGACTTTTTGACCGCTTCGCAGGACTTGACCTTGACGGCGCGGAAGTCGGACTTGGAGAACGTCTCGAAGTCCACATAGTCCTTGAACAGCGGCTCGATCTCGACCTTGGAAAAGTCGATCGGTTCGTCCTTGACCTCAATCTCGACCGCGCCCGTCGCGCCACCGATGATACCAACTTCCTCAGGCTTTTTTGTCTTGGGCAGATCGAGCGGCTTCATTGTGGGGAAGAGAATGACGTCGCGGATGGAGTCTGCGCCGGTGAAGAGCATGACCGCGCGGTCGATGCCCATGCCCATGCCGCCCGTGGGGGGCATGCCGTATTCCAGCGCCGTCAGGAAATCCTCGTCGAGCATTTCGGTCTCGTCGTCGCCGCGCTCGCGCTGCTCGACCTGCTTCATGAAGCGCTCTCTCTGGTCGATCGGGTCATTGAGTTCGGAGTAGGCGTTGCCCATCTCCGCGCGGCAGATGAAGAACTCAAAGCGCTCGGTCAGTCTCGGGTCAACCGGGCTGCGCTTCGTGAGCGGCGAAACCTCGACCGGATACATGGTGATGAACGTCGGCTGGACCAGCTGCTCTTCGACCTTCTGATCGAAGCAGGCGTAAAGCGCGTTGCCCCATGTCTTTTCGGCAGCGTCCGCAAGCTCGACACCGACTGCCTTTGCCGCTGCGACAGCCTCTGCGTCGTCGGAAATGGCGCCGAAGTCGATGCCGACATACTTCTTGACGGCTTCGATCATCGTCAGCCGCGGCCAGCCGGGCGTCAGATCGACGGTTTCGCCCATCCATTCCAGCTCATACGTGCCGAGGTATTTCTGCGCAAACGTGGTGTAGACGCCCTCGGCAATATCCATCATGTCGTGGAAATCGGCATATGCCTGATACAGCTCGACCGTGGTAAACTCGGGGTTGTGCTTGGGGTCCATGCCCTCGTTGCGGAAGATACGACCGACCTCGTAGACGCGGTCCATGCCGCCGACGATCAGGCGCTTGAGAGGAAGCTCGGTCGCGATGCGCATGTACATGTCGATATCGAGCGTATTGTGGTGTGTAATAAAGGGTCTTGCCGCTGCGCCGCCTGCGATGGTGTTGAGAACCGGGGTTTCGACCTCAATGTAGCCCATGTTGTCGAGATAATCGCGCAGATGCTTGATGAACTGCGAGCGGATGACGAAGTTCCGCTTGACCTCGGGGTTGACGATGAGGTCGACATAGCGCTGGCGGTAGCGGGTTTCCTTGTCGGTCAGACCGTGGAACTTCTCCGGCAGCGGCAGAAGGGATTTGGACAGCAGCGTGATGTGCTTGGCGCGCACGGACATTTCGCCGCGCTGGGTCCGGAAGACCTCGCCCTCGATGCCGATAATATCGCCGATGTCATACTTCTTGAAGCGGTTGTAGTCGTCCTCGTCCATCTCGTCCTTGCGGGCGTAGAGCTGGATTCTGCCTTCCTTGTCCTGCAGATCGCAGAACGAGACCTTGCCCATGCCGCGCTTGGACATCATGCGCCCGGCGATGGAAACAGGCTTGCCCTCCATGGCGTCGAAGTTTTCCCTGATTTCGCGGCTGTTGGTGGTCTGGACAAATTTCGTGATCTCAAACGGGTTGTGACCCTCTGCCTGCAAATTTGCGAGCTTCTCCCGGCGGACCTTGATCTGATCGCCGACGGAAAGCTCCTGCGCGCCGTTCTGATTCTTCTTTTCCTGCTCCATCTGAACTCCCTCTATTCTCTCGTAAATTCTGATTCTTTATCGTTCTACGCTCAGGATTTTATAACGCAGCGTGCCGATCGGCGCTTCGACCTCGACAATCTCGCCGACCGAGTGACCGAGCAGCGCTCTGCCGAACGGGGAGTCGTCGGAAATGCGGCACTCCATGGGGTTTGCTTCCTGCGAGCCGACGATGGCGTAGACCTCTTCCTCTTCGGTCTCCATATCCAGCACCTTGATCGTGCAGCCCAGACCGATTTTGCCCTCGGCGTCTTCATTTTCATCGATAATCACCGCGTGGGCGAGAATGTTCTCGACCTCGGCAATGCGTCCGTAGAGCTTTGCCTGCTCGTTTTTCGCTTCGTCGTATTCACTGTTTTCGGACAGATCGCCGAACGAGCGCGCTTCTTTGATCTGCTCGGCGACTTCTTTCTCGCGCGTCGTCTTGAGATAGAACAGCTCCTGCTCAAGCTCCTTGAGCCGCAGCGTGCTGATTTTGAATTCCTTTGCCATTTATATCAACCTCCATGGTAAAAATCCGCTTTTTTCGCGGTTACAAGCCTATATTGACAGCGAATAGATTATATAGTTCCGGCTCCGGTCTGTCAAGAGATTTTGTCTGTCAAAATGCGCAAAGCTGCCTGCAATTGCGTATCGTCCGCATCTTCGAGCTGGCTATAGTAAAGCTTCGCGTAGGTTTCGTCGTCATATTCGATTTCCACGTCCGGCGTCACGCCGAGATCGGTGAGGCTGCGCCCCTGCGGCGTGTAGTATTTGCCGATGGAAATGTTCAGAAGCGAGCCGTCCGAGAGCTGGAAGCCCGTCTGGAAATTGCCCTTGCCGCAGGTCTTTTCGCCGACAACCTCTGCCCAGCCGTATTCCTGCAGCGCCGCGGCAAAGAACTCCGCTGCCGAGTAAGAGTCGAGGTTGACCAGCACTGCCATCGGAAGCTCTATGCAGGCTTCATCCGATGTGTCGGTCTCTTTCCTGCCCGCGTAGTCCTCGCTCTGGAACAGAACGCCCTCGGGAAGGAGCTTGTCAAGGATTTTAACCATCTCGTCTTTATAGCCGCCGCCGTTGAAGCGCACGTCGAACAAAAGTGCCTTTGCGCCCTGCGCGAGCATCTCGTCGATGCAGGCGCTCGTCTCGTCGAAGCATCTGGCGTCAAAATTGTTGATTTTGATATAGCCGACATTGCCGTCCAACATCCGGCAGGAAGCGACCTGCGTCTGGATGCTGGCGCGCAGAACATCAAGCTCAAATATTTCGTCTCCGCGCTGCATTTTGAGGTGGACCGTCGTCCCTTCCTCGCCGCGGACCAGATCGCGCGTACCGGAGGTTCCGATTTCGATGGTCTTCTGTCCTTCTGCTTCCAGCATGATATCGCCGACCTCGATGCCGGCGTGAAACGCAGGGCTGTCTGCTTCGACCGACTCGATGCGAAGCCCGCCTGCTTCCTGATCTTCCGTAATCGTCACGCCGATGCCGACGTAGGCGTTGTTCATACTCTCTTCGTAGGTCTGATAGTCCGCCGCGCTCAAATAATAGCTCCAGCGGTCGCCGGTTGCTGTGACCATTGCAGAGGCGGCTGCATCGGCAAGCGCCTGCTCGTCGTAGTCGTCGATGAAATAGCGGTCCAGATAGGCGGAAATTTCGCTCGTTTTGTTTGTGACGGGCAGTTCCTCCAACGCCGCGTAAATCTGCGCCGATGTCACGCGGGCGGAGAGCATCCACACACCGCCCAATATGGCGATGGTAAGCAGCACGCACAACATGATTTTCCACGTCTTTTTCATAGGACCTCCCAAATTCGCACAGTAAAAATCTGCCCCACAGCCCGGAATGGGCTGTGGGTGCGGAAAAAGCGTTGGTGTTACGGCATGGACACGTAGTTCATCGGGTTGACGTCCGCGCCGTTGTAATAGATCGTGAAGTGCAGGTGCGGACCTGTGGACCAGCCGGTCGAACCGACGTAGCCGATGGTCTGACCCTGCGTCACATAGTCGCCGGCGGAGACGATGTAGTTGGTCATATGACCGTAAAGGCTCGAATAACCGTCGGCGTGGTTGATGGTCACCATGTAGCCGTAAGCTTCATTGTAGCAGGCGGAAGTGACGGTGCCGGACTTTGTGGCATAGATTGCCGTGCCGGAACCGGCCGCCAGGTCCACGCCGTTGTGCCACTTATATGTGCCGCTCAGCGGGTGGATGCGGTAGCCGTATGCGTCGGTGATCGGAACCGCGTACGGGAGCGGGTACAAAAAGCCTCCCGTGGAAGAAGACGAACCGGAATTGGAGCTGCCGTTCGACGGAACCTTGTTGTTGTTCTGCCGGTTCAGCTCTGCCTGACGCGCCGCTTCCTCTTTGGAAAGGGCGTTAAAATACTCGGTCTCGGTCTTCTTGATCTGCGCGGACATTTCGTCCTCGAGCTTTTCGTAGTTCTGATATTCTTCCGAAAGAGAATCATACTCGGCAGACATCTGCAGAATCAGCTGATCGGACTCGGCGCGCTGCGTCTCCAGCGCGGTCTGCTGCTCTGCCAGATCGCTCTTTGCCTTCTCCAGCTCGTCCATCTGGGTTTCTAGATCGGCGCGCTCGGAGGCAATCTGCGCTGCAACCTCTGCCATCTTCTGCAGCATCAGCTTGTCGGACTCGGCAATTTCGTTGATCATGTTGACCTTGTCGAGCAAATCCGAGAAGCTGCTTGCACCGAAGAGAATGGACCAGTAGGAAATCTTGCCGGTCTCTTCCATCGCGCGCAGGCGGGTTTTGTACTGCTTGTTGAGCCGCGCTTCTTCTGCCTCTGTTTGCTCGAGTTCGTCCTGCTTCTGCGCAATGAGAAGGCTGTACTGCTGAATCTGCTCGTTTAAGTTTTCGATCGTCTGCCGGGACATCTCCATCTGCTGGTCGATGTCCGCCTTCTTTTCCACGAGCGTCTGCGTTTTCGCCTGATTTTCGTTGATGGACGTCTGCAGCGCGTCACTCTGCTTTTTGAGCTCTGCCTGCTCCTCACGAAGCGCGACCAGCTCTTTTTCAATTTCCTTCGAGCTCGCGGCGCCGACTGTCATAATGAGTGCGCCGGAGACCAGCGAGCCGAGGATCAGAACTGCCAGCACCAGGCACAAAACCTTGCGTGCGGTGTTCCGTTTTCCAGTATTCATAGTGTTCCTCCAATTGATCTGTCACACCCGCAGGAACTTGCGGATGGAAAGCATACTGCCGAAGACGCCGACGACAAAGCCCGTCACGGCGTAGGCAATCGCGACAAACTCAATGCACTCGGCAAAGGGCACGATGGTGATGAGCTGCAGCGTATCGATCTGCGCGATTTTCGACGCGAGGAAGTCATAAAGACCCCACTCGAGGAAAAAAGCGACCAGCGAACTGATAAAGCCCAGAATCAAGCCCTCAACCACGAAGGGAAGCCGGATAAAGCTGTTCGTCGCACCGACCATCTTCATGATCGCAATTTCCTGGCTGCGCGAGTACATGGCGAGCTTGATCGTGTTTGAGATGATGAACATCGACACGACAAAAAGCACCACGATGATGACCATTGCCGCGATGTTCAGGACCTTCTGCACGGTCTGAAAGCCGTTGGCAATTTCATCGTGCGCGCTGACCTCGTCGACGCCGTCGATCTGTTTGAGCATTTCCTTCGTCTGCGTGATGAGGCTGTTGTCTTCCAGCGTCACGACGAACCGGTCACGCAATGTGTCTGCCTCGATGCCGTCAAAAAGCGCGGCGTCGTTCTGCGTGTCGATGAATTCATCGAGCGCCTGCTGGCGGGAGACGAACTTCGCCTCGTGAACGTTTGAAATGAGATTGATCTGCGAGCCGACGGACTTTGCCTTTGCCTCAGAATAATTCTCGTCGATGTAGACCAGAATTTCGTTTTCCTGCTCCAAATCCAGAATCATGACGTGCAGGTTATAGAGAATCAGGCTGAACGTGCCCATGATGATCAAGCACGCAACCGTCACGCAGATTGCCGCGAAGGACATGAAGCCGTGCAGAAACACACCCTTGAAGCCCTCGCGCAGCAGATAACCAATATTATTCTTCTTCATTGAGATAATACCCATCCATTCCGTCGCTGATGACTTTTCCCTCGTTGATCGCCACAACGCGCTTTGTAAAGCGGTTGACCAGCTCTTTTTCGTGGGTAACCACCATGACTGTCGTGCCGAGGGCGTTGATCTGTTCCAGCAGCATCATAATTTCCAGCGAGCGCGCGGGGTCGAGGTTTCCGGTCGGCTCGTCGGCGATGATCATGCTCGGATTGTTGACCAGCGCGCGCGCGATGGCAACTCTCTGCTGCTCGCCGCCGGACAGTTCGTTGGGAAGACGCCTGCCCTTGTTTTCCAGCCCCACCAGCTCCAGCACATACGGTACGCGCTTTTTGATCTCGCGCTCGGGTGCGCCGATGACGCGCATGGCAAACGCCACGTTATCGTAGACGGATTTGTTTTCAATCAGCCGGAAATCCTGGAAGATGACGCCGAGCGTTCTTCTCAGATAGGGAATGGCACGGCTGCGGATTTTTTCGAGCGCAAAGCCGTTGACGTGGACACTGCCCTCGGTCGGCTGAAGCTCGGCGGTGAGAATCTTGATGATGGTGGACTTTCCGGAACCGGAAGGACCGACCAGAAAGACAAACTCGCCGTCTTCAATTTTCAAAGACACACCGTTGAGCGCTCTCGTGCCCGTGTCGTATGTCTTTACCACATTCGTTAATTCGATCATGTTTTTCTCCAGATTTCTGTCTGCGGGCGGGTATCAGATGATACGGTTTTCCCGCGAGACCAGATACTTCTTGACCATCAGCGCGACCTTGAAGATGATGGCGTCGTCAAATTCGCGCAGATCGAGACCTGTGAGCTTCTTGATCTTCTCGAGACGGTAGACCAGCGTGTTTCTATGGACGAACAGCTTTCTGGACGTCTCGGAGACGTTGAGGTTATTCTCGAAGAACTTGTTGATCGTGAACAGCGTCTCCTGATCGAGCGTGTCGATGGAGTTCTTCTTGAAGACCTCGGACAGGAAAATTTCACACAGGGTCGTCGGCAGCTGGTAGATCAGTCTGCCGATGCCAAGGTTTTCATAGTTGATGATGGTTTTCTCGGTGTCGAAGACCTTGCCGACCTCGATGGCAACCTGCGCCTCTTTGAACGAGTCTGCAAGCTCTCTGAGATGGCTTGCTACGGTGCCGATGCCGATGACGGTCTTGATGAACAGCTCCGTGTGCAGCGTCTGCTCGATCGTCTGGGCGATCTTGATCAGCTCGTCGCGCTCGGTGTTGGGCTGAATCTGCTTGACGACGGCAATATCGGTCTCGTTGATCGACAGGACGAAGTCCTGCTGGCGGTCCGGGAACATTCCGGCGACCACGTCCACAGACGCAACGTCGGCTCTGCCGACCTGGCGGATGAGGAACACGGCGCGCGGCACATCGGTTACGAAGTGCAGCTCTTTGGCACGGATGTACACATCGCCGGGCAGAATGTTGTCGGTGATGATATTTTTGACAAAGGTGCCCTTGTCGTGCTTCTCCTCGTAATAGGTCTTCGCGCCGTTGAGCGCCACATACGCCATGACGCACAGGCTTCTTGCGATTTCATCGTCGCCCTCGGCGAAGACGGCATAGTCAAAATATGCGCTCCAGCTGACCAGCGGCTTGAAGGTCTTCTTGTCGACGACGACAATGGAATCCGGCGCACTGTTGAGCCGGATGACCGCCTCCGGCCATTTTTCGCCGATCAGGGATGTATCACTGCAGGAAATGACGTTGCTGTCGGCGTCAATGACACCGATCATGCGATCGGTAGCTTCCTTCATCTGTACGATGACACTCTGAAAAATGCGACTGGACATGGTTTGCCCCTCCTAATCGTTACCTTTTACACAAACAACCATTGACATAATACTACGTTTTTAGCATTTGCGCAAGAGGGAATTGACATTTTATTTCAAAATGGCGGTTCTTTTTTGTGGCTTTTTCATAGTTTTTCGTCATTCCCGCCAAAGCGCTGGGAATTTCTTACGCAATTCGCAAGCAGCTTTTTTTCGTCAAAATCACAAGAGCTTGTGATCAGCTGCTCGGTCCGCCCCATATCCAGTTCTGTCACCGCGCCCGGCGCGAGGTCTCCCAGCCAAAGCCCGCCTTCGCAGACGCGCTTGAGGTAGCACAGCGGCAGACCGCGAAATGCCATCATGCGCCGCACCTGATGGAACTTTCCTTCCTGTACGCGCACGGCGCTTCTGCCGAAGCCGAGCGGGAGGAGGACCGCCGGAAGACACGACAGCCCGTCCGGAAGCAAAAGACCCTTTGCGAACGCTTCGACATCTGCAGCTGTCGCTTCGCCGTCATGTTCGCAGTAATACGTCTTCCAGACGCCGTGCTTCGGGCTGATGATCCGGTGGGCTAAATTGCCGTCGTTTGTCAGCAGCAGAAGCCCCTCCGTGTCCTTGTCGAGCCTTCCCACCGGCATGACGCTGAAGCGCCGGTAGCGCGCCGGAATGAGGTCCATGACGGTTTTCTGCCTGGGGTCGTCCGCCGCCGTAAGATAGCCCGCGGGCTTGTTGAGCAGAATCAGCGCCGGGCGAAGCAGCTCGACCGGTTCGCCGTCGAGCAGAATCTGCGCGCTTGTTTCGTCAAATTTCGCGCTCTCGTCGCGGCAGACGCTGCCGTTTACCGTGACGCGCCCGGCGCGGATGGCAGCGCGCAGCTCCTTGCGGGTGCCGGCACCGGCGCTGGATAAAATTTTGTCCAATCTCTGCATGTTGTCTCTCTCCCGGTATATTTCTGTCCCTCCGGCAATAGGTTGTACCAACCTGACAAACTGGAGGGAACCATATGGTAATCATGACCGCCAAAGTCTCCAAACGAAAGATGCTGCTGGTATTGCTGCTGCTCGTCCTTGCCGCTGCCGTGCTGATTACGTGCCTCAAACGGGCGGATACGCCGGACACTTCGCAGGACACCGCCGAGGAAATTGCCGAGGTTGCGACCAATGAGGCACGCGTGGCGTTTCTGGAGCAGTTCGGCTGGACGGTAGCGGAGGAGCCCGTGCAGACCCAGAAGGTGCGCGTGCCCGAAGATCCGTCGGAGGTGTTCCTGCGGTATAACGATCTGCAGCTGTCGCAGGGATACGACCTGCTTTCCTACAGCGGAAAAACCCTCACGCGCTATGTCTACCAGATCACCAACTACCCCGGCACGGACGGTGTGTATTTTGCGACGCTGCTGGTCTACAACGACAACGTCGTCGGCGGAGACGTCGCTTCCAGCCGCCAGAACGGTGTGATGCATGGCTTTGCCATGCCGCAGGCACAGACTACGGGGCTGCTTCCGGTGACGGACGGAGAAGAAATTTCGGATAATTTATCTTAACAGAAAAAATTCCTCTTTACAACACGCCATATCGGAAGTATAATACGACCAAAGAAAATTAACATGTCTTCAGGGCAGGGTGCAATTCCCGACCGGCGGTAAAGTCCGCGAGCGAAAGCTGAACCGGTGTGATTCCGGTACCGACAGTACAGTCTGGATGAAAGAAGATCGCGGTGCGGATTTTGGGAAATGTGATTTCCTGCTTCTGCCTGCTGTGTTCAGCGCCCGGAGATGCGTTTCCGGACGCTCATTTTTTATAGTCAGGTGATACATATGAAACCATCAACCCTCCAGCTTCTCCAGGAAAACCTCTCGTTTGTCGGCGTCAGCATTCTGCTGGTCGCTGTGATTCTGCTCGCAGCGCTCGGTTCGGAATATCTCGTCATGAAAAAGCGTCACCGGTTAAGAAGGACGCGCGCCATCACGTTCATTGCCATGTTTTCGGCAATCGCGGCGGTGCTGCACATCGTGGATTTGCCGCTGTTCTTTGCGCCGTCGTTTTACAAACTCGACTTCAGCGAGCTTCCGGTCATGGTCTGCGCGTTTTATATGGGACCGGTCGCGGGCGTGACGTGCGAGTTTTTGAAGATTGTGCTGAAGCTTCTGATCAAGGGCACGTCCACCGCCTTTGTCGGCGACCTTGCAAACTTCCTCGTCGGCTGCTCGTTCGTGCTGCCTGCGGCAATCTGCTATCAGGCGACGCTTTCCAAAAAGGGCGCGGTGTGGTCGCTCGCGCTCGGTACGGCGGTCATGAGCGTCTTCGGAAGCCTCTTTAACGCCTGGTATCTGATTCCGAAGTTCTCGGAACTGTTCGGCATGCCGCTCGATGCGATCATTGCCATGGGTACCGCCGTCAATGCCTCCATCACGAGCCTTTCAACGCTGGTCCTGTTTGCGGTCGTTCCTTTTAATATTGTAAAGGGCGTGCTCGTTTCGATTCTCACGATGCTTCTTTATAAGCGCGTGGAGAAGGTGTTCTTCCGCCGCAGAAAGAGCACCTGAGAACGCGCCGGCAGCGTCTTGCTTTGCCTTGGGTGTATTTTTCCAACTCCCAACGCACCCGGACAGCGGGCCTTTTCACGCTGCGCCGCACCATTTTTCCTTGAAATACGTCAGTATTCCTGCGAAAAAATGTCTTGCTCAGCGCAAAAAATCTTCGCTGCCGGTCACATTGGGCGTTGGAAGAATACACCCTTGGCATTTTGTATGGATTTGTGTTGTTTTGGGCAACCTTTTTTTGGTTTGCATTTTCCGGTATGATCAGCTATAATTTGGAGACCGATCAAATGAAAGGAAATCGTCCATGAAAAAACCGCCCAAGCCGCAGCCGCTTCATATGCGCGGAGAGCTGAAAAAAATCATCCGCCGTGAGCCGGTTGTCTTTGCCGTGTATCTGGTTCTGCGTCTGATTGTCATCGCGTCGCTCGTCTTGGCGATTCTCCGGCGCGAATATGAAAGCGCGTTTGTGTGCGTGCTGGTGCTGGTTTTGTTCATGCTGCCGTTTTTCATCCAGAAAAACTTCGGCATCCGGCTGCCGGGCGTGCTGGAAATCATCATTCTGCTGTTCATCTTTGCAGCCGAGATTCTCGGCGAGCTGCAAAGCTATTTTATCCAGTATCCGAACTGGGACACGATGCTGCACACGACAAACGGCTTTCTGTGTGCGGCGGTCGGCTTTTCGCTGATCGACATCCTCAACCGGAATGCGAAGATCAAGTTCACGCTCTCACCTGTATATGTGGCGTTGGCGGCGTTCTGCTTTTCCATGACGATCGGCGTTCTGTGGGAGTTTTTCGAGTTCAGTATGGACAGACTTTTCCATATGGACATGCAGAAAGACACCATTGTCCACACAATTTCGTCCGTGATGCTCGACCCCACGAACAGCAACATCCCCATCACGATTGACGGCATTACCTCCGTCGCGGTCAACGGACAGGACCTGGGCTTCTCCGGGTATCTCGACATCGGGCTTTACGATACGATGGAGGACCTGTTCGTCAACTTCATCGGCGCGACAGTGTTCAGTGTGATCGGCTATTTCTATCTCAAGCGCCGCGGCGGGGGCAGGTTTGCTGCCGCCTTCATTCCGACGCTCGAAGAAACCGAGAAGGAGGCAGACGCTGACTATGGCAATTCCCCCGCGCAGACATCCGATCCGGACATTTCTTGAGACGTATCCGCATGTCTGGTATCTTCTGATCTGGATTGTCTACCTGATGCTGTTCTGGCTTGCGGAGCATCTGATTGTCGACAAGTACTGGGTGTCCCATCTTCCCATCGACGATCAAATTCCGTTCTGCCGGTTCTTTATCATTCCCTACTGCACCTGGCACCCGCTGCTGTTTCTGATGACGGTCTATCTGTTTTTCACCGATGCGCCCGCATTCAAGCGTTTCGTGGTCTACATCGGACTCGGCTTCGGCGGCTCGATCCTCTTCTGCATGCTCTTTCCGAACGGGCAGGACCTGCGTCCGACGGAATTTGCGCAGAACGATTTCTTCATCTGGCTGGTTAGGATGGTCTACGCCGCAGACACCAACACCAACGTGCTTCCGAGCATGCACGTCATCGGCTGCGCGGCATTGACGCTCGCGTGCTTCGATGCGCCCCGGCTGCGTGCAAAAAAGCTGCATCTGGTGATGCTGACGCTGGGCGTGCTGATCAGCGCCTCAACGGTTTTTGTCAAGCAGCACTCGATGCTCGATGTGCTCGTTGCCATTCCGGTGAGCGTTGTTTTGTGCCTGATCGTCTATCGTCCGTTCCCCAGAAACCGGCTCAAACAGAATGCATAACCCCGCGCCCGTTTCCCGATCGGGGAGACGGGCGCTTTTTGTTACCGAAATGTTGTTTTTTCGGGAAAGCTGTGATATAATCGGCTCTGCAATATAAACACCAGATTTTCAGGCTTTGGAGGCGCTTTTATGTCCGACTTTTCCAGATTCCGCTCGGCGTTCAACGGCTTTTCCCGCACCGACGTTGTCAACTATATTGAAGAAACTTCCGCTGCGCACCAGAAGGCAATCGAGCAGCTCGAAGGAGAAAAGCAGCAGCTGATGCAGGAAAACGACCATCTGCTTGCCGAAAACGCCCGGCTGACGACGGAGCTTGCCGATCTCAAGGCGGCGCAGGAGAAGCTGAAGGAAGAAGACAGCGCACTTTCTCAGCAGATTGTGACGCTCTCACAGGAGGCGTCTGAGCTTGCCGAGCGGGCGCAAAGGGCGCAGAAGGAGCTTGAAGATCTGAAAGCCGCGCAGGCAGAACCGGCGCAGGAGACGCAGGAGTCTGCGCCTGCCGAGCCGGAAATGCCGGACGGGGAGCCGGAAGCGGATGCGGAGAATCTGCAGACGCAGGAGCTTGCCGCTTATCGCCGTGCCGAGCAGGCAGAGCGCAACGCCATGGCGCGGGCGCGGAAGCTGCGCGAGCAGCTGAATCTGCTGTGCGAGCAGTCGAAGGACCGCTATCTGGACGCGGGCGAGGAAATTTCCGCGCTGAGCGCTGATCTTTCCGCAGGGCTTACGCGTCTTTCCGAGACGCTGGCGGATATTCAGGTGATCTTCGACGATGCAGAAAATGCATTCGACGAGCTGCAGCTCCCGGAAGAGGAATAAGCGTTTTCGATACGGAACAAATTTTTCAGGCTCACGCTCTGCGTGAGCCTGTGTTATGCATCAGATAGGAGTAAACGATGGAGGAAAAACGGGCGCTGCTCAAGCGGTATTTCGGTCACGCGGCGTTCCGCGGCGGGCAGGAGGCGCTGATTGACGCGATTTTGTCCGGGCGCGATGTGCTGGGCGTGATGCCGACCGGCGGGGGAAAGTCGGTCTGCTATCAGCTTCCGGCGCTGCTGCTGCCGGGGCTGACGGTTGTGGTCTCGCCGCTCATTTCCCTGATGAAAGACCAGGTAGCAGCGCTGACGGAGGCAGGGATACCGGCGGCGTTTCTCAACAGCTCGCTGTCGTTCGAGCAGCTGCGAAGCACCTATGCAAAAGCGTCCGCCGGACAGTATAAGCTTTTGTACGTCGCGCCTGAGCGGCTGGAGACGGAGAGCTTCCTTTCCCTGACTGCAAGGGTGCCGGTGTCGCTTCTCGCGGTCGACGAGGCGCACTGCATCTCCCAGTGGGGGCAGGATTTCCGCCCAAGCTATCTGAAAATCGCGGCGTTCTTGTCCGCGCTGCCGCACAGACCCGTCATCGCCGCCTTCACGGCGACCGCCACCGCGCAGGTCCGCGCCGATATCATCGGGCACCTGGGGCTTGCGAACCCGCTTTGCAACATCACGGGCTTCGACCGCCCGAACCTCTATTTTGAGGTGCTGCATCCGAACAGCAAGCTGGCAAAAACGCTGGAGCTGGTGCAGGCGCGCGCGGGAAAAGCCGGTATCGTCTACTGCGCCACGCGCGCAGGCGTCGAGCGGGTGTGCGAGTTTCTGTGCGACCGCGGCATTGCCGCCACGCGCTACCATGCAGGGCTTTCCGAGGAAGAACGGCGCGAAAATCAGGACGATTTCCGCTTTGACCGGAAGAGCGTCATGGTCGCGACAAACGCCTTCGGCATGGGCATCGACAAATCCAACGTCAGCTTTGTCATTCATTACAATATGCCAAAATCGTTGGAGGCGTATTATCAGGAGGCAGGACGCGCCGGGCGCGACGGGAGCCCCGGCGAGTGTATCCTGCTGTACGCGCCCGGCGATGTGCAGACGGCAAAATTCCTGATCGAAAACGGCGGCAATGAGGATCTGCCCGCGGATGTGCTCTCGCAGGTGCGGCAGGCAGATGAAAAGCGGCTGCGCGACATGACCGGCTACTGCAAGACCAGCGCCTGCCTGCGCGGCTACATTCTTTCGTATTTCGGGCAGAGCCACCCCGAAAGCTGCGGCTGCTGCGGCAACTGCAAAACGGTCTTCCGCATGCGGGACGTGACGGTTCCGGCGCAGATGGTGCTTTCCTGCGTGTACCGCGTGCATGAAAAGCTCGGCTATTTTGTCGGGCGGACGCTCATTGTGCGCGTGCTGCGCGGCAGCCGGGACGCGCGCGTGCTGGAGCTGGGACTGGACAAGCTGTCTACCTACAACCTCATGCAGGATAAGGCGCGGGAGCTCAACGCGCTGTGCGATTTTCTGGAGGAAAACGGGTATCTCTTTACAGACCCCGAGCATCACACGCTCGAACCGGGCGTGCATGCCGCAGATGTTTTATTCCGGGGCAAGCAGCTGCTTATGCCCGTGCGGGAAGAGAACGAGCCGAAACTGGCTGCAAAAAAGAGCGGGAAGAAGGCATCTGCGCAGATGCCCGCGGCGGACGATCTGTTTTCCGTCCTGCGCGAGACGCGCATGCACATTGCGCAGCGGGAAAACGTTCCGGCGTATATCGTCTGCTCCAACTCTGCGCTTCTGGATATGGCGGAAAAAGCGCCCGAGACGATGGACGCGCTGCTGGACGTGTCCGGTATCGGCGAGGTGAAGGCGTGCCGCTACGGAGACGATTTTTTAACTGCCATCCGCGACTATAAGCACGGAAAGCTGTAACAGAAAAAAGACGGACCGCCGGAAACCCGGCGGTCCGTTTGCTGTATGCAGGAAGGAGCGTCAGACCAGTGCATACTGCTGGCTGTAGGCTTCGTAGTCGCGGCGGAACTCCGGTGCGCTCTGCTTGACGCCGTCGAGGTACTCGTGCAGGTCCAGACTCTTGTGCTGCGTTTCGAGCATGCAGCCGGCAATGTTGGAGCAGTGGTCTGCCACACGCTCGAAGTTTGTGAGCAGGTCCGTCCAGATGAAGCCGGTTTCCAGACTGCACGCGCCTTTCTGAAGCCGCGCGATCTGGCGCGTGCGCAGCTGGTCCTTCAGACCGTCAATGACCTGCTCAAGCGGTTCGACGCGGCTTGCCGCGGACAGGTCTCCGGCCCGGAAGGCGGTGAGACTCAGACGGATGATTTCCTGCACGGCGTGCTCGAGCGTCGTCAATTCCTGCTGCGCGTCGGCAGGGAGGGTGATTTTCTTGGCGTGCAGCTCCTCGGCAGACTCGAGAATGTTGACCGCGTGGTCCGCGATGCGTTCAAAGTCGCTGATCAGGTGCAGAAGACGTCCGGACTCGTCGGAGTCGTTCGCGGTCATGGGGCGCTGCGCCAGCGTGAGAAGATAGGTGCCGAGCGTGTCTTCGTAGCGGTCGGTGCTGTCTTCGAGCGCGCGGATTTTTTCACCCAGCGCGGGCGAGGCGTCCGTGAGAGATTCGATGGAGAGGTTCAGCGCGTCCGAGGCTTCCTGCGCCATGTCGAGCGCAACCACACGGCAGCGCTCCACGGCAATGGCAGGCGTTGCCAGCAGACGCTCGTCGAGCATCGGACCATCCGCGTGGTGTGTGGGCTTGTCCGGCACCAGCGCGATCGAGAGCTTCTCCAGCAGTCCGCTTGCGGGCATCAGGATTGCCGTGCAGACGATGTTAAAGAGCGAATGCGCAACGGCAATGGTCGCTGCCGTGGCAGGAAGGGACAAAAATGCGGGCTGAAGCATTGCGCGCACCGCGCAGAAGGCAACGAGCATCACTGCCGTACCGATGATGTTGAAGCTTAAGTGGACCAAGGCGGCGCGCTTTGCGTTCGTGTTTGCGCCGATGGAAGAGAGCATCGCGGTCACGCAGGTGCCGATGTTCTGACCCATGATGATCGGAATTGCCGACGCCATCGTAATGGCGCCCGTACTCGCAAGCGCCTGTAAGACGCCGACGGAGGCGGAAGACGACTGGATAATTGCCGTAAACACCGCGCCTGCAAGCACGCCGAGAATCGGGTTCGAGAACAGAAGCAGCAGACTCCGGAAGCTTTCGCTTGTGCGCAGCGGGGAAACTGCGCCGCTCATTGCCTCCATGCCGTACATCAAGACGGCAAAGCCGAGCAGAATCGAGCCGGTGTCCTTCTGCCGCTCCTTGCCTGCCATGATGAGAACGATGCCGACCAGCGCGAGAACCGGGGTAAACGACGAGGGCTTGAGCAGCTGGATGAAAAGGCTCGAGCCGTCGAGACCGGCTAAGCTCAAGAGCCACGCCGTGACCGTCGTGCCGACGTTTGCGCCCATGATTACGTGGATTGCCTGCTTTAGCGTCATAAGACCGGAGTTTACAAAGCCCACGACCATGACCGTCGTTGCAGACGACGACTGGATGACTGCCGTCACGCCGAGACCGGTCAAAAAGCCTGCCAGCCTGCTGCCCGTCAGCTTTCCGAGCAGCGCCTTGAGCTGACCGCCCGCCCGCTTTTCCAGCGCCGTGCCCATCACGTGCATGCCGAATAAAAACAGACTCAAGCCGCCGATTAAATTCAGAACGTCAAAGAAACTCATGGATGATACCTTCCTCTTTTTCTTACAAATCTCAGATCTCGTTTTTACAGGAGGCATCATACCGCCGCTTCGTAAAATCTGCGTCCCGGCGAATGTAAAATTCATGTCAAATGTTTGATGCTTTTGTTAAACCACGTAAAATTCCCGCCGCTTTTGTGAAATACAGCAAAAACAGCGGGGGATTTTTGTCTAATCACACGGAACCTCGTTCCCGTCGGCGTCGTAGAAGCGGACATCGGGGCGGCTGTCCGAGGATTCTCTGGAAAACACCTTCGGCCATTCGAGGAGCACCAGCGACGGACACTGCACCACAAGTCTGGAAAGCTCCACGCCGTTCCAGCTGGCGCGTACCCGTGCGATTTCGTCACGATGTACGGCGATGAGCGTGAACGGCGTCTCAAATTCCTGCCTATACCGCGTCTCGTACAGAAGCGGTGCGCCGGACGCATCTTCGCGGATGGAGAGCAGCGTATAGCCGAAGAGGTCGCCGTTATCCCGGAAGACGGCAACGCCGTCCATCTCGTGCCCATTGCGCACACCTTCAAAGGCGACGGCCAGAAGATCGGGGTTTTCTTCGCCCATACAGATGCCGTAGATCTGGATATCGTTTTCCTCGGGGTTCGTACCGGTATTTTCGATCTTTGCGGTAAGCTCCTGATAGCTGGATCTCAGCTCGTCGCGCTGGAGCGAAAAGAACCACCGGACGCCAGCTTCTTCCGTGCCCCATTTCCCGTAGCCGACGATGAGATAGACCTGTTCTCCTGCCTGCATGACGAGGTAAAAAGGATACCCGTCCTCCATTCTCTGCGTGACCCAGCAGGTTCTGACGCGCGAGAGCGCCTCCGTCGCGTCGCTGTATGCTACGCCGCTGTCTTTCAGAAGAAGCCGGAGCAGCTGATCGTATGAGACGGAGACCTCCTCAAGCTCGTACCCGCACGCCAGAAAATCCGTGCCGCGGTCGCTTCTGTAAATGTGATGGTCCGAAGAGAGCGCGAAGGCGGGGTAATCGTCGGACCTGACGGTTTTGGGGAAGCCATAGTCAAACTGCGGCGCGGCATGGAGCAGCTTGTTGACCACATATCGCTGGCCAAAGATCGCGTCCTTGGGATAGGGATTCACGAGCAGTCCAATGCCAAGAACGACTGCGAGAACCAGAACCGCCGCGCAGACGATCTTCGCGGGCTTTTTCCAGCTTAAGACCCGTTTGATGCGCGTCGCGGGCTCGGGTTCGCTGAACGCCGGAAGCGGGAAGAGGGGAGGCTGCCCCGAGAGGCGAAGAAGCGTCTCGGCGTAATCGCACCGCTCCTCGCCGGAAAGCACCGCCGTGACCGTCTCGTCGCACGCCAGCTCCACATCGCGGCAGAAAAGCGCGAAGCAAAGCCAGACGAGCGGGTCGAACCAATGAAGACACAAACAGAAATAAGCCAGCAGCTTCCACACGTGGTCCAGCCTTTTAATGTGCGTCCGTTCGTGCAGCAGAACGAACCGCCGCTGTGCCTCGCCGAGCCCTTCGGGAAGGTAAATGTCCGGCCGGAACAGGCCGAGGACGAACGCGCCGGAGAGCTTATCTGAGACATACACACCGGGCGAAATTTCCACTGCGTCCCGAAGCTTTTTTCGCAGGCGATAGAGCTTCCGAAGCTGCGCCAGAAAAAGCGCCGCCGCGCCGATGACCCAGAGATACGGCAGAAGATCGAACGCGAGGCTGCCCCACTGCCGCGCGGTAAAGGCCCGCTCTGTGCCGCTTGAAACGTTGGGGTGCTCCATCGACCACGACAGGCTGGAAAGCTCGCCGGTCTCGGAAATGTGTTCGACCTCGCTCGACAAAACGCTTGCCGGTTCCGGCACGAGCGAGACGGGCGCTTCGAGCCGCACCGGAACGAGAAGGCGCAGACAGACGATCAGCCACAGGAAGATCGTCAGCCGCTTCGGCGCTTTTTTGAGCACCAGCCGCGCGAGGCTCACCGCCGCCATCACAAAAACGGCCAGTACCTCGCAGGAAAGAACGGTTCGGAAGAGCGTCGTCATAGCTTCCTCCTTGCCTCGTCGATGAGCGCTTGCAGCGTGTCCTGCTGCTCACGTGTGAGCGTCTTTCCCCGGGTGAACGCGGCAAGAAACGCCGGAAGCGAGCCGCCGAACGACTGCTCGACAAAGCTCCGGCTCTCGCGCGCGAGGTAGTCCTCCCGCGACAAAAGCGCGCGCACCGTGCCGCCGTCGTTTTCAAAAAGACCCTTTTCGCACAGACGGCGCAGGACCGTATACGTCGTCGATTTTTTCCAGCCGAACGCCTCGTTTGCAAGCCCGACCAGTTCTCCAGAGGAAACGGGCGCGTTCGCCCAGATCAGCTCGGCAAAGCGCAGTTCTGCAGCGCCGAGCGAGGTTTCTGCCATAAAGATTGCCTCCTTTTCGTGACATATGGACGGTTTACATGCTGTAGACTATCTTGAGTTTACAGCATGTAGATCAAAATGTCAAGCAAAAAGGTCCGGCAGTGTCTGCCGGACCTGATCTGCTTAGAATGTGACGGTGATTGTAGTGCCCTTGCCGGGCTGGCTTTTCAGCTCGAGTCTTGCGCCGTGGTACTGCGCGGCGTGGCGGACGATGGAAAGCCCCAGTCCCGTGCCGCCGACCTCCTTCGAGTGGCTTTTATCGACGCGGTAGAACCGCTCAAACACACGCGGCTGGTGGGCATAGGGAATGCCGATGCCGGTATCCGCGACGCTCAGAATCGTTCGCCCGGCGCTTTTGCGAACGGATGCCGTGACGCTGCCGCCGGGAACGTTATATTTGATCGCGTTGTCGAGCAGATTATAGATCATTTCCTTGAGCAGCTGCTCCACGCCCATAATTTCTGCATGCTCTCCGGTCAGCGCCAGCGTCACCGACTGCCGTGCGGCGACAGGGGAGAGCCGCTCGAGACTCTGCGCGCAAAGATCATAGAGATCGACCGGCGCGCGCTGGAACTGCGTGCTGTTTTCGTCCAGTCTGGAAAGCTGGATGATGTCGTTGACCAGACCGATCAGCCGCAGGCTCTCCTTATAGATATCGCCCGAAAACTCCGGGATTTTCTCCGGCGGCACCAGACCCTCCTTCATCAGCTCTGCAAAGCCGGAGATGGAGGTGAGCGGCGTTTTGAGCTCGTGCGACACGTTCGCGGAAAACTCGCGGCGCAGGCGCTCTCGCTGCTCGCGCTCGGTGACGTCCATGAACAGAACCACCGCGCCTGCCACCTGCCCGGAGGCGACGACGGGATTTGCAAGCACCTGCCAGCTCGTCTCGTCGATGGTTAAAAGCAGCTCTGCATGCGAGCCGGAGAGCGCGGTATCCACGGCGTCGAATATTTCCTGACTGCATTCGGCGTCGTATAACAGACAGCCGGGCTTTAATTCCCGTCTGCCCAGAACCTCAAGCGCGCTGTGGTTGCTGGAGAGTACATGCATTTTGCAGTCGACCAGCAGAAAGCCCTCGCGCATGTTTTCCGTGATTGCGGTAAACTCGCGCTGGCGCAGCTGCAGCTCGTTCATCTGCTTGCCGATGGTGCGGTTCTGCTCGCGCAGCTTGTCAAACAGCGGCGTCAGCTCCGGATAGCTCGGCAGCGGCGCAGGATTGTCGGGATTGATGGCGTTGAGGGGCTTCGTGATCTGCCGCGCCAGCCGGTAAGACAGCACGCCGCAGAGAATCAGCACCAGCGTTGCCACCCACAAAAACGGCGTGAGCAGCATAAGAATCATCGCAGGGAGCGAATTCTGCGTGCACGAAACGCGCAGGACGGTGCCGCCCTCCAGAAGCTTTGCATAATAAAACGTGCGCTGCAAAAGCGTCTTGGAATAGCGCGAGGTCTGCGCCTCGCCGGTTTGCAGCGCCTGGTCGATCTCTTCGCGTCCCGCGTGGCTTTCCAGAAGCTGCGCCGGTGCGGCGCTGTCATAGAGAACGGTGCCGTTTGCAGCAATCCACGTCACGCGGTCGTCCGGCGCGAAGCTGTCAAAATAATCGCTGCCCGCGGCGTCCAGCCCCTGAGAGATCGCCGCCGCTTCTGCGCGCAGCCTGGCAAACGCGCCGTCTTCATAGTCGCGGTACATGACGCCGAAGAACAGCAGCGCGCTTGCCAGCAGCGCCGAAATGGCGACCAGATACGAAATGCGCAGGATTTTTCCCGTCATGTGCCGGACCCCAGCTTATAGCCTACGCCGCGAATCGTCTCAATGAGGCTGCCTGCTGCGCCGAGCTTGACGCGAAGCGTGCGGATGTGAACGTCCAGCGTCCGGTTTTCGCGCTCTGCCTCAAAGCCCCAGACGCGGTCCATCAGAACCTGCCGGGTGAGGACGAGCCCCTGGTTGTCCAGAAGTAGGCACAGAAGCTCAAACTCCTTGTTGGTGAGCGTTACGTCCTGCCCGTCGACCCGCACAATGTGCTGCTCGGGGCAGACGTAGAGCGGACCGAGCCGGTACTCGCGCACGGACTGTGCGGGCTGCGAGCGCCGCAGAACGGCGCGGATGCGCGCAATCAGCTCGAGCATGCTGAACGGCTTGGAGATAAAATCGTCCGCGCCGTTGTCCAGCCCGATCACCCGGTCAAACTCCGAGTTTTTCGCCGTGAGCAGAATTACAGGCAGCCGCCTCGTCTCCGGTGCGGCGCGCAGCTTTTTTAAAATCTGCAGACCGTCTTCCTCCGGGAGCATGATGTCCAGCAGCACCAGTTCCGCCGCCTTCTGCTCCATTGCCCGCCAGAACGCAGACGGCAGGGAAAAGCCCTCCGCCTCAAAGCCCTGGCTTTCCAGCCCGTAAATCACAAGCTTTCGGATGCTGTCGTCGTCTTCCAGAAAATAAATCACGCCGGTTCCTCCCGCTTCGTTGTTTCTGTGTCAAAGTTTAACGTAGAATTCGCATAAAATCCATGGAAAAGCGAAGATTTAACATAGATTTAACATTCAACTGCTGAAACATTTAACGTAAGGCGCTTATATTAAATTCGTGATTCTATGGATATGGAGCCAGACATGAGTATTTCGAATTTGATTTCCCTGCTCAGCGGCATCGCGCTGTTCCTGTTCGGCATGTCGCTGATGGGAGATGGGCTGAAAAAGGTTGCGGGCAACAAGCTCGAGGTGATTTTATATCAGCTGACCGGCAAGCCCCTCAAGGGCTTTCTGCTCGGCACGGCGGTGACGGCGGTCATTCAGTCGTCGTCGGCGACAAGCGTGATGGTCGTCGGCTTTGTCAACTCCGGCATGATGCGCGTGCGCCAGGCAATCAGCATCGTCATGGGCGCCATTCTCGGCACCAGCATCACGGGCTGGATCATCTGTCTGTCGGACCTCGGCGGAGGCGGCGGCTGGGTGGACCTGTTTTCCACGGCGACGCTCACGGGCATTATCTCTGTTGCAGGCATTCTGCTTCGCATGTTCTCCAAGAATCAGACCAAGCAGCACGTCGGCGACATTCTCATGGGCTTTGCCGTTTTAATGTTCGGCATGTCGACCATGTCGGCGGCAGTCTCGCCGCTGCGTGACGAGCCGGTATTTCTGCGCATTCTGACCTCGTTCTCCAATCCGCTTCTCGGCATCCTGTTCGGCACGTTCTTTACCTGCGTGCTGCAGAGCGCGTCGGCGGCGGTCGGTATTCTGCAGGCGCTGGCGTCGACGGGCGTGATCGATTTTTCCATTGCCCTTCCCATCATCATGGGCATTGCCATCGGCGCGGCGATGCCGGTGCTTCTGTCTGCGGTCGGCGCGAATGTCAACGGCAAGCGCACGGCAATGGTCTACCTCGTCGTCGAGGTGGCAGGCGTCGTGTTCTGGGCGGCGGCATTTTATCTGGCAAACGCCGTGTTCCGGTTTTCCTTTCTGAATATGCCGATGACGAGCGTCTCGATCGCCTTCGTCAACACGCTCTTCCGGTTCGTGAAGGTCGTGATTCTGCTGCCGTTCACTGATGTCATTGAGGCGGTTGTCAACGCTCTGGTCAAGGACAAGGGCGACCAGAAGCCTGCAAACGAGCCTGCCGCGATGCATCTCGAGGAGCGCTTCCTGCAGCACCCGGCGCTTGCCATCGAGCAGAGCCGCATTACCATCAACTCTATGGCGGCGGACGCCGAGCTGAACTTCTCGGGCGCGCTGGCGCTGCTGAGTAACTATACGGACGAGGATTTTGCCGAGGTCCAGCGCATGGAGGGCGTCATCGACCGCTACGAGGATATTCTGGGCACGTATCTTGTAAAGCTCACCGGACGCGAGCTGTCGAGCCGCCAGAGCGCGGACGTGTCGAAGTTTTTGCATACGATCTCCGATTTTGAGCGAATTTCCGACCATGCGCTCAACGTTGCCGAGGCGGCGCAGGAAATCAGCCAGAAGGGGATTACATTCTCCGGCGACGCGCGCCATGAGCTTTCGGTGCTGACGAGCGCACTGCGCGAAATTCTGCACAACGCCATCCGTGCGTTTATCATCGAGGATCTGGAGCTTGCGAAGCGTGTCGAGCCGCTGGAAGAGCTCATCGACGCGCTGTGCGACGAAATGAAGCTGCACCATGTCGACCGGCTGCAGAAAGGTACATGTACGCTCAGCCAGGGCTTTGTGTTCAACGACCTGCTCACCAACTACGAGCGTGTGGCGGACCACTGCTCGAACATTGCCGTTGCCATGATCGAGCTGGAGGCGGACTCTTTTGATACGCATGAGTACCTCAGCAGCGTCAAGGCGATGAAATCGGCGGCATACGAGCGCTATTACGAGGAATACCGACAGCAATTCGCCTTATAAGCAGCAATGCCCATGCCCACGCGCACACCAGAGCGCCTGGGCATTTTTGCATAGTCTTGCGATGCAGCAGCGCCCGATGCTCCGTACCGGCAGCAAGGTGCGGGGGACAGAAAGGAGGATCGCAATGGAACAAATCGGGCGCTTTGCGCCAAGCCCCAGCGGCAGAATGCATCTGGGAAACGTATTTTCGGCAATGCTTGCGTGGCTGTCGATCCGAAGCTGCGGCGGAAAGCTCGTGCTTCGCATCGAGGATCTGGACCCGGACCGGTGCAGACGGGAATATGCAGACCAGCTCAAGCGCGATCTCGAGTGGCTGGGTCTTACCTGGGACGAGGAACAGACGCCGCAGAGTCTGCGGTCGGAGGCATACCGCGGGATGTTCTCGCGGCTGGAAGAAAAGAACCTCGTCTACCCTTGCTACTGCTCGCGCGTGGAACTGCACGCGGCGTCTGCGCCCCATGCCTCGGACGGGACGCTGCTGTATGCCGGAACCTGCCGGAATCTGACAGATGCCCAGCGCGCGGCAAAAACGAAAACGCCGTGCTGGCGCGTGGCAGTTCCGGACGAGGACGTTTCCTTTACCGATGGTCTGCAGGGGGCGTATACGCAGAATCTGGCGCGCGCATGCGGTGATTTTATCGTCCGGCGCGCAGACGGCGTCTATGCCTATCAGCTGGCGGTTGTGACCGACGATGCGCAGGCGGGCGTGACACAGGTGGTCCGTGGGAGCGACCTTCTGTCTTCCACGCCGCGCCAGATCTGGCTGCAGCGGCAGCTGGGTTTCCCCGAGCCCGGCTACTATCATGTGCCGCTGCTGGTGGCGCCGGACGGACGGCGGCTATCGAAGCGCGAGAAGGATCTGGACATGGGAGCGCTGCGTAACCGGTATACGCCCGAACAGCTTCTGGGGATGCTGGCGCATGCGTGCGGGCTGCTTTCTCACAGCGAAAGCGTCCGCGCAGGCGAGCTTGCGGAGGAATTTTCATGGCAGATGGTACAAAAGGAGAACATTGTTATCACAAATCCGTAAAAATACATCGAATAGGGTTTGCAAGATGGCAGGCTGCGTGTTATAATAAACGCTGTATGGGACTTTTCTTTGGAGGAAAAGTATGATTCTTTGAAGGGATGAAAAAAGATGTACAAAATTGTGTGCAAAAAGGAACTCAATTCCGCGGTAACGTACATGGAGATTGAAGCTCCGTTCGTTGCCAGAAAGGCGAAAGCCGGTCAGTTCATCATTTTCCGCGTCGACGACAAGTCCGAGCGGGTGCCGCTGACGATCGCGGGCTACGACCGCGAAAAGGGCACCGTCGCCATCATCTTCCAGAAGGTCGGTCTTTCCACCGAGCTTCTCGGCAGCATGAACGAGGGCGATTATATCCAGGACTTCGTCGGTCCCCTTGGCAAGCCCACCGATGTGGAGGGCAAAAAGCGTGTCTGTGTGGTCGGCGGCGGCGTCGGCTGCGCGATTGCGTATCCGTCTGCAAAGGCATTCAAGGAAGCAGGCGTCGAGGTTGACGTCATCATCGGCTTCCGCAACAAGGACATCGTCATTTTGGAAGACGAGTTTAAGCAGGCCTGCGACCATCTGTATCTCATGACCGACGATGGCAGCTACGGCGAGCACGGCTTTGTTACCGTGAAGCTGCAGCAGCTGCTCGAAGCGGGCACGCAGTACGACGAGGTCCTCGCCATCGGTCCGATTCCGATGATGAAGTTCGTCTCCAAAACCACAGAACCCTTTGGCGTCAAGACCATCGTCTCTCTCAACCCCATCATGGTCGACGGCACCGGCATGTGCGGCGGCTGCCGCGTGACGGTCGGCGGCGAGGTGAAGTTCGCCTGCGTCGACGGACCCGATTTCGACGGTCATAAGGTGGACTACGCAGAGCTTATGAACCGCAACGGCGTCTATCGCGAGCGCGAGGCTGAGGTTCGCCAGACACACAAATGCCGGCTCGAAAAGCTGGGCGAAGAGCTGATCAAGTAAGGGGAGGAGAAGAACCATGGCTAATATGCAGATGACCAAGACTCCGATGCCGGAGCAGGACCCCAACGTCCGCAACAAGAACTTCAAGGAAGTCACCCTGGGCTACACTGCCGAGATGGCGATCAACGAGGCACAGCGCTGCATGCAGTGCAAGAAGCCGAAGTGCGTCGAAGGCTGCCCGGTCAACATCCGGATTCCGGAATTTATCGCAAAGGTTGCCGAGGGCGATTTCGCCGCGGCTTATGAAGTCATTACCTCCACGAACGCGCTGCCCGCGCTGTCGGGTCGTGTCTGTCCGCAGGAGACGCAGTGCGAGTCCAAGTGCGTGCGCGGAGTAAAGGGCGAGCCGGTTGCCATCGGCAGACTCGAGCGCTTCGTCGCCGACTGGTATCGCGAGAATGTCAACGCCATGCCGCAGAAGGCGCAGTCCAACGGCATCAAGGTCGCCGTGGTCGGCTCCGGTCCTTCGGGTCTGACGTGCGCGTCCGAGCTTGCAAAGAAGGGCTACGAGGTCTCGATCTTTGAAGCGCTCCACACCGCAGGCGGCGTGCTGGTCTACGGTATCCCCGAGTTCCGTCTGCCGAAGGCGATTGTTGCCAACGAGGTCGAAAAGCTCAAGGCGCAGGGCGTTACGGTCATGACCGACATGGTCATCGGCAAGGTCCTGTCGATCGATGAGCTGTTTGAAGAGCTCGGCTTCAAGGCCGTCTTCGTCGGCTCCGGCGCGGGTCTTCCGATGTTCATGCACATTCCGGGAGAAGCCCTCAAGGGCGTCTGTTCGGCAAACGAATACCTCACCCGTATCAACCTCATGAAGGCGTACAAGGAAGAATACGATACCCCGATTCTGCACTCCAAGGCGGCAGCAATCGTCGGCGGCGGCAACGTTGCGATGGACGCGGCGCGCTGCGCAAAGCGTATGGGCGCGGAAAAGGTCTACATCGTCTATCGCCGCGGCGAGGCAGAGATGCCCGCGAGACTTGAAGAGCAGCACCACGCCAAGGAAGAGGGCATCGAGTTCATGACCCTCACGAACCCCGTTGAGATTCTCGGCGGCGAAGACGGCAGAGTCAACGGCATGAAGTGCATCAAGATGGAGCTCGGCGAGCCCGATGCCTCCGGTCGCCGCCGTCCGATTCCGGTCGAGGGCAGCGAATTTGTCCTGGATGTCGATACGGTCATCATGTCCCTCGGTACCTCCCCGAACCCGCTGATCCGCTCGACGACCCCGGGTCTCGAGACCAACAAGAAGGGCGGCATCATCGTCGACGAGAACGAGATGTCCACGCGCGAGAACGTCTTTGCCGGCGGCGACGCCGTCACAGGCGCTGCGACCGTCATCCTCGCTATGGGCGCGGGCAAGAAGGCTGCGGAGGCAATCGACCGCAAGCTTCAGACAAAGTAAGGTTTACATCCCCGCGTTCCGGGTACAATTTCCATAAGCAAGGCTCCGGCAGCACTGCTGCCGGAGCCATTTTACGTATGGAGGAACTGCGATGAAGGTCAAGGAGTGTATGACAAAAAACGTGATTTGCGTCGGAGAATACGAGTCGGCGGACGTCGCGGCAAGGCTTATGGCGCGCTACAATCTGGGAAGCCTCCCGGTGCGGCGCTTTGACGGAAGCCTGTCCGGTATGGTGACGGACCGCGATCTGGTCGTCCGGTGCATGGCGGCGGACAAAGCGCCCGGCAGCGTGCGCGTGGGGAGCGTGATGACAAAGCGGCTTGTGAGCGTGCCGGAGAATATGGACATCAATTTGGCGGCGCGGCTCATGGCGCGCGAGCAGGTCCGGCGCCTTCCCGTGACCGGGCAGGGCGGGCTTGTCGGGCTTTTGACGCTCGCGGATTTGTCGCGGGTTAGCGATCTTTCCATGGAGGCGGGCGAGTGCCTCGGAGAGATTTGCGCGCCGGTGCGCCATCTGGACTGAGCAGGCGAAAAAGAGCGGGAAACATCCGGTTTTTCTTTCGAAAATGCAAAAAAGTGTTTGACAAGCGTTTTTTCGGATGGTATAATTTCTAAGCCGCATCAAAGAGGCTGAAGTTGGGCTGCGCCCACGCCTTCCGAGCGAGTCTACAAAAAAGGTAGGTGCAAATGACTATGCAGGCTATTATCGTTACCGGCGGTAAGCAGTACAACGTCAAAGAGGGCGATGTGATCTACATCGAGAAGCTCGCGGCGGAGGCTGACGCAACCGTGACTTTCGATCAGGTTCTGGCAGTTGTCGATGGGGAAAACTCCAAGTTCGGTACTCCCGTCGTCGATGGCGCCAAGGTTGAGGCGAAGGTTCTGAAGAACGGCAAGGGCAAGAAGATCCGCGTCTTCAAGTACCGTCCCAAGAAGGACTCCAAGTCCCTCCAGGGTCACAGACAGCCTTACACCAAGGTTCAGATTGAAAAGATCGCTCTGTAAGCTATGACCAGAGTCGAATTTTTCGATCAGGACGGCAGAATCACAGGATTCAGCTGTTCCGGCCACAGCGGCTATGCAGAAGAAGGCAGCGACATTGTATGCGCAGCCGTCTCCACAGCCGTGAAGCTCGCAGAGTGCACCATCAACGATGTACTCGGTGAGCGCGCAAAGACCAGAGTGAAGGAAGACGAGGCTCGTATTTCCCTCACACTTCCCGCGGCATGCGAAAACGAAGAAGCGGTTCAGGCGGTTCTGACCGGCATGATGCTGACGCTTTGCTCCCTGCGGGATGACTATCCTGATTATATCGAAGTTTTGGAGGTGTCAAATGATGCTTAAGATGAGTTTCCAGTTCTTCGCGCACAAGAAAGGCGGCGGCTCGACCAAGAACGGTCGTGATTCCGAGTCCAAGCGCCTCGGCGCCAAGCGCGCAGACGGTCAGTTCGTTCTGGCTGGCAACATTCTCGTTCGCCAGAGAGGCACGCACATCCATCCGGGCAACAACGTCGGTATCGGCAAGGACGATACGCTGTTCGCTCTGATTGACGGCAAGGTCAAGTTCGAGCGCCTGGGCAAGGATCGCAAGATGTGCTCCGTGTACGCAGAACAGTAATTTGCAGCGAAACCCCCGAACGCCAGCGTTCGGGGGAATTTTTTCAAGAAGACGCGAGCGCCTTCTTGAAAAAGGATTGCACCGTGACTGCGCGCAAGCTTTTTACGCTTCGCGTAAAAAGCTCACACTTGCACGGTGAGTGGTATCGTTCCGGTCGGCGGAGCCGCCGGATACAATGGATTTCCATTATATTTCGCGTCTGCGGACGCGAAACTCTGCGAGGCTGAACTCCCTGCAATAAGGAGGACAACAATGTTTATTGATAAGACAAAGATTTATGTGAAGGCGGGCGCGGGCGGCAACGGCGCGATTGCTTTCCACCGGGAAAAATATGTTGCGGCAGGCGGACCCGACGGCGGCGACGGCGGCAACGGCGGCTCGATTGTTCTGCGAGTCGACGACAACCTGTCCACGCTGATGGATTTCCGCTACAAGCGCAAATATGTCGCGCCCAACGGCATGGACGGACAGGGCGGCAGATGCAAGGGCAAGCGCGGAGAAGACCTGATCATCAAGGTTCCGCGCGGCACGGTCGTGCGCGACAGCGAGACAAACGAGGTCATCAAGGACATGTCGGACTCGGAGGACTTTATCCTCTGCAAGGGCGGCAGAGGCGGCTGGGGCAACCAGCACTTTGCAACGCCGACCCGGCAGGTGCCGCGTTTTGCAAAAGCCGGTCTTCCGGGCGAAGAGCATGAAGTGATTCTGGAGCTGAAGCTTCTGGCGGACGTGGGTTTGGTTGGATTCCCGAACGTCGGAAAATCGACGCTGCTGTCCGTTACGTCCAACGCGCACCCGAAGATTGCAAACTATCATTTCACGACGCTCTACCCGAACCTCGGCGTGATCTATGTCGCCGACGGTGTGTCGTTTGTCATGGCAGACATTCCGGGCATCATCGAAGGTGCGGCGGAGGGCGTGGGACTTGGTCACGACTTTTTGCGCCACATCGACAGATGCCGGCTGCTGGTTCATATCGTCGATGTCTCCGGCAGCGAAGGCCGGGACCCGGTCGACGATTTTGAAAAGATCAACGAGGAACTGCGCCAGTACTCTCCCGATCTTGCGGCGCGGCCCATGATCGTTGCGGCAAACAAGGCAGATCTGCTCCCGCCTGAGAGCGATAATTTAGAGCGTCTCAAGGCGCATGTCGAGGCGCAGGGGTATGAGTTTTACGTGATTTCCGCTGCCACCACGAAGGGCACGAAGGAGCTCATGCGTACGATTGCGGGAAAGCTCGCGAATCTTCCGCCCGTGACGGTCTATGAGCCGGAGTACGTCAAGCCTCTGGCGGAGGCAGGCGACGCGAAGGAGCTGCAGATTCAGCAGTACGACGATCTGTGGGTCGTCTCCGGTCCGTGGATCATGAAGCTGATGAACGATATCAACTTCGACGATTACGAGTCGCGCATGTACTTTGACCGCCAACTGCGAAAATCCGGTCTTTTCGAGCGTCTCGAGGAGATGGGCATTCAGGACGGCGATACAGTGAGCATTTTTGATTTTGAGTTTGAATACACGAAATGACGCACAAAGCCCCGCAGCAACACGCTGCGGGGCTTTGTGGTTTGAAAAAGAAAAAGAGAAAAGAAAGAGGAAAACTGGATTTCCTGAGTCTTAGGATACGCTTCAATCATGTCGGAACTGTGAACGAGAATCAAAAGAATTGTGAACATTCCGGCGGGAATATGGAAAAGGTCCGGCAAAAGCCGGACCTTTCAGGATTCCAAGCGATTCGAAACCCTTACTTCATGGAGCGCTCGTAAGCCTCGATCATTTTCTTAGACATGTGACCCATAGAATCGTCAGAGTCGAAAACCCTTGCGGCGTCTGGCTTTTCTGACTGTTCAGCCAAATCACGGGTGATGTGACCCGTGCGGCTTTCGAGTTTCCGGAGGTACTTTTCCGTCGTTTCCCCGGTGAAGATCTTGACCTGAAGCAGCATAGTCGTGTCGTCCTTCGGTGTCACGAAGATCTTGCTGATATACTTGTCGATGAACTCCTTTGTGATGATCCCCTGCGCCGCGTCGCGCTGGGCATTCGTCAGGACTCTGCGGATTTCGTCGATCTTTTGCTTGAAGGCGTCTCCCTCGGCGGCTGTCTGCCCCAGTTCTGCGATTTCCTTTTCGGCTTCTTCAATTTCACGATTGCAGTCAGCAGTCATCTTCTTGAAATCCGCGTTCGTAATACTGTCGTCTGCAGCAAGCTGCAGGAGCTTGTTCTTCTTCCGGTTTGCCTGATCGATGATGTTATTCTGCTGTTCGATCTTTTTCCGGAGCGAGCCGTGCTGCGTCAGCTCGTTATACATACGGATATATTCTTCCACCATCGCATCGGCGTCTGCCGCCGTGTCACGGAACACCTCGAACAGCAGCGGCTTGATCTCGCTTTCGTAGATGGCAAAGGATTTACAGGAATCCGCGCCGTTTTTGATCTTGCCGGAGCAGAGCCATTTGCTGTTCTTTCTCCCACGCTTGTCCTCGGATTCGCGGCGGTAGTAGGGCTGCCCGCACTCCGTACACCATAGCTTTCCTGTCAGGAGATTGGCGTGGTTGCAAACACCCTGCCGCGCTTTCACGTCCTCGCTGCGCTTTTTTAGGACGGCGTTCGCCGCATCCCAGATCTCCTCAGACACGATCGCCGGTACGATCTCGCCCGTCTCGTCCTTGAACATCACCCATTCCTCCGGCGGGAGGAACTTCTGCTTCTTCGTGAACATGTCCACGACCTTGACCTTGTTGCCGACGTAGTAGCCCTTGTATTTGGGGTTGGAAATCAGGTTGGACATGGTGGTGTGCGCGATTTTTTTGCCGTTGTGGTTGCGATAGCCCTTGTCCCAGAACAGTGTCTCTAACTGCTTCATCGAGTATTCGCCGGTTGCGTAGAGTTCAAACAGTTCCCGCACCATCGGCGCTTCCGTTTCGTCGATAACGAGCTTTCCGTCCGCTTTTGTATAGCCGAAAATGCGGCTGTTGCCGAGTATGACGCTCGACTTGATGGCTTGCTGGTGACCGAATTTCACACGTGAGGACAGCTTGCGGAGTTCATCCTGCGCGATAGACGACATGATGGACAGGCGCAGTTCGGCATCCTCATCGAACGTGTTGATGTTGTCGTTCTGGAAGAATACACCGACGCCGTAGCTCAAAAGCTGGCGCGTGTACTGGATGGAGTCAAGTGTGTTTCGAGCAAAGCGGGAGATTTCTTTGGTGATAATCAGATCGAATTGACCTTCAGCGGCGTCCTCGATCATGCGGTTAAAGTTCTCACGCTTCTTCGTAGAGATACCGGACAAGCCCTCGTCAATGTACCCCGGCACGAATGTCCACGGGAGATTCCTTCGGATCAGATCCTCGTAGTAGGAAACCTGATTGCCCAGTGAGTTCAGCTGCTCGTCACTCTCAGACGACACACGCGCATAGTAGGTCACTCGCAGCGGCAAATCGTAAATGGACTTTGTTCTTAGCTCCATTCTGATCGTATGTATGTCCATTTGGTGCGCTCCTTCCAGAACCTCTGAATCAATCGCCTGCGGTCTTCGCCGGATCTTTTGCCCCAATTCTGCGGTTTGAAAATTTGAAATACATACAGTATTCCTGCATTTTCAAACCTTGTCTTGGAACAAAATCTCTCGCCGAATACTCTTGCCGATTGAATCAGATCTTCTTTTCGTTTTATCATGTTTTCTCTACCATATCACACCTGTGTGAAACAAGCAAGTGTGAGTTTCTGACAGGAGCATCACCCCCGGATGCTCCTGTCAACCCCATTGGAGGCGGACGGCGCCAATGCGCTGATTTTGTTTTTCATGCGGTTGCGTTCCGTCTCCGTAATCAGTCCGGCTTCAAACAGAACCTGATTGTAGTAACTCAGCCAGAGCTGTTCGGCAAGCTCTTTCTTTGCCTGCTCCGGCGACGGTTTCCTCTGGGTGCTGATGCTGTCCACCTCCTTTTTTGTTGTAAGTATTCCCAGCGGGAATTGGAATCATGCAGTTCTTCTTCGCTTCTTGTGCTACCGTAGAAATCGCCCGTTCGCCGTTCTCCGAAATCATAGTCACAGCTTTCTGCGTACGCTCGGTCAGCTCTTTGCAGGCGGAAGAATATCTCGCGTTCAGGCTCCCAGCCTGTCCTGCGAACTCTGCTGCGCTCATCTGCATCTCGGTCAGGGCTTCCTGGGCATCCTGCTTCGTCAGGAGCTTTTTCAGGTCCGCGTCCAACTGCTTTGCCATAAAATTTGAAACGTAAATGTAAAATCAGCTTGACATTTACGGCGCTGGCGTTATAATGTTGATGTAAAGCAAGCTTGACTTTTTGAAAAGAGGTGTATACATGAAAAACTGCATTGCGGAAAAACGTAAAGCACGCGGGCTGACGCAGCAGCAACTTGCAAGCCTGCTTGGTGTAACGCGGCAGACCATTATTTCGTTGGAAAACGATAGATACAATCCGTCCATTCTTCTGGCGCACAAAATTGCACAGATATTTGATGCGCGAATTGAGGATATTTTTATTTTTGGGGAGGAAGGTATATGAAACTGAAGGAACAGAAAAAACTTGGTACGCTGTATTTCGTACTTGGAGCCGTTTTGGCGATCGCAGGATATTTTATAAAAAACAGCTGGCTTGCATCGTTTGGCGGCGGCGTTTGCGTGCTTGGGCTTGTCCGACTGCTGCGCGCAGCCCGGCTCAGCCATGATCCCAATCAGGCAGCTGATTATGATGCTTCGCTTCAGGACGAGCGAACAGCATATGTTGCAAATAAGGCGCGCAGTCTGACGTTTTTTATCTGCATTTACGCGCAGCTGCTTGCCGTCCTCGCAGCAATTCTGGTTTTCCATCAGCCGCTCATTGGCAAAGTTCTCTGCGCGCTGACGTGTATTCAATCGCTCGTTTATACCGGGTGCTACTGGTATTACAATCGTAAATATTGATGGGGCGTTCCTGCTTGGAATTTACACAGCAGAATCCAAATTGGCGAACTGGACTTTCCCCATGTTCGCCAGCTGGTTGAGATTGTTGCCGATTGCCTTCTGCTGCCGCAGGACTTCTTTCAGTCCATCAAGAATGATGATTTTCTTGCCCAGACAACAACTGATTACATAGTCGCTCTGGCTCATATGGGCTTGTGCTGCTTTCCCGCGTATCATTTCCAAATCCTGTGTTGAAATTCGAATACTGAATTGTTTGTTTTTTCGCATATTTTCCTCCGTATCTTTCGTTTCCCTCTACCAAACAAAAGCCCAGCGAAGCGGGTTTTGTTTGGAACTGAGGAGCAAGGGAGCGGAGCGTGGAATGCCCTCTCCCGCAGGGCGTTACACGCGCAGCGGACTTTGTGACGAAGTAGTGGGTGTGGGCTTCTGCCCGATTTGAGGCATTTGGCGGGGAGCCGGGACACCGGCGACTAGCCAAATGCGATGCTGGCTCCTTCGTCGGCACAAGCTCCATATCCCTCGCCCCGCCGCAAGCGGCAGGTCTCGTTCATTCCGCTGCGCCTCCTCTCAAAATCGCAATCGCGTTGCTGGATTGCGATTTTGTGTTTTTTGCGCACGTCGGCGCAACGTGGGCTTTTTCTGCCGCGCCGCGCACACACTCGCAGCCGGGGCAAAAAGCCGCACACAACGGCGACACGCGGCTCACGGTGGCGAACGGTGCCCGCTGTGGAAGGGTGCAAGGA